>JAABUL010000321.1_pt1 | contig 103287 bp, 98 predicted proteins | sample 5559151 | NCBI WGS metagenome assembly JAABUL01 (sample SAMN10711876, study PRJNA513368) | rock metagenome | isolation source: Antarctica rocks | place: Antarctica: Victoria Land, Pudding Butte sud | reverse complement strand
CCGCCTTTAGGGGCGGGTGAGGATTGAAACTTGTAGTAGATTTTCGCGCCCGTATAGACCACCGAGACAGTTGCACCCGCCTTTAGGGGCGGGTGAGGATTGAAACCTGCGCTGCTCGGTACGCCTGTGCCGCCTCGCGGTAATGTTGCACCCGCCTTTAGGGGCGGGTGAGGATTGAAACTGGCAATGTAAGACCGGACTCCACGCATAAGGCCAGTGTTGCACCCGCCTTTAGGGGCGGGTGAGGATTGAAACTGAAGGCAACAGCGATTTAAACGGATCACGGCAGGGGTTGCACCCGCCTTTAGGGGCGGGTGAGGATTGAAACACCCGATATGGGCGAACGCATCTGCCCATTCTGGGCATGTTGCACCCGCCTTTAGGGGCGGGTGAGGATTGAAACGTGGTCAAGTGTCGGCTCCCCGGCTAAAGGGACGGCGTTGCACCCGCCTTTAGGGGCGGGTGAGGATTGAAACTTTATGCCTTTGCCGAAGCAGCTGCCAGCCAGCCCGTTGCACCCGCCTTTAGGGGCGGGTGAGGATTGAAACAGGCCGATGACCACTTTGCACGTCGCGGCGCAAGCGTTGCACCCGCCTTTAGGGGCGGGTGAGGATTGAAACAAACAAACGCTTAACATCGTCATATAGAAAGCCCCCGTGCGTGAAAGAATATTATCTTTCACGCACGGGGGCTTCACTATGACAACTACACCCTGGTCTAGTCCACCGGGCCTTGAGGTTCTTCTTCGCGCGGCTGGGCCGCAGGCGCAGGCGGCAATGTGCGGCGTTCGTCGCGGTCTGTGCCGCTGTAGGCCAGCGCCTCCGGGGGGATTTGTTTGTGCAGCACGCGCCGCCCAAGCCAGTTAGTGAAGTTGTCGTAGAGCAGATACGCGCATGGCACGACAATCAATGTCAGCAGCAATGACAGCGAAATGCCGCCGATAGTCACCACGCCCAGCGACTGCCGGAAGCCCGCGCCGCGTCCCAGGGCCAGCGCGGTCGGCAGAGAAGACACGATGATGGTGAAGGTCGTCATCATAATCGGACGCAGGCGCGTCGGCCCGGCTTCCAGCAGAGCGTCAATGCGTTTGTAGCCGCGCGAGCGCAATGTATTGGTGTAGTCCACCAGCAGAATGGCGTTTTTGTTGACAATGGCATTGAGCAGCACAAAGCCAATCATGGCGATCAAGCTCAACGGCTCATGCGCGATATACAAGGCGATCATGCCGCCCGCCCATGCCTGCGGCAGCGACAGCATAATGGACAGCGGGTACAGCAGGTTGTTGAACAGCGACGCCATCAGCATGTAAGTCAGCACGATGCCAAGCAGAAATGCCGTCAGCAGATAGGGGAACTCGCGGGAAATGCTTTTAGACTCGCCGCCGAACGTGTAAGTCACCTGGCCCAGATTAAGGTTCTTCATCTTGCTGTTCAGCGCAGCCGATGCATTGCCGGGCTGAACGCCGGGCTGCAAATAGGCAGTAATCGCGATTTTAAGCTGCCTGTCCAGGCGGTCGATCTTCACGGGGCCGGAGCCGACGGTGACATTCGCCACATCGCCCAGATGGATCGGCACTCCGTTTTGATAGCCTACAATGACATTGGAAACTACCTGCGGATTATTGCGGTCGGCATCGGCAAGCTGCACGCGGATGTTGTACTGCTGGCCGTCTACCGGGTCGCGATACTTGGACGTGATGTTGCCTGCGACCGAGTCGGACAGGGTACTGGCGACCTGCTGCAAGCTGAGGCCGTATTCGGGCGCTTTGACGCGGTCCAGGCGCACCTGCACTTCCGGCTGGGCATTCTTGTAAGACACGTCCACATTGTAGGCGCCCGGAGTTTGGGAGACCAGCTGCTTGACCTGCTGCGTGGCCGATAAAAGCTGACCAAAGTCCGGGCCGGTCAGGTCCACTTCCAGCGGCGGCGCACCGCCGCCGAAGCCGCTGACATTGGCGGGCAGAATGCGCGCGCCGGGGATGTTTGTCGTTAGATTCTTGATTTGCAGGGCAACGGCCACATCGGTTCGATTGCGCAGATGCGGATGCTTCCAAAACAACAGCGAATCCAGCACGCTTCTGCGGTCGTACAGAGTCAGGTCTACATGCGCATATTGGGTTCCAGTCGCATTCTGCCCCGGCCCGGCATCACCGATGACTGTAGAAACAAACTGGGTGTCTGCGCTCAGCTGAGGGTTTTGCCGGACGATATTCTCTATCCGGTCCGTAATGCGCTTGGTATAGTCCAGGGAAACGCCGGGCGGTCCCTGCACTTGAATAGACACCTGATTCTGGTCCTGCTCCGGCGAAAAGCGGACGCCCAGTTTGCTGCCGACCAGCCAAAACACGAGCACAACAATGATGTTGCCGATGGCGACGACTATCCAGGGATGGCGCAGGGCATTGCCCAACATGCGCTGATACCAATGCTCCAGGCGCAAAAAGCCTCGGTCAAATGCCCCGGCAAAGCCTGTCTCGTACTCTACTTTCTCGCCCTTTTTATACCAGCGCGCGGCTAACATAGGAGTGAGCGTGAATGAGATAAACAGGGAGAACAGTGTCGCCACGGCCACGGTGATGCCGAACGACCGGAAAAACTCGCCGATGACGCCGCCCATGAACGCGATTGGCAGAAAGACCACAATGTCTACCGCTGTCAATGTAAACGCCGCATAGCCAATCTCAGAGCGCCCGTTGATGGCGGCGACAACCGGCTCCTCGCCCATCGCTAGGTGCCGGTTGATATTTTCCAGCACGACAATGGAGTCGTCTACAAGAATGCCGACAGCCAGCGACAGCCCGAGCAGGGACAGTGTATTCAGCGTGAAGCCGAAGGCATACAGAGGCATAAACGTCGCGATCATAGATGTGGGAATGGCAATCGCCACAATGATCGTGCCGCGCACGTTGTGCAGGAAGGTAAACACGACGAGCACCGCGAGCAAGGCCCCGATAAACAACGAAGCGACGACATCGTTGAGGTTGTTGCTCACGTCCAGCGACTGGTCTTTAGACGTGATAAAGTGAATGTCGGGGGGCAGTGTTTTTTTCAGGCCTGCCAGCTGCTTCTTGACGCTGCTGACGGCGGCGAGGGTGTTGCCGTCGGTCGTTTTCAGCACGTCGATGCCGACGGCTTCCTGGCCGTTCAGATACGCATCCTGGGTCTTTTCCGACCCTCTGTCCTGAATATCGGCAATGTCGCCCAGAGCGATGGTCTGGCTGGTGCCGTTGCCGGATGCGATAGTCGTCCCGGAAACACCGCCGTTCGCGCTTGTGGTGAGACCGGCCGCGCCGGTGCCGGCAAATGTCAGGCGCAGGTTTTTAATCTCATCAACACTGGCAAACTCCCCCACCAAGCGAACGTTGTAGTAGCTGTTGCCCTTCTGGATAAACCCCGATGATACATTGACGTTGGCGTTGTTGATGGCCTGCGCAAGCTGCGAGATGGTGATCCCATACGCGGCCAGCCGGTCGGCGGGCACGGAGATACGTATCTCGCGCTGGGCGGCCTGGGCAATGTTGACCGACCCGACATCGGTCGCCTGTTCCAGAGCAGGCTGCACGATGTTGGTGGCGATAGACTGCAATTCGCGCAGGGGGCGCTTGCTGCTTTCCATGCCCATGTGCATGATCGGCTGGCCGCTGGTATCGGCTTTGATGACGGCAGGCGAGTCGGCATTGGTCGGCAGCGTCTTGCGGATCGCATCCACCTTTTGGATGACATCCGATGCCGCCGTATCTACATTGGTGCCGAAGTAGAACTGAATAGAAACAGTGGAAGAGCCAAGCTCGGAGTACGAATCAATCTCCTGGATGCCGCTCACGCCGCTGATGGCATCTTCCACCGGCTTGGTAATCAGGGTTTCCATTTCCTGCGGGTTGGTGCCCGCATAGGTCGTGCGCACGGTGACGCGCGGGAAGTCCACTTGCGGGTTCAGCTCAGCGGGCAGCCGGAAATACGAAAGTATGCCCAGCACGAGAAACGCCCCGACAAACATCAGAATGACAACCGGGCGGGCAATGGCAAGGCGGGTCAGCCCCATAATGTCCTCACTTCTAAGAAATACATCAGCTTTATCTTACTCACTTGGCTAACGCGCGGCGACAGTGGCCGGTGCGTTTTGACGAGCGCCCGGAGCGTTGACCACATTGACTTTATCGCCCGGATTGACAAGGTTCTGCCCTGTGGTAATAATCTCATCGCCCGGATTGAGGCCGCTGGTGACTTCGGCCTCGCTGGGCGTTATCAGCCCCAATGTCACAGGTTTCGCGACGGCTTTGCTGCCCGGCCCGACAAGGAAGACCTGCTGCGGCGGCAGCGTTGTTCCGCCGGTTGCCGTGCCTGAGCTTGTGGTGTTGACCTGGAGCTGCCCGGCGTTTTGGGTGTCCACCAGAGCACCTACCGGCACGACAACCACATTGCGCTTGACCTGAGTGACCAAGGAGCCGCGCGCGAACATGCCGGGCCGCAGTTCCTGACGCGGATTATCAATGGCAACCCGGAGAGCGAACACGCGGCTGCTTGCGCTCGCTGCCGGGTAAACCGCGACCACTTTGCCTGTGTACGTTTTGCCGGGCAGCGCGTCTGCCTGCACCTGAACCGTGTTGCCGACCGATGTCTGCGCAAAGTCTGTCTCGGAAATGGTGGGCGCGTAGTAGACCGTGCGCACGTTGACAATGCGCATCACCGTGGTGGTCGGGCCGGCAATCTGCCCCGGCTCGGTTTGACGCGCCGCAACAATGCCGTTGATGGGCGAGACAATGGAAGCGTAGCCGACCTGCTGCTGGTCAAAGCGAACTTGGGCCTGCGCCTGCGCAACGGCAGCCTGCGCGGCCTGGATTTGCTGCTTGCGTACCAACACTTGTCGCTCGTTGGAGACCTGGTTGGCAAGGTTTGCCTGCTGCTCGCGCACCTGCTCTAGCGCATAGGCAATATCTTGGGGGTAGCTGCCCGCCTGCGTCAGCGACAGCGCTGCTTTGGCGTTGTTATACGTTTGCAGATTGACGGTATAGGTGGTCTGCGCGGTATCTAAATCGGCGCGGGCAATCGCCCCCTGCGCAAACAAAGACTGGTTGCGCTTGAGGGTAATGGCCGCGTTGTCCAAATTGGCTTTGGCCTGCTCCACCGATGCCTGCCCTTGCAGCACCTGCTGCGGGCGGCTGCCCTGCTTGACCTTGGAGTAGTTATATTGGGCGGCTGCAACTTGGGCGCGCGCGGTCAGGATGTTCTGCTTCGCCTGCGAGACTTGGATTGAATAGTTCGTCTGTGCCTGCGCGAGCTGCGCCTGCGTGTTCTGCACGTTGGCCTGGGCCTGCCGGACGGTGGAGATTAAATCCGTCGTGTCCTGCTGCACCAGCAATTGTCCGGCGCGGACGCGGTCGCCTTCGCGCACCGTGACACTTGTGACCCGCGCCGACACGCGCGCCGCCAGGGAAACATCCTGCAGCGCGACAATGTTTCCTGTCACGGCGACCCGGCGCGCGATTGTGCCGCGCTGCACCGATGCCACCTGCACGGCGATCACCGGCGGGCCGCTGCGCTTGCCTTTCGCCTGCGTATCTGCGCCTTTCTTGCCGCACCCCGAGAGGGCCAGCGCACTGGGCAGCGTCAGGCCCAGGGCAAGAAACAAGGCGATGCTTTTTAAGTAACGCGGGTTTTGCTGATTAAGGTTCATGGTTATCGTCCGCCTTCCGCGCGCAGGAGTTGTGCCAGCGAAGTTTGATAGTTAAATTGGGCCGTGGCGAGATTGTTGCGCGCGGTCGCAAGCTGTGTTTGTGCGTTGAGAACGTCCAGGAATGTGCCCAGTCCGTTTTGGTAGCGCACCTGGGCCAGGCGCACGGCGGTTTCCGCCTGGTTCACCCCGACCCCCGCGGTTGCGGTTTGCGTTTGCGCGTTGCTGACATTGAGAAACGCCTGCCGTACTTCCAGCTTGACATTCTGTTGCAACTGTCCCCGCGTGATCATTTGCGTTTGCAGGTCCGTCTGCGCCTGACGCACACGGGAGCGCGTCGTGCCGCCGTCATACAGGGGAATGTTGAGCTGCGCGGAAAGATTGTACGTGTCGTGGGAGCCGATTGTGCTGCTTGGGCCGGTATAGTTCGCGCTTGCGCCGACGCCGAATGTCGGCTGCAGGGTTGCGCCCGCCAGTTTAATCAGCTTCTGGGCGATTGTAATGTTGTTGTCCGCCTGCCGCAGCTCAGGCCGGTGCTGAAAGGCGACTTGCGTGCTCTGATTGAGGTCGATTGGCCGATTGACCGGCGGCAAGGGCGGCGCCTGCAATGTCACCGCGACATTGGGGTCAACTCCCAGCAGGTTGTTGAGGTTGGCCCGGTCGATATTGAGCTGGTTCAGCGCGCTTTCCAGCGCCTGCTGATCGTTGGCGAGCGTCACCTGGGCCGTCAGCACATCGTACTGCGCCGCCGTGCCCGCTGTGTAGCGCGCCTGCGTGATGCGCACGTTTTCCGTCGCGTCCGTGACCTGCTCCTGATTGACATTGACCGTTTCCTGGTCTTTGAGCACCGTGAAGAAGTTGTTTTTGGCGCTCAGGGCCGACTCGTTCTGCACGCGCGCCAGGTCAAACGTGTAAAAGTCGCGCGTGATATTCTCCACATCGCGCGCGGCGGGCAGCAGGCCAAACAGATCAATGTACTGCGTGATGCTGAGCCGTCCGCTGTAGTTGTTGCGCTGCCCGGCATTTCTGCCGGTGATAATTGGGTTGCCGTTGCTGTCGGTGCCGCCTGCCGTGCCGGTCGGCGCGGCATGAGCCTGGGCTGCGGCAATCTTGTGGCTTGCCGCCGTGGCGCTGCCCTGGCTGGCCTGCGCGAATTGCTGCACGAGAGGCGGCAGGTCTGCCGGTGCGGCGGACACGAAGTTGCTGGTGGCTCCCGCCCCTCCGGTTCCTCCCCCGCCGCCTGTTCCCGTTCCCGTGGCTCCTGTGCCCGTCCCCGTTCCGAGGCCGCCGCCGTTTCCGCCGGTGCCTGTTCCGCCCGTGCCGTCGTTTCCAGTCCCGCCCGTGTCGCCGTTTCCAGTCCCGCCTGTGCCGATGCCGCCGGTGCCTGTTCCGCCGCCAATCGCCCCGCCGCTGCCTGTGCCGCTGCCGATTGTTCCCGCGCCTGTTGACCCGCCCAGCGAGCCGGTACCGGTGGTGGCTCCGTTGCTGGTGTTTCCGCCGCCGAGTGACGAAAACGACCCGTTGCTGTTGGCGGTTCCGCCGCCCCCGCCGCCGCTGAACGAGCCGGTATTGCCTCCGCCCTGGTCGGTGACAATTGGAATCTGCCCGCCGCCGGGCAGGGCGGGGCTGGTCACCGAAACGCCGGACGTGGCGAATGTATCCTGGCTGGAATAGGTGTCAATCAGGTTGGCGCTGACCTGGGGACGGCCTTCGGCGTTGACCTGGACAATCTGCTCCTGTGCCCGCTGCAGACGCTGCCGCGCCAGCTGCACATTGGAATTGTTGCTGACCGCCAGCGCCACCACCTGATCCAGCGTCAGCACCGGCCCGGATGCCCCTGCCGGGCCGCTCGTCCCCCGCGTGATCGCCGTGCCAATCGTCGCGCCCGGCGTGCCAACTGTCGCGCCCGGCGCAACGGCTGGGGGCTGCGGGACGCTTGGCGCGGCGGCGGGAACGCTTGGCGCGGGCGTGCCCACCGGCGTCGGTTTGGGCGCCGCTGCCTGGCGGCGTGCATGTGCGGGGCCGCTCAGGCCGATCAAACACGCGGCCCCCACAGCAAGAGGGACAATGGACTTTGGCTTGGCTTGGCGGCGAAAGGTGGTCAAAAAGCGATCTCCTCAGTCTAGTCGGAACAGCACTCCGACAATCAATCAGGGCAATCAATCAGGGGCGCAGGGCACGCATCAGCAGGTCTGCGAGCTGCTCCGTTTTTGCGCGCACCCGTGCCGGATGCGCAAAATCATCGGGCGCCAGATGCTTGGGCATCAGGCAAAACGTGGCCCGCAGCAATGTTTCCGCCGTGGCCGGAATATCTAGCACAGAAAACAGGCCCGCCGCCTGTCCTTCTTCCAACAGGGCTTCAATGATTTTAGTTTCTTCGGCAACCCAGCGCACCCGCCGCGCTGCAATTCCCGCCTGGATAGCGCTTTTAAACTCTTCCATGGGATGCCGGTGCAGGCGCAGCGCATCAAACCGCAGCATCACGCGGGCGATCAGTATCTCCCGCAAGCGCCGGTCGGGCGGGCCTGCCCCGGCAGCGCTCTTTTTCAGCACGCTGAGGACGTGGGCATTGAATCGCTCCACCACGCCCAGTGCCACATCCGCCTTGCCGGCAAAGTGCAGATAGGTCGTCCCGACCCCAATCTTCGCTTCTTCCGCGAGGTCGTTCATGGTCATCTTGCCGTAGCCGTACCTGTCCAGCAGGCGTTCGGCGGCGTCCAGGATCGCCTCATGCGTTTCGTGTTTATCGTTTTCTTTTGACACAGAGTTATGAATATTGAATGAAAAGCTATAATATTCATTATCCTACCCCTGTTTGTCCTGGGAAGTCAAGCGCGAAACTATTGTTGTTTTTCGGCTTTGCTAGGGGGTTTCCCCCGCATTGCCATGGCGTTTCTACGGCATACCAACGAGGGAACGATTTGCTCCGTCGTTGGTATGCGCTTAAGACGCCGTGGCAAGGGCGCAGCAAGCCGGATGAAACCTGGCACGCTCAAAAGCAGAGGTTCCCGGCAAAAGGCGTTTGGTGTCGCTGGGCCGGGAACTCTTTGGCGGCCCGCCGGTGTTGCGCCCTCAGAGGACACCCCGTGTTTCGATTGCTGCGAGAAGACATTCAAACCATATTTCGGAAAGACCCCGCCGCGCGCTCGCTGGCGGAAGTGCTGACTTATGCCGGGTTTTGGGCCTTGTTCCATCATCGCATCGCCCACAGCCTGCACCGGCGTGGCCTGCGCCTCTTGGCCCGCATTGTGTCTCAATGGAGCCGTTTCCTGACCAACATTGAGATTCATCCCGGCGCGAGTATCGGCAGGCGCTTTTTTATCGACCACGGCGCGGGGGTTGTGATTGGGGAAACGGCGATTGTCGGCGATGATGTTTTGATGTACCACCAGGTGACTTTGGGCGGCACGTCACTGGAGAAAACCAAGCGTCATCCGACCGTCGGCAGCAATGTCCTGCTGGGCATGGGGGCAAAAGTGCTGGGGAATATCACGGTCGGCGACGGCGCGCGCATCGGGGCCAATGCCGTGGTGACCCGCGATGTCCCCCCCAACACCAGCGTTGTCGGCGTGCCGGGACGGATTTTGGTGCAGGATGGCACGCATATCTCCGAGCGGACGACGGCGCAGGTCATGGATCAGGCCCTGGGCACCGCCGACCCGATGGGCGAGATTATTCGCCGCGCCCTGCATGAAATTGAGGATGTCAAGTGCCGCTTGGAAGTGATGGAAGAAGAACAGCATCCCGACCGCCTGCTGCGCGCTTTGGATACCGTGTGGGACCGCATCCCGCCCAAGCCGCTGACCCAGCAGTTTGACGAAATGTGCGCGGAAAGCTTTGCTCCCTGCGCCGAAGAAAACATGGCTGGAGAAGGCATTTGATCCGCCGCCCCGCCCGCCTTCCGCCCCGCCCCACAGTGGGCATTGTCAGCCCCGCTTCTCCCGCCGCCCCTGCCTTGCTGCAATCGGGAATTGATGTTCTGCGCTCGCGTGGCTTTGATGTGCGCATGGCCCCTCACGTCCTGGACCACTGCGGCCACATGGCCGGAACAGACGAGGCCCGCGCCGCCGACTTTGCATCGTTCTACACAGACCCCGCCATTGACTTGGTCTGGTGCGCGCGGGGCGGGTCGTCGTCATGCCGCCTGTGGCCTCTGCTGCCGTGGGATGCGTTTGCTTTGCTGCCGCCCAAGTTGGTTATCGGCTACTCGGACATCACGTCGCTCCATGTCCCCCTCACCCAGCGCGCCCGGACCGTCGCCCTGCACGGCCCGATGGTCTGCGAACTCGCCGCCACGCCCCCGAGTGTTTTGGACTGGCTCCTCTCCCTGCTTTTATCTCCCGCACCGCACAGCCTCGTGCCCGGACGCGTGCCCCATACTTTAACTTCCGGCATGGCCGAGGGCGCATTAACTGGCGGCTGCCTGTCCCTGCTGTGCGCGACCCTGGGTACGCCCTACCAACTGGATACGCGCGGCAGGCTGCTGCTGCTGGAAGACATCAATGAGGCCCCGCATCAAGTGGAGCGATACTTAGTTCAACTGCGCGAGGCGGGTCTGCTTGCCGCCGCGTCGGGCTTCGTCGTTGGCGAGGCCACCCATGCCGACGATACCGAGACACTGCCCCTCCCTCAAATCTGGTCGGACTTTCTTGCCCCCTGCGGCAAGCCTGCCGTGCTCGGCTTTCCCTTCGGCCATGTGTCTGAAAACTACGCCCTGCCGCTCGGCATCCGCGCCCGCCTGGACGCCGACGCAGGCACCCTCACCCTGCTGGAACCTGCCCTGCAATAAACAAAGCCTTCTTCCGTAATGGAAGAAGGCTTCGATAGATTATAAATCACTGTTTCTTACGGCCACGGATTAGGCGGCTTCCAGCTCAGCCTCCGCCACGGTCGGCACAAGCAGCACTGTGATACCCTCAGACTTTTGCAGCTCGTTTTCCACTTCCGCCAATGCTTCATAATACTCGTAGCGCCTTGCCGGCTGCACATTGGGCCGCACAGGAACATACCACCATTCCTGCTCATGGCGGATGCCGCGCGCGAGCACCTTCAGTTCAGCGCCGCCGGGATGCTGATTTTTGAGGTGTTTGCTGACGGCATCAATCACTTGTTGTTCTGTCGGTTTATTCATATGCCTTGTCCCCAGAGTTCCTGTTGAACTGCCGCCGCATCGCGGACACAATCACGCGCAATCGTTTCGTCTACAGAAATGTGCGGGCGATAATCTGCATCTTCCCGAAACTGGCGCAAGATAAGAACAAGGGTGCTGATCCTGTCTTTTTTGGCATGCGTGATAGTCAGATTGTTTTGGATATATTTCGGCAAATTTTCGTGCGAGGGATTATGGCGTCCTTGAGAAAAAGTGGTCAGCTTTTGGATAATCTCATGTGTCGCGGCGCAGTAGGCAGCGTAGTACGCACGGCTGACGCTGCTGCGGTATCGGCCTTCCTGCAAAAGCTGTTCTGCCGCCATGAGGCTGTCTCTGCTCAGTTGCTGCCATGTTTCCAGTTGCGCTTGCCCCCTCTTGTTTTACCAGATAACACGGGTACATTATGGCATCAATGTGGCGCGCTGTCTATGTCAAGGATAAAGCCTTCTCCCCTTGCGAGAGAAGGCTTTGGCTGATGCGCTGCTGTTGTTCCTATAAACCGATGTCTTCCAAGTCTAGAAGATACCCTTCGTTTTGGTTGTCGCTATTCCATAAAACAAACTCTGCCTTGAGGTCGCTCCATTGCCCATTCAGCGGCAGATCAAAGTCAACGTACCCTGCAAGAATAAAGTCTGGCTCGTACCATACCACCGCCTGCACTGCATCCGCGTTGCCGCCGTGTGCCGTGCGCCAATTGGTAACCCGGAACTCCTGCACCCCTGGATAATATCTAGGAGAACGATAGTTCTTGATGCTGCTCTTGATGAACTTCGGTGTCCATGTTTCATGGACACCATGCGCCGCGATAGCATCAAAAGCGGCTTTGTAGTCTTCGTCCGCAAGAATATCAACCCAGCCGCGTATGATACTTAGCACGTGCTCGTTGGATGCCTGTGGTGGGACAAAGATCATCTTTAGCTCCCTACGCGCTTGGTATCACGCCTTGCTTCTTGCCGACAAAGTAGTATATCGCCGCCCCAATAAAGTGGGTGAAGAAGATGACCACGAGCCAAACCACTTTGATAGTCTGGTCGGGGAACTGCCGCCGCGCCGCGTCCACAAGCTCCACAATCCAGAACACTGTGGGGAGAACAAGCAGCAGCAGCACGAAAAGCAGAGTGATGTCTTGCGGGCCGCCAGAGCCGAATGCTAGGGTAGGCATGGTTTACTCCTGAAAAGTTGATACTCAGTCAGACACACGGGGGCCGGAAAAGTTGCGGCCCCCGTCTGCTGCCTAATCCCGTGCCCAAAACATCTCGCCGGGCTTTTCCGTGACCACCGCCGCCTGCAATGTTTCCATTGCCTTCTTGATGCCCTCGTTCTCCGACAGCAGGCCGTCCTCATGCTCAATGGACAGCACGCCATCGTAGCCAATCATGCGTAGGTTGGACACGAAATCCTTCCACCAGGCCGTGTCATGCCCGTAGCCCACCGACCGGAATACCCACGACCGATGCAGAATATCGCCATACGATTTCACATCCAAGTTGCCGTTGATGCCCGAGTTGATCGGGTCAATGCGCGTGTCTTTGGCATGCACATGGAACACGGCCCCCGCAGCCCCCAGCATGCGCACGGCGGCTAATGGGTCAATTCCCTGCCACCAGAAGTGCGAGGGATCAAAGTTTGCCCCAATCTGCTTGCCTGCCGCATCGCGCAGCTTCAGGATGGTTTCCGGGTTGTACACCACAAAGCCGGGATGCGCTTCAATCGCGAACTTGACATTGTGCTGCTTCAAAAACGTGTTCTGACGACGCCAATAGGGGATCACTTTCTTTTTCCATTGCCAGTCGAGCACGTCCCGGTACTCATCCGGCCAGGGGCAGGTAATCCAGTTGGGGTTCTTGGCACGCGGGCCGTCGCCCGGACAGCCGCTGAAGCCGTTGACCACGTCCAAGTCAAGCTTCTCCGCCAGCAGCACGGCGTTCTGGAACGCTTTGTGATGCGCATCGGCAATCTTCGGGTCGGGGTGCAGCGCGTTGCCGTGCACAGACAGCGAATCGAGGGTCAGGCCACGGTCTTCAATGGCCTTGCGCAGCGTCTTGCGCGCGCCGTCATCGCTGATCAATTTCTCCACGCCGCCCATGTCATCCAAATGACGACTGCCTGGGTAACCGCCCGCACCCAGCTCCACCGCCTGAATGCCCGCCGCTGCAATAATGTCCAGCGCCTCTTCCAAAGGCCGCCCATGAAACAAGGCTGTAAATATGCCGATCTTCATAACTCTCTTTTCCTCCCAATCGTGCCCTATTTTAACAGAAACTGGGCGCTCTGTCCAGTTTCTGTTGGTGCTCTGCCACTGTTCTCCCACTGTTTTGCCAATGTTTTATAAGTACTCTACCAGTATCGACCTCTTGTTTTATGAATAAATCGCCGATATGTTGCCGTTACGCTCCTAATAGCGGCCCCACTGCCCAGCAGCGAGAGGGCAAGCCGCGCCGATAGCAGGAAAACAGCGCTTGCCCGGTGAACCTTGCGGCAGGCAAAGAAAGTTCATGCCCTGCACAACTGAGGAACTTATGCCCGCTCTTGTTCTTGCGACAGCCAATCCGGGGAAAGCGCGGGAGTTTGGCCTATTGATGGCCCGGCATCCCGCATTCGCTTCGTTTACGCTGACCACGCCGAACGACTTGGACGTTGACATCGCTCCCATTGAAGAAACCGGAGCGACCTTTGCCGAAAACGCTGTTCTCAAAGCCTCGGCGGTCGCGCGGGCGACAAACCTGCCTGCCCTCGCCGATGATTCCGGGCTGTGCGTGGATGCCCTCGACGGCGCGCCCGGCCTGCATTCGGCGCGGTGGGCCGGGCCGGAGGCCGATGATGCCGCCCGCATGGCCCTGCTGCTCGCCCGGCTGATGGCTGTCCCCGACGCGCCGCGCACAGCGCGTTTTGTATGCGCTCTCGCGCTTGTCCGCCCGGATGGACGCACCCTCACGGCGCACGGCGCGTGCGAAGGCGTGATCGCGGGCAGGCCGCAGGGCGAGGGCGGCTTTGGCTACGACCCGGTTTTTCTGATGCCCGCTCTTGGCCGCACAATGGCGCAGCTTGACCCCGCCGAAAAGAACGTTTTCAGCCACCGGGCGCAGGCAGTGATGCGGTTGGCCGCGTCGCTGCAAAACTTTCTTCGGTAAATGATTGCTTTTCGGACGCATGCTCGTTTGGAAGACAAACTTCCGGGGGTATATCTTGGCAACCTTGCTGCGTGTTGCTTGCAGCCATTGCTTCGGCAGTGGGCAAGTTTTCCAAAGGGCAGCAGGCGGGAAGAGCGGAAACAATGCATATTCAATTTGGGGCGTTCGCGTCCTTTGCGCTGGTATTCTTCGTGGTGTTATTTGCCCTTGTTACGGTCGGCCTCTTTGCCGTCCTCGCGATTGCCATCACCAAGATGCAGCAGCAAGTGACAAAGCTGACCAACAAACTGGAACCGGTGATTGCCAAAGTCAGCACGACGCTGGACACGGTGCAGCGGATCACGACCAATGTCGGGGAGAAAGCCGATGTCATCCTGACACGCGGCGAGGCGCTGACCGAAAACCTCTCGCATAAAGTAGAGAACACCGCCGATGTGGTGCAGGAAACCGTCACCACGCCGCTGATCAACCTCAGCAGCCTGCTCGCCGGTATTTCACGCGGCTTCAGCGTGTGGGGTTCCATGCAGGGGATAGGCAAAAACGGCAGCGGCACCCGCAAAGATGCATCCTCGGATGGACAGCAGGCCAAATAGGAATGGGCAGCAAGTCAAAGAGCATGCAAACGCGCGCAGGGAACGAAAAGTATTGACAAGGAGTAAAAACACGATGGCAGACAAAAACAACAACGGGGGAAGCGGACTATTCACCGGCCTGCTGCTTGGCAGCATTATCGGCGCGGTAGTCGCCCTGCTCTACGCCCCGCAGCGCGGCGACGAGACGCGGGACCTGCTCAAGCAAAAGACAGATGAGTATTCGGATATTGCCAAAAGCAAGACCAATGCCCTTGCCGACGCCGCCAAAGCCAAAAGCGACGACATCAGCAGCGCGGTCGGCCCCCTCGCCGACAGCGCCAAAGCCAAGCTGTCCGATGCCGCCGACAGCATCAAAGCAAAGACCGCCGACCTGACCGACAGCATCAAAGAGAAAAGCGCTGATGTTGCCGACAAAGCCGCAGACTTCGCCGACAGCGTCAAAGCCAAGACCGAGGAAACCGCAGACAGCGCCAAAGGCAAAGTCCACGATGCCAATGACATCGTCAAGGGCAAGGTCACGGATGCCACAGAAAGCGTCAAGTCAACCGCCAGCGGCCTCAGCGCCAAAGCGTCCGACACGATTGCTTCCGTCAAAAACAGCGCGCAAGACGCTGTAGACAAAGGCAAGTCATTGGTAGACGACCAGAAAGAGAAAGTCTCCACTGCCGTCGATGCCGGGAAACAAGCCTACCAGGACAAAAAACAGCAGCTCACGGATGCCACCCAAGACGGGGATAATGCCAGCAAAACATCTGCCAGTATCTAACCGCCCGTGCGTATCAAAGACGGGGCACACTGAGAAGGATGGACTCGGCGCAGATTATTAGCATTCTCAGGAGGAACAAGATAATGGCAAAACCAGGACCCGCCGCAGGCTCAGAAGGCGCGCGCAAAATTGCAGACGCCCATCGCGGCTCACACGACCACGATAAAGAAGGCGGCTTCGCCGCAAACCCCGACCTCGCCCGCGAGGCCGGACGCAAAGGCGGCGAGACCGTCAAAAGCCGCTACGGAGCGACATTCTACCAAAGCATCGGCAAAAAGGGTGGGGAGACCGTCAAGCGCGAGCGCGGCACGGAGTTCTACGCCGAAATTGGCCGCAAAGGCGGCGAGATGCGTGGCCAGCGTGCCGCCACCGCCCGCAGTGCCGAGGCCGCCGGGGAAACCCCCGTGCCCGCGCGCAAGCGTGGACGGCCCGCCAAGAAAGCGGCCTAGGGGGCTTTCCCTCGCGCCGCCGACACCGATTGTGACACTTGCTTAGGCCTGGAGAACTCCAGGCCTAATTTTCTTCATTCCAGCGTTCGCGCCCTTTCTGTATTGCTTTAGTGAATACAGAAGACGCTAGAAGCCGACTTGGCAGATGAAACCTGTCTTCACGACGTCGCGCCGCCCCCTCTTTCCCAAAAGCGCCCTCGCCTGCGCGGTAACGCTGACCTATGCGGCTGCCAACGGGAGTGTCAGCCCATGCCTTGCGCAAACCACCACTCCGCCATCCCGCAAACCGTCCCTGCCGTCCACGACCAGCCCTGCCAGCACTGCGCCGCCTGCGTAAGCGCCGCCGCCGGGCGCGTCGCCCCCGGTTACTTTGCAGTCTCTCATAAAACCAATCGCCCGTTGTACGCGCATGGCAAAAGCCAATCCAACCAGGCGTCTCTTGTTTATTCTTCAAACACGGGGTCGTTGTTTTCCAACAGAAAGGGGTAATCCCATGAAGCTTTTGCACGCGAGCACCGTGGATTACGTCATTATCGCGCTGTATTTTGTGTTTGTGCTCGCTATCGGCGCCATTGTCAGCCGCCGGATGAAGAGCAGCGAGGACTTCTTCATGGCAGGCCGGTCTATTCCCGCATGGGTTACGGGGCTGGCCTTTTTGTCTGCCAACTTAGGGGCGCTGGAAGTGCTGGGCATGGGGGCGCAGGGGGCCGAGTATGGCCTGATGACCGCCCACTTCTACTGGATAGGCGCGATCCCCGCAATGGTCTTCCTGGGCGTGTTTATGATGCCGTTTTACTATGGCTCCAAAGCCCGCAGCGTGCCTGAGTACCTGCAGAAGCGCTACAATGAACCCACCCGCGCCGTGAATGCCATCACATTTGCCGTCAGCACATTGGTACTGTCGGGCGTCTCTATGTACGGCATGGGGCTGGTCTTTCACGACCTGCTGGGCTGGAACATCACGGACACGATCATTCTTTCCGCCGTCGTGGTGCTGATTTACACGGCGCTGGGCGGCCTGACTTCTTCCATCTACAACGAAGTGCTGCAATTCTTTTTGATTGTGCTGGGTCTGGCTCCGCTGGTGATTGTCGGCATCATAGCCTCGCATGGCTGGCATGGCATGCTGCACGCGCCCGGCGTTCCCGCGAACTTTGCCCATACATGGAAGGGCACAAGCTCTGAGGCCACCAACTCCATGCATATCACCTGGCCCGGCATTGTGCTGGGGCTGGGCTTTGTGCTGTCGTTTGGCTACTGGTGCACGGACTTTCTAGTGGTGCAGCGGGCATTGGCGGCCAAAGACCTGAATGCCGCACAGCGAACGCCTTTGATCGCTGCAATCCCCAAAATATTCTTTCCGTTTCTTGTTATTCTTCCCGGCCTGCTGGCGATCCCGCTGTTTCCCCATCTGGGCGAGAAGGGGAATGCGTCCATGTCTTACAACAATGCTTTGCCTCTGCTGATGGGCCATTACTACCCACCCGGCATGCTGGGACTGGGATTGACTGCGCTGCTGGCGTCGTTTATGTCCGGCATGGCGGGCAACACCACGGCCTTTAATACCGTGTTTACCTATGACCTGTACCAAGCCTATCTTGTGAAAGGACGCGACGACAAGCACTATCTCACGGTCGGGCGCATTGCAACCGTGGTGGGGGTGCTGATTGCCATCGGCACGGCGTTTATCGCGGAGTCTGCGCCGAGCATCATGGACTTCACGCAGACGGTCTTTGGCTTTGTGAATGCGCCGCTGTTAGGCACATTCCTCTTTGGAATGTTCTGGAAACGAACGACCCCGTGGGGCGGCTTCTGGGGCCTGATTATCGGCACGCTTGCCGCCGTTATCCATTATGTGATGACCAACCACGGCCTTGTCTTCCACTACACAACCCCGCAGGCGGGCAACTTCTGGCGGGCGTTTATCGCGTTCAGTGTCGGCGCGCTGGCGACTTATCTGATCAGCCTGGTCACGCGGCCCAAGCCTGTGGAGGAACTCAAAGGGCTGGTGTATTCCGAAACGCCGCGCCCGGAGAGCGATGCCCATCTGCCGTGGTATCAGCGCCCCGTGGTCTTCGGTATTATTGTCTTGGTGGTCATGGCCCTTATGAACCTGCTCGTTTGGTAAAGGAGAACGTCAATGCTGGATTTGCGATTGCCTGTGGGCATCTTCTTTTTGATGATCGGGCTGGTGCTGCTTGTTGACGGCCTGCTGCACCCGATCAAGACGCCTGGCGTTGATATTGTCCTCAACCGTGACTGGGGCCTTGTGCTGGTCGTGTTCGGCGCGCTGATGACCTTCTTCGGCCTGCGCGCGCAGGCGGCCACCCGCAAAGCCGATGCCGCAAAGCCCTAGCAAGCACATGGCAAGCGCACGGGGTTAAAACCCCGTGCTACGGTTACGAAACCCGCTTTCGTGGGTTAAGAGAAACCCCCTCTTAACCCACGCCCTCCGGGTAGCCAGTGCTTCAGGTGGGTTTTGTATCGTTAGCACGGGGTTTTAACCCCGTGTCCATGCCAATCTATAGCCAAATTGCTATGCAGCTGTTATTGAATCCATGTTGAATCTATAGCAAACTGCTGTGTACGAATGGACGGGTTTGCGGGAAAGAAGAGATTAAAACTTGGGAACGCGGGGGTTTCTAAAAACGAGAAGGGGGTTAGGACGTAAGTGAACGCAGTTCCATTTCCAGCCTATCAGTTTCCTGCTTGAGTTGTTTGATGCGCGCTTTCAAATAAATATGCCGGTCTTGGGCGAGGATTTTCTCCATGAATGGAAGCAGGTAATCGCAGATTGGATCGTTTCCGCTCAGGCGTGCCACCGTGAACGGCAAGTTACCTTCTGACTGGGCAAATAGGTCTGCGCCGTTCTCAACCAGGAGCGTGACGAGTTCAGAATGGCCTTGACCGCATGCCAAATGCAGCGGCGTGTAGCCAAGCTCACCGTATTTGTTGATGTCAATGCCGGCATCAATGAGTAGTTTGGCCGCTGACAAATCGCCCCAGACACAGACGCAATGAAGCGCATTCTCCCCCATGCTGTTTGTGTCATGGATGCTGTAAAGTCCAATGTTCCAGACATTAGAGACTTTTGCCAGCAGGTCTTGCAGTGCTTTATCCATATTGTTTCAAGAGCCGACTTGGGAGAATGCCGCACAAGCACGGCGTAATAGAGGGAGTTTGCGTGTTTGATTGTAGCGCACATCGGCAGGGAACGCAAGCGGAAATGGGGGAAAGTGGGCTTATAAGACGCCTTGCAGACGCTCTTTGAGGCGCGTGTGACGCGTAAGATCGCTTTGCTTACTCACCGCCATGCGCACGGCGCGGGGGGTGCCGACGACCACGGCAAACTTCTTGGCGCGTGTCAATGCGGTGTACAGCAGGTTTCTTTGCAGCAGCATGTAGTGCTGCGTATGCAGGGCGAGCACGACGGCGGGGTACTCGCTGCCTTGAGATTTGTGGATGCTTGTGGCGAATGCAAGAGTAAGTTGATCCATGTCCGCGAAGTCATAAAGCACATCGGTGAGGCCCTGTGCGTCGGCAAACTGCACGGACAAGGTGCTGTCGTCGTGGCTGACTTGGGTGACTGTGCCGATGTCGCCGTTGTAAACGCTCTTGTCGTAGTTGTTGACCATCTGCATAATACGGTCGCCGGTGCGGAACAATCGGCTGCCGCGCGCCACTTCTTCCTTGCCCGGCAGGGGCGGATTGAGGGTGGCTTGCAGGCGTTCATTGAGGTGCGCGGCCCCGGCGGAGCCTCGCTGCATGGGGGTCAGCACTTGAATATCGGCGGGCGCAAAGCCGCGTTTGGGCAGGGAGCGGGCGACAATGGCGACGATTTTATCGGCGACTTGCTCGGCTTCCTCGGCGGGCACAAAGGCGCAGTCGCGGCCCTCGGAGGGCGGCGGGAGTAGAGGCATCTTTCCTTTGTTGATCGCATGGGCATTGGTGATAATCAAGCTTTCCTGCGCCTGCCGAAACACCTGCGTGAGACGCGCGACCGGCACGGCTCCGCTGTCAATTAAATCCCGGAGGACATTGCCCGGCCCCACCGACGGCAGCTGGTCCACATCGCCGACAAACACCACCTGGCATTCGGACGGCACGGCTTTAAGCAGCGAGTAAGTCAGCACCATGTCCAGCATGGAGCACTCGTCCACAATCAGCACATCGCACTCTAGGGGCGTGTCGGCATTGTGGCGAAAGCCGCGCTTTTCCGGGTCAAACTCAAGCAAACGGTGGACGGTTTTGGCCTCGTGCCCGGACACTTCGGACAGGCGTTTGGCGGCCCTGCCGGTCGGCGATGCGAGGAGTACGTCTTTGTTTTGGGCCTCAAACGCGGCGACAATCGCTTTGGTCGTGGTGGTTTTGCCCGTGCCCGGCCCTCCGGTCAAGACCGAAAAGCGGGACAGCAACGCGGTCTTGACGGCCTCGCGCTGCTCATCCGAGAGCGGGAAGCCGTGCGTGTCCAGGAGGTCTGTCAGCCAGTGGTCAAACTTTGCGGGCTGCGTCGGGGGAATGAGGGGCGTAGACAGCAGGCGATTAATCTGCTCCGCCAGTCCCTTCTCCGTTGTGAAAAGAGACGGCGTATAGATGGCTGTCTCTGTGGCGCCCATAAACATGGCGGGTTCTACAACCAGTTTGCCCGTAGCTGCGAGGTCTGCCAGGGCCAATCCTACGTCGTCAACGCCCAATATCTCGGCGGCTTTGGCTAAGAGTTCGGCTTCCAATAAATAGGCATTGCCGCCGCTGTCTACCGCATCATTGAGCACATAGACAACGCCTGCCTCCAGCCTGCGGGGGTCATCCTCGCCAATTCCCATCTCGCGCGCGATCTTATCCGCGCTCTTAAAGCCGACGCCCCAGATGTCGGCAGCCAGTTGATACGGGTTGTTTTCAACGATGGCAATGGCCTGGTCGCCATAGGTCTTGTAGATACGCACGGCATACGCGGGCGAGACGCCGTGCGATTGCAGGAACAGCATGATGTTCTTGACCTCGCGCTGCTCCCGCCATGCCGTTTTGATCTGGTCAATACGCTTTTCGCCAATGCCGGACACTTGCAGCAGCTTGCGGGGCGCATGCTCAATCACATCAAGCGCATCCTCGCCGAACTTGGCGACAATGCGCTTTGCCATGACCGGGCCGACGCCTTTGACCATGCCGCTCCCCAAGTATTTTTCAATGGCGAACGCGGTGGCGGGACGCACGGTTTCGTAGCGTGCCACCTGCATTTGCTTGCCCCATTGGGCATGGCTTGTCCATGTGCCATGACACACTAAGCTTTCGCCCACGACGGGATTGGAGAAGCTGCCGATGATGGTGATGACGTCTTTGGCTTTGGGCGGCAGCAGGCGCGCGACCGTGTAGCCATTGTCGGGGTTGTGGAACGTGATGCGCTCAATCGTGCCTTCCAGGGCATCCAGGGGAAGGCCGTCATTGGCTTCACGAATAAGCGGGCTTGGGGTCTTGAACGCACACATGATGCGTTTATTTTACCCTATGGGAGCGAATGGGACGCGTGTGCATCAGGCATTAGGGTTTACCCTTCATCGCGCATGCGACCTGTCTGCGCATCGGAATTGTAAAATAAGAACAACCCAAATGGCACGAACTCAAACCAAACTCGCGTTTCAGTAATTTGGGCGAACAGCAGAATGGACAGCAGCATCAAGCCCAGCAGCACGCCGACTTTTGCTTTCTGCCCCGCAGGCATGACGCTGGGCCATGCCAGCAAAGCCACAAGAGCGGCGACGACAATTATAGAAACACCGGCCCCGCTGCTCAGGGGATGATGGAGCGCAAGCAAATTGAATGGCATCTGCCACAACTGATCTCCCAGCACCAGGCTACTTGCCGCAGGCTCTGTTTGAGCAATAAACCACCGATCTCGTATCCAGTGCGTCCAGAGTGCTCCCGCAGCAATCAAACTGCCGCCGACCAAGAGCAGCATGGGGCTGATCTGGATGCGTTTCGCCTCGCCTCTCGCGGGTATGTGCACAGCCGCCAGCATAATCCAGAGGCCGATAAACGTCGCCGCTTCGCGGTTCAGCAACTCCACCACAAACAACAAGGAGAGCAGCGCGAGATTGGCGCGCGTGAAAACAAGGAATGCAAAGCAGAGTACTGTCACCAGGTCTACGTAGTCCCAGAGATAAAGCCACTTTATGTCTTGCAGCACAACAAACAGCCCAGCATACGCCAGCGTGTAACCCCAGGCAAGGCGTCGATTGTGTCCCAGCCGCAAAAACAGTCCGTAACAGACTGCGTTTGAGAGCAACAGAAGAGCGCGCGTCACAACATTATATGCTAGGGCAAAGGGATGATGCGTGATGTGCGCCAGCCCTCCGACCAGCAGCGGCCCCAGCAGGCGGCTCTGGTACAGACGCCACGGCGGATGGCCGGATAGCACGCCTTGAGCCGCACTGACCTGCTCCGTGATATGCTGCCCCTGAATCAGTGCCACAGCACGGAACTCGAGGAAAGTTAGTGCAATCATGCCCAGCAGGAGCCAGGCGACTGAAGAAAATGTGACGCGGGCGGCTTGAGTTGTTGTGCTGTCGTCCAGCCCATGTTTGGTTGGTTCCATGCTTAGCATCATGGCGGGGGTGTTGGGATTTATATCAGTCACGGTTCTTCCTTGACAAGAGTGAAAGATCGTATTTTTTTCATGCCTTGCGGCGGCAAAAACGAGAATTAATCCTCTACGTAGCCCGGCGTGTAGCGCGCGAGGCGTCCGGCAAGGTCTTTGGCGATGTCGGCATGCACGATGATCTTGTCGGGGCCGTAGTCTACCGAATGGACTTTGCCCATCTCATAGCACAAGGCAACAAGATCGCTTCGGTCGTAAGGCAGGTGCAATTCTACCGAAGCCAGCAGGGAGCGCAGGGTCACGTCCATGCGATCCATCAAATAGGGAATGCCCTCGCGCTTGGTAGCAGACAGGTAACACGAATTGGGCACAGTCGCGACCAATTCGCGCAGCTCGTAGGCATCGCGCACGGTGTCGGCTTTGTTAAAGACAGTCACAGTCGGCTTGTCGTCGGCCCCCAGCTCCTGCAGCACTTCATGGACGGCGCGCATTTGACGCTCCCGCTCCGGGTGCCCGGCATCCACGACATGAATAAGAAAGTCGGCCTGCGTCACTTCTTCCAATGTCGCCCGGAACGCGGCGATCAGATGATGGGGCAGATTGCGGATAAAGCCGACGGTGTCGGTCATTAATACCGACCACGACCCGCCGGGCAGGACAATGCGCCGGGTTGTCGGGTCGAGCGTGGAAAACAGCATCTTGTCTGCCAGCACGGTAGACCCCGACAGCAGGTTCAGAATGGTGCTTTTGCCTGCCGATGTGTACCCGACCAGGGCGCATGTGGGGAACGGCAGCTTGTGGCGCATGGTGCGCTGCTGCGCCCGCTGCTCCTTCATCTCGTCAATCTCGCGGCTCAGGGCGGCAATGCGCTCTTTGACACGGCGCCGGTCTGACTCCAATTTGGTTTCGCCCGGCCCGCGCCCGCCGATCCCGCCCTGCTGACGCTCAAACTTGGTGTACAGCGACGACAGCCTGGGCAGTAAATAGTTTAATTGGGCGAGTTCCACTTGCAGCTTGCCTTCGCGCGTGCGGGCGCGCTGGGCGAAGATGTCCAAAATAAGCTGCGTGCGGTCCAAAACGCGGGTATTCAGGGCTTCGGTCAGGTTGCGCTGCTGGGTGGGAGACAGCTCATCGTCAAAGATAACGAGGTCCGCGCCTGTGCCCGCGACTTCGCCTTTGAGGTCTTCCACTTTGCCGGTCCCGATATAGGTGGCCTTGTCGGGAGCGCGGCGCGACTGGGTAAACTCGGACACGACCTGTGCGCCCGCCGTAAGCGTGAGTTCGCGCAGTTCGGCAAGGCGCATTTCGGTGTCTTCCTCGCCGCCCGCCAGCGATAGGGAGACAATGACCGCGCGTTCTTCTTTGTGTGTTTCGTAGGTGATACTTGCAGGATGGGGCATTTTATGATTATACCCCGTGCGGCGAAATCGCCCCGCCCCGGCCCAGAAAACGGGTCAGCTCAGCGACTGAATATAGGTGACCTGGCCCTCATGGTAAGACATGTTCCAGTAGGCCAGCAGCAGAAAGTCCGCGATAGTCGCCTCGCCCCACGGCAGCATGATGGTGGTGTCCAAATCGCCATCGGGGACAGCGCGGATGGCGGCGGCGAGGGCGACCGTGTTTTCCTGAAGCCGGGCGGCGGCCATGTCTACAGTGTCCAAAGACGCATGCACCTCCTGGAAATCTTCCGACCCCGCTTCGTCCCACGCATGGTCGCGAAGCACCTGAACACTGGCTCCGTTGATGAGGGCACACTCGGCAAGCTGGTCAATGACGCTGCGGCCCTGCTCTAAAGGCTTCCAATTCTGCCTGCCCTCTGCGATACTTTGGGCGGCGGCAAGCAGGTCTTGAGACTTGCGCTCGGTGGCGCGGGCGACATATTCTTGGACGGTCAGGCTCATGAAACGGGTTCCTCTCGGGAGATGGGAATTAAAGGCGGATTGATACCCCGCCCTGCGTGTAGTTCCGCAGCGGGTGCTCTGTTTCCTGCCGGCGCCTGCACAGAGGAACGGCCCTCACCCTCCAGCTCCTCTCCCGCAAGCAGGCGAGGGGGAGCCAGAAAGCAGTGCCCGTGCGGGCGAGGGGGAGCCAGAGTATGATATTCCTAACTCTCGCCCGTTCACGCACTGCACTGGTCAGCACTGGCTACCCGGAGGGCAGACCTGGAAGGCTGGCGTGCCCGGAGGGCTGCACTGGCAGGCCCGGAGGGGCGGGAGAGGGTGGCGCGAAGCGCCGGGTGAGGGCTTTTTCTTACGCCGGGTGAGGGCTGTTCCCGCCCTCCCAAGCCTACTCAACAGGCGCGGCTTTCTGCGCCAATAATCGGTCCCGCAGGGCAGAATACACGGCATGGCCTAAGACCATGTGCGCATCTTCCACCATCTGCATGTTGCGCGAATGCAGCACGATACTGTGCTGGGCGATTTGGGCCAATTTGCCGCCGCCGTAGCCGCACCACCCCAAAGTCGTCGCTCCGCAGTCGCGCGCGGCTTCCACAGCGGCGATAATATTGGGGCTGTTGCCGCTGCCGCTGATGGCGACCAGGATGTCGCCGGGACGCAGCCAGGTTCGCACCTGCCCGGCAAAGACCTGCGCGTACTCGGTATCGTTGCCCCAGGCGGTCAGCAAAGGAATGCTGTCCACCACGGACAAACATTCCCAGGCCCGCCCGCCATCCAGCCACATGTTCTTTTGGAAGTCGGCGGGCAGGTGGCTCGCGGTCGCCGCCGACCCACCGTTGCCGCAAAACACGACGCGCCTGGCCCCAACGTAGTTGTCCCACAGCAAGTCAATGGCCGTGTCCACGTCGGCTTCAGGCACTTCCGCAAGCAAGGCCGACACGGCCTCTAAATAGTGTTTGACGTAACCCATAGCGTATGTTCTTTCCTAAATTGGCGGCGATGCTGCGAGGAGCGTTGATTGCTGTTATGTAAAGTGCCTGAGGCAAACAATCAATGGCCTAAGATTGTGCCGGGGGCAAACCACCCCCGGCAAAGATGAGGCCATGCCCTCACGGGCATAAGACCAGGTGACAGAAGCCTTTCTTACGTCCGAAGGACGCGGCCTCGTCCCTTGCCGGGGGTTTACACCCCTGGCACAAGCGCTAAACACCCATGACAATCCCGCGTTGCAAGGGGGACTTTGAGGGTGAGCAGCGGCTTACCCAGCGTATACCAACGACGGAACAAATCCTTCCGTCGTTGGTATGCGCTTAATCAGCCGGGGAAACGCGCAAGCAATGCCTTTGAGACGAACTAGCGGCGGGCGTTGAAGATAACTTTGGTGCCGTCGCGCTCGAGGTTAAACGGCAGCTCTTTGAGTTCTCGCAGGACGGTGCGCACGGCCGCCTGCTGGGCGGCCGGGCAGAACAGCAGCAGGAAGCCGCCACCGCCCGCGCCCGCGATCTTGCCGCCGACGGCCCCGGCATCCAGGGCGGATGTGTACAGATCGTCGATATGCGGGCTGGTGATGCGGTCGGCCATCTGCTTTTTCAATTGCCAGCCCGCGTGCATCAGCCGTCCCACCCCGTTGAGGCTTTGCTTGGCGAGGCAGGCTTCAATCTCGGACACCTGGTCTTTGATCTGCTCTAAAACGGCGCCCCGATCTATAATATTGGCTTTTTGCTGGCCCAAGATGCTGTCCGCCTGGCGGGTGATGCCCGTGTAAAACAGCATCAGGCTTTCGCCGAAGCGGCGCCGCTGCTCATCAGTCATGGGGATAGGACGGGCATGAATAGCATCCGCCCCGAACTCAATCGCGCGCAGGCTGCCGTAGGCGGCGATATATTGATCCTGCTTGCCGATAGGCTTGCCCAGGATGTCAATCTCAATGTGGCAGGCTTCTTCGGCCAGGCGGGCGGGTGTCACCAGCTCGCCTTTGTAGGCGTACATGGCGTGCAAAAGTCCCACGGTCACGGTGCTCGACGACCCCAGGCCGCTGCCTTCGCTGGGAATATCGGCCATTGTCGCGATCTCCACGCCGCCTTTGATGCCGGTCAGCTTCATGCATTCGCGCACCAGTTCATGTTCAATCTCGCCGACATCGTCCACCATTTCGGTGCGGGTGTAGCCGACACGGATTTTGCCGTCAAAGCGCTCTTTGATGACAACATAAATATATTTATCAATGGCCGACGAGATGACCGCGCCGCCGTGCTGAAGGTAATAGTCGGGAAAGTCCGTGCCGCCGCCTGCGAACGAGATGCGCAGCGGCGTTTGGGTAATAATCATAAAGTGTGTCCTGCCGAAAGTTCTGAATTGAAATGCTGATGGGCCGCAAGCAGTGTTCCAGGGGGAACTCGGCTGCCCGCGCTGACCTGGGCATGGCTGCCGATAATCGCCTCCGAAAGATGCGCGCCCTGCCCAATCTGTGCGTCGTCCCACGCAATGCAGTCGGTCAGGGTCGCCCCCGCGCCTACGACGGCCCGCGCGCCGAGAATGTTTCGCCCCTTCAGGACAGCGGACGGGTGAATGTCCGCTCCCGGCCCGAGCCAAAGAGAGCTGTCGGCAAATTGCGTACCAACTCGCCCGGCGAGAGCGTCCCAGCAGGCCTGCCGGTAGCTTTCCGGCGTGCCTGTGTCCTGTATATACCCACCCAGGGGCGTGCCGTACAAACGTGCGCCCTGCATCAAAAGAGCCGGGAAGATGTCGCGCCCGAAGTCCGAGAAAGCATTGGCGGGGATAGTATCCAAAACAGAGGGGTTCAGAACGTACACGCCTGCGTTGGCCTGGCGGCTGAAGATTTGATCGGGGGCGGGCTTTTCCACAAAGCGGGTGATGCGCCCGTCACTCTCCAGCCCGACAATGCCCGCCGCGCTCGGGTTGGGATGGTCAAACAAGGCCACGGTCGCTGCGCCGCCATGCGACGCGTGAAACTCGGCCAGTCGGCGCAGGTCGGCAGACAATAAGTTATCGCCATAGATGACAAAGAACGGGGCGTCCGCCAAAAACTCAGCCGCGCCTTTGACGCCGCCCGCCGTGCCGCGCAGCGTGTCTTCGTAGTAATAACGCAACTGGAGATTGGCATAAGTATCCCCAAAGAAGTCGGGAATGGACTGAGGCCGATGATACAAGTTAATTGCAGCCTCGGTGACTCCCTGCGATGACAGCCAGTCCAGTGTCCAGGCCAGCAGGGGCCTGCCGACAACGGGGATCATCGGTTTTGGGGTCGCTAAGGTGAGGGGACGAAGGCGAGTGCCCTCGCCCGCAGCCAGAATCATGGCTTTCATGTCTGGTATTATAACACAAATCGCAAGGAGGGTTTGAGCGTTGGCATCACAACTGGAAAAACAAGGCATTTATACGGAAAGCGGGCCGCTGCAAGGCGCGCCCTACACGCCTGCCGTGCGGGTGGGGCACTGGGTCTATATCTCGGGCCAGATTCCCCTGGACCCCGCCACCAGCCAGGTGGTGGAAGGCGGCTTTGAAGAGCAGACGCGTCAGTGCCTGCGCAACCTGGCATCTATCCTCAAGCAGAGCGGGCTGGGATTGGACAGCGTGGTCAAGACGACTATCTTCCTGCAAGACTTGGAGAACTTTGCCGAGCTGAACCGTGTCTACGGCGCGTACTTTACGGGCGTGAAGCCCGCCCGCTCCACGGTTCAGGTCGCGCGCCTGCCCCTGGACGTCATGGTGGAAATTGAAGCGATTGCGGTCGCGCAGGAGTGAAAAACCCCCTGTCCGCTTTTGGGAACCTCTCTCCGCGCTTCTGGGAACCTCAGCGAAGCGCGGAGGGAGGGAGTCTCATGCGCCGGGAGGCATGTATTCCCTGTCTGGTATACTAGAGGCCGGAGGGCGAATACATGCTGGTGGTGACAGGCGGGGCAGGGTTTATCGGCAGTGCGTTGGTGGCAGCGCTCAATGCGCAGGGCCGCGACGACATATTGATTGTAGATAGCTTGGGCAGTGACGGCAAGTGGAAGAACCTGCGCGGCAAGCGCTTTGCAGGCATTGTTGGCCGCAACGCACTGCTGCAATCTGCAACCACAAGATATGGCAAGATAGATGGCGTTCTGCACATTGGTGCTATCACCGACACGTCGGCCACCGATGCCGACGCCCTATACAACAGCAACACACGGCATACTAGACAGTTAGCAGCCTGGGCGATAGACAATGACGTGCGTTTTGTCTATGCGTCAAGCGCCAGCGTGTACGGCGATGGCGCACTCGGCTTCTCCGATGAAGACAGCGTGACCCCCCAGCTTCTGCCCCTGAACCCCTACGCCTTCTCCAAATGGCTCTCCGACATGGACGCTATTCGCAACGGTTGGACAGAGAAGATCGCCGGGCTGCGCTTCTTTAATGTGTTCGGCCCCAACGAATACCACAAAGGATTTTTAGGCTCCGTGCCCTGGCACGCTACCGAGCAAGTGCAGCAGACCGGACGGATTACGCTCTTCCAATCCCACAAAGAAGGCTATGCAGACGGCGAACAAGCACGCGACTTTGTCTATGTCAAAGACGTCTGCGACATGGTTCTCTGGTTTCTTGACCACCCGGAAGCCAATGGAATCTTCAATTGCGGCACTGGGCACGCACGCACGTTCAACGATTTGGCCGCCGCAATCTTCGCAGCTCTCGGCAAAGAACCTGCCATTGATTATGTGCCCACGCCCGAAAGCATCCGCGCATCTTACCAATACTTCACCCAGGCGGACTTAGCCAAGCTGCGACGCAAAGGCTACACGCGCCCCTTTACGTCCCTGGAAGACGCCATCAGCGACTACGTGGGCCACTATCTCGCCAACACGGCAAACCCCTATCTCTAGCCCGGACGCCCCGGATGCCTCGCTAACTCTTCTTTGCCGGCAGGCAGGGGCGCATCTCTTCGGGATGGTGGCGCAGGTAGGTCAGCAGGCGGCGTCGCTTTTCCGTGCCCCGGTGCTGTTCCCCATGCGGCGTTGTGGCGGGCAGCAGGCCGGGGCAGGCGCACTGCACGCGGTCATAGATTGTGCGCCAGCGCGTCTTGATCGTGCAGGGCGAGACGCACAAATTTGCAGCCAATTCCCCGTCTGTTTCGCCTGTCAGCGCGCGGCAAAGCATCTCCTGCTCGCCTGGCTTAAACCCAAAACGCGGCGGGGTATAGGCAAACAGCGAAGCAATCACGCTCCCTTCATCGGCCAGCGCTTCCTCTCGCGTCACCCCAAACAACGAGGGATGCTGCGCTCCGGTCACCGTGTTTCCATAGTCCGAACGCAGGCAAAAGCCCCCTGCCTGCATCACGCGGCATCGCTCTTCGCCGTAGGCTTCAATCAAAATCTCCTGCAAACGATACCCTTCAAAGGCGGCGTGGTAGGCTTCAATCGCCTTGGCGCGCACCAGCCATGCGCTCCCCGCATCCAGGGCGCGACTGAGCGCGTAATGCAGGCCTAGCAGGTGCAGGCCCTCGCGCGCATTGGCACGGCATATCTGCGCTGTTGTCAGGCCGGGCGAGTTGCCTGCCAGGGCTGCCGCAGTCACCCGTGCCGCAATGCCGGGAGCTATGCTTTGCCGGGCCTCGGCGAGCGTCATGGGGGCCACAAACAGGCTGCCGCCATGCCACACAACACGCTGATCGGGCGGGCGGTCGGCATCTTCCACAAGCATCATGATTAGCCCGCCCCCCGCCATCAATCGTCGCCAGACCTGAGGGACATGGGAAAGCAGGTGCGGGGCATCGGCAAATCCGTCTAGCGCGTTCCAGTCGCAGGCGGGTATGTCCGCAGGGTTTGCCTGCCGATAGGTGAGGTGCATGGTAGTCTTTCCCCTTGTTCTGCTGAGGCTGATGACTGTGCCGGGCATTGGTGCATCACGTGCGGGCTGCTTGGTATCTTTCTCGGGACAGGAACTTTGCGGTGCAGCACCCCTATTCTGACATAGATTCACCAACAACTGCATGGCAATTTGGCTATAGATTGGCTATAGATTGGCTATAGATTGGCTATAGATTGGCTATAGATTGGCTATAGATTGGCATGAACACGGGGTTCCCTTCCCACAACTGCCTGCCTGTTTTTTACCCAATTAGGACGTTGCCAGACCGGGCGCCTCTGGTCTATCATAAATCTGTCACGCACGGTCGTGCAGGCTTTTACACGCAACTGGCATACAAAGACAGTATGACCCAATTTGGCGCAAAACAAAAAAACATTTGCCGCCTCCAGCGCGTGACAGATAACACATCAGGCCCTGATTTGCAGTACGGCGGGCGCCCCTTGACCGCAAAGGAATAGACACGCACATGGCAACCACACTCACCCTTGAGCCATCCGCACTTCTTGATGCGCCCTCGCCCCTGTCTGCCCTGCTGGACACCCCTGCCGCGCCGCCTGCCCTGCCGGAAACCACGGCAGCCCTGCCTCTGCCCGGACAAATTACCCTTTCGTCTGGGCCTTCGGCGCTTGTCGCCGCTCCCCAATCTCTGCCCCTTGCGTTCCCCAGCACGCGCAGCCGCGAGTACATAGTACGCCGCCAACGCGCCCGCTGGGGAGAGCGTTTGTTCCACGGGAGCGTCTGCGGCCTGATGTTTCTCTCCGGCGGCGTGGCATTGTACCGCCTTCTATGGATGGGGCAGTAAACCCGGAATCGGCCCTGCGCGGCACGCAAACAAAGGCCGGGATGCTCTGCTGTGAGCATCCCGGCCCTGTGTGCCGACGCCAATTCAACCCTGAGGCAGCGTTTAAGCCACCTGCAAAACAATCTTGCCGCGCACATGACCCCCTTGACTGGTTTCCTGCGCTTGCCGTGCTTCCGCAAGAGGGAAGACGCGCTCCACATGCGGCTTGAGCTTGCCCGCGTCTATCAGGGCAGCGAGTTCCGTCAGTTGGGCGGTGTTGTTCTGGGCCATCATCATCAGGCCGCGTTTGCCATGGGCCTTTGCTTTCTGCTCGGTGTCCGGGCTGACAATGCTCACCAGGATGCCGCCGGGCTTAAGAACGCCCCACGAACGCTCCTGCGTCTCGCCGCCCATCGTATCAAAGACCACGTCCACGTCATGCACGACATCCTCAAACTTGGTCGTGTTGTAGTCAATCACTTCATCTGCCCCGAGGCTGCGGACAAAGTCATGGTTTTGGGATGACGCCGTCGCGATGACATGCGCGCCTTTGTTTTTGGCAAGCTGCACAGCGAGATGCCCCACGCCGCCCGACCCCGCATGGATGAGCACGGCCTGTCCTGCTTCCAAATGGGCATGGTCAAACAAGGCCTGCCATGCCGTAAGCGCGGCGACAGGCAGCGATGCCGTCCCCGTAAAGTCAAGCGTCTGCGGCTTACGCGCGGCCTCTTTGGCAGGAAACGCGACATACTCTGCATACCCGCCGCTCTTGATGTCGGCATACACCGCGTCGCCTACTGCGAACTGCGTGACGCCCGCGCCGACTTCTTCAACAGTCCCTGCCACATCATATCCCAGGATCAGTGGGAACTGCATAGGCATTACATCCTTCATGTAGCCCTCGCGCACTTTCCAGTCTACGGGGTTGACCCCGGCGGCCTGGATACGCAGCAGTATCTCGCCTGCCTGCGGAGCCGGACGTGGGACGTCTTCGTACTTCAGCACTTCGGGGCCGCCGTAGGCATGGATTTGTACGGCTTTCATGTCTGTCATTGGGTTTCTCCTGGGGCGATGTGCCCATCACGGCAACTGCGTTTGCAAGGGAGTCGTTCCCTGCTGCGAGTTGCCGGGGCCTTTAGCTTGGTAATCTGCGGGCGGGTGGGGTGCAGATGCAGAGTTCATATCCGCACATGCCGTCATCCTGGTTCTCCTTGCTGAACTGAGAGAGGCGTCTTGAGCAGCGCTTCTCACAGAAGGATACCAAGCGGTAAATCGGGCCAAACGTTGCAAGCGCGCAGTTGCCGGATTTATGTTTCAATGCGCGGTTTGATGGAGAGACAGGGATGCTGCCGTCCGGGCGCGGTCACTTGCGCGGCAAGTTCTTGCCGCGCTGAAAACCCATGCGCACGGCCAGCAGCACGGCGCCCACGCCAAGCACCGCCCAGGGTGGGGGTTCCGGCGCGGGGAGCGGTACAATGCCGCCGAGGAAACCCGTGTATGCCGACACAATCGCCCCGCCGCCAGCCGAGCCGAAAAAGGGAAAGTTCGGGCCGGGGTCGGCATCCGGGCCGAATCGATCAAGGAAGTTGTTGAGAGCCGCGACCTGATACTGCCCGTTGACCATCACAAACGCCGGGCCGCCCGAATCGCCGCTGCCGATGGTGGTTTCCACATCGTTGCCGAGCGACAGGCCGCCGATTACGTTCGGAGCCGATGCGGTATCGCCATCCGGGCTGTCAAAGTCAAATAGGTAAGTTTGATCCCCCGCCTGATAAGTTGTGTCGTAATCCATGCCGCCCGGCAGCAGAAACGCATCGGCATTGTTTTTGCCCACGCGCCGTCCCCCGGCGCTGGTGTCATACCCCGTCACGCCGCTGCCGGACTGTCCGTAGCCCACCAGGGTCAAGGTCGTGCCTGCGGTCAATGCCCCCGTGTACAGCCCATACGTGCGAAACGCCGCCGGCACCGGCGCGCTCAAAGTCACCACGGCAAGGTCGCCGGGGTCGTTGGAGTTGACGCCTTGAAAATCCGGGTCAATATCAATGCGCGAGGCCGCAAACGACACCATTCCCGCCCCGCTGTCCAGGTTGAACGTCACCCCCGTCGTGTCGGTGCCGTTGTGGAACAAGTGCGCCGCCGTCAGCACATGGGTGGGGTCCAGCAGCGTACCCGTTCCCTCCAAAATCTTTCCCACGCCCGAAAACGGCGACAACACCCCCAATGTGTCCAGGCGTCCGGTCTGCGTGGCAGGGTTATAGGGATTGTTCGGGCTGTCGGGCGGGTACAGATCATTCCCATTGCTGCCTTTGGGCGGGTTGGGGTTGCCCGCCACAATCGCGTCCACGGGCAGGGCCGGCAAAGCCAGAGCACCGACAGCGCACAGCGTCGCCGCCAGGCGCGTGACAAAAGAGAACATAAGTGCATCCTCCTGTAAGATTGCGGTGCATGACAGATGCCACTGCATAAAACCTGCCAATCGTGCGTGGCCGCCGGGTGTCTTACCGGCTTTGTTTCAGCGCTGCCAGCGCGTGTTAAGCGCATACCAACGACGGAAGAAACTGTTCCGTCGTTGGGATGCGCTGACTACGCCTAGAGAACACGTATGCAACGCGTGTGCGGCGCACCATAGAGCGACCATAGAGCGACCATAGATACCTAAAGTTTACAGCATTCACATTGCAAATTGCAAGCAGGCAGTCCACCTGCTGCACTGGCAGGCCTGGAAGGAACCCAGAAAGCGTGGGTTAAAGCGTGTACAACAAGCAAAGAACCTTCCTCCCCGCTTCGCTGGGGTTCCCCCAAAGGGAGGATGAGGCATAGGAATGGGTGAAGTGAACCCCTCCGTATCTTCCCTTTAGGGGAGGCCCTGTGAACAAGGAGCGAGAGAACTGAGGGAGAGGTAAATCCCAAGCACGGAGTGTTGGCCCCGTGGTCTGTTGGGTGGCGCACAAAGGCAGCAGGCAGGAGCAGGAAAACACCCGGCCTTTGCAGAACTCTCGACTATCGCTGCCCGTTCACGCAAGGAGATTATTCCATGAACCGTATTCAATGGGGACTGCTGCCCGCCGCCGCGCTTTGCCTGCTGCCAAGTTTTGCCCATGCTCAGGCCGACACGTCCACACAAACGCCGCTGCCGGTGCGCTCGGTGTCGCTGTTTACCAGCGGGGTGTCTTATATCGAGCGGGGCGGCATGGTGGACGGCAACGCCTCTGTCGCGCTGTCGTTTCCGACGGATCAAATCAATGATCTCTTGAAGTCGCTGGTGCTGATAGACAGCGGGGGGGCAGGTGCAGCCGGTCACTTATGGGGCGCGCGACCCGGTGAGCCGGACATTGCAGTCGTTCGCGATTGATGTGACGCAGCCGACTTCGCGGGCCGACTTGCTGCAAAAGCTGCGCGGTGCGCGTGTCTCGGTGACGCCCAACACGGGGCCTGCGCTTGTGGGGCAGATTGTGGGGGTGGAAACGCGCACCGAACACCGGCCCGACGGCACGGTAGTGGACAACATCCCCAGTTTGAACTTGCTGACGGACGCAGGCCTGCAATCGGTGGACCTGAACACAGCCCATGCGGTGCAGATTTTAGACCCGCGTCTGAATGCGGAGTTTAAGCAGGCGCTGACCGTGCTGGCATCAGGGGCAGACAATGCCCGGCGTCCCGTGACCCTGCACTTTGCCGGAACAGGGAGGCGCGAAGTGCGCGTGGGCTATGTGGGGGAAGCGCCGCTGTGGAAGGTTTCGTATCGGCTGCTCTTGGGCGGAACGGGGGCGGGGACTTCGGGCACGGGTGGGGGAACAAGTGCGTCCAACTATTTGCAGGGCTGGGCATTGGTAGAGAACACGACGGACGACGACTGGAACGGCATCCATTTGTCTCTGGTGTCGGGGCGTCCGGTGTCGTTTATCCAGGACTTGTATCAGCCGCTGTACCTGCCGCGCCCGGTCGTGCCCCCGGACGTGATTGCGTCGCCCTACCCGCAGACGCACGGTGCGAACTTGCAGGAAGACGCCCAGCGCCGTCTAAAGGTCATCGGTGCTGACGTAGGCGGCCTCTTGCAGGTAGACGCGCCGCGCCGCCTAAAGATTACGGGTGACCTAAACAGCGTCTCGCATGACGGCTTTGTTGACGAAAGCGGCAGTGTTAACGGGATTGTTGTCAATGGCGCGCCGACTTTCAAGGCTGGCGCTGCGCAGGTGCAAACCTTCGCGGGGAAGAATGACAGTATCCCGTACTCCCAGCCTTACTCGCTGTCCCAGACGCCCGGCTTGCTGAAAGGCTCGGTGCGGGCGCAGGCACAGGGAGCGAGCATTGGGGAGCAGTACGCCTACAACGTTTCCGTTCCCGTTTCCCTGCCCCGGCAGCAGGCTGCCATGATCCCCATTGTCGCCCAGGACATCGGCGGCGACAAAGTGCTGCTCTACAATGCCGACAGCGACCCGAAGTTTCCCCTCGATGCCGTGCGCCTGCATAACACAACAAGCCTGCACCTCAAAGGCGGGCCGGTGACGCTGTTTGACGGCGGCGCGTATGCCGGAGACGCACGCATGGAAGACGTGTCGCCCGGTGAAACACGGCTCATCTCCTACGCCGTAGACCTGTCCGTGCAGGGCGACCGCAAAGTACATGGCACAGGCGGCGTCCAGACCACTTTGTACCTGCACCGGGGCGTATTAACGATTACCCGGCGCACGCGCACCGAGACGGCCTACACGTTCAAAAGCCAGGCTGCCGGGCCGCGCACGCTCTTGGTAGAACAAGCGTACCAGGCCAAAGACGTGCTGGTGCAGCCCGCCAAAGCCGAGGAGCGCACGCCTGATGCCTACCGCTTTGACCTGCCCATTGCGCCTGGCAAGACAGCGGCCCTGACGGTGATTACCGAGCGGCCCCAGTCCAGCGAGATTGCGCTGTTTGATAGTGACTTAGACACCATTGGCGTGTATGCCAACGACACCACCATCTCGGCATCGCAAAGGGCGACCCTGCAATCCATCGTTCAGCAGCGGCGCGCGATAGACACCCTGCGCGGCGCGGCACAGGCGCGCACCCAGCGCGTTGCGTCGTTCACATCAGACCAGGAGCGTATCCGCAAGAACATGCAGGCCTTAGACAAAGCGTCCGCATTGTACAAACGCTATGCCGGGGAATTAGATATGCAGGAAACGCAAATCCAGCGCCTGCGCGCCGAAGCCGCCGCCCTATCCGCGAAAGCCGATGCCGCCGCCAATGCCTTGCGCGCCCGCCTGGACACCCTGACGCTGTAGGGAAGGAACGACGGGCTGCGCATTGGTGGGCCTGGTTTCTCTGAATGCAAACTTGACACGGAGTTGTTTATGTTAAGCGCAACAATCACAAACCAAACTCAGCAAACTGTGTCCGGGGTTGGCCTGCCCGTGAAACAGCCGACACTTCGGCGCTGCCCACCTCGGCGTGTAAGACCAGCCCGTCTTTTCCGCCTAATATGCGTCCTTGCGCTGATTTTGCTGCTCGCCTCGGCGTCCCTCTGTGCGCGCAGCGCTCCCGCTGCCGTGACCACCGGAAGCATCAGCCTTTCCGGGCCTCAGCGTACTGTCCTCGCCCACCTTGTCCAGGCCGATCCAGACGCACATGCGCTTTTTGTGGGCATCAAGAAGACAGCCACAGAAGCGCTGACCGCCGTCCCGAACCCAATCAAGACCATACAGTCGGAAGGAAAACTCGACCGTGACCCGGTCAAAATCCGAACCAGGCAGAGCCTTCAGGATATGGCGAAGCTGGAGGCGTTGGGCTGGACCGCTTCCGTGGACGAGGCAAACGGCCAGCCGCTTGCGAGTGATCCCTTTGCCGCCAAAGCGAAGCAGTTCATACTGGCGTGGGCCGCAGTCAACCAGCCCACGGGCGACCCCATTGATGAAACGAACCTGGGCGGCCTATTTGTCGCCTACGACCTGACGCGGCCCGTCTTCTCCCCGCAGGAACAGCAGACTGTAGACGACTGGCTGCGGCACGTCGCCGCCGAAGAGCTGCGGACGGGGCCGCTGGTGCATACAACTCATAAGAACAACTGGAACAGCCATCGCCTGAAGATTGTCGGCCTGATCGCCTATCTGCTGGCAGACCCCGCCCTGGAATCTCAAGTCGTTGAAGGCTATCACCGTCAAGTTGCGGTCAACTTGGAGGCGGACGGTTCCAGCGTTGACTTTCATACGCGGGATGCCCTGCACTACCATTGCTATGATTTGGAGCCGCTGCTGGCGCTGGCGATCTGCGCCCGGCAGCACGGCATCGACTTGTATGACTATGAAGCGCCCTCTGGGGCTTCCCTGGCACGCTCCGTGCAGTTCCTGCTGCCCTATTGCGATGGAACGAAAACACACGCCGAGTTTGTCCATTCCGATGTCCCTTTCGACCAGAAGCGTGCCGCCGCAGGCCAGGCGACTTACCAGGCGGGAAGAATGTTTGACCCGCACCAGGCTTTGTCTGCACTGGCTCTGGCTGCCGCCTTCGATCCTGCCTGCGGTGTTTTGGAGCGGCGCATCAGCGGCCATTCCAACGCTCAGTTTGCATCGTGGCAGGACGTGCTCGACGCGGCATTGGCCGCCAGCGCGTCTGTGATGATTCCAAATGCAGTGCTTCATGCTTGAGCGCGAACTTGAGATGTCCAACGAGCGTATCGGCGGTGCGGTACTGCGGAGGATAAAACTCTTCGGTTTCCCCATCTCGCTCGTAGGTACGCCTGCCGCTTGCGGCAATGAAACTTTGCACGGACGGCAGCGGCTGCTGTGTTTGCAGGTTTCGGTGCAGGGTAATTTGCCTAATGGATGCGCGTGACCGGTGTGAACTGGATTGCATGCAAATCTCCCATGCTAAAATCATGCTTAACATTTAAAACGATAACGGGTCAACGCGCGGGGACAGCGCGTTGACTTTGGCAGGGGAGCGGTGCTATAATCACGGGTTGGCTGAGGGGCCAGTTGGGGACGAGTAAAACACGGCCAAACAGAGGCACGCATTAGACGCGCTCGGCCCAAAGAGAAGGACAGGCAAGATGGCAAACACAGTCGTTGTCGGAGCAATGTGGGGCGACGAATCCAAAGGCAAATTAATTGACTATCTCGCCCACGACAAAGATGTGGTCGTGCGCTGGGGTGGCGGCTCCAACGCCGGGCACACAGTCGTCGTGGACGATCAGGAATACAAACTCCACCTTGTCCCCGCCGGCATCCTGCACCCGGAAACGCTGTGCGTTGTCGCCGATGGCGTGGTGCTGGACCCGGCCTCGTTTGTCGGCGAACTGACTTACCTGCAAGGACGCGGCGTCTCGTGCGAGAACCTCAAGATCAGCGGCAACGCGCATATTGTCCTGCCGTACCATCAACTGTTAGACGAACTGGAAGAAAAGCGGCGCGGGGCCAAAGCCCTGGGCACAACGGGACGCGGCATCGGCCCTGCCTATCAGGACAAAGCCGCCCGCATCGGCATCCGCATGCGCGAGTTTGTAGACCCCGCCCTGTTCGCCGAGCGCCTGGCCGAAGTGCTGGAGTTCAAGAACGAGCTGCTCACCAAGATTTACGGCGTGCCCCCGCTGCGCGCGCAGGATATTCTGGACAAGCTGCTGCCCCATGCCGACGCCCTGCGGCCCTATGTAGACGACACCGCTTTGCGGGTCGCGTATGCTGCCAAGTCCGGCAAGAAAGTGCTGTTTGAGGGCGCGCAGGCAACGCTCTTAGATATTGATTTGGGCACGTACCCCTATGTGACATCGTCCCACCCGTCGGCGGGCGGCTCGTGTGTCGGCACCGGGCTGGGGCCGACGCAGATTGACCAGATTATCGCCGTGTCCAAGTCGTACACAACGCGGGTCGGCGCGGGCGCATTTCCCACCGAACAAAACAATGCCCTGGGCAATCTCATTCGCGAGCGCGGCGCGGAATACGGCACCACCACGGGACGTCCCCGGCGCTGCGGCTGGCTGGACGGGGTCGCCCTGCGCTACTCGGCTCTCGTCAACGGTCTCACAGACTTGTATTTAGGCCACCTGGACGTGCTGTCGGGATTTGAGGAAGTCAAGATTGCCACTGCCTACACACTGGATGGCAAAACCATCGAAGATTTCCCCAGCGACCAGGCCCGCCTGTGCCGGTGCGTGCCTATCTACGAAACCCTGCCCGGCTGGGCGGAAGATGTCAGCGAAGTCAAATCCTACGATGCCCTGCCTGTCAATGCGCGCCGCTTTGTGGAGCGGGTGGAAACGCTCATCGGCGTCCCCATTACGACTGTCTCGGTGGGCCGTCGCCGCGACCAAACCATCTTCCGGGCCAAATAATAGCCAAAGGAATAGAAACCCATGAATGAATGGTCCCTGAATGAGTGGAATGAGTGGATAGAAATGCAGCCCGGCGTCCGCCGCCGCACCCTTGCCGTGGGCGAAAGCCTGATGCAGATGGTGGTGACTTTGGCGGCAGGCAGCAGCCTCCCCGCCCACGCGCATCAGAATGAGCAAATGGCGCACGTTGTCTCCGGCAGACTAATCTTGACCATCGACGGCGTCCCGCACGAATGCGGGCCAGGCGAAACGCTGGTGATTGCCGGCGGCATTCCGCACAGCGCCCAGGTGCAGGAAGACACGGTCGTGCTGGACACATTCAGCCCGCCGCGATTTGACCTGCTCGCAGAAGACGAGCAGCATAGAAAAGAGCAGCAAGACACCCATGCGTAAACCGATCATCGCCGGCAACTGGAAGATGAACAAGACCGTCAGCGAGGCATTGGCCTTGATTGACGCCCTCAAGCCACTAGTCGCCGGGCACGACGCCGCAGACATTGTCGTCTGTCCGCCCTTCACGGCCCTCTACGTCGCCGGGCAGGTGCTCGCTGGAACAAACATCGCCCTGGGCGCGCAGAACACGTTTTGGAAAGAAAGCGGCGCGTACACATCGCAAATCTCCGTGCCCATGCTCGCGGATGTCGGCGTGCAGTACGTGCTGGTCGGCCACTCGGAAATGCGCGGGCGCTTCGGAGTGACTGAACCCGACATGACGCCTGATTTAGTGAATACTCTGGCCGAGACAGACACCGCGGTCAATGCCAAAGCGCGCGCCATTCTCGCGGCCTGCCTGCGCCCCATCATCTGCATTGGCGAAACTCAGACCGAGCGCCACAACGGACACACGGACACGGTGGTGCAGCACCAAGTCATGCGCGCTTTGGAAGACATCGCCCCAGCAAGCGTCGGCAGCGACATAATCTTTGCCTATGAGCCTGTGTGGGCCATCGGCACCGGCGAAGTCTGCGCGCCCGAAGAAGCAGGCCGCGTGTGCCATGTGGTGCGGGAAGCGGTTCGCGCCGTGTGCGGCGCTGCCGTGGCTGAGCAGGTGCGTATCCAGTATGGCGGCTCCATGAAGCCGGACAACGCCCGCGAGCTGCTGTCACAGCCGGACATTGACGGGGGATTGATTGGCGGGGCCAGCCTCAAAGCCGCCGATTTTGCGGGCATTGTGGCGGCGGCAGGCTGAGACGCGCTTGTTTGTAGCGGGCGGAAATGGGTAACAATAGTAGAGAGTACATTTCAGAGGAGACCCAAACACCGTGAAAATCCAGTTCCTCAAATACAGCCTGCCCATTGCCGGGATTGTCCTTGCGCTCGGAAGCATGGCTCATGCCGCCCCCCTGGGATTTACAGCCGCCCCGGCGGGCGATGCTGCGGCGCAGATAGAAGATAAGTACGGCATTCATATTGTCTTCAAGGGCAAAATGGATGCGCAAAGGCCGGTCACGTTCTCCCTCGCCGATGCCGATGCGCCCGGCGCGCGCCTGCAGGCGGTGAACGCCCTCGCGAATGCCGCCAATGCCGACTTCCAGAAAACGTATGTGGTCAGCAAAGCGCCCGAAGGCAGCACCAATGTGCCATCCGAGCAGATTGACAGCAATGCCATTGTCGCGTTCCCCCAGACCAAGCTGCCCGCCGAAGATGCCGTGCGGCGCATCGCCGGCGCGGACAATGCAGTCGTCCAAATCTCCGGTCCTATCGGCGATACGGTCACGATGAGCGCGACCAGCCTCAGCGCCAAAGATGCCGCCGGTGAAGTCGCCGCCCAAACGCACACGCAGTGGAAGACGTTTTATGCGATGACCCCGCGCCTGCAAGGACATGTGCTTTCGGGCAGGGTGATCGACCACACAAACGGCGGCTCGCCAATTATAGAAGAGCCGTATGTGTACTACCAAAAGCAGGCCGTGCCGCCGCCCGTCCCGGCGAGCACCGCGAAAACGCCCCAGCCCAGCACGCCTCAAGAGCCGGGCCAGCCGCAGGTCACCGGCCCGCAGACCGCCGGCAGCCCGTTTGGCTATGGCCCGTTGCCTTACGGCAGCCCGAACAGCCCGTATTTCTACCCCTATGGGTTTAGTCCCTATGCGGGAAACAACCCTTACGCGCAAAATATCTATCCGGGCGGCCCCATGGGCGGCAGCCCATATGGGTATGGAAACGGCGGGTATGACTTTGGAAACGGCAGCGGCCTGGACATTTCCAACGGCTATGCCCCGCCCATTGTATTCGGTGGCGGATATTGAAACTGCGTCCTGAAGGAGCCAAAGTTGCCTGAGTTGCTCGCTGCCGGTCTTATGCGCGACATCCCGGACTTTCCGCAGCCGGGTATCTTATTCAAGGACATCACGCCGGTTCTTGCGAATGGCCCGGCATTGCAGGAAGTGGTGGACTGCTTTGTGGAGTGGGCCGCCGAGCGCTCCCCGGATGTCGTGGTGAGCGTTGAGTCGCGCGGCTTTATCTTCGGTGTGCCTATTGCCCTTGCCTTAGGCGTCGGTTTTGTGCCGATCCGCAAAGCCGGGAAGCTGCCGTTTCGCACCGTGCGCCAGGAGTACACGCTGGAATACGGGGTCAATGTGGTGGAAGTGCATCAGGATGCCCTAAAGCCGGGGCAGCGCGTCTTGATTGTAGATGACCTGCTGGCAACCGGCGGCACGGCGGCAGCGGCGGCGGCTTTGGTAGAGCGGCTGGGGGCCAAAGTCGTCGGCATCAGTTTCTTTGTGGAACTGGGCTTTCTGCCGGGCCGGGCGCTCTTATCGGGTTATGACTTGCAGACATTGATTACTTATCCCTGAGCGCCGCACCGACATGGCCGATCTGCCAAACGTCACGGCTTGGTTTTGGGGTGAGCCAAGTCCCATTGAATGGCCCATTTTGTCCGATGTACCAATCGCCCATTGCGCAGAGTGTACAGCGCGACGGCAGGCTTCGCGGTGGGTTTTTTGGCGGGCGGGGACACAGGGCGTGCCGGGCGAACAGCACTCGGCGGCCTGGGCTTGATAGGGCGAACAGCCTTCACGGGGCGGGGGGCGACAAGCGGAGGCGGAGCCGCTTGGGGTAATGCGGCGGGCGTGTTTATGACAGGCTGAGGCGGAGGCGCAATTGCTGCTGGAGTAGGCGGCACTGCCGCAGAACGCTGCGTCCACTCCAAATGCCCGCGCAGAAGGAGCAGGCCGGCAATCGCCAGGGTCGCCAGCGCATAGCGCGCGGCGGGAAGTTCTCCGGCCAAAGACGGCATCAAGCGCGCCAGCCCGCCTGCCGCCAGCACAGATAAGAGCGGCATCAGGGGCAGCGCTGTGCTGTTGATGCCGCCAAAGTGGACACACACAGCAATGGCAAGCGAAACAATGCCCCACAAGGCAGTCGGCAGCCAGCGCGCGCGCCGCGCAGGGTCGGTCATCTCGGCGCATAATGGAACCAGCAGCCACAGCATCAGCGATTGCGCGGGCTTCAGCAGCCAGGAAACGCCCCCCCCGGCGGCATAAACTGCTGAGGCAGGGAACGGCATGTGCAGGAGAAAGACACGCGCGCTGCCGCCAATAAATGCTCCCGCAAGAAAAGCGCCCAGCCCCGGCAGGAACAGGCGGCGCGCGCGCACAGCCATCAGCACAAGCAGGAGAAAGCCGAGCAGCGCGCCGTCGGGCCGTGCGACAGCGGCAAGGCCTGCCAGGGCGCAGGCTGCCACTGATGCTTCGCAGGCGAACGCAAACAAGGCGGCCACCATAAGCAAAGTCAGCAACGCTGTATCTGAATACGCAGTCGCCTGGGCGAAGCCGAGGCTCAGGGCAGTCAAGCTTCCCGCGATGATGCCGCATGTTCGGCCCCCGCATCGCCATCCCAGCAAATAGGTCATCCCCGCCGTTAATGCCGACAACAGAAAAGCCGGAGCACCTCCTGCGTGCCTGCTGTGCATGGAGGCGCTCAGCGCGAAAGACGCGCCGCCAAACAGCATTGCCAGCGCGGCATCGGCTGCCTGAAAGCGTGGCCGGGGCGACTTGGCGGCAGGCGTCCGTTTGCGCTCGTAGCGGGGCAGGGGAGCCGATGAGTCAGGCGATGGCGGAAGTGTCTGGGCCATAATTCTTTTCTTTGGAAGAGCAGGCAAAGCGTACAAAATGGGCTGCGGCATGGTAGCATACGTCCCAAGCGCATGTCAAGGCAAGACCCTGGGCAGGCCCGCTCGTGCCGACCAAAATGGCCCGTCGGCATGTATTTCAAGAAAACATGACGCGAATAACGACTTGTATCTGCCCGGCAGGGTCTCAGGAATGGAAACTTTGTGGTACTATGGATTGTTGCCATAAACTTGGCGCGCCTGCCCAAGCGGCAGGACAATGGAGGCAGGCTGCATTGGACGTTGCGTTGAAACGCTTTCCCATCGGTGGGCTAGAAGTGGAATTGGAAACTGGCCCCGAGGTTTTTTACCCGACATCGACCAGTCGCGAGATTGCGAATGTTGTGGATATTCAGCCCCAGAACAGCGTGCTGGACATCGGGTGCGGCGTGGGCATTCTCGCCATCTATGCGGCTTTAAAGGGCGCGGGCAGCGTTTACGCCACCGATGTGATGCCCGAAGCCTGTCGCCTCACTGCGGCGAATGCACAGCGCAACGCTGTGGCCGACAAGGTGCAGGTCGTCTGCGGCAATCTGTTTGATCCTCTTCCCCCCGTTCGCTTTGATGTGATTATAGACGATGTGTCCGGGATTGCCGACGAAGTCGCGCGGCTGTCGGGCTGGTTTCCCGAGCCGGTGCCGACCGGCGGGTATGACGGCACCGATCATGTCGTGCAGATGCTGGCACGCGTGCGCGAGTTTCTGACAGACAACGGGGCGCTCTACCTGCCTGTGTCCAGCCTTTCCAATGTTGGGCGCATCTTGTCGGCGGCGCGGGAAATCTTTGGCGATAACATTGAGCCGCTGACGGTAATCAATTTTCCCTTCGGCCCCGAGCTGCGGGAGCATATGGATCGCCTGACAGCCCTGCGCGATGAAGGAGTGATCGACTTTGTCACCCGCAAGTCGCGTCACTTCTGGAGCCTGCAAATCTATAAGGCCTGGCTGTAATTGTCTCTCCGTAAAGGGTTGATCTTATGAAGGGCATTATCCTCGCCGGCGGCAGCGGCACGCGGCTGCATCCTCTCACCCTCGCCGTCAGCAAGCAGCTCATGCCGGTTTACGACAAGCCGATGATCTACTACCCGCTGTCTATCTTGATGCTGGCGGGCATTCGCGATATTCTCGTTATCTCTACTCCCCACGATCTTCCCCATTTCCAAAAGCTGCTTGGCGACGGCAGTCGTTTGGGCTGCGCGTTCTCCTATGCCGAGCAGCCGGAGCCGAACGGCCTGGCACAGGCGTTTGTGATTGGGCGCGAGTTTATCGGCGATGACAAGGTGGCATTGGTTCTCGGCGACAATATCTTCTATGGCTCAGGCATCGCCAAGCTCCTACAGTCCAACAACGATCCCGATGGCGGAGTCATTTATGCCTATCATGTGCAGGACCCGGAGCGCTACGGCGTGGTGGAGTTTGACCATGCCTGCCACGCGCTGAGCATTGAAGAAAAGCCCGCCCATCCCAAATCCAACTATGCCGTGCCGGGCTTGTACTTCTACGACAACACTGTTGTTCAAATTGCCCGAGACCTGCAGCCCAGCCCGCGCGGCGAGTATGAAATCACTGATGTCAACAAAGTGTATCTCTCTCAAGGCAAGCTGAAAGTGGGGATATTGGACAGGGGCGCGGCCTGGCTGGATACGGGCACGTTTAACTCACTCATGCAGGCGGGGACATTTGTGCAGGTCATTGAAGAGCGGCAAGGCCTCAAAATCGGCTGCATTGAAGAAGTTGCCTGGCGCATGGGCTTTATTGATGACGACGGCCTCAACGCGGTCGCCCAGCCCCTGCTGAAAAGCGGCTACGGCACCTATCTTTTAGACATTCTCAAACACGGAAGGGATACGTAACATGGCAGACGAGATCACCACGCCTTCGGGCCTCAAGTACACGGATGAAACAGTCGGCGACGGCCCCAGCCCCCAGGCGGGCCAGAAGGTCAAGGTGCATTATACGGGCACGTTTCCCGATGGACGCAAGTTTGATTCGTCGCGCGACCGGGGCACGCCCTTTGAGTTCACGATTGGGCGCGGGCAGGTCATCAAAGGCTGGGACGAGGGCGTGGCGACGATGAAGGTCGGCGGGCGGCGCATTTTGACTGTTCCCAGCGAGCTGGGCTACGGGGCGCGCGGCGCGGGCGGGGCGATTCCGCCCAATGCGACCCTGCTGTTTGATGTCGAGCTGCTGGGCTTAGGATAACGCTTCATGTCACTTCAAAAGCTTACCCCGGAAGACTTCGGCCCTGATTACGCCGCGCATATCACCACTCAAGGGTATGGCGGGGGACGGCGCATTGAAGGCGTTAAAATCATTGACCTGCGCCTGCTGACCGATGACGGCGGCTCGTTCGCCGAGCTGGTCCGCTTTGATGAGGCGGGCAACCTGGAGGCGATCCCCGAGTTTAAAGTCCGCCAGTCGTCGTACTCGCTGGTGCTGCCCGGCGCGATCAAGGCGTTCCACCTGCATTTCAACCAGGAAGATGTTTGGTTCGTGCCGCCCACCGACCGGCTGCTGATTGGCTTGGTGGATGCCCGCAAGGCGTCGCCGAGCTATGGCGCGACTATGCGCTTTGTGATGGGCGGGGGCAAGGCGCAGCTTTTGTATATCCCGCGCGGGGTGGGGCACGGCGGGGCCAATATCGGCACGCAGCCCGCCACCATTCTTTATTATGTCAATCAGCGCTTTGACATCACCGATCCCGATGAGCGCCGCCTGCCCTACGACATTGTCGGCGAGGACTTCTGGCGCATTGCGCCCGGCTGAAACTCTTATGGCCGTTCCCCCATTTCCCACCGTCTACTGGCCCGCGTGGGATGCCGATGCCACATTTTTCCCTGGGACGCAGTTACCCCACGAAAGCGAGGGCGGCTTGTATGCCGTCCTCGTTTTTTTGTTTTACGGGGACAAACTCGTGCTGGCCGATATTCAAGACCGGGGTATGTGCATTCCTTCGGGACGCATTGAGCCGGACGAGACTATCGACCAGGCTGCCGTGCGCGAGTGTTTTGAAGAGACCGGCGCTCTCCTGCACGAGCAAAGCCGGACATTGATTGGCTGCTATCGCATGACGACCCGCTCCGGTGCTCGCGCGGGCCAAACCCGCTGGAGCCCCGTCTTTGTGGCCGAAGCCCTCGGCTTCAAGCCCCTGCCCGCAGGCAGCGAGTCACGGGGGATGTTTCTGGCCGCCGTGGAAGACGTGGCGGATGTGTATTTCTTTTGGGATGAACTGATCGCGGCTGTGTTCGACTATGCCGAGGCGGAGCGGCAAAAGCGCTTCCCGCCCGGCTTGTCTTTGTCTGAATTGACCGGGCAGGGCTAGAGGTGTGGTAGGTAGAAATGGCAGTGGGCTTTATGCTGGCAAAGGGCGGCCCTCACCCTGGCGCTGCGCGCCTGTCCCTCTCCTGCACTGCATTGGTTGAACAGGGAACCTAGCCCTGAAGGGCCAGGCTAGGCAGATCAAAGCCCTTTCAGGGCTGGAAGAATTGCTCTTTAGCCCCGCAGGGGCTTTTGTCCGAATAGCCTGGCCCTTCAGGGCTAGGATAACAAGATCGCTTTCATGTGCCGGGGCTGGGAGGTGAGCACTTCCCCTCTTGCATATGTGTGCCTCCCTTCCCTCCCCTAATGCAGCGACGCCAGCACCCGCTCCATCTCATCGGGGGCCAGGTTGCCGACCAAAATCAGCCTCAGCCCGGCTTGGAACGCCTGCGCCACATTGCGGCGCGGGTGCGAAATACGCGGCGTCAGCGGGCTGTCTTTCGCCCGTGCCTGCGGCGTTTCAAACAGCGACAGCGTGCTGAGGCCGTTGACATACCGCACAGTGACTAATTTGCGGCCTCGGTAGTCGGCGACCGACGCCGACTGAAACCGAAAGCCGGGCGGCAGGGCGGCAGGCTCGCGCACGTCAAATCCCGCCAGTGCCTGCGCCTGCGCGATTGTCGGCAGCGGCGGGGCCGGGTCCAGCGCGATCACGCGCACGCCGGGCGGCGTGACCGGGGGCAGGAAGCTTTGCCGGGTCAGCGGGGGGTTGTAGACGACGCTCGTATACGACGACACCGACACGCGCTGCCCGTCCCGATTGTACTGCTCAATGCGCAATTGCGCGCCGGTCGCCGTGTCAATCCAAAAGCGACGCCACGGGGCCGGGTCGGGCGGCGTGGGCTTGACCTGCACAATCGCGCAGGGGTGGCCGGCCACCACTTCGCTTCCCGCAAGCTCCACCTGCAATGCCCCGCGCCGGATACGCTCCATCACCTGCGGGACACGCCCGCGCAGGCGCACCAAACGCGACGGCCCGACTTCCAGCGTGTTGGCGCTTGGCACATAATGCCGGTACAAACGCCCATTGTCCACGATCTGCTCTCCGGCAAAGCGCGGCGGCTGCAGATAATCCACGCGCAGGGCACGCGAACCGTTGCGCAAAACGCGCTGCTGGGTCGTGATCTCCCTGCCGTCGCGCGTCAATGTGGTGGTCTGCTCCCCGGCCAGCGCGAGCGTGTTTTCCGCTTTCAGCATCTGCCGCAGCAAGTCTTTGGCATCCGCCGTGCGGGTCTTGGCCGCCGGGCGGATTGGGTCTGTCCAGCCCGCCCCGCCCCCCATGCCCAGCAGCAGAAAAACCGCCCCTGTGCCGGCAAGAACTCGGCTTGCCTTCATCTTAAGGTGCGGGAAAATCACAATCCGTCCTCATTGGCCGTGCCCGCAGAGGCATCGGCAGAAGATGCCCTGTCTACCTGAGCGGCCAGGTTTTGCGCCGACAAATCCGACAGCGGCTGCGCGGCGGCCTCGGTGCGATGCTGCTCCACGCAGTGCGACACCAAAGCATGATCGGCGGCCAGCGACACAGGCGGCGCAGAAACCAGCGTCGGGGTGACATGCTCAAAAAACGCCGCGCCGACCGCCACCAAAGTCATGGCCCCCAATGCCAGCGCGGGCCGGACAGCCCGAGGCCCTCCCTGCCACGCCTCGGCCCACTTGGTCCGCCACGAGGCTCGCTCCCGCTGCGCCTCCACCGCCGCCAAACGCGCGGCTAGCCGCGCTTCAAAGTGCGGCGATGTTGGACGCACGGGCAGGGCGCTTACGGCCCGGCGCAGCACGGCCATTTCTTCGGCTGCCTGTGCGCACCCGGTACACGCTTCCAGGTGCGCCGTGACCGATGCCAGGCGCCCTCCGGGAAGTGTTCCGTCCGCTCGTTCTGCAATGCGCTCGGCCCACGCGGGGCAGGCTGCTGTGTATTTTGGTTCCATGATTTTGTTTTATTCAGCCAGATACCCGGCAAGCTTCTGCCTCAGCAGCACGCGAGCATTGAACAGCCGCGACTTGACCGTGCCGAGCGGGCAGCCTACAATACGCGCGATTTCGTCGTAGGGCACGTCTTCCACGTCATGCAAAATCAGCACGGCGCGCAGTTTATCCGGCAGCGTGCCGATGGCGCTTTCCAGCCGCTCGGACAATTCCAGGTTCGCCAGCGCCCGGTACGGCTCGTGGGCCGTATCGGAAATCTCGCGGCCCGCCCCGCCTTCATCCCCGCCTGCCGTTTGCGGCTCATCCAGGGAATAAGCAATCGCCCGGTGCTTTTTGCTGCGCCGAAAGTGGTCGATGCACAGATTATTGGCGATCCGAAACAGCCATGTATTGAGGCTGGCCTCGCTGCGAAACGAGTCCAGCGATTGATACATCCGCACAAACACTTCCTGTGTCAGGTCTTCCGCATCCTCGCTGCCGCCTAGCATGCGCGAGATATAGCTGTGGATGCGTCCCTTGTGCCGGTTCACAACCTCATCAAACGCCGCGCTGTCTCGTCGTCGGCAGCGCTGCACCAGCATGGTTTCAGGAGCCGTCAAACAAATCACCTGCACCTCGCCCCTCTTGTTCGGTTCCATTTTCGGGGCGTCCCCCGAAAGAAGCCACTGCCGAAAACCGGGGCTGTGTCACAATTATGCCCTGTTTCCGTCTATCTTGCGCTTGTAGACGCTTTGATTCTCCCAAAAGTTCACTTTTCCTGTGCCGGGGATGGTGTCTGTGTCCCATAGGCGTGGCAGTGCCGCTGCAATGGCGTTGCCAGCGCTTACCAACGACGGAACGATTTCTTCCGTCGTTGGTAAGCGCTTGGAAAGAGTGGGGAACGCGTGTGCAGCGCTGATGCAGCACGGAAGAGTTCCGGGCGTTCCTGTTCTTATACCGGGCAAGTGTCCGTGTCCCGGTGGCATGGCTTGCTTAACCAGGAACGCTTGCTGCGGGGGCAGGGAGCGGAGGCTGCATTAGGGTTTGCCATCACCCCGATACGCCGAAGCCGCCGGGTATGGTATAATGGGCCAATTCTCTGACCGCTGAATATAAACCGTATGCCAAACCCCCGTCTTTTTGTCCCCCTGTTTGCGCTTGGCGTGGGCGCGTGCCTGCTGCCGGGCTGTGCGCCTCACTCCACGGGAACCGCCAAGCAGGCAAACAACATTTTCCGTGTTCCCATTCTCGCCAGCCCAACAACCTTTGACCCCGCAATGGTGCAGGACGGCACCACAATCGACCTGCTGCAGAACGTGTTTGAGGGACTGGTGCAGTGGTCAACCACAAACCAAATTGTGCCGTGCCTGGCCGACAAGTGGACGGTAAGCAAAGATGGGTTGGTGTACACATTCCATCTGCGGCCTGGAGTCAAGTTCCAGGACGGAACGCCGGTGACGGCGCAGGAGGTGTACTCTTCCATGCGCCGCGCGCTGAACCCCAAGCTCGGGTCGCCCGTGGCTTTGGATTATCTGGGGGATATTGTCGGGGCGAAAGAAGAAATGGCGGGCAAGGCCACCGACCTGCCCGGCGTCAAAGTGGTCGACCCGCAGACAGTGGCGATTACCATCAGCAAGCCCAAAGCCTATTGGATTTATACCCTGACCTACCCGACGGCGTATGTGGTGTCTCAAGCCGAAGCGGGCGCTGCCAACGGCCCGATGACCGACGCGGACGTGGCGAAGGGCGCGGGAACGGGGCCGTTTCGGGTGTCCGGCTATCAGAAAGATTTCAAAGTGACCCTCGCCGCCAACCCCGGCTATTGGGACGGCGCACCCAAGATTGCGGGGATTGAACGACCGATTATCAAAGACGCCGGGACGCGGCATGCCGAATATGTCCACGGCAATTTGGATATGCTGCAATACGAGACGCAGGGGGATTTGCAGGCGGATCAGCGCGATGCCGGCTTAAAAAGCCAGGTAAAGTTCTTCCCGCGCGCCGCGACGTTTTATATCGGGCTGAACCAGAAAGCCTTTGCCCCGTTTCGAGATGTCCGGGTGCGTCAGGCGTTCGCCTATGCCACGGACAAAGAGAAGATCAAGACGGTGGCTCTGCTGGGCATCAACGATGTGGCGCAGGACTTGCTGCCGGAAGGCCTGCCTGGCTACGATGCCGGGTTCAAGGGCTTGCCATATGACCCGGCCAAAGCGCGTCAGTTACTTGCACAGGCAGGCTACCCAAGCGGCAAGGGGTTCCCTGTTGTCCCAATGACTTATCGCGAGTCTTACCCCGACCTCGCCAAGACCGTGGACTTGCTGCGCGGCATGTGGCAGCAAAACTTAGGCGTAACCGTCCAGCCCAAGCAGACCGAGTGGGGCGCGATGCTCCAGCGCGAAGATGCCAACGCCCTGGAGTGCTATCATATCCGCTGGGCCGCCGACTACTTGGACCCGCAGGACTACTATTCCCTGTTGCTGAGGACAGGCAGTGTGGAAAACCATACGGTCTATTCCAACCCCAAGTTTGACGCTTTGTGCGACCAGGCCGATGTAGAGCAGGACAAGGCCAAGCGTTTAACGCTGTACCGCGAGGCGGCGCGCATTGCCGCCGATGAGGTGCCGATTATCCCGCTGTACTATCAGAAAGACATTGAGCTGATCCGGCCCAATGTCAGAAACATAGACGACAGCCTCATGGGGCATTTGCCTTATAAGCATTTGACGTTGACGCCATAAGGCCGACGGGCACTGCCCCATGTGAGCACATAAGATCGCCCCCTAGCCTTGCTCCCCGCTACGGAGGCTCTGCGACTAGGGGCCAATTCTGGGGGGATAAGAGAAGAATAAGTAGGACTTGGGCATTAGCGGTCCTGCTCCTCTCCCCCAGAATTGGGGGCCGGGGGGCCTTCTTATCACTTCCGACATCCATGCTCACCTAGAGAAAGAAACCCGATTGACTGCACTCCCGCGTTCTTTTGCCCCGCCTACTCTCCGCAAGCCGGGCCTGTTTTGCGCCGCCGCCTTCGCGCTTGCCCTGGCCGCTCTGTCCGGGTGCGCGCCGCACGGAACGAGCCTGGCAAAGCACGGCGATGTGTTCAATGTCTCTGTCGCCACCAATGTCACCACCTTTGACCCCGCCATGTGTCAGGACGTGGAAACCAACCAGGTCTTGATGAATGCCTATGAAGGGCTGGTGCAGTACTCCCCCGACAACAAAGTCGTGCCGTGCCTCGCCGACAAATGGACGGTGAGCAAAGACGGGTTGGTGTACACATTCCATCTGCGGCCCGGCACGGCCTTCCAAAACGGCATGCCCGTCACGGCCACAGATGTGGCCTACACGCTCCGTCGCGCGCTGGACCCCAAGCTGTCCTCGCCGGTTGCGGTGCAGTATTTGGGAGACATTAAAGGGGCGAACGACGTATACAGCGGCAAGGCGACCGACCTTCAGGGCGTCAAAGTCGTAGACCCGCAGACGGTCGCGATCACCATCACCAGCCCCAAAGCCTACTGGCTGGCGACCTTGACGTACCCGACTGCATGGATTGTCTGCAAAGCCATCGCCGAAAAGCGCGGCACGGCAAGCCTCACCAGTGACGATGCCATCGCGGGCGCGGGCACCGGGGCGTTCCATGTCACCGAGTATCGCAAAGACCAGGAAGTGGACATGGAGCCGAATGCGCATTACTGGGATGGCCCGCCCAAAGTGCATCTGGCGGAGCATGTCATCCTGGACCCCAACACGCGCCACTCCGAGTTCGTCAACGGCCAGTTGGATTTGATGCGCAAGCTCACCATCGGGGACATGGTGACCGACAAAGCCGATGCGCGGGTGAAGGGGGCCGTCAAAGTGTGGCCGCGCGCGGGCGTGTACTATCTCGCCCTGAACCAGAACGTGTACAAGCCGTTTGGCGACGTGCGCGTCCGTCAGGCCATTGCCTATGCCACCGATAAAAAGAAGCTGGCCGATGTCGTGACCGGCGGCGTGTACCCCATCGCCTACGACCTGCTGCCGACCGGCATTCCCGGCACCGACCCGAACTTTCGGGGTCTGCCGTATGACCCCGCCAAAGGCAGGCAGCTCTTGGCCGAGGCAGGCTACCCTGGCGGCAAAGGGCTGCCGCCGCTGGACATGATGGGCAATGAGAAAGACCCCCTGACCCAGAAGACCATTGACCTGCTGCGCCAGATGTATGCGCAAAACCTAGGCATTACCATTAATGAGCGCCAGATGGAGTTCGGGGCACTGATTGCAGGGGAAGACAACAACAAAACCCTGCCGTCCTACTACCTCGGCTGGTATGCCGACTATCTGGACCCGCAGGACTTTTACAGCTTGCTGCTTGGCTCCAAAAGCACGGCAAACCACACGGGTTATGCCAATCCCAAGCTGGACGCCCTGTGTGCCCAGGCGGATGTTGAGCAGAACGCCGCAAAGCGCATGGCCCTGTACCGGCAGGCCGCGCAGATCGCCGGGGATGACGTGCCGCGCATCCCCCTGTATATCGGTGTCGACCCGGAGCTTGTGTCGCCGCGCGTGCATGGCATTGACGATTGTTTGATGGGGCATCTCCCCTACAAGCACGTGACTGTGAACTGACTTTCCACCCAATATCCTATGTTTCGCTACTTGCTGCAGCGTATCGGTCTGGCCCTGCTGTCCATCTGGGCGGTGTGCACCATCACCTTTTTCATTTCGTACCTCGCGCCGGGCGACCCTGCCCAGATCGCGGCGGGGCAGCACAACGACCCTGTGACTATCGCCCACGTGCGCCACGAGTTCGGGCTGGACAAGCCGCCCTTCGTCCGTTACGGGCTGTACCTCAACGGCGTCATGCACGGCGACTTAGGCAAATCGTTCTACGACCGCGAGCCGGTGACGGCGTTTTTGAAGCGCGGCCTGCCCAACACGGCCCTAGTCGCGTTTGACGCTATTTTATTGGCGCTGCTGGTCGGCGTGCCTATCGGCCTGCTGGCGGCCCAAAAGCCCAACTCGTTCTGGGATAGGTTTTTGATGACTAGCGTGCTGGTGGGTGTCACCCTGCCGAACTTTGTGCTGGGGCCGGTGCTCATCTTAATCTTTGTGCTGCGCCTGGGCTGGCTGCCATTGGGCGAATGGGGCAGCCCCGCCGATGTGATCCTGCCCGCCGTGGTGCTCGCCGCGCGTCCCGCCGCCCTGATCGCGCGCATGACACGCTCCTCCCTGCTGGAAACCCTGCGTCAGGATTACATCCGCACGGCCCGCGCCAAGGGCCTCTCGCCCGCGACGGTGCTGGTCAAGCATGCCCTCAAGAATGCGTTTCTGCCCGTTCTGACCACCATCGGCGTGCAGCTCGGCTATCTGCTCACCGGCTCCTTTGTGGTGGAAACCATCTTCACCGTGCCGGGCATCGGCTTTCAGTCCATCAATTCATTGTTCCAGCGCGACTACTCGGTCATCCAGGGCGTGACTTTGGTTATCGCTGTGATCTTCATTATCACCAGCCTGGTTGTTGATCTCTTATACGTGCTGCTTGACCCCCGCGTCAAAGCCCAGAATGCCTAAGTTGTTTCGTCTTATGAGCATAATTCTAGAGCAAGAGCAGGATGAGATCGCGGGCCTTGAGGCCGCAAGCCCCAGCCCGGCGCGCGCGGTGTGGCAGCGGCTTCGGCGCAATCCGCTGGCCGTCGTCAGCATGGCCGTGCTGGCGATTATCGTCCTGTTCGCCATCTTCTATCCCATCGTGTCGCCCTATCGCTACGACCATCAGACCAACGATTACAATGCTCCCGCGTCGGCGCGTCACCTGCTGGGCACGGACGACTCGGGGTATGACACGCTGACCCGGCTGGCTGTCGGGGCGCGTATTTCGCTGGTGGTCGGGGTGGGCGTGGAAGCGATTGTGCTGCTGGTCGGGGGACTTGTCGGGCTGACGGCGGGCTACTATGGCGGCAAAGCAGACACAGTGCTGATGCGCTTTACCGACATCATGTTCGCGTTTCCCGATATTCTGCTGGCGATCTTGATTATGGCAATCCGGGGCGCGAGTTTACTCAATATCTTTATTGCGCTGGGCATTACGGGCTGGCCGGGCCTCGCGCGGCTTATTCGCGGGCAGGCCCTGTCCCTGCGCAGCCGGGAGTTTGTGGAAGCCGCCCGCGCCATCGGCGTCCCGAGCGGGCAGATTATCCGGCGTCATATTCTGCCCAATCTCTTGTCGCCCATTGTGGTGGCGAGCACGATTGACATTGCGGGCGTGATTATTGCGGAAGCGACCCTGTCGTTCCTGGGGATCGGCGTGCAGGACCCCATCCCGTCTTGGGGCAAGATGATCTCTATCCCCCTGAGTTCCGGCTACTGGCGCGCGCATCCTGAGCTGGTTATTTATCCCGCCCTGTGCCTGTCGCTGACAGTTCTCAGCCTCAACTTCTTGGGTGATGCCCTGCGCGATGCCCTGGACCCGCGCAGCAAGTAGAGCCTTTGGGCATAAAACGAAAAGCCTCTGCTCTTAGGGCAGAGGCTTTTTGTATGTCTGTGTCCACTCCCCGATGGTTAGGGGCTGATGGGGGACGAGTAGGCAGGGTAGCCGCTCTTCTGCAAATCCTGTGCGGCTTTGTCGGCGGCAGCGCGGCTGCGATACGCCCCGATCTGCACTTTGTAGACGGTCTTTCCGCCTTCTTGTTCGGCGCGGGTGCTGGTGGTGTAGCCCCGGCTGCGCAGGGCATCGGCGAGGACGCGGGCGTTCTGCTGGGCGGCGAACGAGCCGGTCTGCACCCGAAACTGCGCTTTGCCGCCGCCGGCGGCCCCATCCTGCCCGGCTTCGGCATTGCCGTGCCCGCTGATCTGCTCGAAGTCCTGATCCTGCGTACCGGCGGTATTGGCAGGCGCGGCGGGCGGCGGGATCAGCGGCGCATTGCCGCTGCCCGGCGTGTCGCTGCCCGTGGCGGACGACGTGCCCGCTGCGCTGCCGGAGCCTGTATCCGTGCTTGACGAAGTCTCGTTGGGGGCGGCAGCCTGCGAGGCTTCGCTGTCTGCGGACGATGCCGACGAGGATGCATCGGCAGAGGCATCAGGCACAGCAGGCCTGCGGGTGAGGGTCATGGAAGAGGGCTTTTCCTCTACAATGCGGATGCGTGGGGCATTGGGAGCCGTATAGTCGCTGTTTTTGGCGCGCGGCAGGATATGCGGGTCGGGCGCAGCCGAGACCCGCGGCGCGGCAGCGGGCGCGGAAACGGTGGCGGGCACAGACAGGGTATCCGTGGGGGCAGGCGCGGGCCGGGGGCCGCCCAGGACGAAATAGCCGATGCCGAACGCCGCGGCCACCACCGCGACGATCAATCCCGTATTTTTTAATGTGTTGTTGGTGCGTGCCATAGGCGGAAATCCTCTGCTCTATGATACGCCTGTTCGGGCCTTTTTGTCAACAGGACAGGGAGTGAGGGACTGTCTCGCTTGGTGCGCGGCGTATCTGCTTGGAGAGTCCTGCCCCCCGCGTAAGAGTCCCTCCCATGACGCTGGGAAGGAACGCTGACAATGCAGGGGAAACGAGGTTCAGCGTCCAATCTAAGGCGATTGCAGGCAAAGGAGAAAGACAATCAATGAAAGCGCTTCTGGTGGGCGCGGGCGGCATGGGCCGCGCGTGGGCCAAAAACATCACCGAACATGGCGATGTAACTTTGAGCGGATGGGTGGATATTCGCGCCGAGGCGGCGGCGGAAGCCGCCGACGCGCTGTCATTGTCCCCGATTTATACGGGCGATGACTTAAAGAAAGCATTGGACACGGTGCGCCCGGACTTCGTGGTGGATGTGACCATTCCCGAAGCCCATCACGATGTAACCCTGACGGTGCTGCGCGCGGGCGTGCCGGTGCTGGGGGAAAAACCGATGGCCGTGAGCATGACGCAGGCGCGGACAATGGTGGCCGCTTCCGAAGACTCCGGCAAGCTGTACATGGTCAGCCAGAGTCGCCGCTACGATGCCAATCTGCTGGCCCTGCGCCACTTGATTGACACCGAAGTCGGGCCTTTGGGCATCTTAAACTCCGACTTTTATATCGGGGCGCACTTTGGCGGCTTTCGCGACGAAATGCCCAGTCCTCTGCTTTTAGACATGGCGATCCATACCTTTGACCAGGCCCGCGCTCTCTCAGGAACCGACCCCGTATCGGTCTTTTGCGATGAGTTCAACCCCGGCTGGAGCTGGTATGCAGGCGATGTCTGCGCGACCGTCCTGTTTGAAATGACCGGCGGCCTGCGCTATACTTATCGCGGATCGTGGTGCGCGGAAGGCAGCCCGACAAGCTGGCAGGGCGAGTGGCGTGCGGTCGGCCCCCGCGGCACCGCTCTGTGGGACGGCGACCATGCTCCTGCGGCGCAGATTGTCGTCGGGCCGGACGGGTTCTTATCCCGCACCGAGCCGCGCACGGAAACGCCCGATGCGTCTACCCCCGCCGGTATCGCCGGCTCCCTGCGCGACTTTGTGCAGGCCCTCAAGACGGGGAGCACGCCGATGGGCGAATGCCACGACAATATCAAAAGCCTTGCGATGGTTTTTGCCGCCATTGAGTCGTCTCGCGAAGGCAGGCGCATTGCTGTAGAAGCGTGATTGGCTCGTGCGGGTCACTGCAATGATTAAGACTGAGGAAAAGGCCCCTCGCCGTAAGTTTGGGGAGCCGGAGTGCCCTTATCCCCCGGCAAGACAGCCCTCACCCTCTAGCTCCCGGCAGGGAAAGAGGCCCTCACCCTGGCGCTGCGCGCCTGACCCTCGTTTCTCTTAAGCGCTGCCACGCCATTCCTACGGGATACCAACGACGGAACAGTTTCTTCCGTCGTTGGTACGCGCCGGCAACGCCCAGGATACGCCTGAGAGAGTGCCTTGTTAGCCTTGCAAACCCTCTTCGCCGGAAGTTGTGTGGGAGCAGGCTGCCCCCCGGCTGCTTAAAAACTGCTTTAAAGCACGGCTCGTGAACTTTTTGCACGCCTGCGATGTTTAACCGGAGGCGGAAGCCGGAAAACATGACGCGCCGCAAGGCTTAGAATGAACACACACGATGACACAATCCTATTCAATACAGGAGCACGGCATGATGCAAACGGAAACAATGCACGGCAGCACGCGCCGCGTGCTGGTGACAGGCGCGGCAGGGCGCATTGGAGCCTACTTTGCCCGGCATAACCACGACCGCTATGCGCTGCGGCTGATGGCGCGCGGCGATGAAGACAACATCGCGGAGTTATATGACTGGGGCGAAGTGGTGTGCGGGGAACTCAGCGACCTGGATGCCCTGAAGCGCTTTGCCGAGGGCATAGACACGATTGTCCATATGGCAGGCAACCCCGCCCCGTCGGCGGTGTGGCAGGACTTGCTGGATACCAATATCATCGGCACGTACCATGTCTTCGCCGCCGCCAAGGCAATGGGGGTCAAGCGCGTCATTTATGCCTCGTCCATCCATGCCGTGTCCGGGTATCCCGCCGATGTCCAGGTGAAGACGAATGAACCGGTCAATCCCGGCGACCTGTACGGGGTGTCCAAGTGCTTTGGCGAAGCTCTGGCCCGGTACATGGCCGAACAAGAAGGCGTTTCGGCGATTGCCATCCGCATCGGCGGGTTTCAGCCGCCGCAGACGGTGCAGCAGGACAAAGGAATCGCGATTTTGGATGACTGGGTCTCCCAGCGCGATTTGAACCAGCTGATCCAAAAATGCATTGATGCGAAGAACGTCAAATACGCCACCCTGCACGGCTTGTCGGATAACCGCTTCAAGCGCCTGGACATCTCCGATGCCCGCGAACTGGTCGGCTACCAGCCTCAAGACGATGCCGCACGCGAGCTGCCCCAAACACGGGACGTGCCGTTTCAAGACATGGAAACCTCCAGCCTGCGCGACCCAGGCACAAAGTCCGGCCTGCGTCGTGACGTGTAACCCGCCCCCGAATGCGGGTAAACCAAAGCCAAAGAGAATGGAGACACTTTCTATGGCAGATTTGATACAAGATACAGGCGCACGTCAAAACAGCGCGGAAGCCCCCGGCGACCCGCAGAAAAACGGCAGCGGACGGGCCGATGCGCCGGGCGGAGGCGATGCCAAAGCCACAAGCACAAACGATTTGACCCAGGGTCAGGAAGCGTATGCGGGGCCGCGCAATGCCGGGGAAAGCGACAAGCACGGCGGGGCGGGCCTGGGCACAGCCACCAACGACAGCGCGACCGACCGCGACCCGTCGCAGAACAACGCGCAGACACCTGTCGGCGGCGATGTTGACCCCGGCGGCACGGCATCGTCCGACGAAACAGGCCAGGCGGGTGTCAACGACCGCCCCGGCAAAGACAAAGCGCATCCCTGGAACGGCTAAGAGCGTGGATATAAGCTGGTAGGATCACCCCCCAGCCCTGAGTTTCGGGGGCGCAGGAGAGGGTCTTTGCTTTCTATCCACACTCAAAGCGGACGCAGCAAGCGCACTAAATAGGGGCGGCAAAGTCACTCGCTTTGCCGCCCGCGTTTGTGTTCGGGTATAATTTACGCATGCAAACGCTCTCCGGCAAGCCATACCGAGGCCAAACTCCCGACCCTGCCCATGCCACCCGCGATGCCATGTTGGTCGTGAAGCAGGGGTTCTACCCTCTCGTAGAAATCTTTTACTCGCTGCAGGGCGAAGGCGCACGGACAGGGCAGGCGACCATTTTTGTGCGCTTCGCCGGGTGCAACCTCGCGTGCGAGTTTTGCGACACCGACTTTCGCGTGCAGCAGACATATACACTGCCGCAATTGACGGAAGAAATCAGGCAAATCGGCGGGGACTGCCGCTGGGTGTGCCTGACAGGCGGCGAGCCGACCATCCACGAGCTTCAGCCCCTGTGCGACGCCCTGCATGGTTTGGGATACCGCGTGCAGATGGAGACCAACGGCACCCGCCCGCGTCCCGACTGGAATATAGACCATATCACCGTGTCTCCCAAGCAGCCGCAGGGCGGGCGTCTGCACCCGTGGTACGAAGTCAACGCCGCCGAGTTCAAGTATGTCGTGGACGATGACAGTGATCTGGAGCGCGCCCTTTGCGGCGTTCGCACCCACGGCAAAACCACCTGGCTCCAGCCTAACGCGCTGAACCCGCAGTCTATAGCCCGGTGCATTGATGCCGTGCAGCGCTCTCCCAATCTCTTTCGCCTGTCCCTGCAAACCCATAAATTATTGGATATTCGCTGAATGACAGTTCGTTTATGTCCCTGCCAACTCAGGTTAAACCGAGGTTTGGAGGAATACAATGAACGCTCGCAGCATTCTAATCGCGCTTTCGGGAGGCGCTCTCGCGCTTTTGCTGATCAAGTCCCTGCAAAGCCAGCCCGAGCGGTCCGCGCCGGCGCACGCGCCCGACCCCAGCCCCGTGGTTTCTCTGGTGGAAGACACCCTGCACCAGCATGCGGGCAAACATTCGCCGTTCGTCGCGGCTTTTGATGAAGCGCTGCATTCCACTGTGCCGCATGGAGCGAAGCCTGCCTGATAACATATCTCTGCCCTACCCAAGCGCAAAAAAAGGCGGCTCCCAATGGGAGCCGCCTTTTTGATGAGACGAGAGCATTGATTTAGGATTGCAGGTAATCGCGGAGGCGCTTTTTGCGGGCCGTGGAACGCAGCTTGCGCAGCGCCTGCGACTCGATTTGACGCACGCGCTCGCGCGAGATGTTCAGCTCATCGCCGATCTGCTGAAGCACCGACGTGTCGTCTTCATCAAAGCCGAAGCGCTTGCGCATCACAATTTGCTCGCGGTCGTCCAGGGTGCTGAGGATGGCTTCAATCTCGCCGCGCATCTCCTGCGCGATCAATTCTTCCTGCGGGTCAGCCGCATTCCTATCCAAAATAAGAGTGCCGAGCGACGTATTATCATCGCCGATCGTCATGTCTAGAGAGATGGGGTCCTGGGTCGTTTGCAGCAGGCTGACGACTTTCTTCAAGCTTAAGCCGCAATGCTCAGCGATTTGCTCGTTGGTGGGTTCGGCGCCAAACGCGCGCTGCAGCTCCAATCGGGACTTCTCGATCTTGCGCAGGCTTTCCGAGATATGGGCGGGCAGACGAATGGACTTGGACTTGTTGTCGATGGCGCGTCCAATACTCTGCCGCACCCATTGGGTGGCATAGGTGCTGAACCGATAGCCCATTTGCGGATTGAAGCGTTCTGTCGCCGTCATCAGCCCGATGGCGCCTTCTTGAATCAAGTCCTCTAAAGGGATGCCGCTGAGCAGATAATTTTTGGCAATAGAGACGACGAGGCGCATGTTCGCCTCAATCAGCTTTTCTTTGGCAGCCAGTTCGCCCGCGCGGGCGCGGCGTGTCAGTATCAGTTCTTCGCGGGCGGTCAGCAGCTTGGTGCGGGTCAGGCGATTGATATAAGAAACAAGGTCATCGCTGCCGGACGCGGCTGCGGCAGGCGTAGGTGGGCAGGGTTCTCTGCCCGCAGGTTCTCGCATGCGCGGTGCCGGTGCCGGAGCGGTGAGGTAAGAAAAAGGATCGGCGGGAGTGGTCATGCGCTGTCGTGCCTCGCTGTCCGCGCAAGTGCCTGCGTTGCATTGCTGGTTCCGACGAAAAGGCGCTGGCTGTCTTCGCAGCGCTTACCGGCAAGTTTCACCAATGCCTGCGCTATTTCCTGCTTGGGCATTATCTACTCTACCCAACTTTTTATAAAGTGCAATGATGCATATTTTTTGTCATAATAGACCTATGGAAACGCTGCTTGCCCTGCACAATGCCGCTGTTGGCTATGATCGGCACAGTCAGCCTATTTTGGAAGAGATAACGCTGCAGGTGCGGGCGGGCGAGTTTGTCGGGGTGGTCGGGCCTAACGGCTCGGGAAAATCAACTTTGGTCCGGGCGCTCTCGCGGGTGCTGGCCCCGCTGCAGGGAGAAGTCCTGCTGGACGGGCGCGATTTGTATGCGCAGGTCAGCGCGCGTCAGTCTGCGCAGGCGATTGGGGTGGTGCCGCAGTCGGCATCGGCGGTGCTGGAGTTCTCCGTGCGCGAAATCGTGGAAATGGGGCGTGCGCCGCACCTGGCCGCGCGTCCGTTTGCCGCGCTTTCCCCAGACGACACGCGCATTGTCGGCGATGCCCTGCGGGCGGCGGGCGTGGACGGCATGGCGCGCCGCCTCGCGCCGACACTGTCCGGCGGCGAGTGGCAGCGGGTCCTGCTGGCCCGCGCTCTGGCGCAGCAGCCGGACGTGCTGCTGCTGGATGAGCCGACCGCCCATCTGGACCTGCGCCATCAGCGGCAGGCATTGACCCTCGCCCGCGACTTGGCCCAGGGCAGCGGCAAGGCCGTGCTGGCCGTGCTGCATGACCTCAACCTGGCGGCGGAGTTTTGTGATCGGCTGGTCCTCGTCCACGAGGGGCGCATTGCCGCGCAAGGCACGCCCGCCGAGGTGCTGACGACCGCCCATCTTGCTGCCGTGTACGATGCGCGCGTTTGGGTGCGCACCCACCCTGTCACAGGCAGGCCGCTGCTTCTCGCCGTCCCCGAAAGCCTGCCGAATGTCCCCTCGCAGGGAGGGTATACGGTGCATGTGCTGTGCGGCCTGGGGTCGGGGGCGGGCCTGCTTCTCGCGTTAAGAGAAGTGGGATGGGGCGTGACCTGCGATGTCCTGGCCGACGGCGACCTGGATGCCGAGGCTGCCGGGTGGCTGGACATTCCGTTTCCCCGGCTTTCGTCGTTCACAGCCATGACGCCCGAGCTGATCGCGGAAGGCGCGGCGTTTGCCCTGTCTGCCCGTGCCGTGGTGGTCGCGCCCACGCCGTTTGGGCCGCTGAACGCCGCGCTTCTCGGCAACGCGCTGGCGGCACAAAGCGCGGGCATTCCCGTGTTCTGCCTGGGCGCAGACAATTTCACCGCGCGCGACCACACGCAGGGAACTGCGGCCCCCGCGTGGAACAGTCTGCTGCGGGGCGGAGCCGTGTTGTCGCCCGCCGTGCCAGACTTGCTGCAATCGCTGAACACACTGCCCCTTCACCCGGAAAGCCCCTCATGGAAACCTTGATTGAACACGCTATTGAACCTGCCGTCAGCGGGCCGCCGCCGCGCCGTTTGTCCCTGCCGCCGGGCTTGCTGCTTTTAATTATTATCGCCCTGCTCCTGTTTGTGGCGTTTTTCGGCGGCGGCGCGCGCGCTCTGTGGGAAGCCGCCAAGCTGGGCTGGATCGCTGTTTCGGGCCAAAGCGTACCGGCCCGCATCACCGCGATAGACACGCTGCCCGGCGCGGTCCCAGGGCAGCCCGCGATCCAGACTCGCCTGCATTATGCGTTTTCCTCTGCTCCCGCGCCCGGTGCGCAGGAGGGGACAGGCGCTTTGCGGCTCAGCAATCCCGCGCCGCCCGAAAGTACGCCTCTCGCGGCGATTGGCCCGCTGCCCGCAAGCGCTTCCGCTGCGGCGGCGTTCCATGTCGGCGATGCGCTCGCCCTGCGCCGGGCGCAGTGGTTCGGCCAAACGCTGCTGATCCCGTGGCCGTCCAATCCCGGCGGGAAGATTGCGTTTTTGGCGTTTTGCGGCGGCCTGATTGTTGTTGTCAGCATCAGCCTCATTCGCCGCTTGCTCGGGTGGGCACTGCGCCGGGTGCGGCTGCTCGGGCACGGCATCGCCACGGTGGGCACGATCACGCACAAGCATTCGCAGGCCGAAGATGCCGCCCATTACTTCGTGAGCTACGGCTACGGCGATGCCCAAACGCCGCCGGTTCCGTATGAACACGAAGAACAAGTCACCGCCGACCAGTGGAAGCTGCTGGAAGTCGGCCAGCCGGTGACTGTCCTTTACGACCCCATGCAGCCTTCGGTCGCGGGCCTGTACACGTTGTTGCGGGGCAAGTGACCGTGTCTTGTCGCTTGTGTAACAAGAGAAAGTGAAAGAGGCTCTCGCCTCCCAGCCCCCTCGCCCGCTTGCGTGCGAGGGGGAGCCAGAAGGAAGATGTTCTTACCCTTCCCTTGAGGGAGGGGCCAGGGGTAGGTTCTTATTCCTAACGGCAGCCGTTCTGCGCCAGGATGAGGGCCGCCCTGCGTCAAGGAAGGCGTAGGAAAGGCTTCTGTGATTTCTGCACGCAGCCAAGTTCACACAGGCGCAATATTGTCTGGCGTATCCACAGTGGGCGAGTTGACCTTGCGCGACACGGGATACGCTTCCATTTCCACGGCGGGGTAGGGGACCAGCAGGCTCAGCAGTGACGGCGTGTCGTGCGGGCCGGGTTCCAGCCAGCGGTCTTCCTCTTCGCGGCGCAGGATCATCGGCATGCGGTCATGGATGGGAGCCATCAGCGGGTTCGGCGTGCCCGTGATAATCGTGCAGGTGCGCAGCGGCGAGCCGTCGGGCGCATGCCATTCGTCCCACAGCCCGGCAAAGGCGAACAACCCGCCATCCCTGCGCCGGATATACATGGGCGTGCGTCCCCCTTCCTCGGGGTTGTCGGCTTCCCGCCATTCATAAAACCCATCGGCGGGGATCAGGCAGCGGCGACGCGAGAGAGCCGTCCGAAACGAAGGCTTTTCCGCGATTGTTTCCACGCGGGCATTAATCAGGCGGCTGCCGATGCCGATGTCTTTCGCCCACGACGGCACCAGCCCCCAGCGCAGCCGTTGGACGCTTCGTGTTTCTTCCATAAGCACCGCGACCACCGGCTGGGTCGGCGCGATATTATAGCGCGGCTCCAAAAGCGGCTCCACTTCGGCGGCGAACCGCTCGGCGATCTCATCGGCAGTGTGATGCAATGTAAAGCGTCCGCACATTGTTCGTTCTCCCCCCTCATCTCGGATTATCGGACAGCGACCGTCACGTCAGAGTGGATCAGCCACTGCCCGTTTGCCTGTTTTTGCCACACGGTCACATAACTTCCCGCGCTCACGCCCGGCTTTTGACCGCGCTGCAATGGCGGAAACACATACGCATACCGTCCCGCCTCCGTGACCGTGCCGCCTATCTGCCACAGGTCTGCCGTCTGCCGGGTGGCTTCTACCGGCCCAATCGTCCCAAACAAGCGCGCGAACCGCTCCCCGACTGCCTTGCGCCCGCGCGTGACCGTGCCGCCGCGCCCCAGCTCCACCCCGTCGGCGGCAAACAAAGCCGCCATCAGAGCGGCATCGTGTGTCCGCCACGCCAAAGTCCAGCGTCCGCCGCCCTGCGCGACCGCCTGCCGCACTGTGAGTTCTTGTGCGGGAAGCGGCAAAGGCGGCGTCAGTATGCCCGGCACAGGCGCGGCGGCGGCTGCCGAGGCGCACACAATGAGCGCCGTCGCCATAGAGTTCGCTGTGTATCGTAATCGTATCATCACTCTTTGCGTTGATGTCCCGCCGGCAGAGAGCGCTGCCAACGCCTTGTTTGGGCGTTTCGTAGGCGTCTCCAGCGCATACCAACGACGGAACAGTTTCTTCCGTCGTTGGTACACGCTTGCTGCGCCGCCGCACAGCTCAAGAGACGCGCTTGCCTGTGCTTTGCCTATTCGCGCCGGCGGAAAGAAATGCCTGCCGCACTGGGAAAAAAGAGGCCCAGAAAAAAGCCCCTTCCACTGGAGAGTAGAAGAGGCTTCTTAAGAGAAGTGGAGCGGGAGACCAGGCTCGAACTGGCGACATTCTCGTTGGCAACGAGACATTCTACCACTGAATTACTCCCGCATCAGGAAAAGATGCAATTGCGCTGCACGGCTTTGGTGGGCGAGAGGAGACTTGAACTCCTACGCCTTGCGGCACCAGCTCCTAAGGCTGGCGTGTCTGCCATTTCACCACTCGCCCGCAGCGCCCGCAACGAAGGAAAGTATATCACACGCCAAACCCGGATGTCAAGACCTGGCGGCCACTTTTTTTTGGAAAGCAGAGCGAGATTGGCATTCTTGGCATCGGGTATAATGGCAGGAATAAGCGCATGGTGCGCGGAACCTACCCACCGAGATGGCTTCCGTACACAATTTTGCATTATCCTGAACTTTATCACGAGGAGAAATAGGCGTTTCTATGGCTGAACACAGCGACAGCGTTCCCCAAGACGGGCAATTTGACCCGGATGACTCTTTTGAAGCCGCCAATGCCATCCCCGTTATGACCGATGACGAGGATGATACGGCAAGCGGACGGCAGCCGATTGACCTGGATGTCCCGGTAAATGACGCGGTGGACGCTCCGGGCACGTCCTCGGCTTCCGGCATGGCTGAAGACCAAAGCAAAGAAGTGCAGGACCTCAAAGCCCAGCTTGCGCGTGCCAATGACGACATGCTCCGGGCGCGGGCGGACTTGCAGAACTTCCGGCGGCGCGGCGAAGAAGAGCGGCTGCGAATTATTCGCGACGGCAACGAGCGGTTGATCAAAGAGCTGTTCCCCGTGCTGGATGACTTTGACCTGGCGGTCGCCGCCGCCAAACACGCCCAAAGCTACGAGCAGCTTGTCGGGGGCGTGGAAGCGACCGCCCGCAAGTTCCACGAAATACTGGCAAAGCAAGGGGTTCAGACCATTGAAGCCGTGGGCAAGCCGTTTGACCCCGACCTGCACGAAGCGGTCATGCTGGACGAAGACACCGAAGAAGCCGATGAAACAGTCACCGCAGAGCTGCGCAAAGGCTACACGCTCAACAGCCGAGTCATTCGTCCTTCGCTGGTGAAAGTCGCCAAGCGCGGCTGAGGCGGAGCGGCGGCGCGCAGGCAGAAAACAGCCAGGCTATGACGACACGGACGCTGCGCCCTCTGGGGCTGGGCGACATCTTTGATGAAGCGTTTGACCTGTACAAAGACAACTTTCTGTTTTTGGTGCTGGTCACAGTCGTTGCTGCGGTTCCGCTCAAAGTGGCCCTGGGGCTGATTGAGTTCCGCTTTCTGCGCGACTTCCATGGGCTGTCGGGGGTGTTTGGCGGCGACCTGCCCGATATTACACAAGTATTCGCCGTGTTCGGCACCATTGCCGGGGCGTTGGCGCTTCTTGCTCCATTGTACGCCGTCGGGCTGGGGCTGCAAGTGACGGCGCTGGCATCGGCCACTTCCGCCCGCTACCTGGGAACACCTTCCACGCTCTGGGATGCGTACCGGACGCCGTTGCGGCATCTTGGGCCGCTGGCCTTGAGCGCGCTGCTTTACGGCGTGTTTCTCGCGCTCGGAGCGTGTGTCTGCTATGTAGGCATCGTGGTGCCCCTGAGCTTGCTGGCGTTCAGCGCCCATGCATTTGCCGTGGAAGGCCAAAATACGTGGCGGTTCTGGCGGCCTTTGGCCCGCTCGCGCAGCCTGGCTTTGGGGCAGGCCGGGCGCATTTTTGGGGCGTTGTGCGTGATGGGCCTTGTTTATGTCATCTTATCCCTCGGCATTCAACTGCCCTTGTCGTATGCGCTGCACGTCCTGCTGAGCGCCATTCCCGGCGGGCATTCCCTGCTTGGCGGGGGGGCAGGAAGCCGGGGCGCGAGCGCCGAAGCGCAGGTAATTACTCAGATTGGCGACGGCATCACGGATTTGATTGTCCTTCCCTTTTTGGTATGCACGCTGACGGTGCTGTACTACGACCTGCGCGTGCGCAAAGAGGCCTTTGATATAGAATTGCTGGCCCGCGACCTGCGCTACCCGGTGCTGCCCTGGGTGGCGACGCAGGCACAGCGGCCTCGCCGGGCCGTGCCACGCGGGCCGTCCCCGGCGAAAGGCGTTTCATCTTGACTTTTCTTCGCCTGTGGATTGGGGGCGCATGGCTGCTGATCGGCGCGGGCGCAGTGGCGCGGGCGCAGCAAAGCCCCTTGCCGACCGTGGCGAGTTATGCCGGGGCGTTGGGGACAGTGCAGGCCGCCCTGTCCGGGCAAAGCGCGCGCCTGCGTGATGCCGTGCCCAGCACGCCGGACAGCATTGCTGTTGAGCGTCTCGTCCACCAAAGATTGAATGCGTTCTCTGTTGTGGCGGCGCCGGGTGGCGCGCCGCAGCCGGTCAGCAGCACGGCGCTGGAACAGGCTTTGCGCCGCGCGGCTGGTTTGCCCACTGCCCAGGAAAGGGCGACCGCGTATGCGCAGGCGGCGCAGCAGATCGCCGCGCTGCGTGCGGCCTTGCTTTCAAGCAAGGCGGGAGTTAGCCCCAAGTCAGCCCAAGCTTCCGTGCAGGCCGTGCTGGGGCGCGCTGAGTTTGACTCCGATCCGCTGCCGCCGCCCTCGCTTTTGGAGCGGCTGAGCGACTGGCTGGGCCGCCTGATTTCCCGCCGTCACCGCGCGGCGGGGCCTGCTCCCACTCTCAGCCCGGCGTTTATCAAGACGCTTTTGATTGTTGTCGCCGCAGGCGCCTTTGCCCTTCTCGTTGCCGTGCTGGTGCAGTATTTGCGGCAGCGCGCTCGTCCGCCCGGCGCACTGGCGCTGAGCGAGGAAGAAGAAGCCCTGGTGGAAGCGCGCGATGCCGACAGCCTGCGCGCGCTGGCGGAAGAGCAGGGGCGGCAGGGCGAATGGCGTCGTGCATTCCGCCTAACCTATCTGGCGGCGCTGGTGGCTTTGGACACCCACGGCACTTTGCGCTTTGACCGCTCCAAGACCAACTGGGAGTATTTGCGTGCGCTGCGGGCGGCGGGGCAGGGCGGCACCTCTGCGGCCCTGCTGCCGTTCACCCGTGAGTTTGATAGAATATGGTATGGCGGCGCACAAGCAGGGGGCAGCGACTATGCCTATGCCGTCGCGCAGTACCAGTCGCTGACGCTTTCGCAGTCTACGGCTGCTGTGCCCGAAGCGGCTGTGTCTTCTTAACCCGTTATGCGCCTGAACCGAGACATCCTGGCTGTATGCGTGCTGCTGATTATCTTTATCGTCGCGGGCGCGTCGCTCAGCGGGCGGGACAGCGCCCCCTCTCGCCTGGTGGGGCAGGAAGAGCATCCTGACCCATCGGTGTTTAATGACCGGGCCTCGGGCACCAAAGGCTTGTTTGACTGGGTGGGCGCGCGCGGTTACCACGCGGTTGTCTGGCGGCAGGGCTGGAAAGACCTCGGGCACGGGTCGGCCTCTCTGCTGATTGTGGCCGACCCGCGCGCGCAAGCCGAACCCTCGCCCCTGACGGGCGGGGAGGACGAGAGTGCTGCGCACGCTGACCAAAGCCTCCTGGCCCCCGCCGATGCCGCGGCCCTGCTGTCCTGGCTGCGGACAGGGCACACGGCGATCTTGATGGCCTCGCGCCTGCCGACCGGCCATGTGGCCGGGCACAAAGGGGGAACGCAGACCTTTGCCGATGCCCTGGACCTTGCCGCCGACAGTGCCGTCCGCCCCGGACGGGTGGAATATGGCCCGCTTCAGCCTGTCCCGCAGACGCGCGGCGTTGTCAGTGTGCATAGCGATGCCGACAGCCGCCTGCGACGCGCGGCCCCGGATGGCATTGCGCTGTTTGGCGATGCCAATGGGCCGCTTATCCTCTGGGTGCCGGTGGGGAAGGGACGTTTGATCGCGATTGCCGACTCGCGCTTTGCGTCCAATCGGAACTTGCCGCGCTCCGAGAACGCGGTCTTTCTTGCACATATTCTGGCGCAGGCCGTGCCGCCGGGCGGAACGGTCTTGTTTGACGAGTACCATCACGGCGACATTGCCCTGGCTTCGGGCGCGACCATTTGGACGGCCTTGGGCCGTCCCGCCCAGCTTGCGTTTACGCAGGCTCTGCTGGCCCTGCTGCTGGTTGTGGGCGTGGTGGCCGTGCGGTTTGGCAAGCCGGTCCCTTTGGGGCGTGGGCAGAGCCGCACTTCAGTGGAGTATGTCGCGTCGCTGGCCGGGCTGTATCAGCGCGCGAAAGCGTCTCCCGCCGCGCTGGAAACCATCTATCGGCAGTTTCTGCGCGACCTGTCCGCGCGCCTGGCCCTCGCCCCCAATGTCAGCTTGGAGCAGTTGTCCGCAGTGGCCGCCCGGCATGGGGGCGTGGACAAAGAAGCCCTGCGCCGGCTGCTTGCCGCCTGCGAGCAGCGCCTGGACAGCGGGGCTGTTTCCGAGAAAGAGCTGTTAGACCTGACCCGGCAGATGGAAGCCGTCAGAAAGGACCTTGGACTTGCCTGAAGAGAACGCGCCCGACGCCAACGCCGCCCCCGCAAGCGTCAACTTTTACACGCCCCCCGTGCCCAGAGACCCACCGCCCGCGTCCCGCGAAGCTCCCGATAACGGGGGCATCATGGCTCCTGCCCCTGCGCCCGTTTCTGCGCCTCCGCCGCCCAATATCGCGAGAGAAGATAACATAGAAGATAATACTATTGCGCGCGGGCACGTGCGCAGCAGTGCCTCCGGGGAGGTGCAGCAGGTCACCGACGCCATCACAGCGGAAGTTCACAAAGCCGTGGTCGGGCAGGACGAGACCATAGAAAATGCCCTCGCCGGGCTGCTCGCCGACGGCCATGTGCTGCTGGAAGGCGTGCCGGGCACGGCCAAGACCCTGCTGGTGCGGGCGATTGCCGCCGCTGTCGGTGCGGACTTCAAGCGCATCCAGTTCACGCCCGACCTGATGCCCTCGGACATTACCGGCACGCGCATCTTTGACCAGCAGGCATCCGAGTTTGTCTTCAAGCCCGGCCCGGTCTTTACCGGCCTGCTGCTGGCCGATGAGATCAACCGCACGCCCCCCAAAACGCAGGCCGCCCTGCTGGAAGCCATGCAGGAACATCGCGTCACCGTGGACGGGGAAACCCACGAGTTAGGCGACGTGTTTATGGTGTTCGCCACCCAAAACCCGATTGAGTTTGAGGGCACGTATCCACTGCCCGAGGCGCAGCTGGATCGCTTCCTGCTCAAAATTATCGTGCCCTATCCCTCCCAGGAAGCCGAAGAGCGCATTGTCCGACGCTACCATGAAGGCTTTGATGCCAACGATTTGGACACGGCGGGGGTGCAGACAGTCGCCGATGCCGAGGCCATCCTGCGCTGCCGGCGCCAGATCAGCCAGGTGCGCGTGGAGGATGCCATGTTCCGCTATATCACGTCGCTTGTTGCCGCGACCCGCGACCACCGCCAGCTTGTGCTGGGAGCCAGCCCGCGCGCCTCCATTGCCCTGCTGCAAGTGGGCAAGGCGCTCGCCGCCATGCGGGGCCGCGATTACCTGATCCCCGATGATGTCAAAGCCATCGCGCCCGCCACCCTGCGCCATCGCCTGCTGCTGCGTCCCGAAGCCGAGATCGAAGGCAGCAGCGCCGACCGCGTGATTGAAAGCATTCTGGGCAGCCTGGAAGTCCCGCGCTAGGAGACATCATTTCGCCGTGAACCTGCGCATCTCCCACACCACACGCTACGCCTACGACCTGCCCCTGCGCGGGGAATGCTTTATGGAGGCGCGCCTCCAGCCGCTTTCGCTCCCCGGCGAGCAGCTTTGCACGGAGTTCGCGCTGGCGACAACCCCGCCCGCGCCGATCTTCCAGTACGACCAGCCGGGTGAAATGGGCACGGTTCATCACTTCGTCCTGCGCGGTGAGCCGGGCGGGGAGATTGTCGTGTCCGCCCAGTCCCAGGTGCAGACGCTGCGCGCCAATGCCTTTGACGGCATCAATCTTCTGGCCGAAGACTGGGCCGATACTGCCGACCCGCGCTTCGTCTCGTCGCTGGCCGAGTGGCTTGCGCCGACCTCCCTCACCGCGCCCGCTGCTGAGTGGCTCGGCCCCGGCCCCGCGCCAAGCGTCTTCGCTTATGGGCAGGCGTTGTCGGCGGCCATCTATTCCCAGTTCTCTTATGTGCCCGGCACGACCGATGTTTCCACGCCCCTGCACCAGTTTGTTGCCCAAAAACGCGGCGTCTGCCAGGATTACGCCCACCTGATGCTGGCCTGCGCCCGCGCGCGCGGCATCCCCGCCCGCTATGTCAGCGGCTATATTTACAGCGGCGGCGACCCGCAAACCCACGGCGCGGGCGCGACCCATGCCTGGGCCGAACTGTACCTGCCCCACGCGGGCCGCTGGCTCGGCTTTGACCCCACAAACAATATCGTCGTTGCCGACCACCATGTCAAGGTCGCCGTGGGACGAGACTACGCCGATGTCCCCCCGACCAAAGGACTGCTGCGCGGCGCGCCCGGCCAGCCCGCCCCGCGTGAAACCGGCCTGGAAGTCACTGTCCTGGTGGAACAAACCGAGTAGCGCCCGTCATATCGCCGCCCGGTTCACTCCGCAGATGCCCGGCGCGCTTCGGCAAGCCGCGCCCGGTGTATAATAAAACCAACACTCCCAACCCCCCGCCACAACGAGGCACGGATGACACTGGCAACGCCACGCACCGAACAGCAAACGCAGCGCGTTTATGAAAGACGCCTCGCACGCCTCGCACGCCGCGCGTGGGGACGGCGCATCATCAACCTCTTTATCGCAGTCCATTTGTTCGCGCTCACCCTCTGGCTGCTGCCTTACAACCTTCCACTGGTGCAGACACTCGTGCCGCCGGACGGCGGAGGCTGGGTGCGCGACTATGTCATCTGGACAGGATTTGAGCAAAGCTGGCAAATGTTCTCGCCCAATCCCGACACCCGCGACCTTACCATCGTCGCCCATGTCACCCTGCGCGGCGGGCAGACGCGGGAGTGGCGCTTCCCCCGCATGCGAGACATGGGCTATGCGGCCCGTTACCGGCGCGAACGCATGCGCAAGTTTCTGGAGATCGCAAACTATCATGAAACGCTTTGGCCCGCGATGGCCCTCTATGCCGCCCGGCAGTGCGATACCAACCCCGGCAATCCGCCGGTCGGCGTCACCCTCGCGCGGAGCGTGCGCGATGTGCCGCCGCCGGGCAGACAGCCCGCGCCCTTCGCGCGGCAGGAGTTCTTCCAGGCCCGGATTTTGCCGCAGGAGCTGCGCTGAATGATCGCCCGCGCGTGGAACCGATGGTGGTACGCCGACACCGGCGCGGGGCCGCTGGGCCTGACCCGCATCGCGATTGGCCTGCTTGTGCTGGCCTATATCGCGCTGCTGTGGCCGGAGCGCGCCCTCTGGTTTACCGAACGCGGCCTGCTGCCGGTGGCCGCCTCCGACCTATTTAACGAGCGCAACGGCCATGTCCCGCGCCTTGACATTGTGCATGGAATCAGCACGCTTCACGGGCTGAATGTGTTCTTTGGGGCGTTTGCGGTCGCCGCTTTGCTGCTCACGCTCGGCCTGGGAACGCGGCTGGGCGCCCTCGCGACATGGGCGTGTTTGCTGAGTTTGCACAACCGAAACGTGCCCATTCACAACAGCGGCGACATCGTGATGATGGTCATGGTGGCGTACATGGCGCTGGCTCCAAGCGGCGCGGCGTGTTCGCTGGACAGGCTGATTCGCATCCGGCGGGGGCGCGAAGGGGAGACGCCGCCCCCGATTATTCCGTGGGCGCAGCGGCTGATGCAGTTGCAGATCGCTGCCGTGTACCTCTGCACGTCGTTGTCCAAGCTGACCGGGTCGCAGTGGCGCAGCGGCATGGCGGCGTATTACCCCCTCCATCTGCCTGATTCGGCGCGGTTTCCGGTGCCCTGGGCGGACGCAAACCACCTGTGGCTGATCCATCTTTTGACCTGGGGGGCCATTGCGATTGAGCTTGCCTTGTGGACACTTGTCTGGGTTCCCCGCCTGCGGCTGTGGGTGCTGGGCGCGGGTATTTTGCTGCATTTGGGCATAGAATACAGCCTCAATATCCCCCTGTTCTCGGCCTTGATGATTGCGTCCTACGGCGTGTTTCTGACCCCCGCCGACTGGACGCGGGCACGGCGATGGTGCGCGGTCAAATTGGCCCACTTCCATCTGACGCTCGCCTACGACGACCGGTGCAAACGCTGCCGCCAAACCGTGCAGACATTGCGCTTCTTTGACCTCTTCGGCCTGGTGTCGTTCGCCCCCGGAGTGGGCGCGTCGGCGGGCGGCGCGGCCTTCGTTTCCCACGATGCGCGGGGATGCGTACAGGCGAACGCGCAAGCCCTAAGACAAACTCTTGTTCGCCTGCCCTTGCTGTGTCCATTCGCGCCGCTTTTGGCCGCCTGCTTTGCGGCCCGCGCGGGCCGCGAGCAGCGCACGGGCAAATAACCGTTTCCGCACCAATCCCGCACCAATTCCGCACCAATTCCGCACCAATCCCGCACCAATCCCGCACCAATCCCGCACCAGCGCCGGTCGCACGGCGTCCCAAGCGGGAAAGAAACTCCCCAAAACACGCCCCTCCAGTTTGCCAAGCATCCTGCCGATACTCTCAGCAGGGCGCGGCAAACAAACCCAATGCGCCTCTTTTGCCAAACAAAGGAACAACAAAATGACCACACCGATAACACCTCGCACCGGAGTTTCCATCAGCCAGTCGCGGGCGCGGCAGAACTTCGCAAGCATGGCGCAGGCCTACAAAGCCCTCACCCGCGACGAGCAAAACGGATGGCTCCTGCTGGGCAAGCAGATGCTGTCCGCCACGCGCAAGCCGCGCCCCCTGTCCGGCGGGCAGGCGTTTACGCAGCTCAATGGCGTGCGCCTCTCGTGCGGCATGGACATGCTGACCACCGCGCCCGCTGTGCCCGACATGCCGCCGGGACTGCCGCCGGTGCGCCTGATTGCAAACCTTGCGGGCGGCGTGTTCTCGCTGCGCCTGGCGGCCAACAGCGGCAGCAGCACGGCGCAGGTGTGGGGCGCGCGGCCTGTGCTTGCGGGGCACGACATTTACCATCCTTCGGCGTTTAAGCTGCTGGGGATCGCGGCAGTCTCCGCCGGGGTGGGGGTGGACATCACGGAGATATATCAACAGCAGTTCAAGACGATTGTGGCGGGGGACAAGATTGCCTTGACATTGTATGCGCTGTCCGAGACGGGTTTTCGCGGGCCGGGCCTGGTGGTGGCGAGTGTCGCGCTGGGCATGGGCGTGGAAAGCGCGGGGGATGCGCCGGTCTTGAAGGCGGCTTAGGGGAACAGCGGGGGCTGTTTGGCTTGCTGCTCTACGCGCGGGTGGTGGAAACGGCAGGTGCGGCAGGCAGCGCGGCCAGCGCGGCGGCGGCATCGGCGTAGCCGGGGCTGAGAAGCAGGGCGCGCGCCAGCTCCGCGCGGGCGGCCTCCGTTTGGCCCAGCTTCTGATAGGTCATGCCCAGATGGTAGCGGTTTTCCGCCTCGCGCGGGTCGGCATTCATGGCGTGCTGAAGGCTGGACAGCGCGGCGGGGTAATCCCCCAAACGATACTGCACCCAGCCGGTCGTATCCTGGACGGCTCCGACGGCGGCATCGGGCAGCTTGCCTTGCTTTGCCATGTCCTGTGCGGCTTTGAGGGCTTGCAGCGACAGGGCCAGCGCCTGCGGGAGATGGGCGGTGTCGTTTGCGACCGCGTAGGCGTATGCCAGGCCGTTGCGAGCATCGTTGGTCTGCGGGTTGAACGGATAAGTCGCAATCACCCGCTGATACGCAGCCGCCCCTTTGCCGGTGTCGCCGCTGTCAAAATAAGCCTGCGCCAACTCGTCCGGCAACGCCGCGCCGGGGTAGACGCCGGGCCGCGCGAGGCGTGCTTCCAGCAAAGATGCCAGCGCTTTGGCATTGGCGCGGGCATTGGCGGTGTCGCCCAATCTTTCCTGCGCCTGCACCAGCAAGTAGAATGGCCGGTCGCTCTGCGGGAACTTGCGGGCCGCTGCGCTCAGATAAGACACGGCGGTGGCATCGTCTCCGACCGCCAAAAACACTTCCGCCACGCTGCCGTGCGGGGCTTCCGGCGCATCGGTGGCAAACAGGGCGAACCCGGCAGGGTCGGGGGCATACACGCCGACATCATTGGGGGCGACCGCAATCGCGCGGTCTGCCCACTGCCGCGCTTCGGCTGTCTTGCCCAGCGTGGCCGATTGCAGGGCTAGTACCAGGTCGTCTTGAATCTTCTGGTTTTTCATGTCCTGCGTCACCCCGCACCCGGCGAGGCAGAGCAGCAGCGCGATCAATAAACCCAGGCGGGCCGGTAACGTCATAGTACAGAACTCTCTTCGCCGGGAAGCGGCGGGCCATCCGGCGCGGTCAGGCGCAGAAACACGTCTTCCAAACGACCCGACGGCGACTGGGCGCTCAGCATTGCAGGCGTGCCGCAGGCAATCAGCCGGCCCTGGTGGAAAATGCCGACCCGGTCGCAAATCTCCTGCGCGACATCCAGCGTGTGCGTGCTGAGAAACACAGCGACATCCCTTTCGCGGCACAAGCGCCGCAGAATATCTTTGAGTCGTTTGGTGCTGCCGGGGTCAAGCCCGACCGTCGGCTCGTCCAGAAACAGCGCGCCGGGGTCGTGCAGGAGGGCGGCGGCCAGCGCCATCTTTTGGCGCATGCCGCGCGAGTAGCCCCCAATCAACTGGTCGCCTTGCGGGGTCAGTTCCAGCAGGGCCAGCAGGTCGTCGGCCTTGCGCGCCCGCGCCGCGCCCGCAGGCATAGAGTATAAATCCCCGATAAAGGCCAAAAACTCGCGCCCGGTCAGCTTGTCGTATAGGTACGGGTTGTCCGGCACATACCCCACCAGGCGCTTGGCGTCGCGCCCCTGGGTTTGCAGATCAAAGCCCGCGATGCGCGCCGTTCCCGCTGTCGGCGCAAGCAGGCCGACCAGCATCTTGATGGTTGTGGTCTTACCGGCCCCATTCGGCCCCAAAAAGCCGAACAGCTCGCCGCGTGGCACGGACAACGTCAAGCTGTCCACGGCGGGCGCGCTGCCGGGCCGATAAGTTTTAGTCAGGTGCTGGGCCTCAATCACCGGTCATTATAGCATGCCGGGGCATGGTTCCCGCGCTTCGGCCTTTTTGCCTGCGCATTGTACATTTGCCTGCGCATTGCCTCTGTGTTGACAGCTCGTTGCCTGCGCATACCAACGATGGAACAGCTTCTTCCGTCGTTGGTATGCCGTAGGAACACCCTGGCAGCGCCGAAGACGCCCTCATGCCCGGCCGCCATTGACAGCCCGCGCGCCATGTGCTACCATTTTGCATGACAGATATTCTTTTGCAGGGCGGCGTGGTATACGATGGGCGCGGCGGCGAGCCATTCCCTGCCGATGTCGCCATCACGGGCGAGCGCATTACGGCCATCGGGGATTTGACAGGCCAGCCGGCGGGACGCACATTAAACGTGACGGGCCTTGCGGTCAGTCCCGGCTTTATTGACATTCACACGCATTCCGATTTCTCGCTGCTGCTCAATCGGCCCATGCGCAGCTCCATTGCGCAGGGCGTGACATTGGAAGTGGTTGGCAACTGCGGCGTGAGCATCGGGCTGATGGACGGCAGCGACGTATTCGCGCAGGAGCGGCGCTGGGCCGAGCGCGGCGGCCTGGCCGTGGACTGGAGCCGTTTATCGGGCTACCTAAAGCGGGTGGAAGATGGCGGCCTGGGCTGCAATGTGATGACCCTGGCCGGACATGGCACCATCCGCAAGGCCGTGCTGGGCTACGAGCATCGCGCCCCGACATCAAGCGAGCTGGGCCGAATGCAGGCGATCCTGGCGCGGGCGATGGAAGACGGGGCCGTTGGGCTGTCTACCGGCCTGGAATACCTGCCCGGCGGCTACGCGGATGTCAATGAACAAGCGTCAATGGTTCAAATTGCCCGCGAGGCAGGCGGCTTTTACGCGACCCATATTCGCAATGAAGGCGACACGTTGGTGGAAAGCGTACAAGAGGCGATTGAAGTCGCCGAGCGTGCCCAAGCGCCTTTGCAATTGTCCCATCACAAAGCCGAAGGGCGGCAGAACTGGGGCAAAGTGGCTGAGACTCTGCCCTTGATGCAGGCCGCGCGGGGCCGTGGCCTGGACGTGCTCACCGACCAATACCCCTACACGGCGTTTATGACCGGGCTGAGCGTCATCCTTTTCCCTGCCTGGGCCAATGACGGCACGACCGCCGACACCGTTGCCCGCGTCCGAGACAGCCAAACACGCGCGCGCATTCTGGCGCACATCAACGCGGCGAACTGGGACTGGAACGTGCTGCAAGTCGGCGTGGTGCGGGGCCGGCGCGACGCGCAGGGCCTGACATTCGCCGCGCTGGGCGCGCGCGAAGGCAAATCGCCCGCCGAGGCCGCCCTGGACTTGTATTCGGAGGAAGACGGCTACGTGTCCGCCGTCCACTTCGCCATGAGCGAGCGTGACGTGGAGGCCATTCTGCGCGACCCCCACACCATGATCGGCTCGGACGGCGTCGCCAACGACCCCGCGTCGCTCTTGGCTGAAGACAAGACCCATCCGCGCTCGTATGGCACATTCCCGCGCGTGCTGTCCCGCTACGTGCGCGACAAGGGGGTTGTGTCGCTGGCCGAGGCCGTGCGCCGCATGACAAGCCTTCCCGCCCGTCGTCTTGGCCTGCAAGATCGGGGACTGCTCGCGGTGGGAAACAAAGCCGACATCACGGTCTTTAATCCCGCCACGGTGCTGGACAACGCGACCTTTGCCGACCCGCATCGCTTTCCATCGGGCATCACCCATGTCATTGTCAATGGGCGGCTGGCGCAGGAGGGTGGGGTGCAGACCGATGTTCTCAGCGGGCGCGTGCTGCGGCGTGGGTAGGAAGGCCCCCCGCCCCAATTCTGGGGAGCCAGAGTAGAGCATGAGAAGATGCCAGCCACGGTCTTTTTTCTCTCATGCTCCCCAGAATTGGGGCGGGGGGGCCTCTGCTATACTGATAAGAGACACAAGAAAGGCGCGGGTGTTTAGCCCGCGCCTTCTCATAAACATACTCCACAACAACCCCTACTTGGCCCCCGCAGCCCGAAGTAAGGCCAAGATGCGCGGCGCGCCAGGTTGCTCTAATGCCAATGCCGCATGCGCTTCCTGCAAAGGAGGCTTCCCATTGTAAGGATTACGCGCATTGGGGTCAACTCCATGCCGCAAGAGCAACGCAACCATGTCTGCTCTGCCACACCAAATGGCCGTACTCAAAGCGTCCCTTCTCCTCTTGCTGTGAGCATCCAAGCCATGAGCAAACATCAAATCGACAAGCGCAGGGTCTCCGCTTCTGACTGCAATAGTAAAGGAACGGTTAGGATCGGCACCTCGCTCCAGCAATAGCACGGCAACTGGACGATGATGATTTGCGATTGCTCCACCGAGGGCAGTCAGGCCCTGCCAAGATGAGTCAGGGTTGCCGCCCCGATCCAGTTGTTGCTTGAGGGCGGGCAGATTGCCGCTCCAAGCATTGCCCCATACTCCCATATTAATCTGCCATCTATACACCTTGTAGGCAGCGGCAATAAGGCACAGCAATACCAGGAGTATTTGGATGCGCCGCTTGAGCAACATGGCGGTTACACTTTATCCAGCAGCGCCAGCTTCAGCACTTCGTCTACGTGCGCCACTTGCTCAAAGGTCATCTCGGTGCGGACATTGGCGGGCAAATCCTCCAAATCCTTGCTGTTCTCGCGCGGCATGATAATGGTTCGGATACCGGCACGGTGTGCCGCCAGCACTTTCTCCTTCAACCCGCCAATCGGCAGTACGCGCCCGCGCAGGGTAATCTCGCCGGTCATCGCCACGTCTTTGCGCACGGCCCGCCCGGTCAGCGCCGACGCCAGCGCGGTCGCCAATGTGATGCCCGCCGACGGCCCGTCTTTGGGAACCGCGCCCGCCGGGACATGCACGTGAATGTCCAGATGCTCCAGCCGGTCTTCGTCAATGCCCAAGGCCTGCGCCCGCGCCCGCACGCACGACATGGCCGCCTGCGCCGACTCCTTCATCACGTCGCCGAGCTGCCCGGTCAACGTCAGTCGCCCGTCTTTGGAGCGCAGCGGCGACACTTCAATTGAGATCACATCGCCCCCGCTTTCCGTGTAGACCAAGCCTGTGGCCGTGCCGACTTCGTCTTCTTCTTCCATCACGCCATAGTGGAACGCCTTCGGCCCCAAAAACGCGTGTATCTCTTCCGGCCCAATCGTGACGGGCGTGGTGTCCCCTTCCGCCACCTTGCGCGCGACTTTGCGGCAGATGGTGCCCAATTGCCGCTCGAAGCTGCGCACCCCAGCCTCGCGGGTATGCTCGCGGATAATCTGCCGGATCATCGGCTCGGGGATAGAAATTTGCCCTTCGGGCAGGCCATTCTCTTTGATTTGCTTGGGCAGGAGGAACTTCTCGGCAATCTGCACCTTCTCGTCTTCAATGTAGCCCGAAAACGAGATGACCTCCATGCGGTCGCGCAGGGCCGGGGGGATGGGGTCCATAAGATTGGCCGTCGTGATGAACATGACATCGGTCAGGTCAAACGGCGCTTCCAGGTAGTGATCGGAGAACTCCGAGTTCTGCTCGGGGTCTAATGCTTCCAGCAGCGCCGACGATGGGTCGCCGCGAAAGTCGGCCCCCATCTTGTCAATTTCGTCGAGCATAAAGACCGGGTTGCGCGTTCCGGCTTGCTTCAGCCCCTGCAAAATGCGCCCTGGCAGCGCGCCGACATAGGTGCGCCGGTGGCCCCTAATCTCGGCCTCATCGCGCACGCCGCCCAGCGAGATGCGCACAAACTTGCGCCCCAGCGCCCGCGCGATAGACTTGCCAAGGCTCGTCTTGCCCACGCCGGGCGGGCCGAAGAAGCACAAAATGGGGCCTTTGAGCGTGCCCGCCAATTGACGCACGGCCAGAAACTCCAGGACGCGCTCTTTGACTTTCGGCAGGCCGTAATGGTCTTCATCCAGCATCGCCTCGGCGGCCTTCACGTCCAGCGTTTCTTCCGAGAGCACAGCCCAGGGAAGCTCCACCATCGTGTCCAAATAGGTGCGGATGACAAAGCCTTCGGGCGCGATACTCGGCATCTTTTCCAGCCGGTCCAGTTCTTTCATGGCCCGCTCGGAGACCGATTCCGGCATTTGGGCGTCAACAATTTTGGCCCGGTATTCCTCGATCTCGCCGCCGCGCTCATCCCGCTCGCCCAGTTCCTGCTGGATGGCTTTCATCTGCTCGCGCAGGATAAACTCGCGCTGCGTGTCGCCCATCTCCTTCTCCACGCGGCTGCGGATGTTTTTTTGTATTTCTAATATCTCGTGCTCTTTGGTGAGCAGCACGCCCAGCTTTTGCAGGCGCTCCATCGGGTCCGGCGTCTCCAAAAGCTCCTGTTTGACTTCCACGCGCAGGGATGCCATGTGCCAGGCGATATTGTCCGCCAAACGCCCCGGTTCATCGAGTGTCATCAGAGACACAACCGACTCGGGGGGGATGTTCTTTCCCGCCTGCACGATTTGCTCAAACTGCCCCATGGCCGACCGGATTGCGGCCTCGGCTTCCAGGCCCTGCGTGGTCGTGATAGGCAGCACTTCAATCCGCGCCTGAAAGTGCGGCTCGGTTTGGGTAAACTCTGTCACGCGCGCCCGCGCGACCCCTTCCAGCATGACGCGCACGGTGCCGTCGGGCACTTTGAGTATCTGCATAATCTCGGCGACCACGCCGATGTCATACAGCTCATCGGGTTCGGGGTCTTCGGTGTTGACCTGCTTTTGCGCCACCAATAAAATGTGCTGCGAGCCGGTCATGGCTTCGTCTAAAGCGCGCACGCTTTTGTCCCGCCCGACAAACAAGGGGAAGATCATGCCCGGAAAGTGGACATTGTCGCGGATGGGCAGCAGAGGCATCTCGGCGGGCAGCTCGCCGGTATAAAGTTCCGTTGTGGTTTGGAGATCGCTCTTGGCCGCACCCTTCTTTGGGCGGGCCGTGGTGCTGCGTGGCATGGAAATGGTCCTTTGGAAAGCAAAACGCCGGGCCGCGAACGACCCGGCCTGTCAACACTATGACGAGAATATGGAGGCGCAGTCTTGTCTAAGAAGCCGCGCGCAGGGGCGTCGTGACAACCAGGGGCGCGGTCTGCTCCTGCACCGTTTGCTCGGTGATCGTGACTTTGTTGATGTCGCGCTGCGACGGAATCTCGTACATGATGTCGCGCATGACTTCTTCAATAATGGAGCGCAGGGCACGCGCCCCCGTGGAGCGCTTGATGGCTTCTTCGGCGATGGCGTGCAAGGCGCCGTCGGTAAAGTTTAAGTCTACCCCATCGTACTCAAAAAACTTGGCATATTGCTTCACCAATGCATTTTTAGGCTCGGTGAGTATCTGCACCAGGGCTTCATGGTCTAAGGCGCGCAGCGTCGTCACGACGGGCAGGCGTCCGATAAACTCGGGAATGAGGCCATACTTGAGCAGGTCTTCGGGCAGGACATGGGCCAGCATGTCTCCGGCCTGACGCTCTTTGCGGCTGAGATTTTGCGCGCGGAAGCCGAGCGACTTGGTGTTCATCCGGCGCTCAATGCTTTCTTCTATGCCCTCAAATGCGCCGCCGCAGATAAAGAGAATATTGGTGGTGTCCAATTGGACATAATCCTGCTGGGGATGCTTGCGCCCGCCCTGCGGCGGCACATTGGCGATGGTGCCCTCCAATATCTTGAGCAGGGCTTGCTGCACGCCCTCGCCGCTGACATCGCGCGTGATGCTGGGGCTTTCGGATTTGCGGGTGATCTTGTCGATCTCGTCAATATAGATAATGCCGCGCTGGGCGTTTTTCACCACGTCCTGAATATTGCCGCCATTGTCTGCGGCCTGCATCAGCTTCAGAAGGATGTTTTCTACGTCTTCGCCGACATACCCGGCTTCGGTCAGCGATGTGGCGTCGGCGATGGCGAACGGCACATTGAGGATTTTGGCGAGTGTCTGGGCCAGCAGCGTCTTGCCGCTGCCGGTGGGGCCGAGCAGGAGAATGTTGCTCTTTTGCAGCTCCACTTCTCCCGGCTGGCCGTTGATGCGCTTGAAATGGTTGTAAACCGCGACAGACAAAGTGCGCTTGGCCTGCTCCTGCCCGACCACATACTGCGACAGAATGCGATAAATCTCTTTGGGCTTGGGCACAGACCCGACCACGCTGACTTCATCGGCGGTTTGCGTCGCCTGGTCGCCGCGCATGATCTCATTGCACAAGTCAACGCATTCCAGGCAGACGCCGCCATGCACGCCTAAAATCAGCTTCTTGACCTGCTCCCGGCTTTTGCCGCACAGCAGGCACCGACTGTCGTTGCGTTCCGTCCCAGTTCTTGCCATCCATGACCTTCTTTGCCCGCACTTCCCTGTTTCGTTTTTGTCGGGAAGTGCAGGAGTTTATTTTATTCGCTGCTCAGAGTGTGTATAGAACCCGACAGGATCTCCCCCTAGCCCCCAATTCTGGGGGGATAGGAGGCCCCCCGCCCCAAGTTTGGGGAGCCGGATAAAGAGTAAGCAGTGGCTATTGTCTTCTCCTGCTCTCCTCTGGCTCCCCAGAATTGGGGCGGGGGGGCGATCCTGCCGGTTTTTAACCATGCGCTCAGGCTGATTGTGCCACGAAACGCGCCGGGTTTCACCCAAAATCAGCGCGCCAGCACTTCATCAATGATGCCGTATTCCACGCCTTCCTGCGGGGTCATCCAGAAGTCTCGGTCCATGTCTTTGGAAACCTGGCTGAACTCCCGTCCGCAGTTCTCGGCGATGATTGTCGTGAGCCGCTCCACGAACGACATATGCAAACGCATGGAGATTTCCATGTCTTTGGGCGTGCCCTGGTACGAGCCGCTGCCCTGATGGATCATAATGCGCGAGTTTGGCAATGATGCCCGCTTGCCCTTGTTGCCGCCCGAAAGCAGCACCGCGCCCATAGACGCCGCCATGCCGACGCATGTTGTCGCCACATCGGGCTTGATATGGCGCATGGTATCGTAGATCGCCAGCCCCGCCATCACCGACCCGCCGGGCGAGTTGATATAGACTTCAATGTCTTTGTCCGGGTCTTCTTTCTCCAAAAAGAGGAATTGCGCGACAATAATGTTCGCCATCTGGTCGTGGATTTGGTCGCCGATAAAGACGATGCGGTCTTTCATCAGCCGCGACCACAGGTCATAGGCCCGCTCGCCGCGCGGGCTTTGCTCCACGACCGTCGGTATCCACGTGTTCTGCAAAGAGCGCAGGTAGGCCAGCGACTGGCTGGGAGCCAGGCCCAGCATGTCGCTCATATCGCCGAGAGTTCGATCAATCTTCATGGGGGTTGCCTTTGCTGTTGTTGTGTCGGAATTAAAGACCCATTTCGCGCCTTAGAAGAACCTATTCCACTTCTTCCGGCTGCGGCGCGGCTTCCAATTCCTCGTCTATGTCGTCGTCCGCGAGTTCGTCTTCGTCTTCCGCCTCCGCGATCACGGCTCCGGCCTGCACCACCTTCTCTTCCATTATGGCGGATGCCCGCAGAAAATCTAGGACTTTTTTTGTCTGCGCCCTATTTTGCAGGTTGTTCAGACCGTCATTGGCTTCCAGCAGGGCGCGCATGGCAGCCGGGGTCGTGCTGCGCTGCTCGGCCTGCTCAGCAATCGCCGCATCAATGTCCGCGTTGTCGATCGCCAGGGTTTCTTTTTCGGCGATCTCGCCCAGCACCAGCCCGATCCGAATTCGCTTGTCGGCGGCGGCCTGCATGTTGGTCAGCACTTGCTCCTGCGTCTGCCCGGTCTGCTGCAAATAGTCGGCGAATGTCGCGTTTTGCCGCTCGATCTGCGCCTGCAATTGCCGCGCATCGTTGTCCACTTCCGACTCGACCAAAACGGGCGGGAACTCGATTTTAGACCCGGTGACAATCTGGTCGATCAGCGATGCCTCGGCCTCGCGGTCGGCTGAGTTTGCCAGCTCCTTCGCCATATCCGCGCGCAGCGTCTCTTTCAACGCATCCAATGTCTCGGCTTTGCCATTGGTCAGCTTTTTGGCGAGTTCGTCATCCAAAGCGGGCACTTCTTTGGCGCGCACTTCTTTTACCAACACGGTAAAGTCGGCGGTTTCGCCCGCCAGCACATCGTCTGGATAGTCTTCGGGATAGGCTAATGTAAACTCTTTGGTCTCGCCCGCCGTCATCCCGACAATCTGCTCATCAAAACCGGGGATGTTATCCGCCCCGATTTCAATCATGGTGCCGCGCGGCTCGGCGGCTTCGGGCCGCGCTTCCACGACCGCCCCGACATCGGCCACCACCAGGTCGCCCTGCGCCACAGGACGCTCGACCAATGGGTAATCGGCGGCCCGCTCGCGCATGCGCTCAATCTGCTTGTCTACATCTTCATCGGCCAGCTCGTATTTTTTATACTCCACGGTCAGGCCCGTGTACTGCCCCAGCTCCACCTGCGGGGCGAGGGGCACGACGGCTTTGAAGATAAACGGCTTGTCGGCAAACTCCAGTTGCAGCAGCTCCAGCTTGGGCGGCGCGTAGGGCGTGATTCCTTCCTGCTTCAGCGCTTCTTCGTAGGCAGGCTCCACCAGCAGCTCCGCCGTGCGCTGGCGCACCTCCGATTCGGGCACGCGCTGGCGCACATAGCTCATCGGCGCTTTGCCTTTGCGGAAGCCCGGCACGGCGACATACTTTGCATATTCGCGGTACGCTTTGTCCACGGCTCCGGCAACTTTGTCCGTCTCAACTTCAATGGTGAGCGCGACCTGGCATGGCTCAAGCGGCTCTTTGGTCACCTGCATAATGTTCTGGCTACTCCTATGTCAAACATGTGTCTAAAACGCGGGGCGATCTTTCGGGGGAAACGCGCGGCGCGAGGGAAACCCCATCGTGTGCGCGTCGGCAGTGCGGCGCGTAAAAATGGGCCTTTGGCTGGGGGAGAGTGTACCACAGCGCCGTTTGGCTTGTCAATCAAACATGCGGGGCGCACAGGCGTCTTGTTTGGACTTGCGCGCCATGCCCGCCGCGAGGGGGTTGCTTGGGGCTTGTGAGGGCGTTGTAAGCGTGTTCCAACGACGGAACGATTTGTTCCGTCGTTGGTATGCGCTTACAACGCCTATAATCAGCCGTAGCAACGGGTTGGCAAGAGGCGGCCCTCACGTTGGTGCAAGAGCGTCCCTCACCCGGTGGCTAGGCGTCCCTCCCCTTTAGGGGAGGGGGAAGCGAGCCGTGCGAGCGGGGAGGGACTCTGCCGACACGGGCGAGGGCGGTCTTACACATCGGCGGGGAGGGTGATGCGGACGGTGGTGCCGACGCCGACGGCGCTCTGGATGTCCAGGCGGCCACCGTGGGCGCGGGCGATGCCCTGGACGATGGACAGGCCCAGACCGGTGCCGCCTTCCGTGCGGGCGCGGGCGGCATCGGCACGGTAAAAGCGCTCGCCCAGGTGAGCCAGGTGCTCGGGGGAGATGCCTGCGCCGGTGTCGGCAATGGTCACAACAATGTGGCCGTCGGCACAGGCGGCGGTGGCGTCAATCCGGCCTTCGGGGGAAGCGTAGCGGGCGGCATTGTCCAGCAGGTTGCCGAACAAGCGCACCAGCTCGCCTTCATTGCCGCGCACGGTCAGGGCTTCGTCGGCGACATGAAGATAAATCGGGGGATGGGGCTGAGGCGTGCGGGCGATGGCGCGCTCCAGCACTTCGCGCACCAGGAGGCTGACCGGATTGCGGGCCAATTGGCCGTCGTCTGAGCGGGCGAGCAGCAGCAAGTCCTGCACCAGGCTGGACATCGTGTCTGCGGCGGTGTCAATCTGCTGAAAGGTCGGCAGGGCGGGGTCGCCCGGCGGGGTGGTCAGCAGGGCCATGCTGGTGTTGCCTTTGATAATGGTCAGCGGGGTCTTGAGTTCGTGGGATGCATCGGCGGTGAAGCGGCGCTGCTGCTCCATCAAGCGCCTTTGTTTATGGAATGCGTGCTCCAGGCGTTCCAGCACGGCATTGAACGTGGCGGCGAGGTCGGCAAACTCATCGTGGCCCGCGACCGGCAGGCGCTCGCCCATGTCCTCGCCGCCGACGCGCTCGGCGGCCTGCGCCATTTGACGCACCCGGCCCAGCACGCGCCCGGTCAGCAGCACGCCGCCCAGTCCTGCGCCCAGCAGGCCCAGTGGCAGCAGGATGAGCAGAGCGCGATCCAGCCCGGCCATCGCCCGCTCCACATCGGCGAGGGGGTAGGCCGCTTGGGTGATACTTGTCACGGGACGGCTGGGCGAATCGGGACGGGTGATGACGCGCAGCGGGCCGACATCGGAAGCCACCGTAGAATAGACCGTTTGCCCCTGCGCCGCTTGCGCCAGAGCCGCCGGGTCGCGCGGGGCTTCGTCGCGCGGCCCCTCTGTCGCCTGCCCGGACGGCGTGTAATGCCGGGGACGGCCCAAATCGGAGCCGGGCGGGCCGCCGGAAAAGGGAGACCCCGGCGGAGGCTGACCAAAGGCGGGCGGCTGTGCGGAGAACGGCGTATTTTGCGTGTCCCGCGGCGCGCCGAACGGCGGAGACCACCCCTCCGGCGGCGGCGGGCGGTCGTCGGGCGGCGGCAGGGCTTCCGGCGGGGACATGCCATTGGGCGGGGGGCGTCCTTCATGGGGGTGCGTGCGGTGCTCCAATTCGCTGTCCACCGAGGCCATGATGGTGGAGCGGACTGTGACACGCACGACAATGCCCAGCGCCCCGAGCAGCAGCGCGAGTGTTAGAATGTTGCCCCAGACCAACTGTGTCCGAAGGGACTGCCGCCGTCCTATCACGCGCCGCCCTCGCTTTCGGGAACGCTGAGCGTGTATCCCGAACCGCGCACGGTGTGAATCAATTTCACGGCGTGTTCGGCATCAATCTTCTTGCGCAGCATGCGAATATAAACGTCTACGGTGTTGGAGTACGAGTCGTCATCGCGCCAAATGCGCTCCTGGATCAGCTCGCGGGTGAGCACGCGGCCTGCATTGCCCGCCAGCGCTTCCAGTAGGGTGTATTCGCGGTGACTGAGGCCAATCTCGGCCCCGGCACGGCAAACGCGGCGGCGGGCGATGTCTATTTCCAGGTCTGCCACCCGGATGATGCGCGTGCGGTGGACACGGTCGCGGCGGGTTAGGGCGCGCACGCGGGCGAGCAATTCGCCGAAGTGGAACGGCTTGGGCAGGTAGTCGTCCGCGCCTATGTCTAGGCCTTTGATGCGGTCGTCCACGCCGTCGCGGGCGGTGAGCATGAGAATAGGCGTGCGCCGTCCCTGCGCCCGCAGCGCTTCGCACACCTGCCAGCCGTCCATTTTGGGCAGCATCACGTCTAATAAAATCAAGTCAAAGTTCTGACTTAACGCTTGTTCCAGCCCGTCTGCGCCGTCGATGGATGCGTCCACGGCATACCCGGCATGCTCCAGGCCGCGCCGCACCAGGGCGGCAATCCCCGGCTCATCTTCAATCAGCAGTATTTTCACGATAGCAGTATCGTACCTTGCCAACATGAAAAGCAGATGAGAAGAGGCGTCTGAAAAATAGTCGCAGCGCTTTTCATGTGATTTTAATGTTGGCTTCTTACAATGGGCTTATCGCCGCACAGACTTTACAACGCAATCCCAACGCGCTGTGCTTGCGCCCCCAACGCGACGTTGATAAACGGGGCTTGGAAACTCAGCGGGAGGCCACCCGGAGCTTCCGCATTCCGACGCCGCTGTTCGGCCTGGGACTGGTGGAGTTCACATCGGATGCGACCCTGCGGGCCAGCTTAGAGGGGACTGCGGCGCAAAGGGCGGCCCTGGGGATCGGAGGGCGATTTAACTACAACGGCAACAACCAAACCATTACGCGGTTCGGCTGGAAGGCGCAAAACCAATCGCTGCTGATGTTCGCCGGGGAAGCCTACAATGTTGAACAGGGAGTCAGTAATAAACTCTTCAACAATGAACGATTTGCCCTCCATGAAGACCCTGCCACGATTGCAAACAGCACGTTCAACCCCGCCTGCGAGGACAACACAAGTATCATGAGCGGCGGCGCAGCCACCGGCACGGCCTCGGATATGTCTTCGAATACGGTCAACTTCGCCGCCTTTGGCCGCCTGCTCGCGCCGCCTGCTCCGGTCACGGTCACGCCCTCGCAGGTCAGCGGCAGCCACTTGTTCACCCAGGTCGGCTGCCAGTATTGCCACTCGGTCAGCTTGACCACTTCCAAGTCCTATTTCTCCGCCTTGTCCAACGTGACCTATCACCCGTACTCCGACTTTGCCATTCACCACATGGGGTCTCGCCTCGCGGATGGGATCACTCAGGGGGTGGCCGGGCCGGATGAGTTCCGCACAGCGCCTTTGTGGGGTAGCGGGCAGCGGGCATTCTTCCTGCACGATGGGCGCGCGGACAGCATGGTTCAGGCGATCCAGGCCCACGCGGGCAGCGGCTCGGAGGCGAACGCTGTGCTGTCTCGGTTCAGCCGCCTTGGGCCAGGAGAGCAGCAGGACCTTGTCAACTTTCTGCGTTCGCTTTAGCGGCGATGCGGCCCTTGTTGTCCCGGCATGGCCGCGCGGTTGGCAAACGCATGATGAAAGCATATTGGGTTGTCGCCGGGCTGCTGGCGTGTTGTCTTTGCGGCCTGCCTCTTCCCGGCAAAGGCGATGGGGTCCCGGGCGGCCCGTGCTTTTCTTCCGCAGAAGCGCACGCCGCGCTTGCGAAGGCGACTGCCGCAAGCCTTGCCCATCTCTTTGCCACCGAGCAAGACTTGGCGCTGTTTCGGTCGCTCTGTGCTTGTTATCCCAACAATCTTTGCGTGCATAAGCGCTATCAAGATGCCGTCCAGCGCTCCGGCACCGAAGGACGCTTGAAGGCTCTCGCGGAGGAATACCCGGCTCTTGACGCGCAGCATGCCGACACGCCGATGTATCGCTGCCTGGTCCTGCGGTCTTTGGTCGGCTACAGCACGCAGTCCGCGATTGCGGGTTTAACAGAGCTTGCGGCCCAACTGCCCGGCTTCGCCCCCGCGCATCAGACCCTCGCGGAGATTTACGGGTCGGCAGCATTCCGCGACGCCGCCAAAGCAAACAGTGAACGCGAGACGCTGCGGCTTCTGTGTCCCAGGGCTGCGCTGACCCCGCTGCTGCCGTCCCTGCCGCCTCCCAGCCCGTTGGTCAGCCAGGCAGGAACGCTGCTGGCCCAGCACGGCGACCCTGTCCGCATCATTGCCATGACTGCGGAAGGGCTTGGCGACGATGAATGGCGCTGGCAGCGCATCCACCCGCACGATTGGTACAGCGACGACTACAAGCGCGAGACGCTCAGAGAGTTGAAGGCTGCGTACTGGCAAGCCTGGTGCATCCAAGTTCGCTGCTTGCGGCGCGTGGGCCAATCAGGCAAAGCCGCCGACTTGCTGTCCCGCATGGACACAAGTGCAGTGTCCTTCCTCAACGACCCCGGCGCGCGCTATTGGGACACCCTTGCGACCCTGGTTCAGCTTTATGCCGCCGGGGGTCAGCCAGCCCAGGCGCTCCAGAAATTGACGGCGATGGATGCCGACCTCGCGAACCATCCCGATCCACATCATGCCGCCCAGATAAAAGCGTTAAGAGAACTCATTAAAACCAAAGAGGCTTGACACCCTAAGAACCTGCCCGTAGACAAGATACTCAGCGTGGACAAGATGACGTGCCGCTTATGGGCCAACAAGCGCGAGTTATCTGATGCCCTGCGCCTGACAGAGCACATCAAAGCCCAGATCAAAACGCGGGTGGGGGAGTGGATGCACTGTTCGGCCAGGCTGGGGCCGAACCCGTTCCTGGCGAAAGTCCCCGCCGAGATGCAGAAGCCCAACGGCCTGCCGTACTGGAAGACGAAGACCTGCCGCCCAAGCTGTACGGGTTGAAGCTCCCCGGCATCGCACGCAGCATGGAAGCGCGCTTTCACCACGTCGGCATCCACACAACGGAACAAATGTACGGCTTGACAGTGGAGCAAATACGGCGTGTGTGGGGCGGCGTCAATGGCGAACACTGGTGGCACCTGCTGCGCGGGCACCGAGTGGCAGAGCCGCCTGCTGTACGCCGCAGCGCGGGGCACCCGCACGTGCTGCCACCCGATCTGCGCTCACGCTGGGGAGCATCGGCAGTCGCGGGGCGCCTGCTGGAAAAGGCAGCCGAACGCATGCGCGGCCTGGGCTACGGAGCACGGGCTATCAGCGTGGCCCGGAAGGGAAGGTATGGCGTCACCAGGCCCGCTTTTCCCTGTGCGGCGACACGGGTCGCCTGATGGAAGTCTTATGCTCTTTGTGGGAACATCCATCCCCAAGCCCAAAGCAAATCAGCAAGGTGCTGTGAGACTTGCAATTAGAGTCCCACAGCACCCTGTCGCTGTTTGATGCCGGCGAGCGCCACCGCGCGGCCACGCAGTCCCCGCTTTTCTGTTTTTATCTATTAACTAATGGCAGCCGCAGGAACCGCATCCGCCGCCCGCGCTCGTATCCAGGCCCTCGGCGCCTTCTTCCCCAGCGCTGAAGCTGGAGCCACAGCCGCAGGACTTGGTCGCATTGGGGTTCTCTATCTTGAAGCCCCCGCCCATTTCGGTCGTGATATAGTCCACGACCGAGCCGGTCAGGTAGCGCAGGGATGTGCTGTCCACGACGCACCGGACGCCGCTGACTTCAAACACCTCATCGCCGGGTTCAATGTTCTCGTCCAGAGCCATGCCGTACTGCAGGCCGCTGCACCCGCCGCCCGAGACATATACGCGCAGGGCCAGGTCGTCGCGCTCCTGCTGGGCGACGAGGCTGCGGACTTCGTTCGCGGCGGCTTCGGTCATGGAGATCGGGAGATTAATTGCCGTTTCGGTCGGCTGCTCTAATGTTGCTGGCATAATAGTTGTTTCCTCTTGTGTTGATGGCCCCAAAATTGGGGCGGCGTGGGTTACGTTAGCTCTTGTACCCTAATGTGGAGGGTTCGCGCGAGATTGTGGACCGGGTCGGTGTCTGCACGGGCACCAGCTCTTCTTCGTATTCAAAGGCTTCCATAGAAATGCAGTCCATGGGGCATATCTTTGCGCACAGGGCGCAGCGAATGCACTTGGTGCCGTCCATGAGCATGATGGTGCCGTCATCGGGCAGCAGCTCCTCTTGCGGGACGCCGTATTTGGCTTCAATCAGCGCGGCGACATCGGCATCGCCGGTGACATCGGTGACCGGAACCATCTTGAGGATGCTTTCCGGGCAGATGTTGATGCACAGCCCGCACAGAATACACTTCTCCGCGTCGAACACCACATTAACATGACAACGCAAACAGCGCATGCCTTGTTCCCGAGCGGCCTTCTCCGTGTAATTAAATTCAATCAGGTCAAAGCCCTGCGACCGATTGGCGATCTCTTTTTCCGGCGGCTCCTGACGAATAAAGTTGTCGTACTTGGTGGGCATCTCGTAGTTGACAATCGGCAGGGCGCGCATATACCCGCGCCGCACCAGCTTGTTGGTCGTGCCTGTCAGATACTCGTCGATGCCGACAGCGGCCTTCTGCGCCGACGCGATGCCATCAATAAACAAGCGCGCGCCGAGAGCGATGTCGCCGACTGCGAACACATCGGGGTGGGACGTGCTTTGCAGGGTTTCCGGGTCCACGTCTACGGTGCCACGCGGCGTCCGCTTCAGGTCTTCGATGCCTGTCAGGAAGTTCCAGTTCACCATTTGCCCGATGGAGACGATCACCGTGTCACAGGGGAACGTTTCTTCGCTGCCTTCAATATACTGCGGGTTGAAGCGGCCCTGTGCATCGATCAGCGATTTGACTTTCTTGGTCAGGACACCCGAAACATGCCCATTGCCAAGTATCTCGATCGGCAGGCGCTGCGAGTGCAGGCGGACACCTTCCAGCACGGCTTCTTCGATTTCGTATTCGTCGGCATTCATCTGCGCGCGCGACTCGCCGAAGATGCAGTCCACACTCTTGGCTGTCAGGGCCAGCGAGCGGGCAATATCGGTCATCGCGTAGTTTTTGGGCTTGGCTAAGTTGGAAAGCCCCTGGATCACCGGGGTGCGCACGGTCATACGTACAACGTCCATGGCAACGTTGCCGCCGCCGATCACCACGCACCGCTCGCCGACCGTGTACGGCTTGCTGAGGTTGACCTGCTTGAGCAGATCAATTCCGATATGCACGCCTTCTTTGTCCGAGCCGGGGATCGTCAGCGGGCGGCCCAGCATAAAGCCTGCGGCAACCACAAACGCCTTGTATCCCTGCTCGCGCAGTTCGGGGATAGTGACGTCTTTGCCGACCGAAACGCCCAGCTTGAGGTCCACGCCCAATTCGCAAATAGCGGCGATTTCCAGGTTCATCAGCTCGCGCGAGAGGCGATAGATGGGCACGCCGGTCGCCATCTGGCCCCCGGCGGTTTCCAGTTCCTCAAACACGGTGACCGCGTAGCCCAGCCGCGCCAAATCGTGCGCCGCCGTCATGCCCGCCGCGCCCGCGCCGATGACCGCGATCTTCTCCCGATCAATGATGGGGAATGCCGACCCGCGCGCGTTGGAATACTCCAGCGATTTATGCAGATTGTGCAGGTTTTCCACGCCGTACTGCTCGGTCGCAAACCGCTTGAGCGCACGGATCGCGACCGGCCCGCTCGTGTCCGACCCAATATTGCCGCGTGTGCATTTGACCTCGCACGGCGCGCCGCAGATGCGCCCGCACATAGAGGCGAACGGGTTTGGGGCGCGGGCGATCGCATAGGCATCGTCATAGCGCCCTTCGGCAATGGCGATCACGTAGCCGCGCGAGTCGGTCTTGACCGGACAGCCTGTCTGGCAGCCGATCTTGCCGCGCCAATAGTCAATGTCCGGCACTTTGACCCGGTAGGGTGTTTTCTGCTCATCCGCCATAAGGGTTTCTGCCTTTTTTTAATGCGACTGCTTATTCAGCGTAGCACTCCACGAAGTAGTCATACGCCTGCAAATCTATGGTATGGTCTGTGTAAGCCTGCAAACGCTCTGCCTGCGCTTCACCGACTGGATAGGCGTCATACATGGGATCATCTTGCGGCTGCTGGAATAGGTCATGCAGCATGCTGAGGCTGATGCCTCTCAGCGGCCATTCTTCCACAAAGGCATCGCCTTTTTTTTGATAAGCCTGCAAAACCCAAACAACTTTGGGCAGCACAAGTTCTATAAACTCGCTCCGAAAGCCTGTAGCGTGTGCTGTTTGAGATGATTCGTTGCTTTTGACACTATCAACTGCCATGATAATCAAGGCTCCACACTTCTGCTCGGATCGGCGGGCTTTGTCTGTTCGCCGGTATTCGGGTCATACTCACCTAAATGCGCGCCACGCTTATCGTACTTTTCTACGGTGCCGTGTTGGCTGTCCCATTCGTAAATGATGCCATTCGCATCTTTCCACTGCCTGCGCAGACTGCCTTTTCCCTAGAACAGGCGTTTTTCGCTTTACTTTGTTCGTGCCTGGAAAACCGGCTAAATCTTCGGGCGGCGGCTGATAGGTCAAGATATTATACCATACGTGCAGGGCTATGTTCGCCGCACTTGCCCCTGATTCCTTCCTTCTTTGCACCCCGTCTCAGCGGGGCTTGGCAGCGTGCGCTATAGGCGTCAGCAGGCACGCTCCCTTGTTGCCCCAGCAAACAATCCAGCCTCGGTCATTGATGGCGGCGGCTTCGCTGAGCACCCAGCCGGACTTGCGCGATACCAAATGGTTCAGGTCAATCATGCTCCCGTGCTGCCACAAAAAGGCGTGAGTCTCCGGCGTGTCATCGCGCGCTAGCGGCTTGCGCGGCTTGATCTCCGCTTTGCCTACAACCTGACCTTGGTTGTTAATGGCGGCAGGGTCAACTTGCGTGGCGCTCAACCTGCCGAGTTTTGTGACATGGCCTTGCCGCCACAGGCACGCATTGTTGCCAATGGCACCGACCACAACACCAGCGTCATTCATAGCAACAGCGTCGCCAAACTCAGCACCGGTGCGTGCATTTTTGATCGGCACTCTTTTCCCGCGTGACAGCAGCATGAAGTGTGTCGGTGCGTCATAGGAGGAAGTCAGGGTAGAGGAACCTGCATCCACGAGAACCTGCCCTCGGTTGTTAATGCAAATTGGCCTGCGCGCCTTCAGAAACACCTTCTTGCCATGCCGCAACAGAAAGGCCTGGAAAGTGTTATCGTCTTGCACCGTCATAAAAAGATAGGCCTGACCGACAATCACGCCCGCGTTGTTGACTGCATAGGCAATTGTGTTCCCTAAATCTCGCCCAGGCAATTCTTGTCCTTTCGCACCGTGCCAGACCACAGCTTGTCCATAGAATTCCGTGTATGCACCTGAAGAGTCTCCGCTTGCTTCTCCAACAATTGTGCCTGTGTCATTGATGCCGTGCGCGCTCGTATGCTCCCCCGCGTAAGCCGTCTTTGGAGCGAGCAGGACGCGCAGGTGCCCTTTATACCACAGAAAAGAGTCGCTCACCACTTGACCCCGGTTGTTGATGGACGCGCCGTCATCGTCCACATCCATGTACGGCAGCAAAGTAATATGGTAACGAACGCTTCTAGCTAGCGGCTTCTCCACAAGCCGCGCCTTTTCACGAGGGCGAACGGACACAGGCGAGGGCAAGGTTGAAGTCACAACTGCGGGTGCAAGAACCGGATGGGGCGAGGGTTGCCGATGAGCACAGCCTGCCCCTGTCACTGTACAGCAAAGTACCGCCGTTGCCAACAACACCGCTATGCGCCAAACAGCATTCATGTGCCTGTTGATCCATTTGCTGCCGCAAGCCTTCAAGCGCAAACCTTCAATAGAAAGGAGGTGCATCGGTATCCATTGCAACAGTGTTGCGAAGGCGCCCTCACAACAGAGTACAGCTGCAACGCGCGGGCTACGCGACGTGGCCGCTTGGGCCGGATGAAGGCTCGTCGTCGGTGACGAATTTTTAGGTTATCTATTGTGTCAACTCGGCAGCGTGCCGGGCTAGGAAGTTGCCGGTTCCAACGCGCTCACCGGCGTCACTTCCTGAATGCGGGTGGCAAAGACCGCCGCGATCAGGAAGCACACCGCGCCCAAAATAAGGGTCGGCAGCGCTTGTCCATGAAATACGTACTTGATGACCGGCGACATGCCCAAAGCGTACACTGTCTGCGGCAGAACGATGAAAAAGTTAAAGATGCCCATGTAAACGCCGACCCGCTCCGGCGGCAGGGCGACGGACAGGATTGCGTAGGGCATTGCCAGGATTGATGCCCAGGCAATCCCAAAGGTGACCATCGGCAGCAGCAGAAGAAGCGGGCTATGGATCGCGGAAATGCTCAGCAGTCCGGCCCCGCCCACCGCCAGCGCCAGCGCGTGCAGCCGGGGCCGCCCCAGGCGCGCCGACACGCGCGGCATCAGCGGCGCAGCCAGGAAGCAGACCACGGAGTACGCTGCCATGCAGACCCCAGCCCACTCTGTCGCCCGGTCGAACAGCGGGGACTTGGTATCGGTCACGCCGAAGACATGGTTTGCGACCGCCAGGGTGAACAAACCCCAAAAGCATGCCAGCCCAAACCAGGTGAAGAACTGCACCCAGAAAAGCTGCCGCATAGTGATAGGCATCACACGCACGGCGTGGATAATCTCGCGCGCCCCGGCAGCCAGGCCCCGCGTTTCGCGCCGGTGCTCCTCAAACGCCGCCATGTCGCGGGGCGGGTTCTCAGGCGTCCGCAGCACCGTCCACAGCACCGCGAGCAGAAACACGACGGCGCCGACCCGGAACGAGTAGAAGACCGAAAGCGGCACGCCATTCGCGGCCTCCGCAGTCACCCCTGCGTGGTGCAGCACCCACGGCAGCACGTTCGCCAGGGTTGCTCCCACGCCGATAAAGAAGCTCTGCATCAGAAAGCCCGCCGCACGCTGGCTGACCGGCAGCTTGTCGGCCACAAAGGCGCGGAACGGCTCCATGCTGACATTGACCCCTGCGTCCAGTATCCACAGCAGCGTTGCCGCCACCCACAGCGCAGGCGACGCAGGCATGAAAAAGAGAACAATAGACGCCACCAAAGCCCCAACAGTGAAGTAAGGCCGCCGCCGCCCCCAGCGCGGACTCCACGTGCGGTCGCTCATGGCGCCGATAATCGGCTGGATCAGCAGGCCCGTAATAGGACCCGCCAGGCCAAGAATGGGAATGTTCTCGGCGTGCGCGCCCAGCTTGGTATAGATGGCTGCCATGTTCGCCATTTGCAGCCCCCAGCCGAACTGGATGCCTAAATACCCAAAGTTCATGTCCCAGAGCTGCTGGAATGCAAGTGGTCGTTGGTTGGCTGCCTCGCGCGCAGCGCTTGTTTCGTTGCTTGTTACCGTCGCCATTGTTGATCCTTCATCCTCATAACTGCGCGCAGTGCAGGTTTCGCTCAAACTGCACTGCCGAACCGACAACCGCCGAGCTACTGACCCGGCCGGGGGCGCTGGAAGATCGCAAACCCTTTTGGCTGAAGAGTAATCTTCGGAGGCGCCTCATGCGATCCGGCGGTTTGGACGCCGGCAATCGGCACCGGCACCCACCTTGAACCTGCCGGGACTGTGACTGTGCCGGTCACCGGGGACGATGACAGGTTCACTTCCACAAGGAACTGCCTGCCTCCGCCGGTTCGCACGTAAGTCAGCACTTGCTTGGGCGCTGAGTTGGCGAGCCACGTCATCGTTCCTTGCTGAAGCGCAGGATATTTGTGGCGCAAGGCAAGCATCTGGCGATAGAACTTCGGAAACTCTGGGTTGACGCTGCTCCATTTGATTGGCGCATGTGGGTTGGTCGCTTCCGCAGAGTTGCCGATTTCCATGCCGTTATAGATGAGCGGCACGCCGGTATCGGTGAGATAGAAGGCTTCCACTGCCAGCGCACCCGCCGGGCCGCCGTATGTGTTCACGTCGCGCGGGTAGTCCCAGTCGTCCGCGATGGACAGATGCTTCATGCCTGCCGGGAAATCACTCACTTGACGCAGCCAGGTGTCCCGCACCTGAGAGGCATCGCCGCCGCTCGTGGCATCTTTCACAGGGCCGACCATCGGCCAGCCATAATCCAGCGCGAACGGCTTCAGCGCGAGGTCCGGTGATGCTTCCTCGCCTAGCAGCAGGACATTGGGCTTTGTTTGGCGCAGCTGCACGCCCAGGGTCTGCCAGAAGTCCGCCGGGATCATGCGCCCCGGCCCATCAGGGTCGTTGGCGGTGTCAAAACGGAAGCCGTCCACGCCGTACTGAGTGATCCAGAATTGCAGCATGTGAATGATGTACGTTCGCAGGTTTGGGTTGGCATAGTTGAGCTGGGCGACATCGCTGAAGTTGAATGCCTGCTGAATGGAGGCCGGGTTGCTGGGGTTGCCGTCGCCATGCACATAGTAGTCCGGGTGCTGGGTTATCAGCGCGTTGTCCCACGCCGTATGGTTGAGCACTTCGTCCAGAATGACCCTCAAACCCATCTTGTGCGCTGTGGAAACCAGCGTCTTCAGACCGGCAGCGGTTCCGTAGGACGGGTTGATGGCGAAATAATCATGCACGGCATAAGGGCTGTTCACGGACGGGTGGCCGTTAATCGCTTTGCCGATGGGCGTGACCGGCATAATCCAAACGTCTGTGATGCCGAGGTTTTTGAGGCGCCCTAGCTGGGCGGTAATGCCCGCGAAGTTGCCCTGGGGAGAGAAGATGCTGGGGTAGATGGTGTAGATCACCGAGTCGGCGGGCCACGGCGGCACGGCAGGAGGGGCTGCCGCCGCCGGACGGGTCATGCCAAAAAGCGTGGTCAGGGCTAGCAGCGTTGCGGCGGCTGTGCGAAAGGGTTTGGTCATAAGTGGCGTGCTTCCTTGTCTATTTGCCCGCCGGTGCCGTGCCCATGGGGGGGCAGGTTCCTAGCTGCCGTGTTCTGCATCGCTGCGTTTTGCTGAATGGCAAGCTGCTCAGCCTCACTCTCTGCCGGTTGCTGCTCTCCCCAATCGGCAGGTCATAGATGCTGCGCTTTCAGGTCATCTAAAAGCCCCCGGCCAATATTAACCGGGGTTTTTGTCGCATTGCATCATTCGTTATGGCTAACGAGCGGAAGCAGGTTGGGCTGTGGTGGACTGGTTCTGCGTTGCTTGCTTTTGTCTTGCTTGGATAATCTGCTGCTCTTTTGAGTTTGGAGCAATGCCTCCAGAAGCCGCGCTCGCGGGGGCGCCTGATGGTGCGGCGGTGCTGCCCTGTGGATGGCTGCCGCAGCCTGTCAGCAGGGTAGCAGCCAGGCAAGCCAATGTTTTGATGTGGCGCTTCATAATGTGTTCTTTATAGAATATTGAACGTTGCACGGATTGTGCTGTCCTGACATGTGGTCGTCGCCGCTAATCCGCCTAGATTGGTGTTCGCACCGGAAGGGGTGGCAGTGCCGCAGTCGTTAGGGTTAGGTGATGTGTTTGTCTGGCCTGCCGACACGGCGTCGCCTCGGAACCATTTTGCATGCCCATCGGCCATGACATAGTTTGCGCCGTCGCTGTGCCTGCCTAAAGGGCCGGTGAAGTCGCCGTTGGCATTAGCTTGTGAGTTACGCAAGTAGCCGGTTGCGTATTGGACGTTTCCTCCCTTGTTGAAAGACCCGAATGCAGTGTTGAAACCACTCAAATCCTCGCTGCCACCGGTGCCGAAGCCTGATGGCGAGCCGCCATAGTTCGCTCCCGTCACATCAGACGCCTGGCCTGTTGAATTTGTCGCGCCATCTGGGATTGTGATATCATAGTAGCCGCTGTTGATTATCTCAAAGAACTGCACTGTGTTCGCAGATGCGTTAAGCTGCGCAATGCTGATGGGTTTCGCACCATCGCCTGCCGGATTGAAGGGGCTGAATTGACTATTCAGAGCATAAGACACTGGGGTTCCAGGGAGTGTTGAGGCGTCATCCGGGCACCGGAAAACGCCTGTGCTCTTGACATAGGGGTACATCTGTCCGGCCCATCCCGGTCCTTTACCGTAGCGGTTGACACCAGCGATATACTTCTCATCATAATCCTGAGTGTACTGAAGGGAGCCAAGCGCAAGCTGCTTCATGTTGCTCAGACACGCCGTTTGCCGCGCCTTCTCACGAGCTTTGGCGAACACAGGGAATAGAATAGCCGCGAGAATGGCGATAATGGCGATGACGACGAGCAACTCAATGAGTGTGAAGCCACGCCGGTGTGTGTTGGACATCAAAATACTCCTTATTATGTAGAGGTACTACAAACGATATGCTGCAAAAACGATAGCCCCATAACTGTATGGACATACTGTCACCCAAACGTTTGGGGTATCATGGTTCTTAGTATAACACCAACTCCAGAAGTTGTCAATAGAACAATCGCAGTTTTTATTTCAGTCAGGTATATTTCAGGTATATTAAAGTTGTCTCGGTTCAACCCGACACTCCCCCCCCGATTGGGGAAACTTAGGCAAAGGTAACACATGGCAGACAAAAAGTCATCGCAAGTTCGGCTGGAAGACATCGCTGCCCGAGTGGGCGTCTCCTCCTCAGAAATATCCCGCGTGCTGAACGGGCGAGTGCGCAGCGGCAAGAGCGTCGGCGCCGCAACGCGGGAGCGAATATTAGAAGCCGCGCGGGAGATGAACTACAGCCCGCACTGGGCAGCGCAGAGCCTGGTGCGCGGCCGCACGGACACGGCGTCTTTGATGATGGTGATTGACCAGCAGGCATCGGCCTCCCCGTTCCTGGAAGACTACGATACCCCGGATGAACTGTCCCCGCACTACCATGAGATTATCGGCGGCCTGACCTATACCATGAATCAGTACGGCATCCACTTGATGCTGGCCCAGTGCAGCGGTCCCAACATTGATCCCATTGCCAAGATGGAGGAGATCGCGCGCTCGCATACCTGCGACGGCATGATTATCACGGACATGCTCGTGGATGATCCGCGCCCCAAAGTCCTTGACCGGACTGGCCTGCCTTACGTCATTCGCGGATCATCGCCAACAAGCGGCGCTGTCGCCGTGGGAATGGACAACATCGCCGTGGGGTTCCAGGCCATTGAATATTTGCATCGCCTCGGGCACCGACGCATCCTCTTTTACAACATCCGGCGTGATCTCATGGTCGGCCAAAGGCGTTTTGAAGGCATGTGCCGGGCGCGTGCTGAGCTGGCCCTGGAAGAAACACTGGAATATCGCGACGACATCCACCATGAGGGCGGCGTTTACAAGGCTTTGCAGCAGCGGCTCCAGGAACCCGCGCCGCCGACGGCAGTCTTTGCCGAAGACGAGGTCAGTGCGTTAGGCGCCGAGCGCGCCATCATCCAGGCAGGGCTGCGGATACCCGAAGATGTCAGTTTGATGACCTGCTTGAACGCCCGGTTCATGCGCCGCGTCGTGCCTCACCTCACAGTGCTCAACGTCCGCGTCAACGAGTCTGCGGCGCAAAGCGGACGATTGCTCGGCCAAATGCTGCGGGGCGAGGCCGTGGAAAAACGCCAGATTCTCATCCCGCCATTACTAGAGGAACACGGCAGCACCGCGCCTCCGGCCCAATAACGCCAGAGAAAACAAAGCCGTGCAAGGCGCTTGTCTCACCCCTGTCCGCTCCTACGGCCTTCAATGGACCCCGCTGCCCTCAATGGATACCTGCCATTCAGCAACCCTGCGATGGGCGCAAGGCTGCCGCGCCGTCCATCTTCCGCGCGGCCTGCCGGTTTCCAAGACGCGGGTCGTGCCTCTGAACCTGTTCACCACCCATTGCCGTTCGGCCTTCGGGCGAAATAAAGGCAGTGTGGGCAAGTGTCCAATGCCTTGATGTTTTTCCCCGGCTCAGAGTTCCCAAATGCCCTGTTTGCGCCAATTCCGACAACCTCTTCATGGCTGTCGCAAAGGCAGCCCATAGGGGGAATAGCGGCATTGCAAAGGCGTACCAACGACGGAAGAAATCCTTCCGTCGTTGGTACGGCTTAAAAAAGCCTATAAAACTCATATACAACGCGCTCACTAGAGCCTGTTATGCACTTTGCAGTAGTCCGATGACCTTGACGAGCATCAAAATAGCAAAGGCGACGAAGTGCAGGCCCGCCAGCGTCTCGGGCAGGCGCTCGTAGTCGCGCGCCAGGCGACGGAAGCGGGCCGCCCAACCAATGCTGCGCTCCACCACCCAGCGGCGCGGCAGCAGCACGAAGCCTTTCTTGGCGTAGGGCAGTTTGACCACCTCCCGCTGGATGCCCTGCTCTTTGGCAGCCTCGGCAGGGGTGTCCCCGGTGTCGCCCTGGTCCACGAAGGCGATCTCGACGCTCTGGCCCGTGGTCTCCTGCACCCGGCGAGCCAGTTCGCCCACCTGCGCCCGCTCCTGCTCGTTGGCCGGGGTGACGAGCAGGGCCAACAGATGTCCGAGCGTGTCCACGGCGAGGTGAACCTTGCTGCCTTTGCGTGCTTTGGCCCCGTCGTAGCCCGCCCGCGCCCCGCTCTCCGGCGTGGACTGCAAGGTGCGCCCGCCGAAGATGGCCTCTGTCGGCTGTGGCTTGCGTCCCTGGGCGACCCGGAGCAGTTCGCGCACTCATGGACGATGTTCTCGAAGACGCCAGCATGAAGCCAGCGAGCCACCTGCTGGTAAACGGTATAGCAGGGCGGCAGGTCGTTTGGCATCATGCGCCACTGGGCACCGGGGCGCACAATCCAGCGCAAGCCATACAAGGTAATGCCATGCGGCAAATGTCAGCGTAGAGGATACGCCAAAGAGCCATGAGCCTTCGTCCATGCCGCGCAGTTCGTTTAAGACCACGCCGCGCCAGAAGAGTTCTTCCAGGACAGCATTTACTGGAACGAAGTAAAACCCCAGAGGCCACAGCCAGCGGGACTGGAAGCCTCGCTCCGTGACCACATGGCGCAGGTTAGACGGGCTAAGAAAGTCTGTGCCGATATGCGCATATACCAGCAGCGCAAGCGGCATAACAATCGCGATGGTGATAACAAGCACGGCTCATTGCACGGAAGTCGGAGGGCGCAGGGAACGTGCCCACAGCCCGCGGCCCCAGAGGGCGGCAGGCAGCAGGCACAGGCCATGATACAGGGCAAATGTCCAGACAAGGCTGTCTAAACGATACATTCCCTGCCACACTGCGGGCCAGGGCAGAAGGGTCAGCAGTACGACAATGGCGAGGCGTCGGCGTGTGCGCCCGGCGTCAACAGTCAAGAGCGTTTCTTTCGCAGTGACCTTAGCAAGCGGAGGCGGGCTTTCAAGCAGTGAGGCCGGAGCCGTTGATTTGGAACGCGAACGCATACTTCCCTGTTTGCTTCGGCGGGAGCGTGATATGCAGCCCGGCGGCATCCCGCGTGAACGTCAGGGGAACAGGCACGCCCAGCATCTCCACGCGGGCCACATTCCCCGGCGCGAGCGCAGACCCGGCGGCGAGCGACTTGATGGTCAGCGTCCCCGTGTCCGGCCATGCCATTGCGAACGCGAACAATGTGTCGCCTTTCTGCATAAAGCGGAAGTCCTCGGCAGTGTATTCTAAGCCGGTCTTGCTTTCGCGGATATTGTCCGTTTTAGGCGCAGCGGCAGTTTGAGTGGACGGGCCTTCGCCGTACACCTTCCACGGACGGGTGGCGTAGATGGCGGGGCTATTGACTGTCATCCACTGCGTGAAGTGGGCGAGGAATGCCAGTTCGTCCGTATCCGGCATTCCGTGTCCGGGCAGGGGGATATTGAGCATCAGGTTGCCGTTCTTGCTCACAATGTCCACCAGCATATGCGCCACATAGTCGGGAGTCTTATAACGGTGCTGTTCGAAGAGGGCACGGCTGTAATGCCAGCCGCCGATGCAGGTGTCGGTCTGCCAGGGAAGCGGCTCAATGCTGTCCGTAATGCCGCGCTCAATATCCCAGACCAGGGCGCGGCGCTGCATCTCGCTCAGATGCTTGCCGGTCATAACGGCCTGCACTTTGCCATGTTTCATCTGCGCGTTATACAGATGCGCAGCGATTTTCAGGCCGTAGTCGGTGCTGGGGTACAGCGGCATCACGGTGTCGTCAAAGTACAACAAATCGGGGTGGTACTTGTCGATTAAGTCTATTGTACGGTTGTAGAACTTCTCGCAGTAGGCGGCAGAAGGCGGCGCCTTCGGCGCGTGGTTCTGGGCGTACAGGTCTTGCGGGTCTAAGCCTTCCCACCAGAGGCCTTTGCCATCCGCCCTGGTCATGTTCCCGTCGTAGGGAACACCTGCCAGAGGCCCGGTCGTGTCCGCACCCTGCGCTGGCTCGTACCAGTTCCATGTGCGCCCCG
>JAABUL010000320.1_pt1 | contig 103417 bp, 104 predicted proteins | sample 5559151 | NCBI WGS metagenome assembly JAABUL01 (sample SAMN10711876, study PRJNA513368) | rock metagenome | isolation source: Antarctica rocks | place: Antarctica: Victoria Land, Pudding Butte sud | reverse complement strand
GGATTTGCTGCTTGAACTCTTTGGTAAAGATTTGGTAAAGATGCGGCGCTTGATACTCATGGTCGGTGATCTCTCTTTCGGAGTATACCACCTTAACCGTTTGTCTCACTTCAGGGGTGCAGTCCAGCTCTACAACCTCGCCAGCGAGATCGGCCTGCACCCGATCTACGAAGTCACCCTCCGGGGTACACGCCTGGCCGTCTTCCACCCCGGCGTCGGCGCCCCGCTGGCGGCAGGGCTTCTGGAAGAGGCCATCGCGCTGGGTGCCCGGAAGTTCATCGCCTGCGGCGGCTGCGGCGTTTTGGACAGCGAGATCGCGCTGGGCCATGTCCTGGTGCCCCACGCCGCCGTGCGCGATGAGGGCACGTCCTACCACTACCTCCCCGCCGAGCGCGAGGTCTGGGCCGGCCCGCGCGCCGTCGCCGCCATCGAGCAGGCACTGGAGGCAGCGGGGACGGAGTATTTGAAGACGAAGACGTGGACGACGGACGCACTGTACCGCGAGACGCCGGAGAAAGTGAAGCGCCGCCGGGCCGAGGGCTGCCTCTCGGTGGAGATGGAGGCGGCGGCCTTCTTCGCTGTCGCCCAGTTTCGCGGTGTGGAGTTCGGACAGCTTTTGTACGGCGGCGATGACGTGGGCGGCGAGGTCTGGGATGGGCGGGGCTGGCAGCGGCAGGGAACGGCGCGCGAAAAGCTGTTCTGGCTGGCAGCCGAAGCATGCCTGCTGCTATGAGAGATCGGCCTCTGGTTGACACCCTACGTCGCCGGGTAAACCCGAACTGTAACCTCCTGTTCTCTAGAAAGGGCTAATTCCAATGGCATCCCATTCCGCCCGCTACGTCCTGGTCGGCGGCGGCCTCGCGTCGGCTACGGCGGCCGAGAATATCCGCAAGCACGACACCGACGGCTCGATCTTGATCATCGGCTCCGAGTCTCACCCGCCCTATAACCGCCCGCCCCTGTCCAAAGAGTACCTGCGCGGGGACGCGAAGGCCGAGGACGTGCTGCCGGTCCAGCCCGCGTCTTGGTATGCTGAGAACAACGTCACGCTGATGACGAGAACGAAGGCAGTGACCGCAGAAACCCAGGCTAAGATTATCATCTTGGACAACGGCGATACAGTTGACTACGACAAGCTGCTGATCGCTACGGGGTCGTCGCCCAAGACGCTGGACATCCCCGGCGCGGACGGGCCGAACGTGCGGACGCTCCGAACGTGGGAGGACAGCGATGCCCTCCGGGGCCATTTGGGGCAGAAGATCATCTTGGTCGGCGGCGGCTACATCGGCGTCGAAGTGGCCGCCGACTTCGTGACCAAAGGAGGCAGGGCGACGATCATCGAGCCGACCAGCCACTTGTGGAGTAAGTTCGCCTCCCCACAATACGGCGCGTTTCTGAAGGGGAAGCTGGAAGCGGCGGGGGCCGAGGTGATTTTAGGGGACGAGGTGACGGAAATCACGCCCGGCGGCGTCAAGACGAAAGCGGGCAAGACCGTGGCCGGCGACTGCGTCCTGGTCGGCGTCGGAGTCACGCCGAATTTAGGCTTCGCCCAGGCGGCGGGGTTGGACGTAGACGAGAAAAAGAACGGCATACTGGTGAACGAGTTTTTGGAAACGAGCGCGCCGGACGTCTGGGCGGCGGGCGATGTGGCGGGCTTCCAGGACCCCGTCCTGGGCAAGCAGTGGCGCGTCGAGCACTGGAACAACGCTTTCTGGCACGGCGAGATCGCCGGGGCGAACATGGCCGGGCAGCGCGTCGCCTATGACCACGTCGCGAACTTCTTTTCCGACGAACTGGACATCCACTTCGAGCTGTTCGGCGATCCCCAGGGCGGAGTGGGCGGCCTGTTCCACGGCGACCCGGCCTCGAATCGATTCGACGAGCTGTATCTGGACGACAAGAACCAGGTCGTGATGGTGATCTCAGTCAACCCGCCGGAAGACCTGTACGAGACATTGGAAAAGCTGCCGCGCGTCAAGCCTCCCGTAGACGGGCTGGAGGCTGAGATTCGCCGGTCCGATTTCGACCTGGACCTGCTGCTGGCGCTGGATTAGAGCCATCAAGGCAGGACGATCAGAGCAGGACGATCAGGGCGGCGCAGGGATAGTGAATAGGAAGCGGCTGCCTTTGCCCAGCTTGCTTTCCACCCAGATGCGCCCGCCGTGCGCCTCGGCGACCAGCTTGCAGAAGGTCAGGCCCAGACCTGTGGACATCTTACGGCCTGCCTTGCGGCTCTCAACCTGGCCGAACTTGTCGAAGATTCGCAGGATCTGGTGGGCGGGGATGCCCTCACCCGTGTCGCCGACGGCGAAGACGACGGCCCCTTCCGCCGGGTCATGGGAGGCCGAGACGGTTACGATGCCGCCGCGCGGGGTGAACTTGACGGCGTTGCCCAGCAGGTTCACCAACGACCGCCGCAGCAGGTCCCGGTCGGCCTCGACGCGGGGCAGGTCGGAGGGGATGTTGCGAGCGACCCGCAGGCCGTTCCGCCGGGCAAGCGGGGCCGTCTGCGCCAGGGCGTACTCAATCACATCGGCGGGCTGGATCGGCTGCTTGTCCAGAACCAGTGACCCGCTCTCCCACTTGCTGATGTCCAGCAGGTCGTTGATCATGCCCAGCAGCGTCTCGCCGCCGCCGATGGCGTTGTCCAGGATTTCCTGCTCGTCAGGTCCGCGCCCGCCGACAAAACGCAAAGCCTGTAGGCCCGACAGCAGCGAAGTCAGCGGCGTCCGCAGATCGTGGACGATCATCCCGGTCAGGTCGTCGCGCAGCGTCTCCGCCTCCTTGCGGCTCGTGATGTCCGAGAAAGTGACGACCGCCCCCTGGGGGCCGCCGGCGGCAAGGATCGGCCAGGCCAGTGTGGCGGCGGGGAAGCAGGAGCCGTCCCGCCGCCACAACAGGCCGTCATCCTGCTGCGCGACTGTGCCCGTCCGCAAGGCAGCCTGTAGAGGGTTCTCATTGAACGGCTCGGCCTCTCCCTCCGGATCCCGATAAAGAAGCCGGGCCATCTCTTTGCCCCAAAGCTCCTTCGGCTGATACCCCAGCAGGGCCGCGCCGGCCGGGTTGATGTAGGTGCAGGAGCCGCGCGCGTCCACCTGGTAGATGCCCTCCCCCGTCGCATCAAGCAGGGCGTCCCGCCGCTCCAGCTCGGCCTCGGTCCGGGCCGCCTCCAGGCCGCGCCGCCCGGACAAAGCTGACGCCCAGGCGAAAAGCGCAAGCAGCGCACCGAGGCCCAGCCCCGAAACCGATCCGGCGAGACGGCGGCGCCCGTCGGCACGGGCCTGGAGCCGTCCGGCGAGGGCACGGCAGGCAGCGCCCAATGCAGCGGTCTGGGGCCAGGCCGCTTGATTATCTTGATGGACGGAGTCTGCAAAGCCGGCCCAGGCCGCGTTCAGCGCCCTCGTCTCGCGCGGATAGAGGGCGCGGAGGTGGTCATGCCCGACCCGCATCCCCGCGAATAGCTTTCGCCAGTCGCCGGAGGGGGGCGCGTCGCCGGGCAGGGTGGAAACGGGCGGCAGGGACGGTGCAAGCGGAGGCGCCAGGGGGACGAGAGGCGCGGGTCCTGGCGGCGTTTCCGGCGGGGCCAGATCGGCGGGCAGCAAGGGGTCCGGCGGGCGCACCAGCACCAGCGCCTCGGACAAGGGACGGGCGGGCGGCGGGTGGGGCTGCGTCACGCTCCAGATCCAGAGGCTATCGGCGGACAGAAACGCACACTGCCGTGCGGCGTCCAGGTCACGCGCGGCCAGGGCATTCTCCACCACGACGAACAGGAGCAGGCTCCCGGCGCAGACCATCAGGGCGGCCAGCAGCCCGGACAGCCGCCGGCTGTCGCGCTCCGAAGCCCGCAGGGAAGTGGCCGTGGTCATCGCGTCCCCAAGCTACCCGCGCTCCGGCCGCAGGAGCGGGAACAGGATCACGTCGCGGATCGAGGGTGCATCCGTCAGAATGACCGCCAAACGATCCACCCCGATGCCGAGGCCGCCCGTCGGCGGCATCCCGTACTCCATCGCGCGCAGGAAGTCCTCGTCCATCGGGTGCGCCTCGGCATCGCCGCCAGCCCGCAGGTCAGACTGGGCGCTGAACCGCTCACGCTGATCCAGCGGGTCGTTGATCTCGCTGAAGGCGTTGCCCAGCTCGGCCCCGGCCATGTAGACCTCGAAGCGGCGGGTCAGGAGCGGATTGCCCGGCATCTTCTTGGCGAGCGGCGAGGTCTCGGTCGGGAAGTCGGTGATGAACGTCGGCTGGATCAGCGTCGGCTGCGTGTACTTCTCGTGCAGCTTTTCAATGATGCCGCCGACGGTCGGCTCGTTCTCGGTCGGCAGGCCGAGCCGCGTCAGGACGGCGTGGGCTGACTCCAGTGTCGTCAATTCGTCGGGGTCAACACCGGCGTTCTGCCGGATGCCTTCGAGCATGGGCAGGCGGGCAAAGTTCGGCGTGAGTTCAATCTCCTGCCCCCCATAGACGAACTGCTCCCGCCCGTGCAGGGCGCGGCAGATGTGCCGGTACATCCCTTCTACCAATGTCATCATGTCGTCGAGGTTGGCGTAGGCGGCGTACACCTCCATCAGCGTGAACTCGGGGTTGTGCCGCGTCGAGACGCCCTCGTTGCGGAAGACGCGCCCGATCTCATACACGCGGTCCAGGCCGCCGATAATCAGCCGCTTCAGATAAAGCTCCAGCGAGATTCGCAGGTGCAGCTCCAGGTCAAGCGCATTGTGGTGGGTCAGGAAGGGCCGCGCCGCCGCGCCGCCCGCGACCGTTTGCAGGACGGGCGTCTCAACTTCCAGATAACCGTGATTATCCAGATACTCGCGCATCGCCCGCGTGACCGTCATGCGGCCCAAAAGCCGGGCGCGCGACTCACGGTTGACCAGCAGGTCCACCGACCGCTGCCGGTAGCGCAGTTCGGGGTCTTTCAGGCCGCCCGCGTGCTTCTCCTCGCCCGACTCGGTCTCGTACTCTTTGCCGAGCGGCAGCGGGCGCAGCGACTTGGCGAGCAGCATCCACTCGCGGACGTGGACCGAAATCTCGCCGGTCTTGGTCTTGAAGACGAAACCCGAAATGCCGGCGATGTCGCCCAGATCAAGGTGGTGCTGAATGTCGCCGTACAGGTCTTCGCCGATCTCGTCCCGGCGCAGGTAAATCTGGATGCGCCCGGTCGCGTCGGTCAAGTCCAGGAAGGCGGCCTTGCCCATCAACCGCAGCGAGGTGACGCGCCCGGCCAGGAAGACGGTGTGCCCATCCAGCCGGTCAAAGTCGGCGACGATCTCGGCGGCATAGTGGGTGACATCAAACCTCTCGGCGGCGAACGGGTCGCGCCCCGCCGCCCGCAGGGCGTCGAGCTTCCCCCGCCGGATCGGGTCAATGCCTTCGTTCTGACGTGGTTCGGGTAGGCTCTCTTGTGGCGTTTCAGGGGTCAAGCGGCTGGCTCCTCATTTGTGGGATAGATACAGAAAAGTATGGCGAAGTATACCGCAAAAGGCCGGGTTCTGGCTAGATGTCACCTTTTCCGGCAGGCGTGGGGCTTATACATTAGAGGAGCGTCACAGAAGGGAGGGCCGCATGGAAGAATTAGCGCGTCTCATTCGCCGCGCTCAAGCGGGCGACGGAACGGCTTATGACGGAATCGTCCGACGGTTCCAGGACCACACGGTCGGCTACGCCTACTCCGTCCTGGGCGACTGGCACGGAGCGGAGGATGCCGCGCAGGATGCCTTCTTACAGGCGTTCCGCGACCTGCCGACGCTGCGCGAGGCGGCGACATTCCCCGCCTGGCTGCGCCGACTGGTCTTCAAGCACTGCGACCGCAGGACACGGCAGCGACAGGTACAAACGCTGCCGCTGGATGCGGCGCACGAGATCGCCTCATCAGGCGGCGACCCGGCACGGGCGGCGGAAGAGGCGGAGGGGCGGGCGCAGGTGTGGGACGCCATTCAGACCCTGCCGGAGCATGAGCGCAGTGCTGTGACTTTGTTCTACATCGGCGGTCACTCCCAGGCCGAGATCGGCGCGTTCCTCAGCGTCCCCGTTCCAACCGTGAAAAAGCGGCTGGAGCGGGCCAGACAACGACTGAAAGTGAGGATGGAGATGATAGAAGACGCTCTGAGCGGCCATGCGCCGTCACGGGACCAGCGGTTCACCGAGGCGGCGGCCTTGCTGCGGCGGATCACAGAGGGATTGGAGGCCGACGACCGCGTACTCGCCGCCTGGCTGGTCGGGTCATTCGGTCAGGGCGATGACCCCTGGGGGTCGGCCTGGGTGCAGGCCGTGGTGGCCGACAATCAGATCGGTACGTTCATTCGGACTCGCCGCGAGAACGCGGCCCGCCCCGGCGAACCGCTGCTCGTCGTAGAAGCGCCGCAGAACGCCCCACCAGGCGGGGCGTATCTGATGGCACTCTATGACGGAGAGGCCGGGCCCTACGAGGTGGACTGGTACTGGCAGGCGCGGAGCGGGGCGCAGGTCCCCTCGGACGCACACGTCCTGTTTGACCGTGTTGGGCTTCCGCCATCGGGCCGGCCGAACGAGTTCAACCACTCGGAGACCCCGCCCGTACTCCGGGACGCACAGGAAGCGATGACTCCGGCGGCCCGCCGGGCCGAGGAAGGGCGCAACACCGTCAGCCTGTTCTGGGCGATGCTGTTGATCTCCGCCTCCCACATCGCGCGCGCCCCGGCGGATGAGGACGTGCCGTTCCTGCCCATGCTGCAAAACCTGCTCGGGGATACGCGGCAGTTCGTGGGCCTGTCCCGCGAGTCTGCACCAGCGCCGACCGCACCTGATTCGCGGCTGGCAGCCCTGCGCGAGATCGGCGCGCGGATGGAATCACTCATGCCGCAAGTAGCCGCAGAAGGCGCGGACGTCCCGACAGCAATCGTAGCACGGGCGTACCGCTACCTGGACATAGGGGAAGACGAGGGGCGGCAGTAGAAAAGAAGGGGCGCGGCAGGTCTGCCGCGCCCCTTGTCTTTGGCTACTTGCGGATGGCGACTATCTGGTACTTGGTTTTGCCGGCGGGGGTGGAGACAGTCACGGCGTCGCCGACTTTTTTGCCCAGCAGGGCCTCGCCGACGGGGGATTCGTCGCTGATCTTCTCGCGGTTGGGGTTGGCCTCGACGGGGGAAACCAGCGTGAATTCCCAGTCATCCTCCTCGTCGTTGACCGTGACGACGGAGCCAAGCCCGACATAATCAGTCGGGATCTCCTCCACATCGAGCGGGCGGGCGATCTGCATGATATGCTTCAGGTCCTCGATGCGGCCTTCCAAAAATGCCTGCGCGTTTTTGGCGTCCTCGTACTCCGAATTTTCCGTCAGCTCACCATAGGTGATGGCGTCGCGGATGCGCTCGGCGACGTCCCGCCGCTCCGTGGTCCGCAGGGATTCCAGTTCGTCGGCCAGTTCTTTGTAGCCGGCGGGCGTCAGCACGATCTCTTCAATGTCACCCAAATCAGTCATTCTCCTTGCGCGGGAGGTCTATTTTTCGTTCTTTTTCGTTCAGTGGCCCAGGGCTATAACAGGGAAGCACTGCCCGCCCCGAAAGCCCAAGGGCGAGGCCCTATTCGGCACACGAAACGGCCAGTGCTTCCTATACGTCGTGTTCAGGAGCGATTGTTGCCAAAGTTTGCGCGTTATTATACCCGCGAAGCGGCGGGTTTGTCAACTGTCGGGCGCGTTTTTCCCCGGCGCAGGAGCGGGCGGACGCGGGCCACGGCGTCCTTGAAGGCGTCGTTATAAAGCTGGCGCAGCCGGGACGGCGACAGCGTGTGCCCGGTACTGTAATACACGGCGGCGGATTTGCCCACGGTGTAGGTCCCGGCATAAGCGATGCAGCCCTTGACCAGCAGCCCGATCCCACCCGGCACCAGGCCGATCAGCTCACGGGCCGCCGCGCGCCAGCCGAAGGCGCTGCCGACGACCGGCAGCAGCTCGCGCGTCCGTGCGCGCAGGTCCATGTCTTTGCCGTAGGCGGCGGCGATCCGCAGCAGCAGCAGGACCTGGTTCTTGGTCAGGAGCACCATGTCGCCCAGGGCGGTCACAGGCAGCAGGAAGCTCGTGAAGGGGACGACGCCCGGCAGGGCGGAAATAAGCGCGATCTTGGCGTTGTCCCTCGACGCCTCCCCGATCAGGAAGGCGACGACGGCGGGGCGGAAGGCCGGGACATGCCGGGCCAGGGCCAGCCGCAGGTCAGGGTGTTCAGCCACGAGAAGCGCCAGGGCGGCGGCCAGGCGGGTCTCGTCCGCCGTCAGCGCGTCCGCGTCCAGCGGCAGGCTGCCGGGCGGGGCGGCGTCTTGGCCGGCATAATGGGCCGCATAAGGCCGGACGTCCGCCGGACCCTGCGGACCCAGGTCGCGCGGCGCGGCGGACTCCAGCGCCAATCGGGCCATCAGCAGGCGGGCGTGGTCTTCCGTTCCGATCAGCGCGAGATGAAACGGCCGCTCGGCGGCCTCGGCGATGTCCTGGATGTTCAGCGACTTCAAGAGCGACCACAGACGCATCGCGCCGCCGACCTGGCCGGGGACCGCCTTCAGGGCGGGCGGGGCAAAGGGTAATCTTGGCATACGGGCCTCCTGTCGCCGTCGTTATACCCCGAATCGGGCCGGGTATGCAGGAAACCACCCTTTCCGCGTCGAACAGGCAGGCGAACATGGCCGTGCCGCTTCATTCGCGATCCGTTCGCCGCCGCGCTCTCCTGCTGGTCGCACTCCTGAGCGTCCTGGGGACTGGCTGCGCGAAACGTCCCTCACCCATCCAGCCCCTCGTCGGACACTGGCAGGGAACGATGGCGGACGGCAACGCCGCCGTCCCTTCGGCGTGGGAGATCCGGGCCGACGGTACGCAGTCGCTGACGCTCACGCTGCCGCAGGGGGCGATGACGGCGCAGGGGACATGGACGGCCCAGGCGGGCGTCCTGACCCAGCGGACGACGGCCCGCGTCGTCGTCCTCGGCGGAAATCCAAACATCGTGCGGCTCGCCAGCCCGATGGAAACGACGTTCACCTATCAGCTTCAGGGCGACACGCTGACGCTGACGCGGCCCGACACGCACCAGCAGATCACGTTGACACGAGAAAGGGGGATTTCCAAAAACCGTATGCGCTGAAACCCAACGCGCGTGTGACGCATTTCACAGACAACCACTCCGTTCTGCGCTACAATCCTCACCGCTGCTCCATGCCACTGTAGACCGAGCGCCGCCTGATCCCAAACCACCACCCAGGCCGCTCAAGGAGAAAAACCATGACCGTTGACCTCAGCAATGCCGCTCCGATTGACCCGGATGACCCGCAGTTCGCGCCGATGCTCCAAAACCTCCAGGGGAATATCCTCAAGGGGCACGGGCGCGACCACACCGTCCACCTCTTTCTGGAGTTCCGGCCTGCCGAAGCTCACTTCCACACGAACCTGCGCCGGACCGCCACGCAGTATGTCACGTCCGCCGCGCAGCAACTCCACGACACGCGGCATTTCAAGGACTTCGGCATCCCCGGCGGCCTGTTCGGGAACCTGCTGCTGACCGCGCGGGGCTACGGCAAGCTGGGGTTTGCGCCCGCCCAGATCGCCGCCGCCTTCCCGGAAGAGCCGGGCGATCTGGGCGTCACATCCACCTTCAAGGACGGCATGGCGGCAGGCGTCGCCGACCTGAGCGACCCGCCGGAATCGTCGTGGGAGCCGGGCTACCAGGGCGGGCGCATTGACGCCATGCTGCTGCTGGCCGACGACGACGAAGCCTTCCTGCTACGCCAGGCCCACGCGGCCGCCGCACAGGTGAGCGCCTTCGCCGCCGTCCTGGCCGTCGAGCACGGCGGCGCCCTGCGGAACGAGGCGAGGAACGGCATCGAGCACTTCGGCTATGTGGACGGACGCAGCCAGCCGATCTACCTCGCGCCCGACATCGCCGACGAGGGCGGGACGGATAAGTGGAACCCATCCGCGCCGCTCGGCCAGGTGCTGGTCCCGGACCGGACCATCCCCGACGCGGACAACTTCGGCTCCTACTTCGTGTTCCGCAAATTGGAACAGGACGTGCTGCACTTCAAGATGCGCGAGCAGGACCTCGCCACCGCCCTGGGCCTAGCCGACGAGGACCGGGAGCGGGCGGGGGCGATGGTGATCGGCCGCTTCGAGGACGGCACACCCGTGGTCCTGAGCCAGACCGACGGCTTCCGGCCCGTCAAGGACAACAATTTCCAGTACGACGTGGACCCGGATGGCCTGAAGTGCCCGTTCGCCGCCCACATCCGCAAGTCCAACCCGCGCGGCGACATCGCGCGCCAGATCCCCGGCGCCCCGCCTGCCGACGTTTCCGAGCGACCGCGCCGGCTGACCCGGCGGGGCATTCCCTACGGCACACGCAAGTTTGGCCCGGACGCCGAGCAGTCCATCCAGGACCTGCCGAGCGGCGGGGTCGGCCTACTGTTCATGTGCTACGGCAGCAGCATCGCCAACCAGTTCGCCTTCATCCAGAAGAACTGGGTGAACGCGCCCGGCTTCGTCAAGGGCGGCATCGGGCTGGATCCCGTGATCGGCGAGGGGGCGGCCTCGGACCAGAACTGGCCCGTCGTCTGGGGCGAGGCGGCGACCAAGCCATTCGGGTTCGAGGGCTTCGTCACGCTGAAAGGCGGCGAGTACTTTTTCGCCCCCAGCCTGCCGTTCCTGCACAAGCTCGCGCCGTGACGGGGGAAGCGCCGCTTCGAGCGCCCGGCCTGCTGACTGCGGGCCGGGCGCTTCTTTTTGCCGCGCCCAGCAGGGATTCCTCAGAAGCGCGTGGAACAAGCGAACGGAACGAGCACATGAAAAAGCATTACCTGCGCCGCCGCGCGTTCGTGCGGCTGAAGTCACGCCACTCCCGATACGGTCTCGGCTTTCATCACGCCCTTGCGCTGTGGCGGAATGACGAGTACGGGCCTGACTATCGGCACACGGAGAACCGTGGCAATCGGTTCCGGGAGCGGGCCATCGCAACGCCCTACTGGCGGCGCTTCCTGCGCGAGACCGATCCCCGTGTGTTCTACCAGTCGCCATTCGTGCCGAAGCCGCATTATGACCCAGATCGCTTTTTTCCGAGCCGCAGACGCTAGGAGGTGCTACAGCCTTGATCCGCCCGTTCACACCCGAAGACTATCTCACCCTCGCAAGCATCGCTAGCGCAGCCTTCCCCGAATATCCTGCGTCAGCGGAGGAGAAGAAGTTCGGGGACACGCGCCGGGACCCCAAGTGCCGCCTCGCGCGCTGGCTGGTCGAGCGGGACGGCCAGATGGTCGGCTACGGCGAATACAGCCAGCGATCCAGCGCCTACCATCCACGGCGGTTCCACTTGAACGTCATCGTCCAGCCCGATTGTCAGCAGCCAGATCGGGCCGTAGGACGTCTTGCCTGACTGTGTTCCTGCCAGTACAAACGTGTTCCACTTGAACGTCATCGTCCAGCCCGATTGTCAGGGCCGGGGGCTGGGCAAGGCGCTGTATGAGCAGGTGATGTCGGCACTGGCGCCGTTCGACCCACTTTCCGTCCGCGCCCATACACGTCAGGACATGCTGCGGAGCGTCCGGTTCCTGGGAGATCGAGGTTTCGTCGAGGACATGCGCTCCTTTGAGTCACGCCTGGACGTTGCTGCCTTCGACCCGATTCCCTATGCCGAGGCCGAAGCGCAGGTGCGGGCGCTCGGCATCGAGTTCAAGACGCTACGGGAACTGGAAGACGTGCCGGGGCATTGGCAGAAGCATTACGAGATGGGGGAAGAACTGGCCGCCGACACGCCCTCCGCCGAGCCGCGCACGCGGCAGGACAAGGAGGTCTGGCGGAAGCGCCTGAAAAACCCTGGCCTGCTGCGGGACGCCCACCTTTTCGCGATTAAGGACGGGGAATATGTCGGCGTGACCATGCTGTATTCCAGCCAGGGCAGCGATGACCTGTCTACGGGCCTGACGGGGGTGAAGCGTCGCTACCGGCGGCAGGGGGTCGCGCTGGCCTTGAAGGTCAAGGCCATCACCTGGGCGAAGGAAAACGGGTATCCTCGGATCAAGACCTGGAACGAGGCGAACAACCGGGGGATGCTCGGCATCAACGAGCGACTGGGCTTCGTCCGGCAGCCCGCCTGGCTCGACATGGTGAAGGTGTTGAAAGAGGAAACCGAATGACATTGCCGATTGTGCCTCTGACGGGGACAGCATATGAGCAGGGAGTCCAGCACGGGCAAGCTCTGAAAGACCGCATCGCCCATAATTTAGACGTTTACTTCGCCCGCTTCGAGCGGGAAACGGGGTTGGCCCGGCCCGAAGTCTTGGACCGGGCGCGGCGCTACGCCAAAGCCATTGAAGGGCAAAACGGGGACTACTTCGACGGGATGCGCGGCGTGGCCGACGGGTCCGGGTTCGCGCCTGACGACATCGCCGCCTTGCAGGTGCGCTACGAGATTTTGTACTACCAGTTCGGCAAGAACGCCCAAAGCGAAGATGTAGACGGCTGCACCGCCTTTGCCGTGCTGCCCGAAGCGTCCGCCAACGGACACCTGCTGGTCGGCCAGAACTGGGACTGGATTCCGCAGGTGCAGGGGGCCGTCCTGCACACGACCGATCCGGACGGGATGGAAACGCTGGCCTTCACCGAGGCGGGCATCGTCGGCGGCAAGATCGGCCTGAACAGTTTGGGCATTGGGCTGGCGATCAACGGCATGACCAGCACGGACGATGACTGGTCCACCCTCGCCAAGCCGTTCCATGTCCGCTGCTACGAAATCCTGCGCGCCCGCGACTTCGACGCCGCCGTGGCCGTCGTGACGGGCCAAGCCCGCGCCTGCTCCACCAACTTCCTGATCGCCCAAACGCCGGACCGCGTGGTGGACATCGAGGCCGCGCCGGACAAATTACGCCTCCTCGGCTGCGAAGGCGGCTGCCTCGTCCACACCAACAACTTCACCGACCCTCAAGAGATCGGCGTCGCAGAGCCGCCGAACCCCAAGCGCTCCTTCTCCGTGGGCCGCCGGTCGCGCCTGGGCGAGATGCTGGGCGTGCGGGAGAAGATCGCCATCACGGACATCGAGGCCGACCTGCGCGACCACCTCCATTACCCCTACGGCATCTGCCGCCACGCCGCCGTCGGCCTGGAGCCGCCAGAGCACCACTACATCACCGTCACCTCCGTCATCATGGACCTGGACGCCAAGACCCTGCGCCTGACCGACGGCATTCCCTGCGAGCACGAGTACCAGACGGTGACATTGGCATAGAAAGGAACCAAAACCATGATGACGTTGCAGGAGCAGTACCTCACCGACCGGGAGGGTAACCGCGTGAAAGTCGTCCTCGACATGGAGCAGTTCCAGCAAATGCTGGAAGAGCTGGAGGAGCTGGACGACATCCGAGCCTATGATGCCGCGATAGCCTCTGGGGATGAGGCCATTCCTTTTAATCAGGCGATGGCGGAAATCCGGCAGAAACGCGCATGACCTACTCCGTCTCAATCCTGCGGCGCGCACAGAAGCAATTGGAAGACATCCAGGGTAATGATTTCGACCGCGTGACGGAAGCAATCGCGGCACTCGCCTCAAATCCGCGCCCACCGGGCTGTATTAAATTGACAGGCCGCGACGGCTGGCGCATTCGGATTGGTAACTTCCGCGTGATCTACGAGATAAACGATGGTCAGTTCCTCGTGACCGTCGTTCAGGTAGGCAACCGGCGAGACATCTACCAGCGATGACATTCCAAATGACTGAAGCCTTGGAACGCGCCGGCTTTGCCATCGTGCCTGGTGTTTTGGACACCCACACGGTCTCCGCTCTGATTGCCGCCTTCGGCGAAGCGGGAGCCGGGGCGGGTTCTCAGCGGCGGGGGAGCGTCTACGCCCTCCGCAACCTCCTGGAAGACGTGCCCGAAGTGGCCGCGCTGGCAGATAGCCCCATAGTGCGTTCGCTCATCGCCCCCGCCCTGGGGCCGGGTTGCTTTCCGGTGCGCGGCATCCTGTTCGACAAGACGCCGGAGGCGAACTGGAATGTGGTCTGGCACCAGGACTTGTCCATCGCCGTCCGTGAGCGTCGGGACGTGGAGGGCTTCGGGCCGTGGTCGGAGAAGGCCAGCGTCGTCCATGTCCAGCCGCCGGCGCAGGTTCTGGAGCGGATGCTGACCGTGCGCCTGCACCTCGACGAGTGCGACGAGACGAACGGCCCGCTGCTGGTCCTGCCGGGTTCCCATCACGGCGGCAGGCTGACGGCCCCCGAAATCCAGCGCCAGCGGACATTAACCCCCAGCGTCGCCTGCCCGGTCCCCGTCTGCGGGGCGCTGCTGATGCGCCCCCTGCTGCTCCATGCGTCGTCGGCCTCGCAGTCCCCGCGCCACCGGCGCGTCATCCACCTAGAATACGCCGCCGAGCCGCTGCCGGCGGGACTTCAATGGCATCGGAATGATAATCTGAACACCAAGACCTTGCGCCTGACGAACGGCCTGCCCAGCGAGTAACGAGTGCCAGATTGTGACATTGCCATAGACATGTACTTTCCAAATCCAGGACTATGAAGAGACTATGAAGAGACTATGAAGAAATACCTCGTTTGGGACTTCGATGGTACATTGGGATACCGTGAGACAGGGTGGACGGGCGCACTTATGGAAGTTCTGTGCCGGAACGCTCCCGACTGTGCCGCCACTGCCGATCATCTTCGCCCGCACATTCAGGCCGGCTTTCCGTGGCATGACCCGCACCAGCCCTATCTTGTCAGACCGGCGCACCAGTGGTGGGCAGACCTCGCCCCCGTGTTTGAGCGCGCATTCGTCGCCGTTGGCGTCACGGCTCCGCAGGCACGACACTTAGCAGGAGAAGTGCGCCACGCCTATGCCGCCCCAACGCACTGGCGTCTGTACGACGACACGCGCCCTGCCCTCGCTCAACTCTCCGAGGCAGGCTGGACCCATTTGCTGCTATCGAACCATGTCCCTGAGCTACCCTCGCTGCTACAACACCTCCAAATCAGCGGGTTTTTCGCCAAGGTGTTCAACTCCGCTGAGACGGGCTACGAGAAGCCACACCCGCAGGCGTTCCTGAATGTTCTTGATACCATCGGTGACGCCGAGGCTGTTTGGATGATTGGCGACAGCGCGGTTGCGGACATCGCCGGGGCAGCGGCGGCAGGCATACCGGGTATCCTCGTCCGAAAGCATCACGCGGACGCCGTTTATCAATGTGACGACCTATCGCGAGTCTCGGCTATTCTGCGAACGGAACTGTCACCGAAAGTGCCCAGTGTCAACATAGGTCAGAAAACTGACTGGCAATAAGAGTGAGCCACTGCCGACGGGTCTTTGGCGCTGGAACAATAGGAGGACTGCGACATGACAATTGGGCTGCACCACGCGCAGATCACGGTGCCGACAGGCGCGGAAGAGGACGCGCGGCGGTTCTACTGCGGCGTGCTGGGCCTGCCGGAAGTGGAAAAACCCGTGTCTCTGGCGGGGCGCGGCGGCTTCTGGCTGCAAGTGGGCGGCCATCAGGTGCATGTCGGGACCGAAGAGGGCGTGGAGCGCGCGGCGACGAAGGCACACCTCGCTTACCTCGTGGATGACCTGGAGGCATGGCGCATGAGGCTGGCGCAGGAGGGCATCGCGGCTCTGGAAGGCATTCCCATTCCCGGCTATGCCCGGTTCGAGTTCCGAGACCCATTCGGCAACCGGGTGGAGCTGATCCAGGCACTGCCACCCGGTTGAAGTTCATGGGGAGCGGGGATACTTTGGCATGACTAAAGCAGTCTTTTTTGGGGCTTCCACCGTGGAGGGGGCCGGAGCCTCCTCACCCGACAGGCGGTTCAGTACGCTGATCTGCCAGACGCTGGGCTGGGAGGAGATCAACCTCGGCATCGGCGGGACGACCATGACCGGGCGCGACGACACGGGGATGATCGTGGACGAGGAAAGCGGCATCGGGCGCGTCCCGGACGTCCTCCACGCCGCCCCGGACATCGTGGTCATTCTCTACGGGGCTAATGACTTCGCGGGGGGCAAGCCGCTGGGCGAGGCCAGTCAGTTCCGGCAGGGGACGTTCCTGTGGGATTATGACACGGTTTTGCGCGGGCTGATCGAGAACCTGCCCGACGCGCAGATCGTGCTGACAACCTTGGTTTATCGCGCGGATGGTGAGACGCCCAATGCGCTGGGGCTGGTCCTGGAAGACTACAACAGCGTGATCCGGCACTTGGCCGACCGCTACAGGCTGAAGCTGGCCGATGCCGGGGCGAATGCCGGCATTGACGCCCGCAATTTCCCCGCGCTCTCCGCCGACGAGGCGCACCTGAACGACGACGGCCATCAGCGGCTGGCGGCCTTCTTTATCGAGTGCCTCCAGACCGACCGATGCAACTAAAAGATATCCCCCACGAATATTTCCGGCGGCAGGATGAGTCCTCGGACTTCGGGTTTTATCAGTCGCCGCGCCTGGTCGCGCACATTGACGACGCCGCCATCGCCGCGCTGGGCGCGTTCTTCCGCCCGCGCGTTCCCGACGGTGCGGACGTGCTTGATCTGATGTCGGCATACCTGACGCATCTGCCGCCGGACGGCCAAGCCCAGTGCCGCCGGGTGGCGGGCCTAGGCATGAACGAGGCGGAGATGGCGGCCAACGCGCAGCTCACGGACCATGTCGTTCATAGCTTGAACGACGACCCCGCCCTGCCCTACGCCGATGCGTCGTTCGACATGGCACTCTGCACGGTCAGCGTCCAGTACCTCCTGCATCCTGCCCAGGTCTTTGCCGAAGTCCGCCGTGTCCTGCACCCCGGCGGACAGTTCCTCGTCTCGTTTTCCAACCGCTGCTTCCCTACCAAAGCCACCCGGCTCTGGCTGGGGACTGACGACGCCCAGCACGTCGCCCTCGTCCGCCTCTATTTCGAGCAGAGCGGCGGCTGGGAGACAACGGAGGCCGACATCAGCCCCCACCCTGGCCGCTCCGACCCGCTGTATGTGGTGACAGGTCGCCGAAGCATATAAGCAGCGCTATCGGGTATCATAGATGCCAGCAAGTCTCAGCAAACGGCATCTGTCATCATGTTCACGCTTAACGACACGCAGCGCGCCTGGCTGGCGGCGATCCGCGCCGGCCAGGACGAAGGGGAGCGGCGCTTCGACTTTTGGACGCGGCGCGAGGCGCAGGCGCGGGCCGCGCTTGCCTTCGCCGAGGCGCTGGCCGGGAGCGGTCTGAGGGCAGGGCGGCCGCTGACTGAGGAGGAGCGGGCGCGGCTGCTGCGGGCGGCCTCGGAGCTGGCCCCCAACGGCAACCTTTCGCGGCGGCTGTATGCGGGCGGCCCGAAAGGCTTTGACGACCGCCTGCGCCGCCTGCTCTTCGGGAGCGACCCCCTTTTAGACCGCCTGCGCGCGTTTCTCGATGTGCGCGGGACGGGCGTTCAGACGGCCTCGGGCCTGCTCTGTGCCTTTGCTCCCGACACTTACCCCCTGGTCACGCGCCCTGCCCTGCGGCGGCTCGGCCTAACGTCGGAGCAGCGGCGGGAGGCATTGGCCGAGGCCGCCGATCTGTACGGGTTCGCCCTGCCCGATTCGGGACGCCCGGACGCGGCGCAAAGCCTGCTGGCTTTGTTCCTCGTGTACGCGCAAATCCGCGAGGCGCTGGGCCTGGCGACCTATCCCGAAGTGGACGAGGCTTTGCGAACCGACGTTTCTGCTGTCGTGACGGCGATGCCTGCCATCGTGCGGGAGCCGGGCGCGGGCTATGCCGCCGCCCAGCCGCCTGCACTGACCGAAACGGCGTTGCTGGCAGCCCTGGAAGAGTACGCGCTGGGGCAGGGCTTTACCCTTCCCGCTTACCGCCTGCGGTCGTATTACGTCGCGCTCAAGACGAAGCCGTTCGCGATCCTATCGGGCGTGTCGGGGACCGGCAAGACAAGGCTGGCCGAGCTGTTTGCGGAGGCGATGACGGGGCACAACGCGGGTCAGTTCCGACTCCTCCCCGTCCGGCCCGACTGGAACGACTCGGCGGCGTTGTTCGGCTACCACAACCTCCTCGCAAACCGCTACGTCTCGACGCCGTTTCTGGAGATCGCCCGCCGCGCCGCCCTGCCGGAGAACCGGCAGCGCGCGTTTTTCGTCTGCCTGGACGAGATGAACCTGGCCCGCGTCGAGCACTACCTGGCGGATTACCTGTCCGCTCTGGAGTCGCGCGCCCACCGAATCCCGTTGCATGAGGACGTGCCGGATTTGGTCCTGCCGCCCAATCTGTTCGTGACGGGCACGGTCAACGTGGACGAAACGACGCACGGCTTCTCGCGGAAAGTCCTGGACCGGGCGAACACGCTGGACTTCGACGAGCCGCCCGTCCTGGCCGGGGCGATAGGCGGCAAGGGGAGCGCGCGGCTCGATGAAGACCTGGGGGCCTCGCCCGCCGCGCGGCAGGCCCTCTTTTTGAACGCGCGCGCGGGCGGGGTGGGACGGGCGCGGGAGCGGCTGTCGCGGCTCGACGCCGCGTTCCCCGACCGCGCCCTGGCCGCGCTTCAGGCGGTCAACGACCTGCTTTACGCGCACCGCCTGCACTTCGCCTACCGCGTCCGCGACGATGTTCTGATGTTCCTCGCGAACAGCTTTGATGCAGAAACTGGCGCGGGCCTGCTCCTGCCGGAGCCGGAGGCCAATTTCCTGCTCGCGCTGGACTTGCAGATGACCCAGAAGGTCCTGCCGAAGCTGCATGGGCCGAGCGAGACGCTGGCCCCCCTGCTGGCGCGGCTCCAGTCCTGGGCGGACGCGGACGGGCTGCGGCACACGGCGGCCAAGCTGGCCCGGATGCGCGCGCATGGCGCGGAAACAGGGTATGTCCGGTTCCACGAGTAACGGCGTTTCGGCGCATCCGACAAAGCAGGTGAGTGACAATGGGTTACGTTTTGAATGCTGTTTTGGCACCATCCGAATTGCTAACAAGTGATCTCTCTTGGCTCTTAGGTTCTAGAATCGTTCATCTTGAGCAGAGCCTGAGCATGATACCAATGACCGACGACCTTTTTGATCGTTTGGCAGGACAGGAACCTTTGTCGTTGGAAGATGGGCTTGCCATCTTTAGTTTTCTGCCGCCTCAACTTGCCAGCGTCTTACAAGCGCTGTCTGAACACAGCACAGTCGCTTATGTCGAGGCGGATTTTTTCGGCGGCGTGGGCGAACAGCGCTGCGTAGTGTGGCAGAAAACCGCATTGATGTTGGGGCCTTTGGAGGCGAGAGACGCCATCAACCGCGCTCTACGTCTTCTGGGCGTCAAAAGGCAGTGGCTTCATGATGAATTCGACATGGTAGGGTTAAACAGACATCACCACAACGAGGACTGGATAACAGGTGTGGCTTAACGGTGAATGAGAAGCGGCGATGACTGAACCACAACAAGATTGGCAACAAGGAGACTGGCGGCGGCTGCTGACGCGCGAGGAACGGGCGCGGATGCTGGACGACATCGCCCGCGTCTCGCTGGCGGCGGGCGCGCGGCTGTTTCCCGATCAGCCGTGGCAGGATTTGGACGTTGCTGCCAGCTCCCTCGCCGAACGCAAGTCGCCCGTGGAGCGGCTCGGCTTTATCGAGCGCGTGCTGCCGCTCTTGACTCAGGCGGTGGCGCAGATCGAGCGCGACCCGCTCCTCGCCCCCCTCGCGCAGTCGCGCCCCGTTGCCCCCGCCTTCCGCGCCCGCCGCATCACGACGGGAGCTTTGCTGCAAGCCGTCCGGCGCGGCCCCGACCTTCGCTCTTTGGAGGAGACGGTAACGGTCCTCTCGCACGACACGCCTGAGAACCGGGCCGTCAAGTCCTTCCTATGGGTGCTCGTGCGGGACAGTGCGGCTATCGTGCGACTTGCCGAGGCAGAAGAGGAGGCAGAAGCCGCCGAGCGGGCCGAGCGTTGCGGCGGGCGCCTGCGCGGCCTGCTTCTCGCCCCGTGGTGGGAGGAAGTCGGGGCCGAGGGCGCGGCCTGGACCAAGCCGCCGACGCGGCGGGCGGCGGGGCGGCCTGAATACGCGCGCATCTTTCAGGAGATGGCCCGCTACCGCGCCGGCTTCGGGTTCGATTGGACCCACCCTAACCTGACGCTGCCGCCGCGCGAATCCTGGCGGCTGTACGAGACCTGGTGCCTGTTTGTCGTGCTGGATGCCCTGCGCGCCCTGGGATGGGCGCCGACCATTGAGGCGAGAGGCGCGGGAAGCGGCACGCCGGACCTGTTCGCCGTCCGCGAGGGTCGCCTGACGTTTACGCTGGCGATGGGCGCGTCGGGACGGGTCGCACTCTGCTCCCCGGAAGGCAAGCGGCTGTCTCTGGTCTACAACCAGACCTTTGCCGAGGGCCGGCATTCGCTGTCCCACACGATGCAGCCCGACATCACGCTGGCTTCCGATGACCGGCTCTGGATACTGGACGCCAAGTTCAAGCCCTACGCGCTCGGGGGCGAGGAGGGCGACGACATCAACCAGATGCACGCCTATCGGGACGGCATCGTGGACGAGGCGGGGCGGCGGGTCGTGGCCCATGCCTGGTGCCTCTATGCGGGGCAGGCGGACGTGCCGAACCGCAGCCACCTCACCTATGGCCGGTCGGACAAATCCGCCGTCGGCGCTCTGTGCCTGCGGCCCGGTGATGCCGCCACGTTCACAAATCTGTGCGTTCTGCTGGCAGACTGGCTTCGGGCAGCCTGACCGACACCAGCACAGCCAGCGTCTCCAGGAACTTGACCTGCGCGTCGGAAAGCGGGACATCGCCCACTATCTGCACCGTCAGCGCCCCCTGCCCCGCCGCGAGGGGTGCGGAGACGACACAATGCCGCCCCGACTGCCCGGCAACAGCCCGCCAGACTCCGGCCTCAAAGGAGGGATTCGCCCGCCCCGTGCGCTGGATCGTCTTGCCTTTCCTGACGGCTTCCCGCGCGGTATCGCCAGTGAGTGCGGAGTCATCCGGCGCATGGCGGTCGGGAAACAGCAGCGCGTCTCGGTAGTCATGGCCGACCAGGCGCAGGCCGGCCTCATCTTTTAATGCCAGCGTGCAAACCTCGGCGCCGAGGACTCGGCGTACTTCGCGGCTCACCATGTCCGCCAGAGCACCCGGCTCCGTTCGCTCCGCGACTGCTCGGATGACCGCGCGCAAGGCTTCCATCTGCGCCGCCAGTTGAGATGTCTGCACCGCCTGACGCGGCCCGGTCAGGGCGAAGGCGGAAACGGAGGCGAGCAGTCCCAGCGTTTCCCGCAGGTCCGGGTCTGCAAAGGCATCGGCGGTGGGGCAGGTGAGGGAAAGATGGCCCAGCGCAGCGCCGCCGGCCAGAAGCGGCAGGGCATAAGCAAGGCCCGCCGCCGCGTCACCCACATCAGTCCCGACAGCCGGCTCACGCGCGACGTACACCGACCAAAGCAGCGGCGAGGAAGCGTCAAAGGGGAACGTCGGCCGCTGCGCCTGACGGTGCGATTTGGGCCGATTGGGGCGGTCATCAGGCGCGGACGCCAGCCGCGTGAGCCGCTTGGCGTCACTGTCGTAAGTGTAGAGCCGCGCCCGCACGTCCGGCAGACTGGCCGCCAGAGCGAGCGCGCTTTCGGCCAGCGCCTGCGCCGATTGCCCGACATCCGGCGCGGCGCCCAGGCGTCGGCAGAGCGCACGCAGGACTTGCTCCCGTTTGCTCTGCGCTGCTTCCCGCGCCCGGCCTTCTTCGATCTCCGTCCTGTCGCGGGCCGTCACCACCGCCCTTCCGCCGCCCCTCAGCGGCCTGGCCTGGATGTCCAGGATGCGCGTCTTTCCTTCGGCGGACACGCACCGATAACCCGCGCCTTCGGTCGGCTTGCCGGTCCGAAGCAGGCGGTTGATCGGCAGTTGCCCCGGCGGCACAGGCTGACCGCTGGGGTAGCACAGCCGAGACAGCCCCATGCCATCTGGTCCAAACAGCGCCCGCGCGGCGGCATTCGTACCCGTGACGATGCCTGAAGAATTACAAATGAGGACGGCGTCGCTGACGAGGTCAAAAAGCGGGTCAAGAGGGCCGGAGCGGGGCGGCAGCCAGCATCGCTGGGCGCCGAAGGAGGCCAGGCCGCCGAGCAGCAGGCCGAGCCAAAACGGGAGGCGATTGAACATGAGGGGATTGTACCCGACGCAAAAAGCCCCGCGCCGTGCGGCGCGGGGCTTTTTGCGTTAGCTCTTGGGCTAGGTCGTGCGCTTGGGCTAGGTCTTGCGGCGGACGAGGGCCTACTCCGTCCGAATGGTCGCTTCCAGAACCGTCTCAGCCATGTAAATCGGGGCGCGGACGCGCAGGGCCAGCGCGATGGCGTCAGACGGGCGGGCGTCAATCTCCATGGTCTCGCCGCCGGCCTTGACCAGCCCAATCTTGGCGTAAAAGGTCTCGTTCCACAGGTCGTCAATGACAACCCGCTCGATGGTGGCTTCCAAGCGGTCCAGCATCAGCCGGATCAGGTCGTGGGTGAAGGGACGGTCCGGGGCGTCGCCTTCCAGCGCCAGCGAAATGGCCCACGCCTCAAACTGACCGACGAAAATGGGGACGCGGCGACCGCGGTTGTCACGCAGCAAGACGAAATGGTTGGCAATGGTGCCTTGGTCCTGGTGCGCGTAGACCCCCGTGATCTTCACTTCTTTTTCGTTGAGGGAGCGAGGCGTCCGGTTCTCGTTTTCCGAAGTGGACTCGCTGCTCCCCTCGCTCTGCCGACGCAGGGAAGAAAGACCGTCCGGGTCGGAATCCTGGGGCCGCCAATCATCGTCGAACAATTTATCGAAATCGCCTGGCACCTTTTCCTCGCTTCCTTGAAAAACGTCCTTACAGGAAGAAATATGTTGACCGATCACTGTGATCGTCTGTCAATGTCGAATAGCGGCGCCGTTGATGGACTCAAGGCGCGAGAGGACGGGGTATTTCTCCGTCTCCTTCGACGGGCGGATTTGACCAGTGATGGTGTCGCCCGCCTTGAGGCTGAACCCCTGGATCTGATCCTGGGCGACAGAGATGTCCCGATTACCCAATCCAGAGATACTTCGGCGCAGGAAGCCCCAGCCGCCGGGCAGGATTTCCAGCACCCCGGCCCCCATCTGGGCATTATCATCAAACAGGGTGTCGAAATCGCCCGGCATATTTGCTCCTTGACGCCTAATCTTCGCGCCGGCCCGTCTTGCTGATGACCTTCAAGAACTCTTTATTGCTCTTGCTGTTGTTGAGCCGGTCGATAAGAAGCTCGGTGGCCTCGACCGTTCCCAGCCCGGCCAGGACGCGGTGCAGTTGGTAGACGGCCTTCAAGCTGTCCTCGTCGTAGAGCAGCTCCTCTTTCCGGGTGCTGGACTCTTTGACGTTGATGGCCGGGAAGATGCGCCGGTTGGCGATCTCGCGGTCAAGCTTCAGTTCCGAGTTGCCGGTCCCTTTGAATTCCTCGAAAATGATGTCATCCATGCGGGAGCCGGTCTCGACGAGGGCAGTCGCGATGATGGTGAGGCTGCCGCCGTTTTCTATGTTACGGGCCGCGCCGAAGAATCGTTTCGGGCGGTAGATGGCGGCGGGGTCCAGTCCACCCTGGAGTGTGCGCCCGGACGGGGTGACGGTCAGGTTGGACGCGCGCGAGAGCCGGGTCAGGCTGTCCAGCAATACTACCACATCTTTGCCCGCCTCGACAAGCCGCTTGGCCTTTTCCAGCACCATGTCGGCGACCCGCATGTGGTTTTCGGGCAGCTCGTCGAACGTGGAGGAGACGACCTCGCCGTTGACCGACCGGCGGATGTCCGTCACTTCCTCGGGCCGCTCGTCAATGAGCAGCACGACCAGATGCACTTCCGGGTGGTTGGTCGTGATGGAATTGGCGATGGACTTGAGGACCGTCGTCTTGCCGGCCTTGGGCGGGGCGACGACGATGGCGCGCTGCCCCTTGCCGATGGGGGCAATGAGGTCAATGACGCGGGCGGTAAGGTTCTTCGGGTCGGTTTCGAGGATGAACCGCTCTTCCGGGTAGATAGGCACCAGATCATCGAAGTTGGCCCGGCTGCGCGCCTGATCGGGGGACGCGCTGTTGACGGACTCGACGCGCAGCAGTCCATAGTATTTTTCGGTGTCTTTGGGTGGGCGGACCTGGCCGGTCACGGTGTCGCCGGTTTTGAGGTTGAAGCGCTTGATCTGAGCCTGCGCGACGTAGATGTCCTGGCTGCCCGGATCGAAATTGTTCTGGCGCAGGAAGCCCCAGCCTTCCGGCAGGATTTCCAAAACGCCCGATTTGGTCAGCGCACCGTCCGCGTCGGAAGCGCCCCGCGCAGCCCCGTCTCCGCCCGCCGCATTCGGTTCCGGGGGCGCGGCCACGATCGGCTCTTTCGCGTCCCTGGCAGTTTCTTTGGCAGCCTCCTGAGCGGCCTGAGCGGCCCGGCTGCTGTCCTTGCCGTTCCGGGATGGGCGCGGGGTCAGTGGGGGGATGGGGTTATCAACTTTAGGGGTTTCCGCCTTCGAGGTGTCGGCCTTGGGAGTTGCCGCCCGCGGGGGAGGCGGCGTGATGGTCTCGGAATCGTCTTGTGCCATTGTGCTGTGTGGTTACCTTTGGTAATCGGAATGGGTAATTCCGTGTGCCGTATCGGAAGTAGTATCGAGAAGATGATGAAAAAGATGATGAAAAAGATGATGGTCGGTTGAGATGCCCGACGACGGGGATTGCGGAGCGCCTAGGGAAAGTGTGCAGTGGAGCAAAAAAGAACGCAGGTCGCAATCAGAAATCGGGGGTTAAAGACAAGCGATGGAAAGCCAAATGACGGCGGGCCGGGCGACCCGAAACGTGATGGGACGCTGGTCGGTCACGATGAAACCTAGAGTTCAGGCCGGTTCCGAAGCCATTATACCACAGCCGACGCAAAAACAAACACAAGATTTTGCGCGCTTTTCGCTACCCGCCGCCGTAGATTTCAGGCTTCAGAATGCCGATGTATGGCAGATTGCGGTACTTGCCGCCGTAGTCCAGGCCGTAGCCTATCACAAAACGATCCTCGACTTTGAAGCCGAAATAGTCCACGGGGACGTCCATCCGACGGCGCGAAGGCTTGTCCAGCAGGGTGCAGATCTTCACCGAGGCTGCCCGGCGCGACCGCAGGTTTTCCAGCAGGTAGGACAGCCGCAGGGTCAGACCCGTGTCCACGATGTCCTCGACCACAAGGACGTGCTTGCTTTCGACGCTCTCGTCCAGGTCTTTGAGAATCCGCACGACGCCGGACGATTTGGTGTCCGCGCCGTAGGACGAGACGGCGACGAAGTCATAGGAGAGCGGGAGGGTGATCTGCCGGACCAGGTCGGCCAGGAAGATGTTGGCGCCCTTCAAAATGCAGACCAGCATCAACTCCTTGCCCGCATAGTCCCGCGAGATCTCCGCCCCCAGCTCGGCTACGCGCTGGGCGAGCTGCTCCTCCGTCAGCAAAACCTGCTCGACGTCTTCTTCCATCTCCATCTCAATCGCTGCCATAGACACCCACTCCTAATTCCCTAGCCGACGCCGGAGAAGCGCAGCCGTATCAAGAACTCATTCAGCGCCGCCCGGTTCGGCACGTCTTCGGGCAGCGGGGACGACTCGCGCGCCTCGTCCAGCCGCTCGAACAGCCCGCCGATGGCCTGGATAAACGCCGAGTCATCGCCCGCCACGTCCGCCTGCTCGCGCGTCTTCATCGCCAGCAGCGGGTCCAAATCCAGCCCGAACCGCTCATTCAGCCGGTGCAGGTTGGCCTCCACCATGCCCTCGGTGAGCAGCACGATGCCGGTCATCAGGACGCGGTGCAGGTACAGCAGCCGCTTGACCGTCTTACCCACGCCGGGCTTCTGATAATCGCGCCATTCGCCCCGCGCGAAACCCGCATAGTGGTGATAAAGCTTTTTGCTCAGGCCCGCCCGCGCCAGCGATTGCAGCTCCTCATGCACGGGCGAAGTCAAAACAACCAGCGGCGACAAAATTTGTTCCAGGACGTACCCGTTCGGCTTGACCAGCAGGCGCAGGTACTTGGCGATCTCATGCCCGACCAGCTCGACCTCGACGCCGCCGACGACCCCCTCCGGCTCCAACGTCTCGCGCGGCGCGTCCAGACCCAGCACGTCGGCCAGCGGCGCGGCAAAGCTCCCGCGCAGGTCCACATCGCTGTCCGGCGAGGGAAACCCATACAGGTGCGCCCCGCTGACTGTCACGAACAGCAGACCGGGGATATTCTCCTCGGCATACCGCCGCAGGGCGTCGTAATTTAATTGGCTCATTGTTGGGTCGTTGGCAGTGCAGTTGATAGTCAGCTACTCTTTGGAGCAGGCGGCCAGACTTCTTCCCGATGTTGTAGATCGCCGGTGTCTAAGTTTGCTCGCTTTCTACTCATCAACCACAAGATCATTGTGCCGTAAGCAAACGAGAAGTCGGCAATCATGTCCATCGCGAAAATGCAGCTATAGTTCCAGAAAGTTCTATGCACATGGAAGAAGCCAAACAACCTGAGTACTACCATGTTCAGAGCATTGACGAAAAACCCAACGGCAAGTGGTATCAACCATTTTAGGGGCTGTTTGTCGCCGCTTTTCACGAACCTTCCCGCCGCTAAACAACTAAAAAGTGACATTGCCAGCATCAATACATTAGCTAACCATGTGTCAACTTGAAAGAGTAATAGCATAATCAATCCGTCTCAATCAGCAGCATGTTTACCGCAATACCTGGCAGTGGGAGGGCGGCCAGTAGCAGGCGACGGCGCGGCCAATGATGTCGCGGCGGGGCAGGTCGCCCCAGTAGCGGCTGTCGTCGGACACGTCCCGGTTGTCGCCCATGACGAAATACTGACCCGGTGGGATCGCCTGCGCGGTCATGTCGCCGTGGGCGGCGAACGCCTTATACGGCTCCGGGAGCGGCCTGCCGTTGATCGAAACCTGCCCGCCTTGGATGGCGACGGTCTCGCCCGGCAGGCCGATGACCCGCTTGACGTAAACCTGGCGGGTGTCCTTCGGGTAGTCGAAGATCACGATGTCGCCGCGCCGAGGCGGGGCTAAGTGGTAGGCCAGCTTGTTCGCCAGGACGCGCTCACCCGTGTAAAGATGGGGCTGCATGCAGTCGCCCGCAACGCAGAATCCCTGCATGACAAACAGGGTGGTGGCGACGGCCAGCAGAAACCCCAGCAAGACCTGCTCCCACTGCGAGACGGGAACGGAGCGCCGGAAGCGCGGCTCCCAATATGTCCTCCAATATGTCCTCCAATGCGTCGTCCAGGGCGGAGCGGGCGAGGGTGTCATGCCGCTCTACTGTGCATAAATGGTGCCAACCGGGCGGTTTCGCGTTCGTTTTGGCAAAATCGCCGAGAGACCATGCGCTGAAGCGCACGGCTATTCGGCCTCCGGCCAGAAACTCCCGCTTCGCGGGACTGGAATGGAACTCTTAGCTCCGCGAAGCGGTGCTTCCCGGCGTCGTCGCCGAATAGCCGTGCGCTTCAGCGCATGGTCTATTATCGCCGGTTCGCCTTCCACCGCCAGCGGCCTGGCGTTTACGCCCAAGAGTATACCCCTACTTGACAGGCTTCAGCACCAGGGCGTCCAGGCCGAACAGGGTATTGGTCGCGGCGGCGTTTTTGCCGTGAATGGTGACGACGAGGCGGCTGGGACCGGCCGGCAGGGAGACGCGGCCCAGGGAGATCGGGCCGCTGGCGACCACGCCGTCGTGGTAGGCGTCGTAGATGCCGCCGATGGGCTGCCCGTTCAAGGTAAACGTGAACTGGCCGTAGTCCGCCGCCTGGGTGAAGTAGGCGAGGAGGTCATAGGCGCCGGGATGGGCTGGCAGGGTCAGGGTCAGCGTGTCGCCGACCTTGCCGTCCGTCCACCAGAGCTGGCCGTCGCCGCTCCAAGCGCCCTCGAAGCCGCCCATGTCCTGCGTCTGGACCTTGCCCCCGGTGGCCTGGGCGGTGGGCAGCAGCGCCTCGCCTTCGATGGGATCTTTCAGCGTCAAGACGGGCAGATGGATGGGGCTGTGCGGCGGCTCGATCTGGGCCGCCGAGGGGGTCTGGGACCAGGGCTGGGTCGGACCCGAGGCGTACCAGTAGGCGACGGACGAGTAATAAGTGTTGGGGGCGTCGTTGGCGCCCCCGTGCTCGATCTGGGCATCGAGCGACTGCTGAAAGACGGGCGCGTCGTTGAGGAACCAGCGGTAGGCATTGATGCGACCCGTCCTGCCGGACTCATTTTTGACCAGCGCGCCGTTGACGGGGAGCGCGTTCGGCCCTTTGTCGAAGTACCAGCCGCTGTTAAAGCAGTCCTCGGTGCCCGTGCCGTTCCAGGGGCCGATCACGGTCGTCGGGACTTTGCTCGCGCCCCACGTCTGGGCGTCCACGCGGAACTGCTCGTCACCTTCCAGGAAGCCCAACCCGCGCCCAGCCATCGTCTGCACGATACCGACATAGTGGCCGCGCTGTGCCTGCACTTTGGCCCAGACGTGGGCCAGGCCGCGTTTGGTGACCTCCTGGGACCACTGCGCGTGGAAATAGCCCTCGTCACCTGGATGGAACGGGTCGCGGGTCATCCCGACGTTCCAGACGACGCCCAGGCTGCTGCCGGTCCCGTTCTCGACGGTGAAGCGGGCCGAGCGCGCGAACGGCATCGGGAAGCGCGCCTCCATCGCCCCGGTTTCGCTCTGGCTCAGGAGCAGGGACGTGAAGGGCCGGCGGCCGTAGCCGCTGCCGAAGAAGTCGGCGACCGGCGCCTCGATGTCCGGGGCGGAGTGCCCGTCGAAGTAGCCCCGCAGGACCAGCCGGCGCAGATCGGCGCTTTTGGGCGCGACGAGTTCCAGATAATGGATCATTCCCGGACCCCGATACTCGCCCAGCGTCTGCGTCTTGCCCGCGTCCAGCGCCAACGCCCGTGGGGAGTACGCGATGTCCGGTGGGGAAGGCGCCGAGGCGGGCGACTGCCAGGCGCGGACGGCGGCCTGGAGGGCGGACTGGTCGGCATCCGTCAGGGGCAGCGCGAATGGCCGGACGGGCGTGTCGGGGGCGAACGTCAAATAGTTGACGTGGTAGTAAAGCCCCTGCGGGTTGTCCACGGTGATGCGGCAGTGCTTCGCGTAAGGGATCGGCAAGTAGGAGTAGAAGCCGCCCGACGAGGTCTGGGTCAGCGGCGGCGCGAAGGCGGGCAGGGAGCCGTCGAACAGCTTCCCAAAGGGCACGTCAATGACCGGCGTGGGGGCGCCGTCAATGTAAATCTTGATCTGCCCGTTGGGGTTGGCGGACCACAGCCGGACAATCGCGCCCGGCCCGGCCATGTCGGCCAGCGTGGCCGTCGTGCCGGTGGTTGCCGGGAAGTTCTGGGCGTCGCCGTTGCCGCCGCTGCGGTCATAGGACGATTGCAGGCCCGACGTCCAATCCCGCAGCCGGGGCAGATTGGACAGGTCGGTCTCGCGGCGCAGCAGCGTGTCCACACCGACGACGGCGGGCACAGAACGGGCGGGCAAGGCAGGCAGCAGGGTTGCGAGCAGCCCAATGGCGGCGATCCAGTTCCGCATGGCATGATCCTCCGAGGATGAGGGCAAAAGAAAAGCCCGCTCTTGGGCATGGGGGAGAGCGGGCCGGCAGAGAGAAGGAACAGGGGGCTAGGGTGCGAAGATGTCCAGGACTGGGACGGCGAGGCCCGGAAACACTTCCGACCGGACGCCTTCCGCTCCTCCATAAACGGCGAGAGAGCGTTCACCTTCCGGCGTCAAACGCAGCACCTCCACGCTCTGCGTGCCCAGGCTGACGATCCAGCATTCCCGGACATCTACTTGGCAGTAGTCCCGGATTTTCTCCGCTAGAACTCTGTTGGTATCGCTCGGCGACAGTATCTCCACGACAAGCTCAGGGGCAGGGTTGAGGGCGCTCGGATCAAGCGGGTCACGGTCGTCGAAGCGCGCATGGCTGATAAAAAGAACATCGGGCTGGCGCGTATGAAGCGGCTCGTAAGTAATCAGGACATCACAGGCGGCAACGACCATGCGGCCCACGCCGCTGGCCTGGCTGAACGCCTTGAATGCGGTGGCGATGTTGAAAAGAACGTCCTGATGACGCACGGTGGGGTTAGGCATCCAGACACGGACTCCGTTGAGGATGTCATATCGGCGGTTGATCTCTCCTTCCGCCAGGTACTGCTCGTAAGTGAGAGTGAGGGCGGCCGTCTTTTCCGCAGTCATGCTCATGGAAATCACAACAGCTCGCTCAGGTCGGCATCGCCGAGGGGGACGCCGCTCACTTTGCGCTTGATGCGGGCCAGGGCGTTGTCCACGCTTTTGGTCTTGCAGCGCAGCTCGGCGGCGATCTCGCGGTAGGACTTGCCGAGTTGGTAGCCGGACAGGACGTGCCATTCGAAGTCCGACAAAACCTGCTGCAGGGTCTCGTGGAGGATTTTGGTGTCCTCGTTGCGGAGGACCATGTCTTCCGGGTCGGCTCCATCGAGGTTGGGCAGGATGTCGGAGAGGTTCCAATCGGTGGTCGGGTCTTCGGACGGGCTTTCGAGGGAAAGCGACTGATTCAGGGGCATCTGCTTCTGGCGCGTGGCCGTTTTGATGGCGGTGATGATGTGGCGGGTGATGCAGACCTTGGCGAATGCGGGAAAAGAGATGGCTTTGTCGGCCCGGAAGTCAATGATGGCCTGCCACAGCCCGATCTGGCCGACTTGCAGCAGGTCTTCCTTTTCCGCGCCGATGAGGAAGTAGGACTTGACCTTGGTGCGGACCAGGTTGCGGTACTTGTAAAGCATATACTCGGCGGCGGCGTTTTCGCCGCGTTGAGCGCGGGACACGATCTCGCGGTCGGACATGTCAGCGTATTTGAGCTGGGACTGACGCAGGCGGTCGGAGATGTCGCTGACGATGCTCCAGTCGCTGGATTGGGTTCTGATCAAGGGGAGCCTCACTGGCACGGATGATTGGCTGAAATACAGGCTAGATGATGAACGGCGGACTAGGTGGGTAAGGAAGACGGCGGCCCCGAAGATGGTTCGGGCGCCGCCGGGGAGGTCAACGAGACGGCTCATGATCCACTTCGATGGTCATGGTGCTGACGACGACCGCCAGCAGGACCAGGGCCATCGTCGCAATGGTCGTCAGCGGGCTGACGGGGATCTCCTTGAGCACATGGTTGCCGAGCTTGAGGCGCAGCGCGCGCACCTTGCTGGTGCCGGTGATCCGCTGGACCTGGCCGAAGAGGTCCACCCCCAGGCTGAACAAGTTGGCGGCGGGAACATTACCTTGCATAATTGCATCCTCGGGTGCGACAGCATTTCGGCTCCCTCCAGGGGCATCGGGAGAGGGAAGAAGCCGGTCGCACGAGGTCATTATACACGGTCGCTCTCAGGGCGTCAACCCTTTTTTGCATCTGCGGCGGCGTGTTTTCGCGGAATGTTCTCCCACGAGTGCATTCGGGGCAGGAATTCGAGAAATTCAGGAGATTTGAGGGCGAACAGAGTTATTTGCCGCCCACGTTGGGCAGCTCACGCCGGTAGGTTGTCGCTCCGGTGAGGGTGTCAACGGCGGAGTGGTAAGCGGGGAAGGAATACAGCTCGGTTCCGACGGTTCCCTGGCTGACCAGGGCAGCGGACGCCTCGCGCTGTGGGTCGGACGTGACAAGAACGGCAACCAGCCCGTGGGCGAGAATCATGCCGACGGCGACTCCCCCGACCAGGCCGAACAGCTTGTCAAAAAAGCCGGCCTCGAACTGCGTCAGGCCGTGGCAGTACCAGGCGATGCCGAGGCAGAGCGCGCCGAGCGCGACAAAGAGCAGCCCAAAAGCCCAGCTCCGGTTGACGCCCGACCCGCCGGCCTGGAGGTTGAGATGAGCGGCCAGCAGCGGCGCGAGGGCGGACGCGAGCCACAGCGCGGCGTACAGGCCCAGGGCGTCGAAGGCGGCGCGGCCAAAGCCGCGTTTGAGTCCCAGCGCGCCCGCACCGGCAATCAGCAGCAGCAGCAGAATGTCTAGCCAGTTCATGCGCTCATTGTCGGCAGACAGGCGGGGGAACTGAAGGGCCGCATGGCGAGGGCAGCGCGGCGAGGGCATTTGTGCTATAATAACCCCCGAAGTCATCCGGGTGGCCGCTGCGCGCGCCGCCGGGCGCGTGTCAGAGGAAAGTCCGGGCTCCACAGGGCAGCGATGCCGGCTAACGGCCGGGCGGGGCGACCCGCCGGAAAGTGCCACAGAAACATACCGCCGCTAGTCCCTCCCCTGGCCTATGGCCTCCCCTCTCCCTAATCTGGGAGGGGGCACAGTGGCAAGGGGCTTTGCGGTAAGGGCGAAATGGTGCGGTCCTTCGGGGCTTAAAGTAAGAGCGCACCGGGTCGGCGGAGACGCCGGCGCCGGGTAAACCCCATCGGGAGCAAGGCCGGAGGGCGCGGCCTGAACTTTTTCGTCCTCGCCTGGAATGACGAAAGGGCGACGCGCCCCAATGCGCCGCTAGAGGCGTCGGGCAACCGGCGTCCCAGAGAAATGGCCACACAAACACAGAACCCGGCTTATAGGGTGGCTTCACCAACGGGAAAAGCCCGCGCGTCTCACGATGCGCGGGCTTTCTCGTTTTTGGCCTCAAAGATCAAGAGGGCGGCTGAACATACGGCCAATCCACATCCTCTTCCGCCGGCTTGACGGGGAACCCAATCGCTGCCGACGCCATGAGAAGGAACGCCTCCTGCCACCGCGCCCAATCGTCCGGCGGCAAGCGCCCCGCGACCAACAAGCCGCTCGGCTCCACGGAGGCCCAGAGGTATCTCATCGAAACGTCCGGCTCTCTGTCTGGGTCGTCCGGCTCCATACCAAACCAGAACGGGATGCCGCCAGAATAGCCAACGAACCCAGGCAGCCGTTCGTAGACACGCCCCAGCGCCTCCCATCGGGCCTCATCCATGCGCCGGTAGTGGATGTTATAGGTTTCGCTTATCTGCTGGACAGGCATCACAGTAGGTGTAGGGTGCCCCGGATTTTAATCCGAGGCACCCCATTCTGAACTCCCGCACAGACCGGGGAAACTTACTGGTTGGCGGGGATCAGGAAGCCGACTTTCCAGGTGCGGGTGAAGTGCAGGCGCTTGTCCAGCACCTGGAAACGAGCGGCGTCTTCCGCCGTAAGCTGAACCGTGTCCTCGGCGGGTCCCAGGACGGCCTGGGCGGTCAGGATCAGGGGGTGCGCGCCGCCGATGCCGCTTTCGGCCTCGCCCGCGGCATGGTAGTAGCGCACGACGGACTCCTCCTGCACCTCGTCCGGCGTGGGGACATGGGAGCGGTCGGGATACAGCAGGGACTGGTCGGGGAGCGGGCCGTAGATGGCCGGGGCCGGCGAGCGGCTGATGCGCGGCAGGCGGCGGGCATCAATCAGGAGGCCGGTGTAGACGGACATGTCTTCCACGACGGGAGCGACCGGCGCAGGCAGCAGGATGGGCGCTTCGGGGGCGGGCAGGACTCGAATGCGGTCCGCTTCCACCCGGCCATCAGGCAATTGCACCCCGATCAGCCGGACGCGCATCCCGCGCGCCAGGTCCGCCGTCTGCCCGGCGCGCTCGGTCCCGCGCAGGATGATGTCGGCGGCGCGGGTGTCCAGGGCGTAGCGCTTGTCGTCGTCCCCCAGCAGGGTCACTCGCCCCTGGGCGGCATCCACCTCGCGGATCAGGCCGTCCACGTTGAGCTGCGGCTGGGCAGGGCCAAGCGCGGGTTCAGGCGGCAGGGGCAGCGGGGTCGGGGCCGCGAACACGACCGGAGCGGGAACGGGCGGGGTGTAATCGGCGTCGGGCAGGACGCGCAGGCGGGCGGCTTCCAGCAGGTTGCGCCCCAGCAGCGTCCCCGTCACTTCGACGCGCATCCCGCGCGCCAGGTCCGCCGTTTCGCCCAGCCGGCGGCTCTCGCGCAGGATGATGTCTGCCCCGTAGGCGTCCACGACGTAGCGGTGGTTGTCGGTCCCGGCCAGGGCCAGACGGTCGCTGGAGCGGCTTACCGACTGGACAATCCCTTCCACCACATAGTCAGCATGGCGCGGGGAATACAGGTCGTCGTCCGCGCGCACGGGGACGATTGACAGGCCAATGGAGCAGCCGAGGAGGCCGAAGAACGCCAATGCGGCACAACGAACACGCGGCATAGTGATTCCCTCCCGAAATTTCTTGACTCCATTATACAACGGATTCTTGGAATGCCCCGCATTTTTTCAGGGGGCCGTTCCCTTCGCCGCAGGCCCGCTCTCAGCATTGTCAAAGCCTTTCCCGCTCACCTCGGTGCGTGGGCCGTCACCGCAATCATCTTCAGGACGAAGTGATCGTTGCCTGACGGCGTTTTGGGGCTGATGACGACATGGGCTGTGACGAAATGCTTCCCAGCGGTGGTCTAAGTCAAGCTCGTGTTCCATCGTTTGGATCGCCGACTTTCCAAAGATTGTCGTCAGGATCAATGTTAAAAGCGGCTAACGCCTCATCCAGACTCAACGTGCCCTGCTCACTCGTCCACTGGAGCATGAGACTGATACAGGGGCGCACGTTGCCTTCATCGTCATGCGCTTTATAAACCGCAATGGCTGTTCGGTCTTTCTGCGTGGCGAATACATCAATGCCATTGCCGTTCATAAAGCGTTCGCGTATTTGATTAAGGCTGACATTCTCTCCACTTCCCTCATGTGCCATTTTGGTTAGCCTCTAGTTCAATCAGGGCGTAAATGTCGGACAGGGCCAGCGTTGTTTCCACAGAGGGCAGATGGACGATGCGGTCCAGGCCGGAGATGCCCCGGAAGTCCCAGTGGTCGTCGTGGCGTGTGTAGAGTTGGACGTGCGCTTCGTCCTGGGCCACCAGTAGGTAGTCGGTCAGGGCCGGGATGGTCTGGTAGTGGCGGAACTTGTCGCCCTGGTCGTAGGCTTCGGTCGAGTCGGACAGGACTTCGACGATCAGGAGGGGGTTGGTGATGATGTCTTTACGGCCCCGGTGGAAGCCGAGCGGGCCGCAGACGACCGACACATCGGAGAGTGTGTTGACGTCCGCACCGGTGTGGACCTTCATGTCCGAGCCGAAGACGCGGCAGCCTTTCGGGAGTAGGGCCGCCCGCAGCGTCCCCACAATGTTACTGGAGATCGTGTTGTGGTCGGCCGTGCCGCCGCTCACAGCACGGATCTCGCCCTTGACGTACTCCCAGCGTCCGAAGGAGGTGCGCTCGAACTCGAAGTATTCGTCCTCAGTGTAATGTTCTTTCTCGGCGTATTGGTACTGATGGGCTAAGGCCATGATCGTTCCTCCAGGCTTGCGGTTTGAGAGCAGTTCAAGAGCAGTTCAACGGCGGCGGGGGTGACTCCTGCTTCCGCCCCTTATACGGCCCGCGTGGCGCGCAGGAGCCAGGCGGCGAGGGCGGCGCGGCGGGCGGCCATCTGCTGCTCGACTTCGGCGTGGGAGAGGGGCGCATCGGAAAGCAGGCCCGTGCCGTAGTTGGTGGCGAGGGCGACACCGGCGTAGGGCAGGCCGGCCTCGCGGCAGAGGATGGCTTCGGGGGCGCCGGTCATGCCGACGACGTGCGCGCCCCAGGAGGCGAACAGGCGGACCTCGGCGGGGGTCTCGTAGCGGGGGCCAGAGAGGCACAGGTACGTCCCGCGCGGGTGGACGTGCGGGGCCAGTTCAGAGTCTACCGAGGCGAGCAGGATGGCGCGCAGGGCCGGGTCGTAGGGGTGGACGAAGTCGGTGTGGCGGACGTCCCCCGGCTCGCCGAAGAAGGTCACGACCTCGCCTTTGGTGAGGTCCAGGAAGTCGTCCAGCACGACCAGGTCACCGGGGGCGATCTCGGCGCGCAGGGATCCGGCGGCGGCGGTGGCGAAAACGGCCTGGACGCCCAGGTCGCGGAGGGCGGCGACGTTGGCGCGGTGGTTGATCCGGTGCGGCGGCAGACGGTGGCCTGCGCCGTGCCGGGCCAGGAAAAGCAGCTCACGGTCCTCGCCCAGCGCGGCTCGCGTCAGCGATGCCGCGCCGTAGGGCGTTTCCACTATTTCCGGCGTCCCGGCGACAAGCGCTTCGCCGAAGCCTGTCCCGCCGATGATCGCGATGCGTTTCATCATTGACAAATCCCTCGTTTCCGTGATACACTGCCCGCCGTGAGAAGCTCGAATGTTGGCAAGCGTCCTCCCTATTCTACTCCAAACGCGCGCCTCTGGCAAGCGCGCCTGGGCGTTCCTGCCTTTCTGCTCCTGCTGACCCTGATTTACTTCTGGCCGCAGCTTGTCCTAGGCCGCGTCCTGTATTGGGGCGACATCGGGCTGTACTTCACGCCGATGGCCGGCTTCCTGCGGGACAACCTACGGGCGGGCCGGGTCCCGCTCTGGAACCCGCTGATTTTCTGCGGCACTCCCTACGCCGGCAACCCGCAGGCGTGGCCGCTGTACCCTGTGACGGCCCTGCTGCCGTTCGTGTCCGCCCCTTATTTCCTCAGCGTGACCGTTGCCCTGCACGTCTGGCTGGCGGGCATCGGGACCTATCTGTTCGCCCGACGCGCGCTGGCAGTCGGGCGCGCGGCAGCGCTGCTGGCGGCCATCACATTCATGTTCGGCGGGCAGCTGGTCTCGAAGGAACAGTTCCCCAACATGGTACAGGCATCGGCCTGGCTGCCCTGGGTCCTGTGGGCGCTGGACCGAGTCCTGCGCGGGCGGCGCATCCGGGACGCTCTGACGCTGGGCCTGGCGCTGGGGATGCAGCTGCTGGCGGCCCACGCGCAGATAACGCTGCTGACGCTGTACCTGGCGGCGGCCTGGGGCGTGTTCGTGCTGCGGCAGCAGGACACGGCCAAAGAGAAGGGCGCGATAAATCACGCCCCTACGCGGCGGATGGCGGGGCTGCTGGCGTTGTCGTCCGTGACGGCGGCGGGGCTGGCGGCGGGGCAGCTTCTGCCGGCGATGGCGCTGTTCCGGGATGCCGCCCGGCAGAGGCTGTCGTTCCACATCGTCAACCGTTTCTTCCTGCCGGGTCATCAGCTCGGCAATTTCATCCTGCCGCACCTGCACGGGCACCCATATTGGGGCGACTGGACCGCACGGGGGAACTTCTGGGAGACCTGCTGCTATGTCGGCTGGCTGTCGTTCGGGCTGGCGATCTGGGGCGGCGTCATGGCCTGGCGCAAGAGCGGCAACCTGGGGGAGCCGAAAGCGGCGCGGTTCTGGACGGGCGTCTTCGCGTTCGGAGTCTGGATGGCGCTAGGCGGGAGCGGCGGGCTGTACCGCCTGGCCTATTTCGTCCTGCCGGGCTTCCGCGCCTTCCACGACCCCGCCCGCTGCTTGCTGTGGGGATGCTTTGCGCTGTCCCTACTGGCGGGGTACGGTTGGGAGAGGATCGCTCCCCCCGCCCCCAACTCCGGGGGAGCAGTAAGGAAATACCCCGCAGGGACTGACCGAGTATTCACCCTCCTTCCCTACTCCCCCAGAATTGGGGTTTTATTGGGGCGGGGCGGGGGGATAATCCTCCTCCTCGCCTTCGCCGACCTGACGTATTTTGGCCGGACGCTGTACCCGCTGGCGGACCAGGCCGCGCTGCTTCCGCCCGCGCCGAACATCGCCGCCGTCCAGTCGGACCCGGACGTGCGGGCACATCAGGCGCGCATCCTGGCCCCGACGGCGGGGGTCTGGCTGCGGTTTACCAGCCTGAGAGACTTCCGCCAAAACGTGCCGGGCTATCAAGCGCTGTGGGCGAACACGCTGACGCCCAACCTGATGATGCCTTACGGCCTGCGTGACGCCTACGGCTATGAGCCGGTCTCTTTGAAGGACGCGCAAACAGTGGATGGCAAGACGGCACAGGCGTTCGACCCGAAGGCCGCGCCGGAGGATCGGGCGGAGGCGGCGAGGCGGGCGGGCGCGCTGGGCGTGAAGTACGTCGCCCTCTGCCGGATCGCGCCGCCGGAAAAGACATTGCCTGGTTTGGTCCCCGTCCTCGCCGCGCCGACCCTCGCGCCGCCGGGCAAAGGGCGCGGGCCAGGGGCTTTGGTCTACCTGTCCCGGAACGCGCGGTGGCAGCCGCGCGCGCGTCTGGAAGGGTCGCCCGTACCGGTCACGCTCCGAGACGACGGGCCGGACCGGGTGACGCTGACGTGCGTGACGGACAGGGCGGCCCGGCTGATCCTGGCGGACACGCAGGCGGCGGGCTGGCGGGCGACGGACAACGGGCGGCCCGCGCGCATCGAGACGTATGGGGGCAGCCTGCGGGTCGTGCAGTTGGCAGGGGCGGGCACACACACCGTCGTGTTTTCCTACTCTCCCACCCCCTACCGGCTCGGCCTGTACCTGTCGCTGCTCACCCTGGCGGGCCTGGCGGGGGCGGCATCGTTTGCCGTCACAAGAAAAATTGCGCGCCGGGGAGGAATCCGCGCCGGCGGCGGCGAATAGCGTCGAAGTAGCCAGGGCAGCGCCGCCCCATCCTTCTCAGCAACCCAACTTTACTCTCGGAGGACTCTTTCTTCATGCCTCATTCCAGCGCTCCCGCGCGTCTGTTCGGCTGCCTGTTTTCCGCGGCTGCCCTAGCCCTCACCTTGAGCGGCTGTGCCAACAAATCGTCCGACAATGCCTCGTCCGGCGGAGGCAGCGGGGGCGGCACGGCCTCCAACGCCATCGTGATCGGCGAATACGGCTCCATGACGGGGGATCAGGCCACCTTCGGGACAGCCACCGACAACGGCGTTCAGCTTGCGATCAAGCAGGCCAACGCCGGCGGCGGCATTGATGGGCGTCAGGTGCAGCTCGGTTCGACCGGCAAGCCGGAGGACGACCAGGGCCTGCCGGATTCGGCCCTGACGGCCGTGAAAAAGCTGATCACGCAGGACAAAGCCATCGCGGTTCTGGGGGAAGTGGCCTCCAAAAACTCCATCGCCGCCGCTCCGTTCTGCAACCAAAACAAGGTGCCGATGATCTCGCCGTCGTCCACCAACCCGAAGGTGACCCAGACCGGCCCCTATGTGTTCCGGGTCTGCTTCACCGACAGGTTCCAGGGGCTGGTCGCCGCCCGGTTCGCGCGCGAAGTCCTCCACGCCAAAACCGCCGCCGTCTTTTACGACACGACCAGCGACTACAGCAAAGGCTTGCAGGGCTTCTTCCAGGACAACTTCAAGCGCCTGGGCGGAACGGTCGTCGGGGTCGGCACGTATCAGTCCAGCGACAAAAGCTTCCAGTCGCCGCTGACAACGCTGAAGGGGACCAAGCCGGACGTGCTGTTTGTCCCCGGCTACTACAAGGAACTCGGCCAGATCGCGCGCGAGGCGCGGGGCGCGGGCATCACCGCCCCCCTCTTGGGCGGCGACGGGTGGGAGTCGCCCAGCCTTCTGCAAGGCGCCAATGGCGCCCTGGAAGGCTGCTACTTTGTGGACCACAGCGCCCTGGACGTTAAGGACCCGGTCGTCAAGAAGTTCGTGGATGCCTACAAGGAGACCTACAAGACGGACCCGGACGCCCTCGGCGCGGCAGGCTATGACGCGGCAGGCGTGCTGTTCACGGCGATGAAAGCGGCGGGCAAGCCCGCCGACGGCGACTACAACTCGGATGCCTTCCGGTCCAAGCTGCGCGATGCCATCGCCGCCACCAAAAGCTACAAGGGGGCGACGGGCTTAATCAGTCTGGATGAAAACCGAGACGCGAAGAAATCCGCAGTGGTCCTGCAGATCAAGGGCAGCAACTACAAAAATGTCGTCGGCACTTATCAGCCGTAGCGGGGACCCGGTCCTGAAGGGCCGGGCTACTGGTGAATGAAAGTGCCTCCGGCACTCAGGATAAGTCTGCGGGCGGCTTACCTTGAGTCGCGGAGCGACTTTCACTGAGAGTAGCCCGGCCCTTCAAGGCCGGGAGTATTATCCATCATGCACGACCTTCCGCAACAGCTTCTGATTGGCTTGCAGCTCGGCAGCATCTACGCCCTGATCGCTCTGGGCTACACGATGGTCTATGGCGTCCTGAAACTCATCAACTTCGCGCATGGCGATGTTTACATGGTGGGCGCCTATTCGGGCATCGGGGCGATCTGGCTGCTGGGGACGCGGCTGCCGAGCTTGATCCACTTCCCTGCCCTCATTCCCTCCTGGACGGGCGCGATTTTGACGCTGCTGGCGTCCATGCTCGTCTGCGCCCTGCTCGGATTGATCATCGAGCAGGCGGCCTACCGGCCCCTGCGGACACGGGCTTGGATCGCGCCGGCGGTCTTTCTGGGCGCGGCGGCGGGCTATGTCGCTTATGAAATCGCCGTTGAGGAGAAATTGACGCCCGCGTCGTCGGTCTTCATCGGCGTTCTGGCCTGGGCAGGGCTGGCGGCGCTCCTGCACACGACCCAGCGGCGGCGCAGTGCGGGAAACGCCTCGCGGCTGACCGCCCTGATCACGGCTATCGGCGTGTCGCTGTTTTTGGAGAACTTCGGCGTCCTGAAGCAGATTTTCTCCTCCGAGCCGCGCTTCTACCCAACCCTGGTCAACCTGCCGGCGCCGCTCCACCTGGGGAGCCTGATGGTCGGCCTGGAGAACGTCCTGATTTTCGGCCTGTCTATCTTCCTGATGCTGACGCTCACTTACATCGTCACCCGGACCCGCATCGGCAGGGCGATTCGGGCTGTCTCGTTCGACGCCGACGCCGCCGCACTGATGGGGATCAACCCGGACCGGGTTATTGCGTTCACGTTCGCGCTGGGCGCCGGCCTGGCCGGCGCGGCGGGGGTCCTGGTGTGCGGCTTGCAGCACACGCAGTTTAACCCCTATTTGGGCGTGGCGGACGGCCTCAAGGCGTTTGTCGCCGCCGTGCTGGGCGGGATCGGCAACATCCCCGGCGCCGTCCTGGGGGGGCTGATCATGGGTCTGGCGGAAACGATGGTGGTGGCCTATGGCCCGCGCATCGGCGTAGACAGTTCCTACCGTGACGCCGTGGCCTTTTTTCTGTTGATCTTGGTCCTGCTGGTCCGCCCTGCCGGTCTGCTGGGCAAGTTCGCGCCGGAGAAAGTTTGACCTGTTCCCAGGGCTAAACCCCTGCGCTTTAGAAGTACAAGCCCCCGCCTGCGCGGGCGAGGACAAAGAGGGCGCGATTAATCGTATCCCTACTGCCCGCGCAGGCGGGGATTTGCTTTACCGAAGCCCCGCCGTTCAGGGCGGGGTTCTCAACGCATCATGTCAGTCATCACTCACACTGCCGCCCCGGCCCGCCCGCGCCCGCTTTGGCTCCGCCTGGGCAGCGTTGTTCTTGTTGCCGCCCTGCTTCTGCTCGCGGACCGTCTGACTTACGGGCCGGGCCATGTCCCGCCGCGCGCGCTCCAATATCAGGAAGACGTCATCATCCGGTGCGGGCTGGCGATCATCCTGGCCGTGTCGCTGAACATCGTCAACGGCTTCACCGGGCAGTTCTCGCTGGGGCACATCGGCTTCTACATGGCCGGGGCGTATGTCGGCGCGGCGCTCTCGACTTACGGCCATGCGCGTTTGTTCCCGCACCTGCCGACGGACGGCACGGCGGTCGGGCTGGCTCAAGGGGCGCTTCCGGTCGTTTTGACCTGCCTGGCGGGCGGGCTGGCCGCCGCCGCCATCGGCTTCCTGGTCGGCCTGCCGTCCCTGCGGCTGCGCGGGGACTACCTCGCGATCATCACGCTGGGCTTCGCGCAGATCATCCTGGTCGTCGTCCGCAACACCAAAGCCGTGGACGGGGCCAGCGCGTTCACGGGCCTGCCGACGAGCCAGTATCCCGACCTGCCCCATGTCGCGACGCCGCACCTGACGAGCGTGTTCTGGGTCTATCTGGTCGCCGCGCTGGTTTTGTGGGTGGCCTACAGTCTGCGGTTTTCCGTGCATGGGCTGGCATTTCTGGCCGTGCGCGAGGACGAAGTCGCGGCGGAGGCGATGGGGATTAACACGACCCGGTACAAGGTGCTGGCCTTCGTGCTGAGTGCATTTTTTACGGGAATGGCGGGGGCGCTTTACGCCCATTATCAGTCGTCGCTGTCCAACGAATCGTTCCGCTTCGACCGCTCGATTGACACGGTCGTGATGGTGGTTCTGGGGGGGCTGGGCAGCATCAGCGGCGTCACGATCGCCGCCGTTCTGCTGACGATCCTGCCGGAAGCCCTGCGCCCCATCGCCGAGTACCGGCTGGTGGTCTACCCGCTGCTGCTGGTTATCCTGATGCTGACCCGGCCGCAGGGCATTTTCGGGCGCGAGGAGATCGGCCGCGCCTGGCTGCTGGGGCAGGTCGGGGCCGTGCGCGGCTGGTTCGTCCGCCGCCCCGCGCCTGCCCTGGCGACGGGCCGCGACGTGATGACGACAGCGCGGGACCGGGACGAGACCCAGTTGTAGAGGTGCGCTTTCGCGCTCACAGGGAGGCGCCCCCTTACAGGCCGCCATGCACCACATCCCCGCCGACGACCGTCGCCCGCACGGACAGCCCCTGCGCCCATTCGTCCGGCGGCAGGGTCAGCGGGTCTCCGTTCAAGACCACGAAGTCCGCCCGCTGGCTCGGCGCGATCCGGCCCCGGTCAGCCTCCAGGAACACGCTGTAGGCCGCGCCCGCCGTGTAGGCGCGCAGGGCGTCGGCGACGGAGACGCGGTGGCCCGCGCCCAAGGTCTGCCCGGAGGGCGACTGACGGAGGGCGGCGGAGGCGATGCCATCAAGCGGCTGGCCGCGGATGACTGGGAGGTCGGAGCTGAAAACGAGCGGCAGGCCCGCCGCTTGCGTCTCAGCATAGGGCATCAGCCGCGCGGCGCGTGAGGCGCCCAGACCGGCGACGTAAGCATCGCCCAGACGCCTGATGAACTCGGGCTGATAGACGGGCAGGATGCCCAGCCGGGCCATGCGGCTCACCTGATCCGGCCAGAGCAGCATCGCGTGCTCGATCCGGTGCCGGGCGCCTGGGCGCGGGGAGCGCGCCAGGGCCTTGCCGTAGGCGTTCAGACAGAGGTCAATGGCGGCGTCGCCGATGGCATGGGCGGCGATCTGCCAGCCGGCGGCGTGAACTTTGGCAACCATATGGTTTAGTTCCTCCGCCGTCCAGACCGCCATTCCCAGGCTGTCGCTCCCGGTGAACGGGGCGCGCAGGAAGGCCGTCCGAGTGGTCAGCGCACCGTCGGTAAAGATCTTCGCGGGGCCGACACGGACTCGGTCAGTCTCATTCATTAGTTCGCCCGGCGCGGGGACTGTGTCCAGGCTTGCCAGGGAAGCCAGCGTCATCATCAGTGTGCAGCGGACCGAAAGCGCGCCGGACGCGGCGGCCTCGCCGTAGACCGGGATGTCGGCGGCGCTGTCCCAGGCGGAAACGCCCTGCGTGGCGTCCACGGCGCTTGTGATGCCCATCGCGTTCATCGCGCGCCCCGCGTTTCCCAATGCGGCGACCTTCTCGGCCTGCGTCGGGGCGGGGGCGACGCCATACGCCAGATCCACGGCAGTTTCCAGCAGCACACCTGTCGGCTCCCCCGCCTCGTCCCGCACAATCGTTCCACCGGCCGGGTCAGGCGTCTCGCGGGTGATGTTGGCGCGCTGCAAGACGCGGCTGTTGACCGAGACGGCGTGGCCGCTGGCGTGGGTGATGAGGACAAGCGGCTCACCGCCGGCCACGGCGTCCAGGTCGTGCCGGGTCGGGTGGCGGCGCTCGGCCAGGACGTTCTGGCTGTAGCCGCGCCCGCGTATCCACTCGGAACCGGCGGCCTGCTCGTCGGCCCTTGCTTGCAGGAGGCGCACCAAGTCGGGAACGGTCCGCGCATCGGCCAGGGAAACCATGGCGAGAGATAGGCCGAAGCCGAGGATGTGGCAGTGCGCGTCGTGGAAGCCCGGCAGCAGGGTCGCCCCGTTCAGGGAAACAACCCGCGTCCCCGGCGCGGCCAGCGGCAGGACGTCTTCATCACGGCCCACGGCGACGATGCGGCCCTGCGCCACGGCGACGCACGAGGCAGGCGGGTCCGTTAAAGGCAGGGCGGCGTGGGTATAAACGAGGTCAGGTGGGGATGACATTTGCCGTCTTCAACAGGCGCGGCTCCCACCGGGTTCCTGCCAAGGCTGATGATGCGCCACAGTGAAGGACATGCTGCTCTACAACCTTCTTTCCCTCTTCGGCTTCGTGTATGCCTTCGCGGCCATCGCGATCAGTTTCATTGGCTTCTCAAAAAGTTGGCTTGAGGCATCTAATCAACACGTTTTGAGTTTCCGTAAACCCAAGTTGATGAGGCTTGGTGCGGGAATGATAAGTCTGCTCTGCCTGTGCTTTTTACCGATAATTTTGGCAGACACCCGACCGACCGATCTTGTGCTGGTGTGGTGTTCCTTTGGAACCGCATCCATTGGACTTTTCGGCTTGCTTTTCTATCTGAGCGGCCCACAGGACGTTCTCATTGATTTGGATGCGAGAACCTGTCATGGAACCGATGGCTGGATGTTCTCCCCACGGAGACGGATTTGTCCTCTGACGGAGGCGTCCTCTTTGCGTGTCTGGGCAGGCGGTTATAGCTGGTATGTGGTTCTTTGGACAGGGGGGAAAAGAGACCCCATGTTTTTGCTCGCAAAGCCCGCTTCTAAGAGTGCTGCGGTGAGTTTCGCGCAGGAGATCGCAGACAAGTTGCACCTGCCCGTCAATGAAACAACCTTGGGAGAGACACGCAAACTGAGTTAAAGACAATATTCTGAGGAAGCAGGAGTTACACCTTCGCCTCCCGAATCAGACCAGCACACGACAGGAGAACACCCATGCCGACCCGCGAGATCGCCCGTTCCGAATGGAAAACGTACTTCGACGAGTTCAGCCGCGCCCGCTCGGGAGAGCGGGTGACGATCGAGCTGATCCACGACCCGCAGAGCGACCCGGAGTTCGCCGTGGAAAGGCAGCCGCTTGTCGGCCTTTCGTTCGAGGAGAAAGGCAGCGGAGAGGGCGACATCCAGATCATCGTCGGCGGCGAGACTGGTGACTCCCGCACCCATGCCATCACCCACCCGGTCCATGTCTACCACAAGAACGCGCGGGGCTTGATCAGCGACGAGGTGAACGTGGACGAGGTCTTGGAAGTCACGTCCACGGATGACCCGCGCATCACCTTCCTGCGCTTCGCACCGGCCGAGTAGCTCCCTCTCTGTCTGATGCTGATCCAATGTGTCCCCAATTTCAGCGAAGGCCGCCGTCCCACCGTCGTCGCGGCCATCGTGGACGCGGTGCGCGCGACGGCGGGTGTCCGGCTGGCGGACTGGAGCGCGGACCCAGACCACAACCGTCTAGTGGTGACGTTCGTCGGCCCGCCCGGCCCTGTCCGCGCCGCCGCCCTGGCCGCCGCCGCCGTGGCCGTCGCGCGGATTGACCTGGGCCGTCATGAAGGCGTCCACCCGCGGCTGGGCGCGCTGGACGTGCTGCCGTTCGTGCCGCTCCGGGGCCTGACCCTGGCAGACTGCGCCGCTCTGGCCCGCGAAGTCGGGCAGGAACTGGCGGCGCGGCACAGCCTGCCCGTGTTCCTCTACGAATCCGCCGCACCCGACGGCCGTTCCCTGCCGGTCGTCCGCCGGGAGGCGTTTCGAACGCTGATGCCGGACTTCGGTCCTGCTCTCCCCCACCCCACGGCGGGGGCCGCCGTCGTCGGTGCGCGCGGGCCGCTGATCGCCTACAACGTCGTCCTCGCCACGCCGGACCTTTCCGCCGCCCGCACCATCGCCCGCGAGATGCGCGTCCTGCCGTCCTTGCCCGGCATTCGCGCGCTGGGCCTGCGGCTGTCCTCGCGCGGGCTGACGCAGGTTTCGATGAACCTGACCCGCCCCGCCGAGACGCCCCTGCTGGCAGTGTTCCGCGAGGTCGCAGCGCGCGCCTTAGCGTTGGGAGCATCCGTGGTGGAAAGCGAAGTCATCGGCGCCCTCCCCGGCCCTTCCGCCTTCGCCGTTCTGAGCGACGCGCTGCAAGCGCCCGCCCTGAAGCCGGGTCAGGTATTGTGGGAGAACTGGGACGTTCCCGACAAGGGCACCTCTGCCAGAAACGCCCCCGGCAGGTAGACGCCACATAGCGACGGGGTGCGAGCCGTATTCGCTACCGGGCGGCTAAACGGAGCGCGACGGCAGCAGCAAAGGCATTTCCACCTTCCTATTGCGGGTTCATTTGGCCGAGCAGGAGGGTGTAGTTTTCTCGGAATAATTTCGTTGTCGGATGCTCCGGCCCCAGGGCTTTTTCAACGATCGCCAGCGCCCGTTTCAGCAACGGCTCCGCCGCCCCATAGTTGCCCTGGCTCATGTAGAAGTAAGCGAGATTGTTAAGGCAGGTAGCCGTGGTCAGGTGCTCCGGCCCCCAAGCCTTCTCAGTGATTGCCAGCGCCCGCTGGTACAGGGGCAGCGCCGCCTCGTAATTGCCCTGGCTCTTGTAGAAGATCGCTAGGTTGTTAAGGCTGGTTGCCGTCTTCGTGTCATCCGGTCCCAGCATGGTTTGGCAGATCGTCAGTGCCCGCTGAAGCAGAGGCAACGCTTCCGCATATCGGCCTTGGCTTTGGTAGAGGCTCGCCAGATTATTGAGACTCACCGCTACGTCAGGATTGTCCGGCCCCAAAGCCTGCTCCCAGATCGAGAGCGCCCGCTGGTTCAGCGGCAGCGCCTCCTCATAACGGTCTTGTCTCCTATAGAGGCTCGCTAGGTTGTCAAGGGAGGCAGCCGTGTCCGGGTGCTCCGGCCCCAGTACCTTCTCCCGAATTGAGAGTGCCCGCTGCAATAGAGGCAATGCTTCCTCATAGCGGCCCTGGCTGTCGTAGAGAAGCGCCAAGTTGTTGAGAATGGTAGCCGTGTTCGGGTGGTCCGGCCCCAGCACTCTCTCGCAGATCAAGAGCGCCCGCCGATACAGAGGCAACGCTTCCGCATACCGGCCTTGGCTTTGGTAGAGGCCCGCCAGGCTGTTGAGGCTGTTGCCCGTATCCGGGTGCCATGGCCCAAGCGCTTCCTCGCAGATAGAAAGCGCCTGCTGGTACAGAGGCTCTACCTCGGCATATTGACTATGCTCATGCAGATAAAAGCCCGCTGCACCGAGCAGCCGCGCCGCCTGCGCGAACTCCAAAGTATAGTTGGTAATGTAGGCAGCACATTTATGCACATGGGGCAGCAAGCGCTCGCACAAGGGCCAGTTGGCGACTTCGGGAGGGGGAAAGACACCTGCGACGGCGCGCACGACGCGCTCAACGTAGGCTCGGCGGGTGCCCTCGTCCATCTCGTGCTGGATGACCATCTGCACCAAACGGTGGATGCTCAATGTCCTTGCGTCGGCGTCCCGGCTCAGGAGTGAGTAGCGGCAGGCGGCCCCGATAATCTTTTCCCACGCCAGGCCCGAGGCCCCGAACGGACCCGCCCCTGCGTTCAGCGCGGCGTCGCCTCCGGTGAAGATTTCCTCGGGGATGGCGTTCGGCGCGAGGAACGCGCAAAATCGAATAAGGCCGTCGGCGGCAGGGCTGGCGGCGGCGACCTTGGCGAAGGCCAGGGAAAAGGTGACGCGGACGGAAGCATGGTCGCGGTCCTCGGAGTCGCCATACTCCGCCAGCAGTTCAGCGGCCTCCGTGCCGTAGAGTCCCAGATACCGGGCCGGGGAGCTGGGCGTCTCCTCAATGAAGGCCCCCGCCTGGTCCAGCGCCAGGGGCAGGCCGTCTACGGCGCGGGAGAGCGCCAGGGCGGCCTCCTTGTCCTCGGCGTCTGCCGCGTCCAGGGGGGCGTTTCCGCCGACGATCTTGGCCCGGCGCAGCAGAAGCAGCGCGCCGTCGTCTTCAGAGAGCTTGCCGATTTCCACCTTCTGAGCGAGTGTGCCGGTGGCGGAGGCGCGCGTGGTCAGCAGAACGTGGCCCTTCTTCTGGGACGGAAGAAACGGCTTGATCGCCTTTGGCTCATCGGCGTTATCCAGCAGGAGCAGCCAGCCTCCCTCACGCTCTAGCCAGACTTTGACGGCCTGCACGGCAAGGCTCTGGTCGGCCTCCCGCGCCTGGGGCAGACCCAAAAGCCGGGCGATCTCGACGAAGCCCTCGCGCAGCGTGGTGTCATCTACGGCGCTTACCCAGAAGACGGCCTGATACTCGTCTTGATGGCGGTAGGCATACTCAACGGCGGTCTGGGTCTTGCCGATCCCGCCCAGCCCACTGATCGCCTGGGGCTGGGTCAGGGCAGCGGGCGTGCCGGTGGCGAGGGCGGCTTGGAGATTCGTGAGAACGTCTTCGCGTCCGGTGAAGAACGGGTTGCGCGGGTACGGCACATTCCACAGCCTCTCCGACGCTGTGCGGTCGTGGTTCGGAGAGGCGTCTAAGGGTTTGGCGGCGTTGTGCCCCGCGCGACGGGCGGCAGGGTCTTCCAGGTGCCGAGTGCCGGCTTGGGGATGGCGTGCTGGCCGGTCAGATGGCGGTACAGGGCATTATACGCCGCGTCGGACAGATCGAAGTTGGCAAGGCGGTAGAATGTGAAGCCCTGAACGGGGGTCGGGATGTGGGCCGGGTCGCCGCCATCCAGCAGGACCGGGATATACCGGTCGCCTTGCCCCAGGTTGAAGTAGAGGCGATTGTAGATCAAGTTGCCTTCCCACTGGACGCCTAGGCCGACCCCCGCCGCCTCCTTCCGTGTGACGCGCCGGTGGTAGGCGGGGGAGCAGACCAGGAGGACGAAGTCGGCGGCATCCAGGTTGATCTCCATCCAGGACGGCCAGCCTTCCTTAGGGTTGGGGTCGTACTGGTCAATGACGACGTCCAGCCCGTCGTCGCGCAACCGGTCGGCCAGGGCGAGCACGCGGTCGGCATGTTGGTTGCTATCGTGGCTGTAGCTGATGAAGACACGCGGCGGTATCGGGTCTGGTTCGGGCATGGGCGGGTGCTCCTGGGGTCACAAGAGAATGAGCAAGGTGACAGTCTCGATGTGGTTGCTCCTTCTTTCACCAACAAAGCATCAAAATCCTGCGAACACGGCTAGAAGTGACGAATGAGGCTTCCCAGCCTTTCACAGCGCCGACGGTGAGGCCGGCGACGGACTCGTGCTGGAAAAGGGGAAAGAGCACGACTACGGGCAGGATGCTAATGGGAGTCCCAATTATAAGCATCTCGTACTGGCTGCCGTAGATGCCGATCATCAGGTAGAGTGCGATGGGCAGGGTGCTTGCCGTCGTGGTGAAGCAGGATCTGCGGCCACAGGAAGTTGTTCCATGCCCCCAGGGAGATGATCAGGCAGAACGCGCCAATCATCGGGCGAGAGACCGGCATCACAATGTCCATTGAGAGCAAAACACTCCACCGCCCGCGGCTCAGACCGGAATGACGCCCCTGCCGGGTATAATGTGTTTATCGCTGCCGCAGCCGACCGTCCGGCATGGCCCTGCGTCTGGACACATTTATGAATAACACTTCCCCTCATAAGGCGCGCGCCGCGCAGGAGCCGGGCCTCGTCAGCCTGGAGCCGCTGCTGCCCGCGCTGGCCGCCCGCTGGACCATCGGCGCACTGGGACGACAGCGGCTGTACATCCTTTCCGGCCGCTTCGGCGCGGAACGGCGCTTTTGCAGCCGCTATGTGGTCTTCCCCGAAACCATCATCGAGTCCCCCCTGCGCCGGCCGGATCACGCGGCTCCCCCGGCCCGCCCGGACGTCCCGCCCGGAGACCGCTGGCTGGTTCACGCTTTAAACGGTGAGCAGGACTATACCAAAGGCCGTCTGGACCTCCTGCAAGATGTGCTCACCGAGACCCCCGACGCGCAAGGCCGGCTGGAACACAGCCAGCGGCTGGGGATGGCAAACGACGCGCAGCAGGCGCAGCAGGAGTGCGTGGAGCACGCCATCGCCGCCGGCCACGGCAAGGCGCTGACGGAGACCGCGCCCGAAGTCCTGGAAGAAGGCCTGGAAGAAGGCCCGCAAGAAGGCCCGCAAGAAGTCTTGGAAAAAGCCCTGGAAGAAGTCGCGGTCGTTTGAGACAAGCGCCGAAACAGCCCTCGATGCTCCTCGCGATCATCAAAAAAGCCATCGGGAGAGCGCTGGGGCTGGGGCTGCTCCTGGCGGTCTCCTACGAAGTTCTGGGCCGCTGGCCTCATGCGGCCACCTGGGTCTGTCTCGGCGGCGCCGTCGTCGCCATTGCCGTTTACACCGCCTGGCGGGACGTTCGGGCGAAGAAGCCTCACTTGCCGTAAGGCCCTTCCGCAGCACCCTTCCACGGACCACGGGGTTTTCCTGCCGACGGTTCCGGGCGGTCTATTTTTCCGCGCGCAGCGCCTCGATCCGCCGCCCGACCGTCTTGTATTCGCCGCTCCCTTCCCAATTCAGCTCGCCGGCGAACTCCTCGCGGACGCGCCCCTGCTTGTCGATCAAAACCTCCGTCGGCCAGGATTGAACCCCATAAGCATTCCAAACGCGGGCGTCATTGTCCACGAGGACGGGGAAGCGCAGGCCGTGCTCATGGGCGAAGCGGGCCGTGGCGGCGGGGGCGCGCTCGGAGCGCGTCTCGGGCGTATGCACCGACAGCACGGCAACGTCGGTGCCGCTGTACTTCTTCGCCCAGTCGTTCCAGTAGCCCAGGTTGTGCTTGCAATTGATACAGTCCCGAGTCCAGAACAGCAGCACGACTACTTTTCCCTTCTGGGCGGCGAGCGTCGTTTCCGGGCCGTTAAGCCAGGGGCCGGACGCCGGGGCGGGGGCAGGCCGGGTCGCGACCGGCACGGCGTCAGCCTGGGCGGTCAGCGGCGCGAGGGCAGCGGCGGCGATCAGAGCGGCGGCAAAGGTCTTTTCAAAAATCTTCATGGGTTTCTCCTCTTTGTTTCATTCAGTTCGTCTCATTCGGCACCACAAACGGGGCCGGGCGAAAGTTCCACCGTCGCGATGGAACTTTCGGCCTCGGCCCGTTGGTTGAGCCGGCCATGAAGAACATCCTGAGAGGGGACGAGGCCGCCGCGCGGCGCCGGGCGTTCGGCCTGCTGGCGCGGGAGCAGGAGGGGAATCTGCTGCGGGCCGCCCGCCGGCTGTGCCGAGGGAACGACGACTGGGCACAGGACTTGGCCCAGGACGCGCTCGTCCGGGCCTATAAAGCCTATAGCACGGGCGGCTACACCGAAAGCGCGGCGACGCCCTGGCCCTGGCTGCTGCGTATCCTGACCAACCTCTTCATCAACGACTACAACCGGCGGCGCAAGTGGGAGGCCGGGGTAGATTTGGACACGCTGACGGCTTCGGGCGAGGGCGGCCCCTCTGAGACCCACGCACCCGCCTGTGACATGCCCGGCGTTGCCCTGCTGGCAGAGACGCTGGACGAGGAACTGGAGCAGGCGCTGGAGCGCCTGCCGGAAGGGATGCGCGTGTGCGTCGTTCTGGTGGACATGGAGGGGCTGGACTACGCCGAGGCGGCCAAAGCTCTGAACGTGCCGATTGGCACCGTCCGCTCCCGCCTGTCCCGCGCCCGGCTTCATCTCCAAGACCTGCTCCGCGACTATGCGCGCCGCCGGCGCCTCATTCCATAGATGATAGGAGAAGATTGATGTTCCAACACGACACGCACAGCGACAAGCCCTGCTGGCACATGCGTTCCCTGGTCTCCGCCCTGGCGGACAGCGCGTTGTCCGGCCTGGCACGCTGGTACACCGTCCACCACGTCGCCGGCTGCCCCCGGTGCAGCAATGCGCTGGCCTACTTCCAGGCGCTCAAGAGCCGCCTGCACTTTGCTCCTGCCCCATCGCCGCCGCTGACGCCCGCGCATTGGGTCGCCGTCGAGGCGGCCTGGGTGGAAGCCGACCGCGAGAACGACCCAGGCACGTCTGCTCACTCTTGACCTCCCCCTTTGGCCGTGTTCCGGGCGTCCAGCCGCGCCAGAACGAGTTGCAGGGTGGACTCCAGTTCCTCGATCTTGCGGAAGGTCTGGACGTTCACCTCGTAGTCGAGTTCGGCCCGTTTGGCGTCGTATTTGGATTGCTGGTTCTGGCTGATGAGTACGAAGCCGGTGATGAAAATCGTTTCCATCGCCAGGATGATGCCGAGCAGGGCGAACGGCGGGGCGTCGAAGCGCGGGGCCATGACGAGGACTCCGGTGTTGAGCGCCACCCAGGCCAGGAACCAGAGCAGGTGGACGCCCAAAAAGTGCGGCTTGCCGATCCCGGCGACGACTTTATCGGCCAGTGCCTCGTGCCAGCGGGCCTCCTTCTTTAGCTCCTCGCGCACATACGCGAACCCGCCCAGCGCCTTGTGGCAGACCGGGTTGGCGCAGAAGACGGCCTCGGGCGCGTTCACGCCGCCGCAAACGGGGCAGACGAGGGGCGGCGCGGGGGAAGGCTGTGCTTCCCGCGTGGTCGGTTCCGTGCTGTTGATATGGCTTTGCTGCATGGCTGCACCCGTGGCACCGACGGGATCGTTACCCGGCCCTGAAGGGCCGAGCTATTCCCGGCTCCGCCGGACAAAGCCCCTCCGGGGCTAAAGGCTGGTCTGCGCCGACTGCGCCTCAGCCCCGGAGGGGCTTTGCACTCTCGGTAGCCCGGCCTTTCAAGGCCGGGTAGAATCTCCCCGCCTACGAGATGTGCAGGCCACTTCTTGACGCAGTGCGTCGAGAATTGGCGGTTGCTTTTACTCCCCGCTCTGCTCGATGAGCTTGGCGACGAGGCCCGTCCAGCCGGTCTGGTGGCTGGCGCCGAGGCCGGCGCCGTTGTCGCCGTGGAAATACTCGAAGTAGAGGAGCAGGTCGTTCCAGTGGGGGTCGGTCTGGAAGACCTCGGTGCCGCCGTAGACGGGGCGGCGGCCGTCGTCATTGCGAAGGAAGGTGCGGGTCAGCCGACGGGACAGCTCGGCGGCGACCTGGGAGAGCGTGAGCGATTGCCCGGACCCGGTGGGGAACGGGACGGTGAACTCGGGGCCGAGGTAGTAATCAAACTTTTGCAGGGCCTCGATGAGCAGGTAGTTGAGGGGGAACCAGACGGGGCCGCGCCAGTTGGAGTTGCCGCCGAACAGGCCCGTGGTGGACTCGGCCGGCTCGTAGTCCACGCGGTACTCAACGCCGTTGACGTCCATGACGACGGGGTGGTCGAGGTGGAAGCGTGAGACGGCGCGGAGGCCGTGGGGGGAGAGGAACTCGGTCTCGTCGAGCATCCGGGTCAGGATGGTCCGCAGGCGGTCGGGACTGACGATGGAAAGCAGGCGGCGGCCGTGGTGGCCGGTCTCGCAGAGGTCAGCGACGTTTTTGACCAATTCGGGCCGGTTAGCCAGGAACCAGGCGATGCGCTGCTGGAAGTCCCCCAGGGCGACGTACTCGTCCTCGTCCATCGTGTCCACGGCCAGCAGGGGGATCAGGCCGACCATGGAGCGGACGCGCAGGAACTCGTTGGTGCCGTCGGTGTGGTGCAGGACATCGTAGTAGAAGCCGTCCTCCTCGTCGAACAAGTCCACATCGGCCATGCCCATCGTGTTCATGGCATGGGCGATGTAGACGAAGTGCTCGAAGAACTTGGTCGCCATGTCCTCGTAGGTGGGGTCGTGCCGCGTGAGTTCGAGGGCGATGGAGAGCATGTTGAGGCAAAACATCGCCATCCACGAGGTGCCGTCGGACTGCTCCAAATACCCGCCGGTGGGGAGGGGCTGGGAGCGGTCGAACAGGCCGATGTTGTCCAGGCCGAGGAAGCCGCCCTGGAAGACGTTTTTGCCCTCGGCGTCCTTGCGGTTGACCCACCAGGTGAAGTTCATCAGGAGCTTGTGGAACATCTTTTCCAGGAAGCGGAAGTCGCCCTCCTTTTCCAGAACGCGCGCCTCGATCTGGTAGACGCGCAGGGCGGCCCAGGCCTGGACGGGCGGGTTGACGTCGCCGAAGGCCCATTCGTAGGCGGGCATCTGGCCGTTGGGGTGCTGATACCACTCGTGGCCGAGCAGCAGGAGTTGTTCTTTGGCGAACTGCGGGTCAATGACGGCGAGGGGGATGCAGTGGAAGGCGAGGTCCCAGGCGGCGAACCAGGGGTATTCCCAGGTGTCCGGCATGGAGATGATGTCTTTGGCGTTGAGGTGCCGCCATTCGTGGTTGCGTCCTGACCTGTGGCCGGCGGGGGGCGGGGGCTGGTTGGGGTCGCCGTCGAGCCAGTGGACGACGTCGTACTTGTAGAACTGCTTGGACCAGAGCAGCCCGGCGAACGCCTGCCGCATGACGAGGCGGGCGTCGGGGGACAGTTCGGCGGAGCCGATGGAGTCGTAGAAGGCGTCGGCCTCGGCGATCCGGGCGGCGAAGACCTGGGTGAAGCCGGTTCCGAGGGGGCCGGAACCTAACGTCCCGGCAGAGGAACCCCTCCCGGCTCGTTCCTCGCCACCCTCCCCCACGGGGAGAGGGGCCGGAGAAGAGGGAGTCAGGACGGGCTGGTCGGTCAGCCGCAGGCGGATGACCGTTTCCTGGCCGCCTTCTACGGTGACTTGGTAGCGGGCGCAGGCTTTGGTTCCCGTTTGGGCGGGGTTGACTGCGCCCGCAATGCTGCCGACGATGTAGTCGTTGAGGCCGTCCTTGACGTAAGGGGTGGGATTATCCACGCCGTAGAGTCGCTTCAAGTTGGTCTCGTTGTCGGTGAACAGCAGGTCGGGCGTTCCCGAGCAGAGCAGGGTGTGCGGCCCCAATTCATGGTGACTGGCCTCGATGGAGACGAGGGCACCCGGCCCCTTCTTCATTTCAGGCCGCGCGTTCTTGGGGCTGTCCCAGCCCCAGGCCCAGACGTTGCGATACCAGAGCGTCGGCAGGATCTCCAAAGTGGCCGTGTCCGGCCCTCGGTTGGCCGCCGTGATCTGGATGAGGATGTCGTCAGGGGAGGCTTTGGCGTACTCGACGGTGACGTCCCAGTACCGATTGTCCGCGAAAACTCCGGTGTCCAGCAGCTCGTATTCCGGCTCGTGCTTGGTGCGCGCGGCGTTCGTTTTGACCAAATCCCCGTAGGGAAACGCCGCCTGGGGATACTTGTAGAGCATCTTCATGTAGGCATGGGAGGGCAGGTTGTCCTGGAAGAAGTAATATTCTTTGACATCCTCGCCGTGGTTGCCTTCCGGCCCGGACAGGCCGAAGGGCCGCTCCTTGAGAATGGGGTCTTGGCCGTTCCACAGAGCCAGACCGAAGCACAGGCGCTGCTGGTCGTCGCAGACGGCGGCCAGCCCGTCCTCGTTCCAGCGGTAGGCTTTGGAGCGCGCCCAATCATGGGGCAGGAAGTCCCAGGCGCTGCCGCTCGCCGAGTAGTCCTCGCGGACGGTGCCCCAGGCGCGGGCAGAGACATACGGCCCCCAGCGCCGCCACTCCGCGCCGGGCCGTCCCTGCCGCAAATCTTCCAATCGCTGCCGCTCTTTGTCCGTGCTTGCCATGCCGCTTTAGTTCGGGACGAGCGGGCGAGTTTCCTGCGGAAGATGGACTGGTCCCGGCACTGGAAGTGCCGGTCTACTCGTGAGTGAAAGTCGCTCCGCGACTAAGAACGGATGCGTAGGAACGCGACTCATCGCGCCCTCGCCTCAGTGCCGGAGGCACTTTCACTTCGCGTAGACCGGCACTTCCAGTGCCGGGACCTCTCCTCGTGCCGGCTGCGCGCTCATCATAAACTTTGCACGCGCCCTAATGGAGGTTGACCGTCAGGAAAAACCGGCAAGGCTCAGGCGGGAGGCCGGTCGCCTTCGCCCAGCATTTCCGCGCGGTCCATCACCGCTGTCGTGCTGCCCACACTCTCCGTGTCCGCCGCGTCCATGACTTCCGCCGTCTCCATGACTTCCGCCGTCTCCATGACTTCCGCCACGTCCACGACTTCCACCGTCTCCACCAGGACTACGCCGTCCGGTGTGTCCACCACTTCCACCGTATCTACGAGGATCGTCTGCGGGGCCGGCGCGTCGCTGTCGGAAGAGATGCCAGCGGACGGGGGGCGGGACGGCGGCGCGTCGCCCTGGTCACCTTTGCTCTGACGCCAGGCGTAGAAGGCGAGGCCCGCGCCCAGCAGCAGGGCGCTGGTGAGGGTGCGGTGGAAGGCGCTGAAGGTATACAGGCTCATTTCGCGCGTGTGGCCGGGGAAATTGCCGCGCTCCGCCAGCCGGTCCGAGGGGGCGTCCAGCGCGTTCCTTTGGCTGGGTGGCTGCGGCTTCAGCTTGGACTGCGGCGCCATGACTTTCCGCATGAAGGCATCCGAGACCGGCGGGGCCAGGACGCCCAGGAGCGCGATGCCGCGACCGCCGCCGCCGATGAACACCTCGCGCTTGGGCTTCTGGGCGGCGCGCAGGATGGCCCGCGCGACCACTTCGGGCGCATAAGCGGGCGCGGGGTGCCGCGCCTCGGCCTCCATGTAATTCTTCGCGTTCAGGGTGTATGGGGTGTCCACGGGGCCGGGCTTGATCAGCGTGACGGAGATGGGGGCGCGGTCCAGGGCCAGCTCCATCCGCAGGGCGTCGGTGAAGCCCTTGACGGCGTGCTTGGTGGCGCTGTAGCTGCCCTGCAAGATGGCCGCCCGCTCCGAGAGGGTGCTGCCGATGTTGATCAGCGCCCCGCCGCGCGTTTTCAGATGGGCGACGGCTTCTAATGACCCGTAGACCACGCCCCAGTAGTTGGTCTCGAACTGACGCCGCATGTCCTCGACGGGCGTGTCCACGGTCTTGCCGTAGATGGAGACGCCCGCGTCGTTGACCCAGGTGTCGAACCCGCCGAACCGCTCGACGGCGACGCGGGCGATCTGCCGGACCTGGTCCCGGACGCCGACGTCCGCGACCACATAGGCCGCCTTGCCGCCGGCCTTCGTGATTTCCTCCGTGAGCTGCCTCAGCGGCCCCTCGCTGCGCGCCGCCAGGACCAGCGTGGCCCCCGCCTTCGCCGCCAGCCGCGCCGTCACCAGCCCGATCCCCGACGAGGCCCCGGTGATGACGATCACCTGATTTTTTAATTTTTTGAGTTTCATTGCCGTTCTACCCCTGCCTTTCCGAGTCCCTTGCTTCTACCCTGGGGGGAGACGCCGCAAACGGAAGGGGGATAAAGATCGCCCCCAATTCTGGGGGAGTAGGAAGGGGAGGCAGGCAGCACCCCAAGGGCTTCTCCCATCAGGCTTGTTTGACGCCGAGTATCAGGGCCTCCACCTCGGCCTTGCTTTCCCGTGCCTTGCGCTCCGCCTGCTCCCGAAGACGGGCCATTTCCTGCCGCTGGGCCTGCACCTGCTGAACGATCTCGCGCTGCACGTCGAGCGGCGGCAGGGGGAGAGGGAAGCTGCGGATATCTTCCGCACCGATCTTCCACATACCGACGGAGGTTCGGGCATTGGATTGGAAGTAGGCCCGGCCTAGCTTCGTTTGGATGACTTCACGAACGTACTCCGGCAGGACGGTCTTTTGGAAGCGCACCCGAATGATGATGTCGGGGAAAAGAATGTCGGGGCAGTCTTCCTCCACCAGCGCGCATTTGGCAACGTGGCTGTAACTGCCGACGCTCCGGCAGAGCAACAGATCGCCCTTGTGCAGAGAGAAGCGGGCCGCAGTCGCTTCTGAAACGTCCACATATTTGCTCAATGCTGTGTCAAGACCGGCTTCCGTAAGTGCATTCAGTTTCAGCATCTTGTAGGGCGTGATCTTGGCAACGGGCTTGATGCTGTAGCCATTGCTCGTCCCTATGAGGCAATCGCTGAGTGGAACGATGGGGTACTTTGCCTTTGTGAAGCCGGACGCACCCTGCAAGTCGCGCCGGATATAGCCAACGCTCCACCGCTCCAAGTCGCGCCAGTTCAAGGCGAACGCTTTGGGCAAGGCGCGGAACTCTTGTGCCGGAACGCCCAGACAGCCCAAAACCAGCCGCGAAGTGACCCCTTCCGTGTGAAGGAACTGGTCACGAAGGGCCTTAACGTCCGCCTGCGCCGCCTCCCACCGCGCCACAATGGCCTGCTGGACAGGCAGAGGAGGCAGAGGAACTTTGGCATTTAGTAGGGCGGCCTCGCTGATCTCACCTTTAGCGGCTCCGCCTGTTGCCGCCAAGAACTGCGCGCGGCAGTAAGACGAACGCAGAGCGAGCCAAGCATAGGTGCTGTCAAGCAGATCAGGCTTTGGAGTGAGGGCGCGATAGTGGATAGAGGCGCTGACTTTGCCGACGACTGGACTGACTAGGCCGACCGAACCTTGCCGTGCTCTGATTTTAGAGACCAGTAGATCGCCGGGGCAAGCAAGATATTGATCCATCCGGGTTTGCTGTTTGTTGCCCGCGTAGATAATGCCGTCAAATCCAACCTTGTCAACCATTGTGACTTCGCCTGAAGCTAACTGGTTCGTGGGAATTACTTCCCAACGGACTGTCACCAAGTCGCCAAGCCGAATCAAGGGGTGAGTGACTTTGAATGAGCGGTTCAGCCGAGTGGAGAGAACATCCCAACGCTCCATGTCCTTGAACCAAACCGCGAAGGCGCGGGGGCGGGCTTGTTCACTCATCTTCGGCGCTCTCACCTGACAGGTTTTCCTCTAGGTCTTCAGGTTTCAGGTCTTCGCCGATGGCCTGTTCCCCCATCAGGAACGCCTCCGGGTTCTGCCGGTACTCTCGGTACACCTCTAGGCACGTCTGCGACACGCCCGCCGGCAGGGCGTCCCGGCGCGGGCCTAGCTCGTTGCTGTCCTCGTCTCCGGTCGCCGTTATGCCGACCTTTTCGGCTTCGTACAGGAAAATGGGATAGGCAAACCGCTCCCCTAACAACGCGCGGGCCTCCTGGGTGATCTTCTCAGCTATCGCACGCTCGAAGTCACGCCGCTCTTTGGCGAGGAGCGCCACTTGGCCCTTGTCGCCTGCCGCCCGCACCTCGGCAAGAGATGCGATGAGTCGGGCCGTCTCGGCGTCTATTTCCGGCTGATACTTGGCCTGGGTTTCCGCCCGTGCCGCCGCGTTCTTGGCGTCAAACTCGCCCTGCTCGGCGTCGGTGAACTTTTGGAGAAAGAGCAGGGAGGCTTTGACGCTGGCCCCGCTGGCGGTGAACGTCTCCTGGGGCAGACTGACCACGGCGCGCAGGAAGGCGCGGTCCTCGCAGAACTCGCGGACGTAAGCCAGGGAGGGGTTATTGAAGATGCCTTCGGGCAGGACAATCCCCAGCCGCCCGTCGGGCTTGAGCAAATCCAGGCAGCGTTCCAGGAACAGGATTTCCGTTTTGATCTTGCTGTCTTTGCCGCCGCGCGGCAGGGTGAACAGGGACGTGATCGGCTCGCCTTTTTTGGCTTCCACGCGGGCGCGCGCTGCGGTGTAGGCGTCGCCATACGCCTGCTCGTAGCGGCGCAGGTCCTCGTCGTCCAGTTCCAAGTCTTCCGGGCGGATCAGGTCTGAGTTTTCCACATTCGCGCCAAACGGCGGATTGGTCAGGATGATGTCAAAGCGGCCCTCAAAGATGCCGTTGACGTTCAGGAAGCCGTTATGGTGGTGAACGCCGCCATGCCCGTCGCCGTGCATGATCATGTTCATCTTGGACGTGCGGGCCATGCGGTCGTTGGCGTCCGTGCCGTAGATGCAGCGATTGGCGAGTTTCCACAGGCGGGAGCCTTGTACGCGCTGGTCGAGGCTCTTTTGGAGACGCTCGTACTCGGCCAAGAGCCGCTTGGCCTTTGCATCTTCGGACAAGTCCTGCGCGTCCAGCCCCTCTTCAAAGGCGCGGTACTCCTGGTCGGCGTCGGCGAGTATCTTTTCGCGCACGATCTCGAAGAAGCGGATGAGGAAGCCGCCGGACCCGCTGGCCGGATCACAGATGACGTCGCCCTCGTGGGGGTCCACCATCTCGATCATAAAGTCCACGATGGTGCGCGGGGTGAAGAACTGGCCGATCTCGCCCCGGAACGTGCGGCCCAGGAAGCGTTCAAAGGCGATGCCCTTGATGTCCTCGCTGGTGTCCGAAAGGTTATACTTTTCCAGCCGCTTGACGATCTCGCGCGCCGTGTTGAACTTCAGGTTGATCTGGTCGTCGGCGTGGAAAATCTTGTCGCCCTTGTAGTCCTCCTTGGTGGTCTTGAACAGGCTTCCCAGCGCGTCGCCGGTGATCTCCTGCTGCTGGTCCATGAACTCCATCGAGAAGCGGTTTTCGCGGGCGCGGCGGCTCCGCATCCGCCGCTCCTGGTCCACCTTCACAAAGAGCATCTTCGCCATCTCGTCAAAGGCGGCGGCGGGGTCCTTGTGCTCCCGGTTGCGGATGATGTCGTGGCAGTCGTGCAGGAGTTTGGCGAAGTCGCGGTCGTTGAACGTCTTCTGGGCGCTCATCAGGTCTCTGATGCGCTCGTCCGTATCCCCGGCTTCGGGGATGTTGGCAACTTCCTCTCGGTAGCCGGGCATTCGGTCTTTGAGGACGCGCCAGTATTTGGTTTCGCGGCTGTTGTGGGTGACGAAGAAGGGGGCGTCCACGCGGCGGGCGTAATCCTCGCCCTGCTGGTAGTCCTTCTCAGTGATGGTGACGTTGTCGCTTTTGCACTCCACGACAATGAACGGACTTTTGTCGTCGTCTTTGTCCTGGGCTGTCCGCCAAAGGATGAAGTCGGCGCGGGCGGCGGAGCCGCGCCCGGTCGTGTTGACTTCTTCTTTGATCTGAGCCAGTGAATAGCCGTAATCATTCACGAGGATCAGGAGATAGTTCTGCCGGACGCGCTCTTCAGGCGTCTCACTGAGCCACATCTTGCGGACAGGACTGTAAATCTTGCCGTCCTTCTGCTGAACGGTCAGCAAGGCTTTGGCAGGGGCGGCGATCATGGTCATGGAAAAATCTCCGGGGAATACCTGGTTGTGTTCAACGCGGGAGCGCCAATTTCCTGCCTGCGCGTCAGGGGAGAGTGGGAGCGACGTAGCGGAGCATGACGAGAAAGTGGCAGGCGCTGCCGGCGAGCACGAAGAGGTGCCACAGGTCGTGGGCGTTGAACTTGCCGGGCCAGAGGTGAGGGCGGTCGGCGGCGAAGATCAGGCCGCCGATGGTGTAAGCCAAGCCGCCCGCCAGCAGCCAGCCGAAGCCGGCGGGCGTGAGAGCGCGCTCCAGCGGGCCGGCGGCGGCCAGGGCCAGCCAGCCGATGATGGCGTACAGCAGGACGCGCGCCCAGTCCGGCAGGCCGTGCCGGGGGCGGCTGCCGACGATGCCAACAAGGGTGAGGAGGCACACGGTCCCGCCGAGGCCCCAGCCCCACGGCCCGCGCAGGCTGACCAGGCACAGCGGCGCGTAGGTGCCCGCGAGGAACAGGAAGATGGCGATGTGGTCCCATCGCTGCAAACGGTCCAAGCTGTCTTCGGGGAGCCACAGGGAGTGGTACAGGGCGCTGATGGTGTAGAGGAGGATCAACGTCGTCCCGTAGAGGGCAAAGGCGACGGTCCGCCAGGGGTCGCCATGGGCGGAGAGGAGCAGCGTGATGAGGGCGGCGACGGCGAGGCAGGCGCCCAGCCCGTGGGACAGGCCGCAGAACGGCTCCCGGACGAAAAATCGGCGGCCTTCGCTCATGTCTTGCTCATGCTCCAGGCTTTCCCCTGAAGCCGGGGGTTAGGATACCCGAAAAGAAGGCATCCTGTCCCGGCTCGCTAGGGCCTTGCCACCCTTCCCTCGGAGAGATGGGGCAGGAAAACAGCAGCGGGGCGTGGAATAGGGCGAAAGCAGTTAAAAGAATCGGCAATGCCGAATATGATGGATTTGCTCGGTGGCTGGGTCACATCATGGAGATCGGCGGGGGCAATGGGGAAGGAACGATTGGCGGCATTCAGCGACGGGGTGCTTGCCATCATCATCACGATCATGGTGCTGGAACTGCGGGTGCCGCACGGGAGCGACCTGGCCGCGCTGCGCCCGCTGCTGCCGGTCTTCCTCAGCTATGTCCTCAGCTTCGTCTACGTCGGCATCTACTGGAACAACCACCACCACCTGCTGGCGGTCACGGAGCGGGTGAATGGGGGCATCCTGTGGGCTAACATGCACCTGCTGTTCTGGCTGTCGCTGGTCCCGTTCGCGACCGGATGGCTGGGGGAAAACCATTTCGCGCCCGCCCCGACGGCCGCCTACGGGGCGATCCTGCTGGCGGCGTCGCTGGCCTACTGGCTGCTCCAGCGTGCGATTCTGGCCGTGCAGGGGCCGGACTCGCGCCTGGCGGCGGCGGTCGGGCGCGACCTCAAGGGAAAACTGTCGCCGGTCTTTTATACACTCGCCATCGTCTGCGCGTTCGTGCGCCCCTGGATCGCGGACGGGTTGTATGTCCTGGTGGCGCTGATGTGGCTGATCCCGGACCGCCGCATCGAGCGGGTCGTATCGGAGAGTCCGGGCGGGGCAGAGGGAGCGGCAGAGCCGGTTTGATTACATCGCGAAGGCGTAGAATTAAGGCGTAGGACTACGGTTCGCGCAGGAGGGCGTGGAAGCCGGCCTGCTGGAAGTGGTGGTCGTAGGCGAGGGCGTCGGTGAGGCCGAGCTGTTCCATGACGACAAAAGAGGCACAGTCGGTCAGCCCCCACTGCTTGTCGCGGTAGCGCTCGTAGCGGATCAGGGCATCCTCGAAAGAAATGTCAGCCTGTAGAATGACGGTGACGGACGGGTCCAGTCTCAGTTCGCGTACAAACTTAACGACCTTGATACGGGCAACCGGGCCGGCACCGGCGACATGATTTAAGAGTTCCGTTAGGACCAGTTCCGTCGTGATGATGTGGACCCCGCCAAGCGACCGTGAGATTGTGCGTGCCTGGAGATGTAGCCTGTCCCGGTCATCCACTGTGGCGATCCAGTAACCGGCATCCGCGAATACAGCCCTCATTTAAGATCCTCCGGCACGTCCACTTTCGGCGAACCATAGAGGTAGTGCTTATAGTTAATGGAGCCGTCGTGAGGCATACGGGCCTTTTCCTCCGCCGGTATTTCCGCCCCGATTTCGGCGGCGATCTCCCAAATGGGCTTCGCCGTCGGGTCATACTTCGCATCGCGGATCGCTTGGAGCGTTTCGGCAAGGGACCGTGAAGGCTTGGGGCCCATGAGGCGACGCCGCGCCCACTCCTGCATGGAGAGGCCCTCACTCTGCGCTTCCTGCTGGAGACGGGCCTGCTCTTCCGGCTGTAATTCGATTTCTAGGATAGCCATGTTCCCATAATACCACAAAAAGGGCAGGCGGCCTAGCTGTCGCGCTCGACGATGTAGTGAGCAAGGGCGCGGAGGGGGTCGGCATGGCGGTCGAAGCCGGCGAGGGCGACCAGGGCGGCGTCGCAGGCGCGGCGGGCGAGGGCGCGGGAGGCGGGGATGCCCAGCACTTTAGGATAGGTGGCCTTGTCTTGCTTCAGGTCGCTGCCCAGAGGCTTGCCCATCTTGTCGGCGTCGCCTTCCAAATCTAAGATGTCGTCGGTGATCTGGAAGGCCAGGCCCGTCTGCGCGCCATAGACGTGCAGGGCGCGCTCCTGGGTGACGGTCGCGCCGCACAGCCGGGCGCCGGCCAGCAGGGACGCGAGGAGCAGGGCACCGGTCTTGCGGGCATGGATGGAAGCGACCGTCGCCTCGTCCAGATCGTCCCGGCCCTCGCTCTCGATGTCCGACACCTGGCCGCCGACCATGCCGCGCGTCCCGGACGCGCGGGCGATCATGGCGACGGCGTCCAGGACGCGGTCGGCGGGGGCATAGACGCGGCATTCGGCGATCAGGTCGAAGGCCAGCGCGAGCAGGGCATCGCCAGCCAGGATCGCCATCGCCTCGCCGTAGACGACATGGGAAGTGGGGCTGCCGCGCCGCAGGTCGTCGTCGTCAATGGCGGGCAGGTCGTCATGGATGAGCGAGAAGGTATGGATGCACTCGACGGCGCAGGCCAGCGGCGTGACCCATTCGGGCGGGCCGCCAACGGCCTCTGCCCCGGCGTAAACGAGGATGGGGCGGAGCCGCTTGCCGCCGCAGAAGAGCGAATAACGCATGGCTTCGTGCAGGCGCGGCGGCAGGCTGCCCACGGGGGGCAGGTAGATGTCCAGCGCACGATCGGTCAGGGCGCGGCGCTCGACCAGATAGGCGGCGAGGTCGAAAGACTGGGCGGAGGTCATGGGGACGGTCAGGACTTTCCAGCCGCGACCTGGGCGGCGGTCAGCGTGTTACGCAGGAGCATGGCGATGGTCATGGGGCCGACGCCGCCGGGAACGGGGGTGAGGGCGGAGGCGACTTCGAGCGCGCCCGCGTGGTCCACGTCGCCGACGTCGTGATTACGTCCGGGCACGCGGTTGTAGCCGGCGTCCAGGACCACCGCACCGGGCTTGATCATGTCCCGCGTGATCATCTCGGCCTTGCCGACGGCGGCGCAGAGGATGTCGGCCTGGCGGGTGATTGCGCCGAGGTTCGGCGTCCGGGAGTGGCAGATCGTGACCGTCGCGTGCTCTTGCAGGAGCAAGAGGGCGAGCGGCTTGCCCAGAATGACGCTGCGCCCGACGACGACGGCGTGCCTGCCGGCGAGGGGCAGGCCATAGCGTTTCATCAGCTCGATCATGCCCGCCGGGGTGCAGGCGTGGAAGGCGGGTAGGCCCGCCACGAGCCGGCCCAGCGAGATCGGCGCGATGCCGTCCACGTCTTTGGCGGGGTCCATCTGGGACAGGACAGCCGGCTCATCCATGTGCTTGGGGAGAGGGTGCTGGATCAGAATGCCATGCACGGACGGATCGGCATTGAGCATCGCCAGGCAGTCGGTCACCTCGGCCTGGGACGCATCGCTGCCGAACGGGAACGTGCGCGACCCCATGCCGGCGCGGGCGCAGGCGCGCTCCTTCATGGCGACATAGGTCTGGGAAGCGGGGTCATCGCCCGCGAGGATGGCGGCCAGCGTCGGCACAATGCTGGTCTCGGCGGTCAGCCTCTTGGCGGCGACGCCGACTTCGGCGCGGATGATTCTGGCCGTGGCCGTGCCGTCCAGGAGAATGGGTGTCGTCATGTGCGAAGGATTCCTCTTAGGCCAGGCCGCCCAGCCCTTTGCCGATGAAGTAGGTCACGACGCCCTCCACCGCCCCCACCGCCGTCATCTCCAGGCCGCTGCTCCACCAGGAGCGGACGGTGATCAGCGTCTTGGCCGCGCCGACGGCGAAGTGCGCCAGGAGCGAGACCACAGCGGCGGCGATGATGGCGGGCAGGCCGTGCAGAAACAGAAACGGGATGATGGGGATGAATGCCCCGACCGCCGTGGAGAGCGCCCCCGACCCTGCCGAAACGTAGGGGTTGCTGAGGGCGTCTTCCGTGAGGTTGAGCTGCTCGGCGGCCAGCGTCTTCAAAAGCTGCTCCGGGTCGCGGGCGAGGTGGGCGGCAACGCGCGCGGCATCCTCCTGGGGGACGCCCTTGATCTGGAAGATCAGCGACATCTCCTCCAGCCCTTCTTCGGGGTTCTCCGCCAGCTCCGCCCGCTTGCGGTGCATCTCGGCCTCGTAGATCTCACGTTCGCTCTTAGCGGCCAGGTACGCGCCCGACCCCATCGAGAGGGCGGACGCGATCATGCCCGCAATTCCAGCCAGCAGAACGGTCTTGTTGTCCCCCGCCGTCGCGCCCGACACGCCCGAGACGATGCCGAAGATCGCGCCCAGGCCATCGTTGACGCCGTAGATGGCATCGCCGATCCACGAGGCGGGTGACTTGTGCCCCTTACGCGCCCGCAGGTCGTCCAGCGCCAGACGCGGGTCCAGGGGCCGGGAGAAGTGCTGGCCGATGGGGGCATCCACGGGGGGCGCGACGGATGGCACAGGCGCCAGCATGTGTTTGAGCGCTTTGGAGTGCGCCCGCTCGTCGGCAATGACCTTTTCCAGGATGGCGACGCTCGGCTCATCTCCTAGCTCCTGCAACTGCCGGCCATAGGAGGCGACGTGTTTGCGCTCCTCCATCTCGATGCGGCGCAGCGTGGCGTCCGTCCCGCCGATGCGGTTGGGCAGCGTGTCCGCAACGCCCGTAGTCGGGCCGGTGTAGTGGGGGACGGACGCGCCGAGTTCAGTCAGCCGCCGCTCCCACAGACGGGCGTGGGACTGCTCGGCGAGCGCCAGCCCTTCCAGCGTGTGCCTGCGCTTTGGGTCGGCTTCCCGGTCCGCCAGCGCCTGATAAGTGGCCGCGCCCTCCATTTCGGCCTGCCAGTTGCCCTCGATGGCTTTGATCAGGCGGCGCTGGTCCGCATCCTTCGGCTGGGGGTCCTGCGTGATGCTCAATTCACTTATCTTTCTGTTCCGCCGCCTCTTGGCACACTCGGCAAAGCCCGTAAAATTCGACCCTCTGGGCACTGATCTGATACCCCGACGCCTGCCCAGCCTGATCTTGCAGCCCGCTCAGGTCTTGCAAAGGCACGTCCTCGATCCGCCCGCAGCGCGTGCAGATGACATGCGGGTGGAAGTGCGGGCGGACGCCGTCATAGTGCCGGCGTCCGTCTCCGACCTCCATTTCCAGCGCCTCGCCCATATCTCGAAGCGTTTCCAAAGTCTTGTAAACAGTCGCCAGCGACGTCATGGGCGAGACGCGCTGCACCTGAGCATAGATCTCCTCCGCACTGGGGTGGCTGTTGGACTCGACCAATGCCTGCAAAATACACAGCCGCTGCGGCGTCATCCGGTGCCCGCTGTCGTGTAATTTTCGGCACATCTCGGCAATGCGCGCTTCTGTGGTCGGTTGCATGATGAATAGAAAACGATTGTCTATGGAGAACAGTTCGCGATAAGGATACCGCAAAACTACGGGGGTTGTCAATCGGGAATGGCTTTATTCGTGAGGTCTTGGGCTGACGTTCTCGCGAAGGGCCTTCACAAGAAGGTGTACCGTCGTGCAGGGGTTGTCCTGTTGTGGATTGTGGTTTGTGCCATACTCGGCCAGCAGACTTTCCGCCCGCCGGATCGCCTCCGCCTGCCGGTTTAGCAGTTCTGCGTACATCGCAAGACTGTTCTTCCGATACCCGTATCCTAAACGGTCTGTCAGCATCCCGTAATACTGGCTGCGGTGTAGAGCCGCCCGGTGGTCGTCAAAATGCAGCAGATACCACAACTCAAACGCTTGGTTCGTGTACGCTACCTGGAAACCAGCGGCTTTGGCTTTGCCGATGGCGCTGTTGAATTCGTCGGCATCAAACGAGTCGCGGTCAAAGACGCACCAGCTTTGGTCATAGGGGGACTTACCCCGCCGCCGGGCTTCGGCCTCTTTCTCGCCTTTGAGGCGGATCGCTTCATCCACCAGACTTAGTGTATTGTGGCCTGTCCCGACGGTATCCACTACCAGCCGGGGCACACGGAAACCATCAAAGTAGTTCGGCTCGGTCTTCGCTCCCTCACAGACGATCAGGAAGCGTTGCAAAGGCTCCTCGGCGTCCACCAACCGTTCGCGTGAAGTCCGCGCCCCCTGCGGCTGAAACTGCGGGCGCGTGCTCTGCCTCCAATTCTTAGGCCTGCGGTCAGGCATGGGCCGGCTCCCGCTCCGCCCCTTCTTCCGGCGTTCCACTGCCCTGCGCCCACGGCAGCCGTGTCAGGTCTCCCAGGAACGGGATGGCTCCATACCGGCCCTCCAAATAATTCTTCTCGAATGCGGCGTCGTTGCGGACGCGGTATTCCGCCAGCGATGCCAGATGCGTCGCGCCCTGTTGATCCTTCTCCGCAAACCAAATTTGGTCCCGCCGGAACAGGCTCTTGTCGAGCAAGTTGGTGTCATGGGTAGCAAAGATAAGTTGCGCGCCTTTTGGATTGGTGAGCGGCGAATGGAATAGCTCAATGATGCGCCGTGTCATCATTGGATGCAGGCGGGCGTCGAGTTCATCCACGAACAGCACTCCCCCATGAAACAGGATACTCAGGAGCGGTCCAGCCATCATCACCAACTTCCGAGTTCCTTGAGATTCATGGGTATCCAAGAAGAACGAAACCACGTCTTGTTCGCCAACAGAATGGAGGGCATAAATGCCCGGAGACAGTCCTGAAGATAGCTCACCCTTATTCAAACGCCATCCAGAAGGTATCGGGGGGGACGGCGGCTCCAGAAGGAGCACTTTTTCAAGCCCTAAATCCAGCCCCCTGAGAAGCGCAACAATCTCATCGCGTTGCTGGGGTTGACGCAAACACTCCAAAGTGTAATCCTGATAATCATCCTCTAGTCCTGTCGTCACAGTAAAGTGGCGAAACCAATCCTGGACTTTCTGGGCCATTGGGCCATTAAAGTGTGCCGTTACAGAAAGAAATAGAGCCTCCCTGCGCGTCCTCACTTCCAAACCCTTGCCTTCTTTGAAGCCCGTCCTAGCACTAACTGCCTGTTCTTCCCGCGTGAACAGTGCCACCTCCTTCGTCTTCGGCACATAGAAAAGCCATTCCGAGATGACGTAGTTTCTGTCTACCTCGAATCCATACCGGTATTGTATTTCATCCAGTAAAAAGATCACTTCAAAGAACGAGGGCCGTTCCCACATTTCCCTGTTCAACAGAAAAGGTTCACTGCCGGAGGCGGCAGGAGCGGACGCCTCCCGTGAGGAACTCAGCACAAACTGACGCATAAACTTCAGGGCCAAGCCCAAGTTGCTCTTGCCGCTGGCGTTCGCTCCATACACTGCCGCCGACTTCAGCAGCCGTAGGTCTTTTTTGACGGGAATGACATTGTCCTGATCCAGTGCCGGATCGTCGGACCTTAGATTGGCGGCAATCATGCTGAAGGTCGTCTTGTCGCGAAATGATTTAAAGTTGCCGACAGTAAACTCGATGAGCATCATATCCTCACGAAATAGACTTTGCTTTTGCGGGTTTTCCGCAAATCATTAGTCTATCATCTAAAATGAGGTTATACCACATCATGATCTAAAACAGAACACGCTAGAAAAGGCAGTGCAGGAAGCGAAAGCCAGAGCGCGAATGGAGACCAAGCGAGAAATCCGTTCAAAGAACAGGGGGATGGAGCAATAGCATAACGGAAGAGCGCAGGCGGTTTCGCCCACGCTCCTTTGCTTTAAACACCGACTGCGCCGGTGCGGGGTTGGAAGTCGTAGGCGCAGCCGTGGGAGGTGGGGAGGACTTTGCCGGGGTTGCACAGGCCAAGGGGGTTGAAGACGGCGCGGATGTCTTCCATCGTCCGCAGGGTTTCGGGCGGGAACAGCAGGGGCATGTGGTCGCGCTTCTCGACGCCGATGCCATGTTCGCCGGTCAAGGTCCCGCCGACGCCGACGCAGAGTTCCAGGATTTCATGGGAGGCGGTGATGACCCGCTTCACCTCGTCGGGGTTGCGCTCGTCGAAGAGGGTCGCGGGGTGCAGGTTGCCATCACCGGCGTGGAAGACGTTGGCGATGCGTAAGTTGTATTTGACGCCGATGGCGGCGATGGCGCGCAGGACTTCGGGGAGTTTGGAGCGTGGGATGACGCAGTCCTGGGTGACGCATGACGGGGCCAACCGGCCCAGCGTCCCGACGGCCTTTTTGCGGGCGGCCCACAGGTTGGCCCGGTCTTTGGGCGTGTGCGCCTGCCGGACCTCGCGGGCGGCGTTCGCCCCGCACAGGGCGCGGACCCGGTCGGCCTGCGCTTCCAGGCCTGCCTCCAACCCGTCCAATTCGATGATCAGGATGGCCCCGGCGTCGCGCGGGAAGCCGAAGTGGAAGGCGTCCTCGACCGTCTGCAAGATGACGGCGTCCATCATCTCCAGCGCGGCAGGGACGATGCCTGCGGCGATGATGTCCGAGACGGTCTGCGTGGCGTCGTCCACGGTGTCAAAGACAGCCAGCAGCGTCCGCACGGCCTGGGGGGCGCGGGTCAGGCGGACAGTGGCTTCCGTCACGATGCCGAACGTCCCCTCGGAGCCGAGGGCCAGTCCGAGCAGGTCGTAGCCATTAACGTCCTCGGTCCGGTCCCCCAGCGTCACAACCTCGCCGTCCGGCAGGACCATCTCGACGGCCAGGACGTGGTTGGCAGTGACGCCGTATTTGAGCGTGTGCGGTCCGCCTGCGTTGTTGGCAATGTTGCCGCCCAGTGTGCTCGCCCCCTGCGAGGACGGGTCGGGCGCGTACAGATAGCCGTCGGCGGCAACCGCCTTGGTCAGCGCGATGTTGACCGCCCCGGCCTGGGCGGTCAGCCGCCGGTTCCGCAGGTCAATGTCCAGGATGCGGTTCATGCGGGCGACGCCGATGAGGATGCCGCCGGGGCAGAGCGTCCCGCCCGCCAGCCCCGTCCCCGCCCCGCGCGGCGTGAAGGGGATGTTGTGCCTGGCGCAGAGCCGAACGACTTCCGAGACCTGCGCGGTCGTGCGCGGCAGCACGGTCGCCAGCGGCGCGGCTTTTTCCAACGGGTAGGCGTCGTTCTCGTAAACGGCCCGTTCGCCCTTTTCAGCCAGCACGCCGTCGGCGCCGACGATCCGTTTGAGTTCGTTAAGCATGAGAGTTACTCCGGCGGGGCGGCGGGGAACTTGACGCGGCGGGCGGGGCGCTTGGCGGCGGGCGGCGCACTGGGCAGTGTTCGCTGGGAGCGCGTCAGGCGGGCGCGGGCGTACAGGTAGCCGACGGTGAGGAGGGCCAGCAGCAGGAACATCCCCTGGTTCCTGTCGAGGGGCAGCCCGCCCCCGCGCAGATGCCACAGGGCCAGCCCACCCGCCAGCAGCACGGCCGCCGCCATGCGAAGCGATGTGCGCCGGTGCGCCTTGCTGTTGGTTGTTTGCGGCTGAAAAACGCGGCGATCCATGTCCATACCTCCTGCTTATTGTACCCGGCGGGGGCGGGTCCGGGTTCCGATTGGGGTATGCTCTCTCTATGTCTTCCGCTGTCACGCCTCCGGGCACCCTGTCTTTCGCCGCGCTCGGCCTGCGCGCCGAACTCCTGCGCGCCCTCGCCGATGAGGGCTACCAGACGCCGACGCCGGTTCAGGCCCAAGCCATCCCGCCCATCCTGCAAGGGCGCGACGTGCTGGCGGGAGCGCAGACCGGCACCGGCAAGACGGCGGCCTTCACGCTCCCGCTCTTGCAGCGCCTCCTCGCCTCGTCTTCCCAGTCGGCAGCGACCCGGCGGCCCGTGCGCGCCCTCGTCCTGACGCCGACGCGTGAGCTGGCCGCGCAGGTCGAGGAGAGCGTGCGCGTGTACGGCAAGCATCTGCCGCTGAAAACGGCGGTGATCTTCGGCGGCGTTAATATCAACCCGCAGATCGAAGCGCTGCGGCAAGGGGTAGACATCCTGGTCGCCACGCCGGGCCGCCTGCTCGACCACCTCGGCCAGAAAACGCTCGACCTGAGCCGCATCGAAATCTTCGTGCTCGATGAGGCCGACCGGATGCTGGACATGGGGTTTATCCGGGACATCCGCCGGGTGCTGGCCCTGCTGCCCGCGCGCCGCCAGAACCTGCTGTTCTCGGCGACCTTCACGGACGAGATTCGAACGCTGGCCGACGGCTTTCTCCATGCGCCTGTGGGGATAGACGTGGCCCGTCGCAACGCCGAAAGCGAGCTGGTGCGGCAGTCGGTGTATCTCGCCGGCAAGGACGACAAGCGCGCTCTGCTATCTTATCTTTTGCGAGGCGGCGGAGGCGGCGAGAAGATCACGCAGGCGCTGGTCTTCACGCGCACCAAGTACGGGGCGGATAAGCTGGCGAAAAATCTGGGCAAGGACGGCATTTCCGCCGCCCCCATCCATGGCGACCGTTCCCAGCCGCAGCGCACACGCGCCCTGGCCGACTTCAAATCGGGGGCTGTGGGCGTCCTGGTCGCGACCGACATCGCGGCGCGCGGGCTGGACATTGACCAGCTTCCGCATGTCATCAACTTCGAGCTGCCCGCTGTGCCCGAAGACTACGTCCACCGCATCGGGCGCACAGGCCGCGCGGGCAGTGTGGGCGATGCGTTTTCCCTGGTCAGTCCCGAAGAAATGCCCAGACTGGCCGCCATCGAGAAGCTGCAAGGCAAGAAGATCACCCGGCGCAAGGCGTCCGGCTTCGTTCCGCCGCCGCCGCGCCCGCTGGCGGAAACTCAGAGCGCGCCGCCCCGTTCCAGGAAGCGGCCCCCCGGCCCCCAATAATGGGGGAGTCGGAGAGGAAGGAGCCAGAGAAGAAGCCACTCCGACTCTTACCCCCCAGAATTGGGGTTAGGGGGCCTCTTCTCCCGGCAGCGTCCGCAGCAGGCCGTATTCGATGCTGTCCACGACGGCGTGCCAGCTCGCATCAATAATATTGGTCGAGACCCCCACCGTGCTCCACGTTTCGCCCGCGTCGGCGCTGTCGACCACCGTGCGGACCTTGGCCGCCGTGCCTTCTTTGACGTTGATGACGCGGACCTTGAAGTCGGTCAGGCGGATGTGCGCCAGTTCCGGGTAGTGCTGGGTGAGGGCCAGCCGCAGGGCGCTGTCCAGGGCGTTGACGGGGCCGTCGCCCTCGGCCACGGTCAGCACTTCCGCGCCGCCGACGCGCAGCTTCAGGGTCGCCTCCGTGATGGCCTCGCGGTCGGCGGCGCGTTTCTCGACGATGACCCGGTAGCCGATCAGCTCGAACAAGCGCCGGTAACTGCCGATGGCCTTCTTGACCAGCAGGTCGAACGAGGCTTCCGCGCCTTCAAACGAGTAGCCCTGATGCTCCAGGGCCGTCACCTGCTTCAGAATTTCTTTAATTTCCGGGCTGCCCTTTTGCAGTTCCAGCCCGCTCTTTTGAAGCTTCTCCAGAATAGTGGACGAGCCGGAGTGCTCACTGACTAAAATCCGATTCTCGTTGCCGACCAGGGTGGGGTCGAGGTGGATGTAGGTTTCCGGGTTCTTCCGCATGGCGTCCACATGCAGGCCCGCCTTGTGGGCGAAGGCCGACCGGCCCACATAGGGCGCGGACGTTTGGGGCGGGAGGTTCGCGATCTCGTCAATGGAGTTGGCAAGCTCGGACAGTTCGCCCAGGTGCGGCGCGCAGGCCAGGTCATAGCCCAGCTTCAGGGCCAGCGCGGGCATGATGCTGGTCAGGTTGGCATTGCCGGTCCGCTCCCCCAGCCCATTGATCGTCCCCTGCACCTGGAGGCAGCCGGCCTGGATCGCGACCAGGCTGTTGGCGACGCCGCACTCGGCATCGTTGTGGGTGTGGATGGCGAACCGGCCCTGGGGGAACCGTTCGCGGACCTCGGCGACAATGCGCCCGATCTCGCCCGGCAGAGTCCCGCCGTTGGTGTCGCAGAGCGCGACGGCGTCCACCCCGGCGGACAGGGCGGCGTCCAGGCACTGGGCGGCATAGTCCGGGCTACGCTTGTAGCCGTCAAAGAAGTGTTCGGCGTCAAAGATCACTTCCCGGTCGTGCGCCTTGAAGAAATGGACCGTGTCGGCGATCATCGCCAGGTTCACGTCCAGCGGCAGGCGCAGGGCCTCGGTGACATGGAAGTCCCACGACTTGCCGACAAAGGTGACGGCGGGCGTCTCGGCGTCCAAGAGCTGCCGCAGCATCGGGTCGTCCTGCGCCTTGTGGTTGGGCCGGCGTGTGCTGCCGAAGGCGGTCAGCTTGGCATGATTGAGCTTAATGCCCTTCATGCGGTCGAAGAACTCGATGTCTTTGGGATTGCTGCCCGGCCAGCCGCCCTCGATGTAGTCTATGCCGAAGGCGTCCAGGCGGCGCGCGATGCGGACCTTGTCCTCAACGCTGAACGAAATCCCCTCCCCCTGCGAGCCGTCCCGCAGGGTGGTGTCATAAATGTCTATTCGTGTGTTCATAGTTCTCAGCCGCTCATCATTCCCTCTTGGGGACCGTATCGCAGTTTTTCACCCATCCAGTCGCTCGCATCTCGCCACTTGAGTTTGTTGGCAGCTATCCAAGTCGCATTCATGCTGTTCTCTTGGTCCGGCAGCCATCTTCCAACATCTGCCCAGTAGAAAATGCCCTCTCTCAACAGGAGCGTCGCGTCAAAGATGATGCTGTCATAGTTGTCTGGCGAGGGAACAACATTGATGCGCCTTACCTCATCGAAGAGCAACTCAATAGCGGAGGGGTCTTCAAACTGCCTCTGAATAAGAAGACGCACATGGGTATCAAGGTGCGGCGGGCAGGACATAGACAAATCACTGTCAACATAGCTCTCGGTCCACAGATACATCTCTTTAATGCAGGCATCATGGAACGCACCAAATGTATTCATCAGCAAGTCTAGGTCAGCCTGGTTAGTAACCTCAACCCAAGTCATAAAGCCTCCTCGCCCTCGTCGCCGGTGCGTATTCGGATCGCGCGCTCGACCGGGTAGACGAAAATCTTGCCGTCGCCGATCTCGCCGGTGCGGGCGGCGTCTTCAATGGCGAGCATGACGGCTTCGGCCACGCGGTCGGGGACGACGAGTTCCAGCTTGATCTTGGGCAACAGATTGACGACGTAGGTGTTGCCCCGATACTTCTCCGTGTGCCCGCGCTGGTGGCCGTAGCCGCGCACATCGGTGACGGTCATGCCGACGACGCCGAGGTCTTCCAGGGCGGCCTTGACCTGATCCAAGCGGATCGGGCGGATGATGGCTTCGATCTTTTGCATGACATTGGCCCGTGCGATGAGTCCCGGCCCTGAAGGGCCGGGCTAAAAAGAGCACAAAGCCCCTCCGGGGCTAGAGACCGACCTGTGTTAACATTTCCTCAGCCCCGGAGGGGCTTTGTCCGGCGAAGCCGGAAATAGCCCGACCTTTCAAGGCCGGGTCTTAATCCCTCGGGTCGCTCCCGCGCAGGACGGTTCCGGCCACCAGGTCGCCCATCTGGCGGCAGGTGACGTGGTTCATGCCGTCGCCTTCCAGGATGTCGGTCGTCCGGTAGCCGCCTTGCAGGATGCGGGCGACGGCGGCCTCGATGTCCCGCGCGGCTTCCTCCGCCCCGAGCGAGTAGCGCAGGAGCAGGGCGCCGGACAGGATGGTGGCGAGCGGGTTGGCCTTTCCGGTGCCCGCGATGTCGGGCGCGCTGCCGTGACTCGGCTCGTATAGGCCGAAGGTGCCGTTGTCGGTTTTCTGCTGGCCGAGAGAGGCCGAGGGGAGCATCCCCAGGGAGCCGGTCAGCATGGCGGCCTCGTCGCTCAGGATGTCGCCGAACAGGTTCTCGGTAACAATCACGTCAAACGACTGCGGGCGGCGGACCAGGTCCATCGCCGTGGCGTCTACTAACTGGTGCGAGAGTTCGACGTTGGGATAGTCGGCGGCGATTTGCGTGACAGTCTCGCGCCACAGGCGAGAGGTTTCCAGGACGTTGGCCTTGTCTACGCTCAGGAGGCGCCGACCGCGCTTTTGGGCGGCCTCGAAGCCGACGCGGGCGATGCGGGTGATCTCTGCGCGGGTGTAGACGCAGGTGTCCACGGCCCGGTCATCATCCCAGCCTTTCGGCTGACCGAAGTAGAGGCCGCCGGTCAGTTCGCGGACGACCAGGATGTCGAAGCCGCCCTGCACGAGATCAGGCCGCAGGGGGCAGGCGGCGGCTAGGCTGGGGTACAGGACGCAGGGGCGCAGGTTGGCGTACAGCCCCATCTTCTGGCGCAGGGGCAGGAGAGCGCCGCGCTCGGGCCGCAGGTTTGGGTCGGGGATGGCGTCGTACTTCGGCCCGCCGACCGCGCCGAAGTAGACGGCGTCGGAGGACTGGACCAGGGCGAACGTTTCAGGCGGCAGCGGGTGACCCGTCGCATCATAAGCCGCCCCGCCGACCAGCGCCTCGGTGAAGTCCAGCGTCAGGCTGTGCTTCTGCGCCGCCGCGTGAAGGACTTTCAGGCCCTCCGCGATGATCTCCGGGCCGATGCCGTCGCCCGCCAAAACCGCGATCTTTGCCATGTTAACCTATTCCTCTTGCCTGTGCCTGTCGGCATTCTTCCCAAAGACGTGCGACCAGATCGGCAGCGATGGGAATGTCCCGGATGACGGCGCTGCTTGTCCCGGCATACAGGGCCATGTCCAGCACATCGCCGCTCATCCCGTGTCGTGGCGCGGTGTCGTCGTAACGCAGGATCGGTTCGCCGGACGCCGTCCGCCCCACCCTTTCGCCCTCGCCGGGCCGCTGCCCGGCGGGGGGACAGCCCGATGCCTCCCAGGCTTCCAGAGTCCCGTTCCGCAGGACGCGATGGGCCGCGTAGGGCCAGTCGCCGTCGAAACAGACCGTCAGCGCGGTCGCGCCCGCCGACGCTTGCGTCAGGCGCTCTTTGTAGGCGGGGTGGGCGCCGCTCTCGCGCGTCGCCACGAAGCGCGTCCCCAGCATCGCCCCGTCCGCGCCCAGCGTCAGGACACGGGCGATGTCTGCGCCGTCGCCGAGGCCGCCCGAAGCGACAACGGGCAAGCCGCCCGCCGCTTCCAGGACGCGCGGCAAGAGGTCGGTTAGCGGTGTCGTGGACTGGACATGGCCGCCCGCTTCAATGCCCTGGCAAATGAGAAAATCCGCGCCCAGGTCACAGGCACGCCGCGCCCCGGCGGCGTTGGCGACCTGGATGCCGAACTTGGCTCCCGCCGCACGGACCTGGGCCAGATAGAGGGCCGGGTCTCCCCAGGAGAAGGTCACGACCGGCGCTCCCGCATTCAGGGCCGACTGGAGCGAACGGGGCGGCTTGTACAGGGCGTAGTTGACCTGGAACGGGGCGGCCGTCGCCTCCCGCACCCGCCGCACCTGTTCCGCCGCGATTTCGGGCGACGCCCAGGTCAGCGCCATTGCGCCCAGTGCCCCCGCGCCCGACACGGCCGCCGCCAGTTCCGGCCCGGCGATGCTGCCGGTCGGGGCCTGGCAAATCGGGCAGCCCAGCCCGAACAGGTCTTGCAGCCGGGTCGTCATGCGGCCTCTTGGAGCGCATGGTAGATGCTGCGCTCGACCGGCGACGAATCCGCCGTGAGCGTATGAACGTTCATGCGCTCACGCAGCGGCGTGGTCCGGTTGCACATGAAGCGCGGAACGCCACTGTGGTTCTGCGAGGCGGCATGGTACAGGAACGGGTGACACAGGTAAACGTCGCCGGGCGAGGCGCTCGCTTCCACGACGCGCAGCGGCTTCCCACTCTCATCCCCCTGAGCCTGGTCCATAAAGTAGGCATTGCGATCCGTGACGGCTTTCGTCTTGCCGGCCAACTCCGCCAGCCAGGAATTGGCCTGGTTACACAGGCCGATGGCCGCGCCGATGTCCAGGCCCTCCGGGTGCTGCGCCAGCAGGCGGGCGATCAGACGATGCGAGCCGGCGGCGACCAGCGTGCCGCCGCCCTGCGGGCCGGTCTCGGAGAACATCGGCAGCAGGAGCAGGCCCTGGTCAGGCGAGTCCACGAAATGCTTGAACTGGATGCCGTCCCAGTGCCAACCGCCGGTCGGGACCGTCCAGGGCTTGTCCGCGCCGACGGCGAAATTGACCGGCCACCAGCCCCAGTGCGTCGTCTGGCCCTTGCCCGCCCAGCGGCCCTGCCCGATCAGGTCCTCGATGGCCCCGGTCAGCCACTCGGTCTGGCAGACCTGGAAGACGAGATCGTCATAGGCTTCTTTGATGTGAACCATCGGCTCAGTCCAAGTCGCCTTGTCGTCTTTTCGGACGCCGAGCGCGGCCAGCCGTTCCCACAGAAATTCCTGCGCGGCCAGCGCCGACTCGCGCGGAAACGCGGCTTCCAATTTGAGGAAGCCGTCTTCCTCGAACTGCGCCACCTGTGCCTCAGTCAGAACTTGATAAGCCATTCGTTGCTCCCCTAACGGCCCGCCGCCTTGTGATAGGCATAGGTGAATGGGACCAGATTCAGCGGCGTCCGGGTCCAATAGTATTGCCGGTCTTTCGAGGACCAGCCGGCGTACACCTCGTCCCAGGTGAGCGCGTTGCCGTGCGGCAGAAGCGAGCCTTCCGTGACGGGCTGCGAGATTCCCTGATACCGGAAGTCCACCGACAGCCGCATCCGATCCGGCGTGACGTTCGCTAGGCCCTTGTGGACTGAGAGGCTGTGGAACAGCAGGACGTCGCCAGCCCGAAAATCCGAAGCCCGCCATTCCCCCGGCAGTGTCTCCTCGTCTATACCCATTCCACCCGCGCCCAGCCTCTTCTCCACTGGATAAACACCCTGCCGGTGCGAGCCGGACAGGACCGCCAGGCTGCCTAGCTCCTGGGGGCAGTCGCTCAGGGGCATCCAAGCGGTCCAGGTCTCCTCAGTCCCCTGGATGTGGATGTAGTCCTGGTGCGCCGGGGTCGTGAACTGCGCCGCCTGCGGGAAGATGATCCGGGCGATATTGCGCGGATGCACCAGCGTCGGCTCACCGAACAGCGTGTCCAGCGTCGCGATCAGGACCGGATGATGCGCCAGCGCGTGGAAGTCTTCCAGTTTCAGGACGCGCCTGTAATACAATTCGTTGAAGACGGCCTCGCCTTCGACATGGGCGACGCCCGGCGCAGCAAGGCCGTCTTCCGTGGCGGTCCCCGGCCTCAGCCAGCCGGTCTCGGCACAGAGGGCCAAAATTTGCCGCCGAACATTTGCCAGCGCTTCCGGCTCGACCAGGGCGCGGAAGAACAGATAGCCGTCCTCTTGCGCCCGCGCGCGCAGCGCATCCGGCCGCGCCCGCAGGTCGTTGGATACCGTAAACTCAGGCATCGTCATAGAGGGCCTCCTTCCAGGGCGCTGTCCACCCGCAGAGTCCGCAAAAACTCGGTATACCCCATCTTGCGCCAGAACGCCTGCGAGGCGGGGTTGGCCCGGACCACCTGCACCTCGATTGCCGTGATGCCGTTCGCCAGGAACCAGGCACGCAGGCGCTCGTAGAGCTTCCGCCCGATGCCGCGCCCCCGCCAGCCGTCCCGGACGCACACGTCGGCGACATAGCCGCAGTCGCCCGCCGCTAGGGTGGGGCGCCGCATGATCTGGCCGAAGGTGTAGCCGACGACCGCCTTTTCGTGCTCGGCAACCAGCACGGCCATGTGCGGGTTGTCGAATTGATCGCCAAGATAGGCGATGAACCAGTCCGCCGCCCCTTCGCTGAGTTTCAGGCGCGGGTCGAACGAGGCATTGATGTCCTGCAATTCCCGCCAGAGCGCGATGACCGCCGGCAGATCCGGCGGCCTGGCATGGCGGATCAAGATTTCGGTCATAGGAACCTCTCCCCGCTGCAACCCCAATAAAACCTTAGCAGCGACCCTCCCCTGTTAGGGAAGGGTGAGACGACTTAGCCTTTACCCTTCCCTAACAGGGGAGGGTGGCGAGCCTCAGCGAGCCGGGATGGGTTCTTCAGACGGGAGGGGTTTCTACACATGTTCCAAGACGCGCTCGGCCTGGGCGCGGCCGCCCGACCGTGCGATCTGCTTGTTCAGGGCTTGCAGGTACGCTTTGGTGGACGCGACGAAGATGTCGGTGTCGGCGCCGTGGCCTGTGTAGATCGTGCCGCCCTCATCCTTGATGCGGATGGTCACATCGGCGAGGGCGTCAATGCCGGCAGTGACGCTCTGGACCGTGTATTCGATCAGGTCGTTGGGGACGCCGACGATACGGTTGACGGCCCGATAAACGGCGTCCACAGGGCCGTTGCCGGTGTCGGCGTCCATCAGGATGGCCCGGTTCTCATGGCGCAGCTTGACGGTCGCCGTCGGGATGGCCTGGTCGCCGCAGGATACCTGCACCTGCACCAGCTCATAGGTCTGCGGGACAGTGGTCACTTCATCGGAAACGATGGCATCCAGGTCTTCATCGTAGACGACCTTTTTGTTGTCGGCAACGCTCAGAAAGCGCGCATAGACCTTCTCGAACTCGTCTTCATTGGCGAACGTGTGGCCCAACTCGTTCAGGCGGTGCCGAACGCCGGCACGGCCCGACCGTGCCGAGAGGATGATCTTGCTTTCGTGGATGCCGACCGTCTTGGGATCAATGATCTCATACGTCGAGCGCTCTTTCAGGACGCCGTCCTGGTGGATGCCCGACGAGTGGGCAAAGGCATTCGCACCGACGATGGCCTTGTTCGGCTGGACCAAGATGCCGGTCATGGTCGAGACCATGCGCGAGGTCTTGTAAATCTCCTCGGTCTTGACTCCTGTTTGCAGATTGTATACATCCCCGCGCGTGTGCAGGGCCATGACGACTTCTTCCAGGGACGTGTTGCCGGCGCGCTCGCCGATGCCGTTGACCGTGCATTCGATCTGGCGCGCGCCGGCCTTGACGGCGGCCAGGGCGTTGGCGGTCGCCATGCCCAGGTCGTTGTGGCAGTGGGCGGAGAGCGTGACGTTCTCGCTGCCGGGGACATGGTTGAGAATGCCCGCGAACAGCGTGCCGTACTCCTCCGGCGACATATAGCCGGTCGTGTCCGGGACGTTGATGACCGTCGCGCCGGCCTTGATGACGGCCTCGATGACACGGTACAGGTATTCCGGGTCGGCCCGGCCGCTGTCCTCGGTGAAATACTCGATGTCCGGGCAGCCCAGAGCGCGGGCATGTTTGACGGCGGCGACGCCGATCTCCAGCGCCTCCTGCCCGCTCTTTTTCAGCTTGTATTTGAGATGGCTTTCGCTGACGCCCAGGCCCGTGTGAATCCGGGGCCGGGCCGCGCCTTTGAGGGCATCCCAGGCCACGTCAATGTCTTTGGGCACGGCGCGGGTCAGCCCGCAGACGGTCACACGGTCGGAGACGACGGCGGCGACGCGGCGGACGGCCTCAAAATCGCCGGGGCTGGAGATGGGGAAGCCGGCCTCGATGACATCCACGCCGAGCCGCTCAAGCTGCCGGGCGATCTCCACCTTCTCGTCTACATTGAGCGACGCGCCCGGCGACTGCTCGCCGTCGCGCAGGGTGGTATCGAAGATTTGGACACGGTTATTGGGCATGGTGCTGTCTTCCTGAAGGCCCCGGCTCTGAAGAGCCGGGCTACTCCCAGTGGAAGTCGCTCCGCGACTGAGGAACAAAAGGCCAGATCACGACGGCTGTTCCTCAACCGCGTAGCGGTTTTCACTTTGAGTAGCCCGGCCTTTCAAGGCCGGGAATGCCTCAATCGCTGACGGTATCGGGCTTCTTGACCCAGGACATCAGGCCGCGCAGGGTGCGTCCCACTTCCTCGATCTGCGAGGCATTGTCTATCGCGGCCAGGGCGTTGAACGACGGGCGGTTGGCCTTGTTTTCCAGAATCCACTCTTTGGCGAACTGGCCGGTCTGGATCTCCTTCAGAATCTTGCCCATCTCAGCCTTCGTCTCGTCCGTCACGATGCGCGGGCCGCGCGTCATGTCACCGTACTGGGCGGTGTCCGAGATCGAGTAGCGCATGCCGCCGATGCCCGCCTCGTACATGAGGTCCACGATCAGCTTCAGCTCGTGCAGGCACTCGAAGTAAGCGATTTCGGGCTGGTAGCCCGCTTTCACCAGAGTCTCGAAGCCGGCTTTGACCAGTGAGGTCGCGCCGCCGCAGAGCACGGCCTGCTCGCCGAACAGGTCCGTCTCGGTCTCCTCTTTGAAGGTCGTTTCGAGGACGCCCGCCCGGCTGCCGCCGATGCCCTTCGCCCAGGCCAGGGCCAGATCGCGTGCCTTGCCGGTGGCGTCCTGCTGGACAGCGATCAGGCAGGGGACGCCCTTGCCCTCCTGGTAGACGCGCCGGACCAGGTGGCCGGGGCCTTTGGGCGCGACCATGAACACATCTACGCCCTCGGGCGGCTTCACCTGCCCGAAGTGGATGTTGAAGCCGTGCCCGAACGCCAAAGCGTTGCCCGGCACCAAATGCGGCGCGATGCTTTCGCGGTAGACGTCGCCCTGGACCTCATCGTTGATCAGGATCATAATGACCTCTGCTTCTTCCGAGGCCCCTTCCACGGTGTTAACCGCCAGCCCCGCTTCCTCCGCCTGGCTCCAGCGCCGGGAGCCGGGCCGCAGCCCCACCCGGACGTCCATCCCGCTGTCGCGCAGGTTGAGCGCGTGGGCGTGGCCTTGTGAGCCGTAGCCGATCACGGCAAGCTTCTTGCCTTCGAGCAGTGTCAAGTCGGCATCGTTGTCGTAGTAAACCTTCGCTGGCATATGTTTGTGTGTTCTCCTAGTCGCCGGGTTGTACCGGCACAAATAATTCCTGTGTTATTCATGGCCCCGCTGCCGCGCTGAGAAGTAGCCTGTCCCAGCACCAATGAGGATACCGAGAACGACGAACAGCCCCAGGTTGACGAGCAGGTTCTTGACAGTATCCAGCCCCAGATTTTCGGTGATGGCGTTGTAGACCGTCCAGAGCGCGAAGTTGCCCGCACCGGCCAGCGCTCCGAGGAGAAGCCCCTGCCCCACCCGCTTCTTCCGCGCGCCCCAGGCTAGGCCGACCAGCGGCGTAAGGAGGAGGACGGCGAGCATGAGCCGATGGGCCTGATGTTCGTCAATCAGCTCTTTCATGGCAGTTAAATGCCCCGGACGCCGCGCGCCATGGCGATCCGGCCCGTGCGGACCAGCTCGCGGACGCCGTAGACTTCCAGCAGCTTCTCGAAGGCGTCTATCTTGTCGCCCCCGCCGGTCAGCTCGATGACGAAGGTCTTCTCGGACATGTCAATGACGCGGCCCCGGAAGACTTCCACCAGTTGCAGCAGGGCCGTCCGGTGCTCCACGGGCGCGTTGACCTTGATCAAGGCCAGTTCGCGGGCGATAATCGGGATGTTGATGTAGTCCTGGACCTTGCTGACGTCAATGAGCTTGTGGAGTTGCTTGGTGATCTGCTCCACCTCCTGCTCGTCGCCGTTGACCACCAGGGTCATGCGCGAGAGTTCGGGGTTCTCGGTGATGGAGACGGCCAGGCTCTCGATGTTGTAGCCCCGGCGCGAGAATAGGCCGGAGACGCGCGAAAGCACGCCCGGCTTGTTATCCACGAGAACGGTAATCGTATGCTGCTGCTGCAAAGCGTCGTCGCTCCTTATGTGTCCTATATGTGCCCTATGGCTTGTGCGAAAGAAGAATCGTAAACCCTGCCTGCGTGAAATGATGGTCAGACGTAAAGGCTTCAGTAATGCCTTCTTCCTGCATGGTGACGAAACTGGTGCAGTCTGTCAGGCCCCACTCTTTGTCGGGTCTCTGGCAATAGAGCGTCCAGCCCTTCATCATCAACTCTTCGCTGACGGGGACGATGCGAATCACGCCGCGCCTCAGATTATCAAGGAAGGAGATCGTGCGCGCCCGAATAGCGGGTGCGCCGAGCGCATCCGCGACTTCTAGGAGAACAAAATCGGTCGTGACAAGCGGCACTTTACGCTGAACCAGGGAGCTATAAACAGCGAACGCTCACGTGTGCAGGCCGTCATCCGGGTTGATAAGGGCGATCCAAGCAGCGGTGTCCATAAAGGTCTGGGAGCGTATCATGCCTCGGGACTCTTAGGCGTTCCGTACAGATAATGATCGTGCTGGTGGGCCAGGTCAGTTACCCCCGTGTGCATCTGGTTTTCTTCAAGCAGACGTGTCAGCGCGTCGTAGTCAGTTTCCTGAACCAGAACAGGCGTCGCCGGGCGCATACGCGCAATCGCTGTGCGTACAAACTCTGCCGGAGCCTGCCCCTGTCGGGACGCTTCCTCCTCCAGCCACTCTTCGACTTCTTGCGGAAAATCAATCGTCAGTGTCATTGCTTGTTTGCCTCAGGGAGCATCATAAACCGCATCTTCATCGTTCAGCCAATACTCTGCCAACGTGGGCATCGAAAGTGCCTGCATGTCCTTAAAAAGTGTTTCCTCCGTGTCCGGTTCCGGTACGGCAAGACTGAGCCAGAGTTGAAACGACTCGCGGGTGTATTCGTCCGTAGCCATTCTCTGCCGTGCCGCTTCCGCTTCCAGCCTGGCCTTCGCTTCCGGCGGAATGTCAATGGTCATTAAAGTTGCACCTTGCTGATCTCATCCCGCGTCAAGCCATCGGAGATGACCATTGCGGCGTCCCCCTCTACCTCACTATAGCCAGCCATATCTAATATGGAAGGTGTATCGCCAGCTAAGAAGTCTATCAGTTCGCTCGGCGTGAGGTTTGCCTTGTCACCGCGCTTGTAGTACCGACACAGGATCAGTCGCTGCTCTTCAGGTTTGCCTTTGGCGTGACGCAGTTGTGCTGCTGTCCGTTCCGACAGCCAGGCAACGTACTCCGAATACTCCTCGTCGCTCGTCTCTGGGTCGTCGTTGTCAAACTTATCGTACTGGTCGTAGTCCATCACCCAAGAAGCTCCTGGCCTACTGTCACCGGCTCGCGCTCGGTCTTTTCGTCTCCGTGGGCGGGGCGGGCCTCGTCCTCGTCCATGTAGGTCTCGCTCGCCATGTAGGTGTCGAGAGGGACCATGTTCGGGGGGCGCTGGACAACCATATCGTGGATGGTGCCGCCGGACTTGATCATGGGGTAGACGTTTTCCTCTTTTGCTATTCTGAAATCCAAGACAGTCGGGCGGTCAGTGATGCTCATGGCTTCGTCCAGGGCGGCGCGGACTCCGGAGGGCTGGAAGCAGCGGATGGCGTGGGCGCCGTAAGCCTCGGCCAGCTTCACGAAGTCCGGGGAGGCTTCCAGGTCCACGTTGGAATACTTGGAGTCCCAGAACAATTCCTGCCACTGGCGGACCATGCCCAGGTACTGGTTGTTCAGAATACAAATCTTGATGGGCAGCTTGTAGATGGTTGCGACCATCAACTCCTGGATGCACATCTGGATCGAGCCGTCGCCGGAGACGCAGAAGACGGGCTTGTCGGGCTGGCCGAACTGCGCGCCGATAGCGGCGGGCAGGCCGAAGCCCATCGTGCCCAGGCCGCCGGAGGTGACGAACTGGCGCGGGCGCAGGCACTTGTAGAACTGGGCCGCCCACATCTGGTGCTGGCCGACGTCGGTGACGACGATAGCCTCGTGGTCCGAGACCGCGCCGATCTGCTCGATGACATCCTGCCCGTGCAGGACGCCGTCGGCGGGGAAGTGCAGCGGATAATCCGCCTTCCACTGCCGGACGCGGGCATTCCAGTCGGGATGCTGGGCCGGCGCGACGATTTTCAGCAGTTCGGCCAGAACCGCCTGGACATCGCCGACGATGGGCACATCGGCGGCGAGGACTTTGCCGATCTCGGCGGGGTCCACGTCAATGTGGATGATCTTGGCCGTAGGCACCCACTCGTCCACCTTGCCGGTCACGCGGTCATCGAAGCGCGCACCGACGGCGATCAGCAGGTCGCACTCGCTGACGGCGTAGTTGGCGTAGGCCGTGCCGTGCATCCCCAGCATCCCGAGCGAGAGCGGGTGCGTTTCGGGGAACGCGCCCAGGCCCTTCAGGGTCGTCGTGACCGGGGTATCGGTACGCTCGGCCAGCGCGCGCACTTCCCCGTAGGCGCCGGAGTGGATCGCGCCGCCGCCGACATACAGCACGGGCCGCTTGGCCTCGGCGATCAACTCGGCGGCGCGCTGGATCTGGCGCGAATGGCCCCTGGTCGTCGGCTTGAAGGTCGGGATGTTGACCTCTTCCACCGGCGTATATTCAAACTCGGCGCGGGAGATGTCCACCGGGATGTCAATCAGGACGGGGCCGGGGCGTCCCGACCGGGCGATGTGGAACGCCTCGGCGATGATCTCCGGCAGCTTGGTGACATCCTTCACCAGCCAGTTGTGCTTGGTGATGGGCATGGTGATGCCGGTGATGTCCGCCTCCTGGAAGGCGTCCGTGCCGATGGCCGACGTCTTGACCTGCCCGGTGATCGCCACCAGCGGCACGGAGTCCATCATGGCGTCGGCGATGGGCGTCACCAGGTTGGTCGCGCCCGGACCCGATGTGGCGAGGCAGACGCCGACCTTGCCGGTCGCCAGGGCGTAGCCTTCGGCCATGTGCCCTGCGCCCTGCTCGTGGCGGACGAGGATGTGCCGGATGTCCGGGAACTGGTAGATCATGTCATAGATCGGGATGACCGCCCCGCCGGGGTAGCCGAAGATGGTGTCCACGCCCTCGCGCTTCAGGCACTCCAAGAGCGCGCGGCTGCCGTTGATTTTCATTGCGGTTGTCCTTCAATCGTGCAAAGCAGATAGCAAAGAAGCGGAATGTCTGAGACCCAAAAAAGCCCCTCGTCCACCCAATAGAAGTCCATGGGCAAAGATGCCCACAGGCAAGGGACGAGAGGCTTTCGTTTAGGCGAAAAGCGTCACGCGGTACCACCCTTGTTCGGTCCGAGACCTCCTCCAGTTCATCCTGGGAGGCGACGGGCCGCACTTGGAGCGCGATCACGGGCGCGAACCGGACGGCCTTAGTGGCCCCCTCGTCCCCGATTTGGGGGAACAGGAGATGTTCAGGACGCCTGCTCGGAGGGGAGGTTCCCAGTGGCTTGCTGCCGTCTCGCACCAGCCGACGGCTCTCTGTAAACGCGCGCACCGGGACATTGTCCTCGTCAATGCAGCTTCAAATCATTCAGTTGTGGGGCGTAGTATACCCGCAGTGTTCGCAGGCTGTCAAGGCTTCCAGCAGATATTTAGACGTGGCCTGGTCATAAGACGTGGAACTACTTCCAGCCCTCATGTTCAATTCCGGCTTCTTTAGCCATTTCCATCACCAAATCCGTTGCATCTTTGATGTTGTGGTTTTGGGGATTGAGTATCACGACGCTCATGCTGGCAGGAATGGGAACAGTGTCACTGGTTACTGCATCCCGTAAGACTACCTCCGACCAGTTCTTCGCAGTCTCAAAAGCCTCCGCTGGCGACTCTGCTTCAACAAAGACGCTGCCCGTCAATGGTATGCCGTATATTCTCATGGGAAGTTCCCTCTACACACGCTCCGCGACAACGGCACGGCTGCCTACGGCTCTGGCCTTTGCTTGAGACAGGGCGCTTCGGAGATGTTGAGACCCGATTTGTAATCCCTCTTGATCAGAAATGCCTAGATCGTTGAACTTCCGCAGCACTTGATTGGCTGCCCGAAGCAGTTCGGCAGCAAAGGCTTCCATCGTAGGCCGCCAATGCCATGATTGATCGTCTGCGGAAACGTACAGCAGATTTCCTGCACGGCTGGCTTTGAGGCGGAACGGGCCGTCCATAAAATCAAGTTCGGCTTCTACAGCACCTTCCAGCAACGACTTGGCGGCGGCTAGCCACCAGCTCAGGATCACCGAGCCGAAGTCAAGCCACTGATCGGCTGGATAGGCCACCCCATCCTGTGTCCAGTAGATCGTAAAGATGGGATTGCTGCCCCGATCCACATATCTTCTAATCAAGTCGTCATCGAAATCCACATACAGTTGCATTGTTACGCTCCCACAGGGTACGCCGTTTCCACGGTCCGAGTCTCCACATTGTACCAGAATTCGATCACTTCATGGTTGCGAGTGGCTGTTCCCCGATAGAGGATGCGTTCTACTCCGAGAGGACCATATTGTGATTTAATGCGCTTTCTTTTCCGCCACGCAGCCTTGACGCGCGCCCTGATCTGAGCCTCGGATAGTCCGATGAAGATCGTTTTCGTGGAGCTATGGCGGGCGATGAGACCGTTCCGGGAGTGGCGGTCGAAGATGTGCTGCCAGTCAAAGCGCCTCGCGGCTGGCCCTCGAAAGTCCCTGCTCATTATCTTGCGATTCCCATTTCGCGCGAGTGCAACTTGTCAGTTGCTGGCGACGACCTGAGTCCCGTTGTAGGTCCGTAAGTGGAAGCGGCCGTTCTTCAGCCTGGCGAGGTTGATCTGGCCTTTGGCGATGGTGTTCACCGTGTAGGTGTTCGGGTCGCCGTCGCTGACATATTTCAGCGCTTTCTGTTTCTCCATCAGCTCCAGCCAGTAGTGGATGGTGTACTTGCCCGCGCCGGGGATGATGCGCGGGATGTAATAGGGGTTGAAGTTCTTGTTGTAGAAGTCCTTGCCCATCGGCGAGGCGGCGGGGTCCGCGCCGGCCTTCAAGGCGCAAAGGTTGTGGTAAGTGACGCCGCCGCTGGCCCCGCTGATGACCAGCTTCTTGTTTTTGGGGAAGACGCCGTAGGGCAGGGCGAGCGTGTCCACGACGTAGTTCGGCTCGTAGTGGTGGATGTTGGCGACCGCGCCCGCCAGTTCCGCCTCGACGCGGGCGTCGGGCCAGTGGCGGATGCCCGCGAGGTGGCGGATGGTGTGGTTGCCGATCTCGAAGCCCTCCTTGACCAGATAGTCCATCTTGCCCTGCGCGTACTGCGCCTGGTAGAAAGGGGGCGGCAGCGTCGTGCCGACATCGGTCAGGACGAAAAACGTCCCTTTGAGGGGCCAGTCGGAATGCGCGGCGTGGAAAGCGTCGAGGATGCCGACCGCGCAGTCGGGGTCTATTTTGCCGTCAGCGGTGTAGTTGAACTGGCCGCGCAGCGCGTCATCGAAGGTCAGGATGACGGGCGATTTGCCGGGCGGGCAGTCAATCTTGCCGAGGGCGTAGTCATGCAGGCTGACTGGGCGGTAGTTGTGGTCGTACAGCCACTGGATGTCCTTGCGGAAGGCGGACGCGGGGTACTGATAGCCGGTCGTCTTGAGGCTCTTGACGAGATCGTGGTATTCTAGGATCGGGACCAGGCCGGCCTCGTTCGGCTGCACTTTGGTCAGGTCCACGGGCAGCATCGGCGGGACCTGAGCGGTGAGCGCGGCTTTGGGCCGGACAGTCGCCCCGGCATGGCCGCGACGGAGCAGGTGGCAGCCGGACAGGATGCCGGCCAGCAGCGCGGCGGCCCCGCCGAGGGCGAAAAGTCGCTGGGAAAAACGGGCGCTTCGCATAGGGAATCCTTTTTCTGACGCGGGCAACGGAATTGGCCTCATTATACCATGACGGTCGGAGGGGAACAAGGGGGAATCCGGGTGACGCACTGGCTGCCGAGGATTTGGAACAGCGGCAACAGCCTGGTGGGGCTGCTGGGCGCAACCGGCGGGAGCGCGCGCTTCCGGCGCCGCGAGGCCGTTTGGGAGGTCACGGGCGGCTGGCTGATCGGCCTGCTCCGTCGCGCCGGCTGGGCGGACGCCATTACGCTGGGCGACGTCATCCTGTACGCCGACGCCCGCCTCATTCCTTTGCTGCACGCGCACGAGATGGTACACGTCCGGCAGGGGCGCGCGTGGGGGCCTTTGTTCCTGCCGGCCTACGGGCTGGAGTCGCTGTACCAACGGCTGCGGACGGGGCGGGGCTACTGGGACAACCGCTTTGAGATCGCCGCCCGTCGGCAGGACGCGCCGGAGACGCAGGAAAATTGAGACTGCCCGCCGAACGTCCCGGTGGAGGATGACCATGCTGACTCGGAAAAGAACCCGTCTGCTCCCGCTGTTCGCGCTCTGTTTCGCACTCCCGGCGGCGGCCAAGCCGGCCCCCAAAGCGCCGCCCGCGCGGGGCGAGATTCAAGCGATCTACAACAAGATCAACGCAGCGGCGATGCAGAAGAATGTGGACGGGGTGTACGACTTTGACAGCGACGACTACACCGTGATAGACCAGAAGGGCCGTGCCCACGAACCCTCGGAGGGTCGGCAGGAGTTTGAACAAGCGCTGGAAGTGATGGATTCCGTCAAGGCGACCACCATCATCCAGAGCTTTGCGGGCACGGACGCCGAGGCGACTGTCACGGTGAAGGACCATGTGATCGCCCGCATCGGCAACACCACCACGGGCCGCGCCATCAAGGTCACGGCAGACGATGTGAGCCGCGACCACTGGGTCAAGACGGAGGACGGCTGGCGGCGTAACCGGACACGCATCCTTTCCGGCAAAAACGCTTTCCAGAAGAACTTCTAGCGTCATCACCGGGCAAAGGAGAAGCAAAGGAAAAAGCCGTGCCTGTCAACCGGGGTTGACGCGGGACGGCTTTTCTTTGCACGGGGCTTGCTCCCTTCGGAGAGTCCCATGTGCAGCCGGAGATTGTCCGGGGTTGCTATGATTATAACACTAGTCCAGCGTTCTGTCAAGCGGTTTCGTAAGATTCTTTACCGAGTGGGTTTACAGCAGGGCGACGGCAAGCGCGGCCTTGTCCTGGGCGGCGTCGCCCAGGGCGGCGGGGAGGATGGAGACGCCTTCCCAGACGCGCGGCCAGCAGTGCGCCTCGGCGGCGGCGCGGATCGGGTCCAGCAGCAGGTCGGCGGCGTGGACGGCCAGCGTACCCAGCACGATGCGCTCTAAGTTGAGGGTGTGCAGGAGGTTCGCCAGGCCGATGCCCATGTACAGCGCGACATCGGCGAGGATGCCCTCGGCGATGGCGTCACCGGACCGGGCGCGGGCGCAGACGTCGTGGGCGGTCAACTCGGCTTCCCCGTAGCGTTCGCGGCCCATGCGGGCCAGGGATGTTCCCGAGGCCAGCGCTTCCAGGCAGCCGCGCTTGCCGCAGGGGCAAAGCGGGCCATTGGGCAGGATGACGGCATGGCCGACCTCGCCCGCCAGGTCACGCCGCCCCCGGTACAACTTCCCGTCCAGGATCAGGCCCGCGCCGATGCCGGTGCCCATTGTTAAAAATGCCATGTCGCGGCAGCCCTGCCCCGCGCCCCAGCGGTGCTCGGCCAGGGCGGTCGCATTGGCATCGTTTTCCAGGCGCGTCGCCAGCCCGAACTCGGACTGGAGCAGGGAACGGAGCGGCACGGCCTCCCAGGCGGGCAGGTTGGGCGGCGCGTAGACGGTGCCCGTCGCCGAATCCAGCGGGCCGCCGCAGGAGACGCCCAGCGCGGCCATGTCCGAGACGGCGGCGCCGTAGTCATGGCAGACCTGGCGGGTTAAGTCGCACAGCAGGGCCACGGCCTCCTGCCAGCTTTCGCGCGGCGTCGGGGCGGACACGCGCGCCAGCACAGTGCCGTCGGTGTCGCCGACGACGGCGGCGGATTTGGTGCCGCCGATGTCCAGGCCAAGAAGCAGCGTCATTAGGCTATTGTGTGCTCTGGGTCGCCGGCTGGCTGCGGTCCGCCATGGCGGTCTCGGTCTGCGTGTCGAACGCCTCCCCCTGGACGCCGTGCTGCTTTTCCGCGCTGGGGATGCCGCTGCTGGCCGGGGCCTCGCTGCTGGCGCCGGCGTGGTGGCTTCGCAGGGTGACTTCCTTCTCCTTGCCGTCGCCGCCGTCGGCGAAAAGCTGCGTCCCCGTCTCGCTCCCGCCCGTGGTCGTCTGCGCGAAAGCATCGGGCTGGGTCAGCGCGATTTGCTCCTCGATATTGTCTACCGTCTGGTCATCCGCCATAGTGTCTTTTTCCTGTTGTGTGTCAATAAAGCCTCGCCCCCCGCCCCCAATTCTGGGGGAGTCAGAGGGGAAGGAAGCCTCGGCTCCCAATTCCGGGAGGTGGATGTGTCCGTGCCTTTTCTTTTCCTGTTCCCCCATTATTGGGGGCTAGGGGGCTTCTTCTGCACTCATTCTTAGACCCGTTGTACCCAATTGAGATGCGCCTCGTGCATGGCGGGGACGATCTCGTGGCCGGTTTGGGGCAGGTACAGCATTTCTTTCTCGCAGCGCAGTTCGTTGTAGACGGCGTAGACGGTCGGCGGCTTGCAGCTCGGGTCGCGCCCACCCGCGCTTACCTGGGTGGGGCAGGTAATGTCCCCAGCATGGGACAGGGGATCAAAATACCGATAGGTTTGGGTGACCTGGGCCGCCCGTTCGGGGTGGGCCTCGGCATAATCGGCGATCAGGCCGCGTGCGTCCGGGTAGCGCACCGCCCTGGTCCGCCGGTACTTCGCGCGGTCAAGCAGCGAGAGGGCGAGGTCGAGCGCGCCGAGCCAGGGCATGTCGGCGAGGCAGAGGCGGGCGAGCGGGGAGAGCGCCGCCGTTACCAGCGCCAGCCCGCCGCCCTGGCTCATGCCGCCGGCCATCAATCGGTCGGGGCCGACTTCCGGCTGACGGGCCAGCACATCCAGCGCGCGCAGGCAGTGGGCGACAATGGGGCGGTAGATGTAGGTCTGCGGCGACTCGATCCCCGACGTGATGTAGTCCGCGCCCGACGCGCTGGGGTGAGCGTAGGGCGTGTCGGGGGCGCTGCCGTGCAGGTTCAGGCCCAGCGTCAGCGTGTCCGGGTACAGCGCCTCAGGGCCAGGCGGCGGGTTGCCGAGCGAGTAGCCGGGCAGCCATAGGTAGCCGCGCTGGCCTAATGCCGATAATTTTTTGGGCACGGCCAGCCAGCCGTAAACCAGCCGGTCGTCGAGCGAGGAGAAGCGCAGCCAGTCTATGCGGTGCGTCGCCGTCTCTCCGCCCGCGCCGGGCAGCCGCTCCCATTCCAGGGGGACATCGGCGAGTTCGGCCCGGACGCCCTGCCAGAAGGCGTCAAAGTCGGCGGGGCGCTGGACTTCGGCGCGGGTTTGTTCCAAAGCATCAGGCAAAGCACTATCGGACATGAGGGCATTGTACCCACCGGCAGCGGGTCCCGGCCTTGAAAGGCCGGGCTACTCCCAGTGAAAGTCGCTCCGCGACTGAGGAACCTCTCCCCGGCGCTCAGAGGAACCCGGCGCTGAACCGCCAGGCTCTAGAAGTGCAAGCCCCCGCCTTCGCGGGCGAAGATGAAGATCGCCCCCCGCCCCCAATTCTGGGGGAGGAAGAACCCCTCCCGGCTCGTTCCTCGCCACCCTCCCCCAAAGGGAGAGGGTAAGAGAGGGGCTTTTTCTCTGAAGCCGGAGGCAGAACGGGCCGGGCGCGTCTGAGCTTCGTTTGAGTTCTCTTTGAGTTCTCTTTGAGTCTTCTCTGTAGTAATCTCTGTAATAGTTTGCGGGATGCGCGCAATCCAGTTTGCGGAGATCGCACAAACTTGGTTGCGGGGATGGTGCAATCCAGTTTGCGGGGATCGTGCAGGCTTGTTTGCGGGGTTGTTCCCCCGGATTTCAATCCGGGAGCAGAGGCGGAGAACTTATGCAAGAGGTCTATTCTGTGCCGGAACCGTCGCTGCTCCGGGCGGCCAGCAGCGCCAGTGCCGCTTCCTCGCTGTCCTCAATCGCCACTTCCACGGCCCGCTTTGCCGCTTCCAGTAGTTGCTTGGCCTGCCGCCGCGCTGTGGCAGCGGCTAATGCCAGATGTTCGTATTCCTGTTGTTTACCCTCTGAAATGTCTGGGATGAGGATACGCGCCACATCTTTGGGATACAAATGGAGTTGTCCTGTCGCCCCAGTGATATAATGTTCGATCTGCATTTGCCCAAACGCTGACCGGAGGAAGAACGCCAAGTAATACGGGTTGATCTTGTTTTGCCGAACTACGGTCACCTCGCTGACCGTGCCATAGGTGCCGTCCTTGTCGAAAACTTGGACTTTGCCGATGGAGCCAAAACCGATAGACGAAATCAATACGTCTCCCCATTCCAGAGGAAAGACAGCCTCGGTGGGGTGCGTTCTCAGAAAGCGTTCATCATCGCTGATGTCTGTTAAATCCCCGGAGCGTATGATGGGAACAGTTCCATTGTCGTAGTAGGAAGCAGTGACGCCTTTTAATACCTGGCCCAATTCGCCCAGCGTTTTCAAGTCAAAGTCCTGACTAAGTTTTTGTTGCAACGCCGAGTAGCGAGGCTTGAAAAACTCGGCGTCCAGCCGCCCATCGCCCCATGCTTGGCGGAAGGTGCTTTGGTATGCCAGCGGCTCCGGCGGCTGCCAGCCTTCCAAGCCTAGCTCGCGCAGCAGGAGGGTTTCGGCTTGGGTGTAGCTGCTGATAGCCTGATGGCGTTGTGCGACTGAGGAAACAAAACACTCCTCGATGGCTTGTTGAAACGCCTCACTCAGAAGCGGTATCCAAATCTTCCGCAGGTAGTAGGGCGCGACCTCGGGCTGGGCGGCTCCATACACGCCTTTGTCAATCTGCAAGCGGCCATAAGAGGAGTTGAAAAACGCTGTTAAGATTGATTCCAACTCTGGCTACGCACAATGAAAGTGTGTGAAGACGCTACGGCTTCTTCCTTCTCGTTGAAACAAGCACAGTCACCGCGATTAGCGCCAGTCCGCGTGACTAAGACATCGTTGGGTTTGATCTGGTTTTGCGGGAGCAGTGTAGCGTCTTGCCGTGAGACGTACACCTTGTTGGAAGCATCAACTTGAAGGGGACGAACATTTTGCGCCCGGAGAAACCATACTCCCTTTTCTTCAACATAATTGCGTGTAATCTCGGTCGGGTGAATGATTACCGGGGTGGAACTTTCAAACTGTTCTGCGCCGCGCCGTCGCACAGTTTCAATGGCTTGTAGGTAACACTTTTTGTTGAATTCGCTGTCGAGGCGAAAAGCGGCGTTATCTTGAAGTAGCACACTCTTTTCAAGAACAGTGATTTCCAGCCCCTCCAACAACGCCTCATAGTGGGCCTTGTCGAAGGGGCGGGTCAGAAAAAAGAGAGGTGTTCTTTGGCGGCGAACTCGGCGAACGCCTCCGCGATGCCGTCCTCCGTCATCCCGTCGTGGTTGAACAGGTCGTGCTGCACGAAGTAGTGGCCGTGCGTGTCCTCCAATGGCCGACCGTCCTTCACGGCCAGCAACGTCTCGCCGCTGGTATCCTTGCTCGGCTTCTGCTGGGTGGCGAAGAAGATCGGGTAATCGTCCACGCGCGGGCAGAGCGGCCCGGCGTCCGGGTCGTCGTTCCACTTCTGCACGAACAGGACGCTGGTTTTCGTGCCCGTGTGCGGCTTGAACGTGTTGCCGTCCAGCCCGACCACGGCCAGGAGGCGGCAGCGGTCGGCGATGAACTCCCGCAGGCGCTTGTCGCTGGAATTGTTGAACCGGCCCTGGGGCAGCACGACGGCCATGCGCCCGCCGGGGCGGAGAAAGTCTAAATTGCGCTCGACAAACAGCAGGTCGCGCCCGACGGCGGTCTCCTGCTTGCCATTGGTTTTGTGCGCCAGGTCGTAGGGCGAAAGCATGTCGCTTTGCTTCACATCCCCGGCGAAGGGCGGGTTTGCCATGAGCACGTCAAAGCCGAACTGCCGGTAGCCGCTCTTGCCGACGGCCAGCTTGCGGAGCTTTTTCCAGCCCGCAAAATAGGTGTCGTTCCACTCGTCGCCCTTGACCGTCTCGTCCCAGCGGGTGAAGTCCAGGGTGTTGAGGTGCAGAACATTGGTCTGACCGTCCCCGGCAATGAGGTTGAGGCAGCGGGCCACGCGGACAGCTTTTTCGTCAAAATCAATGGCAAAGACCTTGTCCTGCACATAGTCCAGGCAGCGCGGCGGCTTCTGTTCCAGGGTAAACAGGTGGGAAGCGTCCTGGCCCAAATCGGCGAGGATGGCCCGCCAGACGTGGAAGATGCCGTGGACGGTAAAGCCCGCCGAGCCGCAGGCGGTGTCAATCAGGGTCTCGTCTTCCTGCGGGTTGAGCATCTTGACGCACATGTCAATGACCCAGCGCGGAGTAAAGTATTGGCCCTTCTCGCCCTTGCTGGACTTGTTGATCAGGAACTCGAAGGCTTCATCAATGATGTCCAGGTTGGAATTGAATAGCTTGTATTCTTCCAGATAGGAGACGCAGACTTGCAGGTGGGAGCCGGAAAGGCGGATGCGCTCGCCGGCGGCGAAGACGCCTTCCCACTTCTTTTTCGCCTCGTCAAACAAATTGTCCATGCGCCGGCGCAGGTCGCCTTCGGTGTTGGTGTTGCGGAAGCGCAGGAACGGGGAGCGCCCCTGGAACTGAGACATCTCATCGTGGAGCTTGGTGAAGATGAGCTTGAAGACCTCCTCGAACACGTCCACGCCGGCATTGGCGAGGACCTCGTTTTCCATCTCCTCGATGATAGAGCGGAGCGGCTTGCGGCGCTCGCGGGCCTTCTCCTTGTCAATGAGCGTCTGGAGCGTCCAGGGCTGGTCCAGGATGGTTTCGATGGTCTGGGCGGCGCTGGGCAGGTCGGGCAGCTCAATGAAGTAGTTCGGATTGCGCCGGTGGTAGACGGACGTGAGGCCGCCGTCGGACCAGACGCCGATGGGTGCGCCCGTGGCATGGCAGTAGCTTTTAAGCTGATCCTTGCCGTCCTTCAGCTTGACGGCTTTGACCTCGACGATGATGTAAGGGACGTTGGGCCGGTCTTTGTCAAAGACAACGATGTCGGCCCGTTTGGACGTGTCCCGTCCGAAGGTGATGGGGAACTCGATCCCGATACGCTTGGGGTCAGTGTAGCCGTAGTGGGTTTTGAGGCGGTGAATCCACGCCTGGCGCACGATCTCTTCCGGCTTGGCAAGCCGGTCTTTGCCGGTCGCGAGGCATTGGACGTAAACTTTATCGCCCTTCCGCTTCAGCGCCTTGTTGACGGCCTGGATGTCGGCATCCGAAAAAACGTCCAGCGCGCGGCTCTTGTCGGCGTCGAGAAGGGAGGCCACGGACAGCGCGCCGATCTGCTGGGCGCGCTCTACGGCGTCTTCCCCCACAAAGAGGGTGTCCTGCGCGGTGAGATCCTGCGGGTCAACGATGGCGGCAACATCGCCGGGAATGGCCTGGTCAGTCGGCATGATCGAGGTTTGCTTTCAGTATCAAGGAAAAGGCGTTAAGAGCGCGATTAGGTTCAACGGAAGAATGCAGACTTCCTGCCTGCTTTCCCGAGGAGGTGTGCATTTCGGGGGGCGTGGGCTATAATCGTTCCAATCCACAGGCGCGAACGGGGACGGCAAGGCGATGATTGATTTATCCAGTGACACGGCGACGCGGCCCTCGGAGGGGATGCGGCGGGCGATGGCGGCGGCCCCCGTCGGGGACGAGCAGAAGCGGGAGGACCCGACGACGAACGCGCTGCAAGAGCGGGCCGCCGATCTGCTGGGCAAGGAGGCGGCTCTGTTCCTGCCGTCGGCGACGATGGGTAACCTCGTCGCCCTGAAGACGCACCTGCAGCCCGGCGACGAGTTTATTGCCACCCATAATTCGCACATCGTCGTCTGGGAAGGCGGCGGGTATGCCGCCGTGGCGGGGGCGGCGGTGCAGGCGCTGACGACGGCGCGGGGCGTCTTTTCGGGCGCGCAGGTGACGGCGGCGGTCCGGCCCGACGACCCCCACTACGCCCGGACGCGGCTGGTCTGCGTCGAGAACACGCACAACGCGGGCGGCGGGACGGTCTGGACGAGGGAGGAATTGGAGGACGTGGCTTCGGCGGCGCGGGGGCACGGGCTGGCGCTGCACCTGGACGGGGCGCGTCTTCTGAACGCGGCGGCAGCTTCAGGGCGGGCCGCGCACGAGGTCGCCGCGCCGTTCGACAGCGTGACCTTGTGCCTGTCCAAAGGGCTGGGCTGCCCGGTCGGGGCGATCCTGGCCGGGTCGCGCGCGTTCATTGAGGCGGCGTGGCGGCCCAAGCACCTGCTGGGCGGGGCGATGCGGCAGTCGGGCATCCTGGCGGCGGCGGGGCTGTATGCGCTGGAGCACAACGTCGCGCGCCTAGCGGAAGACCACCAAAATGCGCGGCGGCTGGCGGAGGGGCTGGCCGAAATTCCGCGCGTTCGGATCGAGGTCGCGCGTGTCCAATCCAACCTGGTCTTTTTCACGGTGGACGGGCTGGACGGGCCGCAGGCGCGGGCGATGATGGAAGAGCGCGGCGTCCGCCTGAGCGGCTCCGGCGGCGCGCTGCGGGCGGTGACGCATTTGGACGTTTCCGCGCGGGACATCGAGCGGGCGATTGACGCGGCGCGGGAGGCGTGGGGCTGACCGGCTTTCCGCGCTAGGCTTTGCCGTTCATCTTGTAAACGAACGCCAGCACCTCGGCGACGGCGCGGAACAGTTCGGGGGGGATCTGTGCGCCGATGTCCAGCGTCGCCAGCGCGCCCGCCAGGGCGGGGTCCTGCCGCAGCGGGACATCGTTCTCGCGGGCGACCCGCAGGATTTCTTGTGCCATAAAGCCCTCGCCTTTGGCGACGAGTTCGGGGGCCGCGCCCGTTGCAGGCGCATAGCGCAGGGCAACGGCGGTGGTCGGGTCTTGCATATTTGGGCATCTCTTGCGCGGGCTAAACGTGCCGGTCCACGGAGGTTCGCGGCGTTGTGAAGGCTTCGCCGCCGGGCCAGAGCGGCGGCCATTCGGATTGGGGGCGGCAGACGACCTCGCAGGCGGGCCAGCCGGCCCTGCCGAACGAGGCCGCCAGCGCTTCGGTGTGCCGTCCCAGCAGACGCGCCGCCGACGCCTGTTCCGCGCCCAGCCGGCAGTTCAGGCTGCCGGTCAGTTTCCCTGTCAGGTCCGCCTGCACCCGGCCCAAGCGGGGCGGGGCCAGCCGCAGCGTCACCCGCAGGATCGGGCCGTCTTCGGCTTCCTCGTTCGCATCCCGCTCCGGCAGCCCCACGCGCACCTCGGCGACCGTGGGCACACGATCAAAGGTCATCGGGAAGGCGAAATACAGCGGCGTTTCGGGGCGCCCGGCGTGGGCGGTCAGCGAGGCCTGATTCAGAAGCTGCTGGCCTTCCAGGAGAGACGCCAGGCCATTGGCTTCGGCCCCCAGGGCGCGGTCGCCCGACCCCTGCGCCAGCCGCAGCAGGGCCGTCCGCAGGTCGGCGACCGGCCACTGCTCGTCGCCCTTCGCCGCCGCCAGCAGCCGGTTTTCCGTGCTGCGCCCGATGAGCAGCATCATGTCCCGCAAACGCCGCGTCTGTGGGTCCGGCTCCAGGCCCGCGTCGACGCCCAATCCCAGCCACATCCGTATCTGCTCCGGCAGCGCGCCCCGCCCCGCCCCGCCGTTCGGCGCGTTCAGAACAGCCGTCAGCGCCCGAAGCGCGTCCGGCGAAGTCGGCAGGGCCAGCGTTTTCGCCAGCACATAGGCTTGGGGCGACGCGCCCGGCGCGCGGGCGAGGTCTCCATGCGCTTCGGCCACCGAGGCCGCCGTCAGCGGCAGGCCCGCCTGCACCAGCGCTTCGGCCAGCGCGACGTCCGCGTCCGCCGCCGCCATCCCCATTTCCAGCAGGGCGGCCCGCACCCGGTCCGGCGTCATGGCTCCCGCCGCCGTTTCCACGCCCGGCTGGGCGACCGGCCGGGCCTGCGCGACCTGCGCGATCCGCCCGATGAGTCCAAAGGCCGCCGAAGTGGAGCCTTCCAAAGTCGTTGCCAGTGTCGCCGGTATGTGCATAATCGGATAGAGACAGGACGCCGAATAAGTGCCAATGCTTTATTGTCGGCAGAGCGGCCCCTTCTTTTCAGCCCGTGCGCTTTGCCGGGCAACCATTTTCTGGGGTATAATCGGCACATCAGCCTTTTGGAGAGATGCCATGACACTGACTCTTACTCCCGACACGGAGGCGCGTGTCCGCTCGATTGCTGAACTAAGCGAACAGGACCCGGAAGACGCGCTCATCGCTCTGCTGAACCAAGCACTGACTGAGGCGGAGGTGGAAACGGAGATGCTGGCGGAACTGCGCGCCAGTGTCAAGGATCACGACGCGGGGCGCAGCATGACAATTGAAGAATATCGTGTGAAGGCACTTGCCCGACGTCATGCGCGCGATGCCAAAAACGCTCCACAAGTAGAGATAGCAACGAGAACGAAGAACAGCGGACGGTGTACGCCTTCCGCCCTTCCAATCGGGCTGCCGATCAGATCGCGGCGGAACATCAACTGAAAAGCATGCAAGTAGTCAACAAGAAACCCATAGCGATAGACCTATTCGCAGGGGCTGGAGGCTTTAGTTTAGGCTTTGGAATGGCTGGCTTCGATGTCCCTGTGTCCTTAGAGATTGATGCCTGGGCTTGCGATACGCTACGGCATAATCATAGCCATAGAAGGGTTTTACAAGCTGACATCCGGGACTTTAGGTTTCAGGCGACGATAAAAGGTGCGGCGCTCTCCAAACCGGACATTTTGATCGGGGGTCCACCATGCCAGGGCTTCAGCATAGCCGGGCCAGCAGTAAAAGATCCCCTTGATCCTCGTAACTCACTTTTCGTCAACTTTGCCCAGTGGGTTGAGGCCCTGCAACCATCAGCTTTTGTGATGGAAAATGTTAAGGGATTGCTGTCTCGTTATAATGCCAACGGTGAGCGCGTTATTAATATCATCAGGCAAACTTTCGCGGACTTAGGTTATTTTGTGGAGGTCTGGTTACTCAACGCCGCAGAGTACGGCGTGCCTCAAACCAGAGAACGCATCTTTGTTGTTGGACATCATCATTCCTCAGCTATTGAGGAACCCGAAGAGACTAACTTACTGCCGGAGAGCGCTTTACAGGAAACCGGTCTGCCACTATTTGACACAGCACAATGTCCCGCAGTCACCTTATGGGAGGCAATTTCTGATTTGCCGGAGCTTTCCGAAGGCGAAGGTGAAGAAGAACATGCTTATGGCGGTCCACCTTTGACTCAGTATCAAGAGTGGGCACGCGGGGAACATGATGCTCTTTTCAACCATGTCGCCATGAGACATTCAAAACGCCTAGTCAGCCGATTTGAACAAATCCGCTGGGGTGAATCAAGCTCAGATGTTGCGCCTGAGTTCGGAGCCAGACGACGCAATGGGCAAGGCGCATTATCCGGCGCGAAGTATGACCAAAATAATCGGCGGCTTCACCCTAACAAGCCATCTCACACGATAGCGGCGTCGTTCTACGCGAATTTCGTTCATCCTTTTCAGCATCGAAATCTGACGGCTCGCGAAGGCGCTCGGCTCCAATCTTTTCCAGACTGGTATAGATTCCAGGGTAAGAAAACGGTCGTCTCTCACAAGCTGTTGCAGCGCGAAGACCGGCTAGACGAAAAATTCCTCTGCCAATACAATCAGATCGGGAACGCCGTCCCCCCCCTGCTGGCGCGAGCCGTTGCCCTGCACCTTAGAAAGAACTTGAATCTGTGAAGAAGCAAAAAGACAAAATGCCATTGGTTCATGGGGCTAACCTGACCGAGAAGGAGGCAGATCGCTCTAAGTATGGCAAGACTGACAGTAAAGAGTATCTGGCTGAGATACGCCTAAAGTACAACGAATGGTATCAAGCAAACATGGCGCTGGTCGGCCCCGGTTCAGCCATAGCCCAGACCGACCAAGAGGTTGTTATGAGGAGAGTTGAACTGTTCAGCCAGTACAAAGAATTTCTTGATCAACAGCATTATGCAGAGCATTTTGACTCAAGATCAAACCTTCATTCCAGCGTCCTTGAAGAGTTCATGTACTATCTGTTCAAGGATTTAGTCACTGAGTTCGGGGAACATGCATTCATTGGGAAATCACATACCTTCAAGGACATATTCTTTACGCCGCCTAGCTACAAGGAAATGCTGAAGCGGCCGTATGCAGGCATCGAACGAAAAGATCATGATTTTGTTATCGGTGTCACGATAGAAGCCTCTTTCCACTCGGCGGTTCCATCAAAGCAGGACGACAGCGGCGGCGTAGTCGAAATCATTGTGGAAGAGCCGGAGGATTATGCTGAAGTCACTGTGACGCCGAACAGCGAGACACATTTGTTTGACGTTCCAGCAATCGCCATTGAATGCAAAACTTACTTGGACAAAAACATGCTCGAAGGCTCATCGCGTTCAGCCGAAGAACTAAAGGCGCGCAATCCTAACGGCCTTTACATGGTGGTCATGGAGTGGATCAAACTTGCCGATGCAGTGAACCTGCGGAAGTATAAAGTTGATCAAATTTACGTCTTGCGGCGACAGAAAAATACGGACCGTGATAAAAGATACCTTGCAGGATATGTCAAGAATCCGATTGATGCTGATGTCGTCTGGTATCTTTATACAACCGTTCGCAGTTATCTGACCTCGGATTGGCTCGGAGGGGTGGAAAACGGGATACAGCGAGGATGGCTGATAACATGATTGACCCCCAAGTTTACCGCGAGATGGGCCTGAATGATTCGGAGTACGCCCAGGTGCTCGAAACACTGGGCCGCGAACCGACCATTACGGAACTCGGCATGTACGCCGTGATGTGGTCTGAGCACTGCGGCTACAAGTATTCCCGGCCCGTCCTGCGCCTGTTCCAAAAGTATAAAGAGGCGATGGACACGGGCGCGGTGGAGAACGCGGGCGTCATTGACATCGGGAACGGCTTGGGGGTGGTGATGAAGATGGAGTCGCACAATCACCCTTCCGCCGTGGAGCCGTTCCAGGGCGCGGCCACGGGCGTCGGCGGCATCCTGCGCGACATCTTCACGATGGGTGCGCGGCCCATTGCCATTCTGAACAGCCTGCGCTTCGGACCGATTGACAAAGAAAACGGTGACGCCCGCACCCGATATCTGTTTGAGCATGTGGTCGGGGGCATTTCCCACTATGGCAATTGTGTTGGCGTCCCCACCGTCGGCGGCGAGATTTACTTTCACCCGTCGTACACCGGCAATCCCTTGGTCAATGCGATGGCGGTAGGCGTCGTGCCGCTGGACAAGATCGCCTCGGCGGAGTCGAAGGGGATCGGGAACCCCGTGCTGTATGTCGGCTCGGCGACGGGCAAGGACGGCATCCACGGGGCGACCTTCGCGTCGGTCGAGCTGGGGCCGGACTCGGAAAGCAAGCGGCCTAATGTGCAGATGGGCGACCCGTTCGCCGAGAAGCTGCTGATTGAGGCGACTTTGGAGGCGCTGGCGACGGGGTTTGTGGTGGGCATCCAGGACATGGGCGCGGCGGGGCTGACCTGCTCCACCTGCGAGATGTCCGCCAAAGGCGGCGTCGGCATGGACGTGGATGTCCGCGCGGTGCCGCAGCGCGAGGCGGGGATGACGGCCTATGAGATCATGCTGTCCGAGTCGCAGGAGCGGATGCTGGCGGTCATCGAGAAGGGCCGTGAGGACGACGTGGCAGGGGTGTTCCACAAGTGGGGCCTGAACGCGGTCGTCATCGGCACGGTCACGGACACGGGCATGGTCGTCATTCGGGACGACGGGACGGTGGCGGCGCATGTCCCGGCGAGGTCGCTGACCGACGACTGCCCGACGTATTCCCTGGCCGCTTCGGAGCCGGCCTATATCCGGGAAGTCCAGTCGGCGGATCTGTCGGATTTGCCGGAACCCGATGACTACAATGAAGTCTTGCTGAGGCTGCTGGCGTCGCCCTCCATCGCCTCCAAGCGCTGGGTGTATGACCAGTACGACTCGATGGTGCAGACGCAGACGACGGTGCTGCCGGGGGCGGCGGACGCCGCCGTGCTTCGCCTGCGCGACTCGGGTGGCAAGGGAATCGCGCTAACGACCGACTGCAACCCGCGCTACTGCTACCTGGACCCGTATGAGGGCGCGCGGATCGCCGTCGCCGAGGCCGCGCGCAACCTAAGCTGCGTCGGCGCGACGCCGCTGGCGGTGACGGACTGCCTGAACTTCGCCTCCCCGGAAAAGCCCGAAGGCTTCTGGCAGTTCCGTCGGGCCGTCGAGGGCTTGGCCGACGCCTGCGAGGCGCTGGGGACGCCGGTCATTTCCGGGAACGTGTCGTTTTACAACGAGACGCCGGAGCGCGCCATCTTTCCCACCCCGACCGTCGGCATGGTCGGGCTAATGCCGGACGCGGACAAGCGGGTGACGATGGGGTTCAAGAGCGAGGGCGACGAGATTTATGTGATTGGCGGCGGTGAGCCGACGCTGGGGGGCAGTGAGTATCTGGCCGTCATCCACGGGCAGGAAGTCGGCAGGCCGCCTGTCCTAGACATGGAAGCGGAGAAGAAACTGCAAGCGTTTCTGCGGGAGGCGATTGATCAGGGCCTGCTGCAATCCGCCCATGACGTGTCTGACGGCGGCCTTGCGGTCGCGCTGGCGGAATGCTGTATCGCAGACAGCCGTGGAGCACACTTGTATTCTTTCGGTTCAGCGATGAGCGCCCTTGCGATTTTCGGCGAACGGACAGCAACCGCCGTTGTCAGTGTTCCCGGAAACATGGAGTCTGTGGATCGCTTTGACGTCCTCGTGCGGGAGAACGATATTCCTTGTCGGCCCATCGGCATCGTCTCCGGCGACAAACTCGTGATAGACACAGTGCGGGGCAAAAGCAACATTGCGACAATTTCCATAGCTGACCTCCGCACGGCCTACGAGGGTGCGATCCCGGCGGCGATGGGAGCGGGGTCTGAAGCGGCCTGACGA
>JAABUL010000317.1_pt1 | contig 103844 bp, 176 predicted proteins | sample 5559151 | NCBI WGS metagenome assembly JAABUL01 (sample SAMN10711876, study PRJNA513368) | rock metagenome | isolation source: Antarctica rocks | place: Antarctica: Victoria Land, Pudding Butte sud | reverse complement strand
GCCCGCCCGTTTGGGCCCCCCCCCCCCCCCCCCCCCCCCACCCCACCCCGGGGCTCCTGTGCCGCCTCCTCCTGTGCCGCCGCTGCCGCGCAGGCGATCCCGTCGCTGCTGTTCTGGGAGGTGCGGCGGAAGGATTTTGCGGAGTCGCTAGCGCACCATGTGGCTACCCTCATCCTCATCGTCTACTCCTACTACCTCAAGTGCGCCTTCCTGGCTCCGGCCTCCTTCACCCGGCTCTCTCACCTACTTATCACCCAGTCGCATGCGGCTGCTGGCGCCTGCGCGTAGCCGCCAAAAAGCACAAAGTCCCCAGTCTATTCCACCTGCAGTTGCGTGCACCTCGGCGAGATCGGCCGCGGCCTCCTGCGCCAGCTGCAGCTTCCTGAAACCTGAACGAGCATAACAAGCCGAGGGTTCAAGTGGTTGCCCGCTGTGCATTCTGTCCAATGCGTGCCTTCGTCCTGCATGTCACAGATATCTACATTTTAACATGTCACACCCCTGGAGACCCCCGCAGCCTGACCAGGTGGGAGCGGTGGTGTCTTTGTGCCATTCACTGTTTGGCATGCCACATGTCTCAACATCAAACCCGGGTACATGTCTCCACGCAGCTTGACCAAGGTGGGCGCGGTGGTGTTCCTGTGCCACGACGTCAACGATATCTTCCTGGAGGCCGCCAAGATGGGGCGCTATGTCAAGTGGCGCACCCTGCCCAACGTCATGTTTGTCATCTTCGTCGTCTCCTGGATCGCCAGCCGCCTCGTCATCTTCCCCAACTGGATCATCCGCTCCACGCTGCTGGACACCCTGGTGCGATAACCGACCCTCGCATGACACTGAAACCTCTTTCCTCCTGCATCAATTCGGACTCTCAGTGCATGCACATGCAGCACGTCACCGCGCCTCTCACTGCCAACCTGCAGCAGCGCACATCAATCACAGAGAAACAGAAAAGACCGAGTGTCTCTGCCTCATCTGTTGTACACTTGACCTGTAGCTTGAAGGCCATTGCTGAGCCACTCTGCGACGGTGCGCGGCCTGCAGAGCGTGGCCAGGGAGAACAACGTCAACGTGCACCCGCACTACGAGATCTTCAATGGCTTCCTCATCTTCCTGCTTATCCTCCATGCCTACTGGTGCGCTCGCCAAGCCGCCTGCTGTGGGTCCTCCGCTTGTTCCGTGCCCTCCTTCCTCCTTCCGGGCAGCAGCATGTGCCAGGGCCAGGGCCAGGTTTGTAAGCTATCCTGCAGCACCCACCAAAGTGCAGATGGCACGCACACAGACTTGAGACGCGTCAATGGCGTGGCAGCTGTTGAACTGTGCGCACCGCTGCCCGCAGGACGTGGCTCATCATGAAGGTGCTGGTGAAGGCACTGCGAAGCAAGGATGTCGACGATGTGCGGGAATCCGACTCCGATGAGGAGGACATGCACGACGATTGAGTGACGAGTAAGCGGCGACGGGAGCGCCGCTGCGCGCGGCTGAAGTACTTGCTAGCACGCCGAGCAAACGGCTTCGGCTGCTGGATTCCATGTTGTGAAAAATTGACGCCGTGAACCAAGTGCAATGCCACGCTATAAGACATGGAAGTGGTGCACTTGCCAAGACAGATGCACTTCCGCCAGTCAGTGTGTATTGATGAATGCGGCTGATGGCTCTAGATCAGGTGTTGGTGATGATGCATGTACCAGATGCCCAGCCTGTCTTCTGATCGTTCGAGGCTTCGATGCATTGCATAGGTATATGAAAGCGGCTCTGATTCTGTTGCAGCCGAAGCATCGGGGTGAATGCACCTGCCGAATCCCTCTTTGACCTAGGACCGTACTGCTGTGAGCATCTGGCTACCTACAAATCTTGCAGATCTTCACTAGTCGCGCTCGTCCTGTGCCGAACGGTTTGAAAGAATGAGAAAGAACTTGAAAAAGAACCACGCCGCAGCCCAACGGAATATCGCATCACACAGCTGATACAGCCATTTGAGATCCCGTGCGGACTCCTGCCCAGTGCTGCTGGCTGCTGCACGGTGACGGTGTCGCTGCTATCACTAAGGGCTCGCGACAGCATGTCGACTGGCTCTGAGCGCTTCAGGCCGGCCAGGCGCATAGGGGGCGCCACATGACATCTCGTCCATGCTCCTCTGAATGGCAGCCTTTGGCGGACGCTCACCGCCCCTGAGGCCTCAGAACATGGTGTACCTAACACAAAGCACGGCGGACACTTCAGTAAGATGATCAACAACAGGGATAATGTTCCAAAAGCATGAAACGTTAAAACGCCACATCAACGTGCTTCATGCAAATGCAGCGCGCACGACACACCTAAACGGTTTCACAGCAAAGCTATGGAGCCTCACGTGTAGGTGGAGGCCTTGGCGGGCGTCGCCATGGGCTTGAGCAGCGCCTCCAGGTCCGCCATCGTCGGGCAGCTGCCTTCCCCTGTCTCCTCTGCAGGAGACAACAATTCAAAGAGTCGCTAGGTGACTTCCACATATGTATCAGGTAACGTTTACTTTTGTGCTCAGCAGCGCCTCCAAGTCCGCCATCGTCGGGCAGCTGCCCTCCCCCGTCTCCTCTGCAGCGCATCAGAGAGCCAGGGATTGGTTTCGCGTACACATTTGGTAGCGTCATTCACACAGAAGCGCCTCTCGGTCTGCCATCGTGGGGCAGCTGCCCTCACGCATCTCCTCAGCGAAGCCACCAATGCAACGAGTCAGTGTCACTACTGGATTTCGTGGGGCCTCCAATTCCGCATTTGACGGCTGGCTGCCCTCCCTTGTCTCGTATGCATACGAGATGCAAGGTGTCAGAAACCCAAATTTCCATCGGGCCAGGGTGCAAAGGCGGACCGGGCCAACCTCACAGTTGACTGACATTCCAAACCAGCGTCAAATGCACAAGGCAGGCGCACCGGGGCGGGAGGGGGCGCCGTCGTGCAGCGGTTTGCGCGGCAGCACCGGCAGCACATGCGGGTGCAGGGGGACGAGGCTGAAGGGGTCGTAATTCGCGCCGGGGCTGAACTGCACGTCCACCAGGAAGCGCTCCGGGCTGTCCACCGGCACCCTGCAGCGAAGGTGGAGTGCCCACATTTGAAAACACTGCCAATGCCAGCACTGGGCATTGAACAACAATACCGTTGAGACAAAGTGCCCTTGCTGATGCAGACCACGCTTCCACACATCACAGCACTAGAACAGATGACTTCGGAGCACGACTGGACGAGCCCCAGGGCTTGACCTCTCGCGGGCAATCTCGACAGCAGTCCAGTTTGACAGCAGTAGTACGACAGCAGTAGTGCGAACGTCCACTGGCGGGAGGGACGTGCTTGCTTTTCTAGAGGCGCATCATGGTGCTCAGCCGTTCGGCGCGGGGGCGCGTAGAATTGAGACTCTTGACGCACATGTGGGCAGGAAAGCAGGAAAGGCGGCGCACTGCTTGTTCTCGTAGAGGCGCATGACGATGTGGGTCAGGTAGTCCAGCTCGGGCACGTTGCGCAGCCGCTGCTGCGCCTCCTCCGACACCAGCCCCTTGCCGCCCTCCGCCTCCCTCCCTGGTGTCAACAGGAATCGGCAGGGTTTTGAAGGTGGTGTGCAATGTGATGCGCAGCCGCTGCTGCGCCTCGTCCGACGCCAGCCCCTTGCCGCCCTCCGCCTCCCGGCCTGCAGGGGGTGGAGCATTGACAGATGTCAGGAATTGTTGCTGTGATGCGATGCTGTACCTGATCTGAGGCCAAACACTCACTGCCCTCCGTGCGCAGAGCTTGTGATTGCTGCACATTGCACCACGTGCACACATATGCCCCACATTGCAGCGGAACAGCGCATAGTTAGAGCGGAGCGCGCACCCAGCTGGCAAAAGCGCAGCACGTTGATGAGGGAGTGCACATGCGACTCGGAGGTGAAGTAGATGCGTGTTCGCACATGCCGCAGCGGGCTGTTGATGTCCGTCGCGTACGTCGGGCACAGCCTGCAGGCACGAATGCGTGCGGTGTGAGACTTTGGCCGCAGCAAGGGGTTGTCTACTGCAGCAGACGCGAGCCAGCGTTGACCGCGTTTAATCGACTGCGGAGCGCTCGTCTACTGCAGACCCCTCCGGCGCACAAGACTGTCTGAGCCCTGCCCCTGCACGACTTGGGCCTCCCTCTCAGCCCTGAACCAAACCGCCAAGGTCAATACCAAACTCTGAAAGTGCACACCTGTGCATGGTCTCGGCGTCATCGCTGTCGCTGGCGGAGCGCGGGCTGTTGCCCGCCGGCTGGTCGCCGCCGTCGCCGCCATCGCCGGGAACGCCGCCGTCGCCGCCGTCGCCGGGAACGCCGCCGTCGCCGCTGGGGTCGTAGTCCCGCCGCGGGGTGTCCCCGGTGGCTGACCGCGGCGCCGCCGGCACTGCCGTGGCAATCGCCGGCGGCGCTGACCCCGTGCCCAGGCCTGCCGAGACAGACAAGACAGCGTCAGATACATCACCAGGGCCTTGTTGTCGATGCGCCGCCGGCACCACCGTGGCGATCGCCATTGGCGCCAACATCGGTGCCGAGGCCTGCCGCAGGGATCGCAGTGCTGATGCAACATAGCGTCTGACATCTGTTTTCCCTGTTGCTGCAGACAGCCGTCAGGCGACTCGGTGCAAGAGCAGCAAGGCGTGGGACATGGCATCGTTGCGCCATTCTCTGGGGACAGACAGGGAAGATTTCGTTGATGTTAAAAGGGGCGCACTCACCCAGGGCCCCGCTCGGCGCCCTACCAAGCGCTGATGACGCCGGGCTGCTGCTGTCGCTGCCGCCGCCGGACGCGAGTCCTGCAGCCAGCACAACGCGCGCGTCAGATTAGGGATTGCATCAGCCTCAGTAGTCGTGGCCGTGCTCCCCGAATTCCTTCAGCCGTCTGGCAGTCTTCAGCGTCCTATCGTCTGCAGCGCTGTCATTCAGCCGTCTTGCGCACGCCGCGAGAGTGCAAGGAATTTGGCCACCGGAGGCAGATGCCAGCGTTTTAGCCTCAACCACACGAGCTTCAGTCAACGGCGAGCAGCACACTCCATCAAAAAACGGCGAGCATCACACTCCTTCAAACAACGGCGAGCGCACCCGTCGGCGTCTGGGGGCTGCCGGCATCTGGCACCGCCGGCGCCGAAGTGCCCCGCGAAGCGGCGTCGTCGGCGGCCGCGCGGCTGGCGAGGGCACTGCCGTCAACGCTGCCCGCGTTGCTGTGCGTGATCTCGTGGCTCGCGTCCGGGTACGCGTCGAACGGCGACACCTCCGGCGCCTGCTACTTGTGGCAAATCAGTCTTATATTGTCAGGCGTCAAGGCAGTCGCTGTGCGTGATCTCGTGGCTGGCGTCCGGGGGTATGAGTCGTCGAACGGCGACACCTCTGGCAGGAAACAAGTTCCTGCCTGCACAAACAGAGATGTCTTGTTCAACTTGAAAACAGAACATGCCGACAAGTGGCGCGGCTCCTGCTCATTCGGCAAACACCCTTTGGGCATCAGCTTGCACACACACAAGTGCAGGTCCGGACCTCAGTAGCCGAAGCAGTATGGTGCCATGCCTGGACGTGCGCGGGGGCGATGGACTCCTCGTGTGACGTGCCAGGATGTGCCACAAGAGGAAAAGGTCGTTGACTGTGACTTCACCTGCACGTCCGCGGTGGCAATGGACTCCTCGCGCATGTTGCCCAGGTCGGCAAGGATCTTGCCGAGCAACGCGGCGCAGATCTTGGAGCCAATGCGCAGCTTGCCGCCGGGGTCGATGCCGTACTCGTTGGGGATGACCGCGTTGGCCAGCACCCTCGCCGTCTGCGCAGAGTCGGGACAGTTCTCACAAGTGACCCGTTTCTCAGTGCGGGTTTTGACTTGCGACAAAGAGGTCAGGCTTACGACAGGCGGCACCCACGGTTGCCAAGCCGCACCCATGGTTCTCCAGGGACCTGTGACACGGGAGGACCAGTGCTCAGGATCCCAGGCTCAAGACTCAGCGCATATGTCAGGTAAAGTCACCTGGTACAGCTGCCGGAAGTCGAGGCCCAGGTGCCGGTTGTGGATGGAGTCGTATTTGGCGCTGTCATAGATGTCCGGCACCTGCACTTGGCAGTTGATGCAGGGTTTAGAGTATTCTAACATTGGAACAGGAACTGGATGCATTTGCACTTGGCGCTGTGGTAGTTGTCCGGCACCTGCTTGGAGGTTGGAAGAGGGACCTCAAAAACACTGGAGGCTGTTCAAACTCGACCAGATCAATGCTTGCCGATGCAACAACGAAGTTATGCTTTGGGCGCTGAACCTGGACTGGACTGCTGCTGACCGAGCTTGATCTGCGATTCGGAAGAGACTCACCACAGCCAGCAGGAAGTCTGGCCGCTCTGCACCGTCGTGCACATCCACTGCAGACACCGATTGGACAAATTCACAACATGCGAGCACGCCGCCCGCGCAGTCCGGAGACACCGCCACTGAGGCGTGCGAATCGCACAGACGGGGCGGCCGCATATCGGCCGACGCGGCTCGCACCTTGCTGATGTCGAATTGGCCGCGCTTCTCGCTGTAGAAGGCCTTGCCCAGTTTCCGCCACCGGTCGAACATGAGCAGCAGCCGCTCGCCGCCGCACGGCTGCCCCGGCTGCACAGCAAAGACAGACGCTGTCTCAGATCCAGTTCTCACAGGCGCAGCAGCAGTAAGCCAAGCCATATGGCTGCTGTCCCCTGCGGCCACCACCAAGCCCCACTGCGTGCAGGGCTGTTGCACAGCGCTGTGCTGGCCCAGCTTGCCAGTTGGCAGAGAAGCTGTGCCAGTCACAGTCATCAGGTCGATATGCGAAAGCGCACCACTTCCTCCCACTCGGAGGTGGCCTGAGTGAGGGCGGAGTAGGAGCGGTTCTCCCGCGCGCTGGCCGCCTGCCGCTCCTGCAGGCACTGCTGCCGCAGCCCCTCCACCAGCACCTGGGCGCACGCGCACAGGGGTTTCAGGCTCTAGGATTCCTTTTTTAGGATGGCTGAGGCCAGAGCAGGAGAGCAGGCAAATCTGGAAAGCCGAGGACAGTCACAGCGCGGCTCGAGGGCACCCGTGCAGCTGCTTGTCTCATCTCCTCGTGCATTGACATCTGCAGCACCCACCACCCGATGCAAAGGGCACATGTCCATCATTTCTTTCTGTTAGATCACAAGACACCCACCTTGATGTGGTCCATGAGCTGCTTGAGCAGCGCCAGCGGCTGGTCCGGCATGCCCAGTATCTCCGGCCGCTCGCCCGCCCCGCGCCCGTCGTCGCCGCCGCCGCCACCGGCCTCCGCCGCCAGCGGCCCCGGCGGGCTGCTGGCGCCCTGCTCGTCGCTGCCGCCGCCGGCAGCGGCCGCCCTGCCGCTGCCGCTGCTGTCGCCGCTCCCCACAACGGAGGAGGCCTTGGACAGCGGCGTCCCCGGCGCGAGCGATGCCGCACTGGACCCGGGCTCTGAGGCGCCCCCTCGGCTCGACGCAGCGGCGCCATTGAGTGCAGCCGCCAGCGCCGAGGCAGGCCGCTGCGGCGGCGCGGCGGGTGCACCACCGGGCGGGGCGTCGAGAGAACTCGGCGCGGCGTCGCTGGCGGCAGACAGCAGCGAGTCCTGCACGGTCAGCACTGACAGCGCGTGGCTGACCAGCGCGCTGGCCGCGCCGCCTACGGGCAGAAGAAGAGGCTGGGGGGTGGATTGGAGGTGGATCCTGCAGAAATCTCGCGAAATCATAGGACAGCCTCCTGACGCACATGACAGCAGGACATGCATGGCAGCGGAACAGCATGAGGAGCGTGGTGATACGCTCGCGCTGTCGCCTGCCTAAGCAGCACATGCACCGCTTTGCGAGCCGGTGCACATCACATCCCCAAAACAGGCACTCTTGGCTGTGCATCCACACAGCCGACTCGAAATGACTCGAAATGTTTGCGACGCTCGAAATGACTCGAAATGACTCGAAATGTCTGCAACGCTCACCCTCGTCGCTGGCGCGGTCCTCAGAGGGTCGCGGCGGCGGCGCCGGGCTGGGCGGCGGGCTCAGCAGCGGCGTCGCGCCAGTGGGCGCCGCCCGCGCTGAGGAGCCAGTTACCGCGTCGTACGTCATCTGCATGCAAGCTTCCACAGCTCAGCAGGCGTGCAGGTGTTTGATTTATGAAGATATGCGTGATTTGCAGCGAGCGCCTGCCCTGCACCTCATGCATACGGAGCAGGCTCGTGCCACCTGTCAATGCACTTGCATTGTCTGCACGAGGCTGTGCAGGTAATGGCAACACCGGCCCGCAACAGACTGCTCTGAAATCCACTGTGTGCAATGGCAGCCTGCGGCATACATGTTGTTGAGACCCAGAATTTCCATACCTGGTTGTACAGCTCCTCCTTGGCGGAGCGGATGTCCTCCGAGGCGCCCTTGCCGAACGCGTCCAACATGTGCGCGTCCTTCTTCACCAGGCTGTGGGGACGGGGAAGCAATGCCAGTGTCGGTCTCACATCGAATAGGCCCTTCCTGTGTGCGTGATCTTCGCTACAAACACGCCGCTGCTCACCGCGATGGCTGCCAAAGCGAGCATGTCCAGATCAAGCAGTCCCGGTGTCTGTCTCGAATCTAGGTGTCAAGCTTGAAAATTGACGATTTTGCTTTTGCATGCTGACAAGCGCCCCGCCTGACTAGAATGGGCGTGAGGGAGTGGCCCTCCAGGTCCAGCAGCCCCTGGGTGAAGGCGGCGGCGGACATCTGGACGCGGCCCTCGTCAGAGGAGTAGATTTTGAGGTCGTGGCGGTAGGTGGAGTGCAGGCGCAGCAGGCCGCCGCCCGCGGGGCCGTAGCGCGGGTACATCACCGTGCGGAAGTGCCGCCCCAGCTCCTCCGCCTGGAAGAAGAGGAAACGGGAGTACTGTTGACAACTGCGGACGAGAATCCAAACGACGCAGTGGGCCCGTAGCGCGGGTACATCACCATGCGCAAGCGCCGCCCCAGCTCCTCCGCCTGGGGTCAACACAGTGGATGAGCGAGATGATACTGAAGTGATGAGATTGTGGGCCCGTAGCGCGGGCACATCACCGTGCGGGGATGCCGCCCTAGCTGCTTCACACGGCCAATGTCGCCGCACTGCTGCAAATGCTGCAGGAAGGACGACCGCAAATGCTGCAGGCAGGACAGCCGCCAGTCGTTCTCGAATGCTCGACCAGACAAAACCGCACCTGGGCGCGGCCGGCGTGGGTGAGCACGCCGCCGTGCTTCAGGATGAGCAGCGCCTCCACGATTTGCGGCTTGGGTTCGCCTGCTTTGCCATCGCCGCCGCCGCCGACAGATTTGCCGTCAGAGCCTGATTTGCCGTCGTCGCCGCCTGGCTTGCTGTCGCCGCCGCCGTTGCCGCCGCCTGGCTTGCCGTCGCTGCCGCCCCCTGCCTTGTTGTCGCCGCTGCTGGCGCCGCCGTCGGGCGTTCTCCACCGAAGCGCCTTGAGCTGCACCTTGCGGTTGATGCCCGCAAACTGACCGCCCTGCTCCAGCACCGTCTGCAGAGGCACCGTGAGAAACCAGCCCTAACGCTTGACTTTGCGATAGCTAAGGAAGCAAACCATTCGTCTTGGATTTCTGGCTCCTGCGGAGCAATGAGGGTTCGCCTGATGGAATTTGCGCAGCCAAGGACTGACCTCCTAAACCTCAAACTCTGTAAGCACCACATGCAACTCCGGGCACTGGTTGGGTGCCGACCACTCAGACACACCGCCGCAGCCGCAACACCGCCCCTGTGCGCCCACAGGCGTCACACCTTGACGATGCGGAGCTCTCACGCAGCTCGTGCGCAGCCCGTCAGTCTCAACCATCGGCCGTGCTCCACGTCCAGGTCTTTGGGCAGGACATTCCAGGCAACTTTGAAAGATTCCCGTCCATTCCGCCACACCTTGACGATGCGGAACTTCTCGCGCAGCTCGTCGGTCTCGGGCGTCGACTCCTGCTCCGCATCCAGGTCTTTGAGCAGCCCCCGCGTCACATCCAGGAGCTCCTGCAGCTCCGCCGGGCTCTTGAGCTTGGCCTGCTTCCCCTTGGCGTCCATGTGCTTGTGCAGCAGCGCCAGAATCGGCTCCTGCGGTAGGGCCAGTGAAATGTCAGAAATGGAATGCTTAATGTCACGTCCAGGGCTCCTGCAGCTCCGCCGGGCTCTTGAGCTTGGCCTTCCTGCTTCCCCTTGGCGTCCATGTGCTAGTGCAGCAGCGCCAGCATCGGCTACTGGATGTGACATAAACGTTAATGTCAACATTGTGCTGGGCGCTTGAGCTTGGCCTGCTTGACCTTCGGAGCCACGAGCGCACCCAGGATCTGCACAAATCTGCACAAAGTGAATGTTTGCAGGCACGGGTGGCTGACTCATGCCCGCCTGTCACCAGGAGGTCGGTCGCCTTGATCGGCTCAAGTCTTCCACAGCAACGACTGGAGGCCTGGCCGCCCTGACTCGCCCATGAACAGCACGTCAGCGGGAGCACGTCAGCGGGAGGGCGCGCCTGTGTGACGGTCATCTTCATCTTCTGCTTGGGGGTGCGGTCGCCGTGACGCACAACCGCCAGCACGCACCGCAGCTCCATCGCCTCCGCCGCCGCCGCCAGTTCGTCCTGCATTTGAGTTTGGAAGAGTACATCTGTTGAAAGTTTCCTATTCCACTTAAGCTTTCAGTTGCTTTCGTTGATACCCAGCTCGTTCAGCACAAGAGGGGCAGGCGTCGCATCATGTGTGGAGCGACGTGTCGCTGCTCGGATTTGTGCCACGGGGCTGCATGGTGGCGGTGTTCGTGGCACTAACCACCTGGTGGGTCTCGAATGCAACATTTGGCTGGAGGCACTGCTGCAGAGACCCAGTCCATGACAGGGTCCGGCGAGGAGGCAGGGCAGGGAAAACCAGATTGCAGCGCGCACCATGGAGTCCTCGTAGACCGCGCCCTCGTGCTCCGCCATGGCTACTGCCCCTGCCAGGTCCTCCGGCCTCGGCAGCGACTGCTTGGAAGCCAAAATTTCAATACTCAGCAAGTCAGCAACCACGTGGAGTTTTCGGCAAATATGGAGCCAGAAGCACAGGCGCGTGCGCATGGCGGGTACGCAGCAGAGGTGCAGCACACAAGTTTCGAGTGCAGGTGCAGGCGACGGGCAAAACTGCAGCGAAATTTCGTTTCCACCACCCTACGTCTGGGGTGACGGAGAAGTTCGGCATTGGCGAGTGCTGCATGGACAGCCGGTGCGGCGCGACGGCGCTGAGGATGATGCTGCGCAGAATGCCCGCTGCGTCGTCATAGTACTGCAGCAGAGAACAACGTGTCATTGATGGAATTGCCTGTCCATGCGCAGCATGCAGCAATGGCAGTTTCGCCAGTCCGTGTGGGCGTCAACATCAAGTCCCTCTGCCTTTGCTTGACCTGCCGATGCAGCAGCGCGTGCCAGAGAGACCCTGTGGACTGGTATCGACGAATGCCAGAGACGACCTGTGGGCTGGGTGCCTTTTCAAGATTCAACGAGTGAGCACGTCACCGCGGCGGGGCTGGGGCCCAAGCGCACCTTGTGCGAGTTCTTGACGAAGGACCAGCCGTTGACGTCGCACACGAAGGAGCGGGCGCGCTCGGAGCGTAGCAGGTCGAAGCCGCACACCTTCTGCCCGAAGGCCAGCGTCACCATGCGCGCTATCTCCTTCTCCTATGGTATCCACAATCCAGAGGATGTGCATATAGACATAGGGATATTGCTACCTTAGACTTGAGACCTGGTAGCTTGGTGGCTCGATTGCAAGTACTTGACAGCCACATAAACAGCTAGCATGCAAATTGCCACCACCCGCTGCTGGCAGTTATTAGAAAAGTTGATTATACAAAAAGTTTTTAAACCAATAATTTTATTTTTAAAATTATTGGCGCTCACGCCCAGCCACACCCAGCAATCAAATCATGTACAGATGGTCAGGGTAGTGGCTGCGCCTCACCTGGGGGCTGAGCAGCACGGGGAAGCGCAACTCCTTGCCGTCGGCGGAGCGCACCACCTTGCCGTCAACCACGGGGCTCTTGCGCGCCTCTGCGTGCGCATAGCGCGGCCCGATGGTGTACACCTGCGAGTTGGAGCGGTTCCATCAACTGTGAAAAGTGCTCTACAATTATATTCTCTATGCAAATGCTGTTGGAAGTGGCTAGTGGCTCCCGATGAGACCCATCTCTGTACACTTGCGAAGATTCGTATCAGCAGGTAGGAGGATGCGTCTTTTGCTCTGTGGTGTACGGCTGTGCTGGCGACGTGCAGGACTTTGGGCGGCGAAAGGAGCAGGATGTGGTGCAGATGGTGGTTGCAGTCTCAGCAGCCGGAAGCCATGCGCGCGCCAAGCGGCATGCCATCAGGTCGGCGTTGCAATGCTGCGCAAGGAGCCGCACCTTCACGTCAGTCCCGCCCGTGGCCAGAAACTCCTCGTAGATGTAGGAGCCATCCCGCCGCACCGTCCCTGCACACGCCAGGTGGACACAGTGATGCGCCACCCCAGGAGATGCAAGAGAGCCTTTCCTAGATATGCGAAATTCACTTCATCAACTCTTCCCCGTTAACAAGCCACGTTATGCTTCGAGAAGCATTTCGTACCAGGGTGGTCCGCATCGTAGTCGGCGGACTTGTTGTCGATCTTGCGGAAGAGGCGCTTGACGCCACCGCCCATGGAGTGCGGGTAGTAGATGTGGATGTTGTGGTCCTCTGCGTCCGCCGGCTTCTCCACAAACGGCTTGTTGATCTTCACGCCTGTGGGAAGATTCAGCAATAGGGGGGTTTGGAGTGGCGCATCACATTTGAATGTTGTGGTCGTCCGCCATTCGCCGGCTTCTCTGCAAAGGCGTGTTGATCTCCTCTCCTGTGCGCCTGCCTGAGGGAGTTCCATGCTGCAAACTTGACACTGGGCAGAAGATGCTAGGTAGAAGATGCTAGGTAGCAGACTGCGACAGTATGGAGGAAGACACGCCAGCTTCTCACCGTGCAGCGAGACGTAGTCCTCGGTCTCCTCAAAGCCCGGTGGGTCGTTGCCCTCGTCGTTCCGATTCACCACGATGTGTTGCGGCACCGGTATGCCGCTCTCCTGTGAGCCGTTGGCGCACAGCGGTACATTAAGATGCTATCCCTAGAACGACTTTGATGCGCACCACTGGACGCGGGTTGGCAGACAGCACTTCCATCTGACTGGCCTGGATGACATGCATGGTGAGGTGGTGCTTGCGAACGAATGCGACAGCATTGCGGAAGCAACCCTCTGCGTAAGCAGATCTGTTCAAGAGCATGCGTGCCGCAAGGCTGACCTGCAGGCGGCGGTAGACGCTGCGCCGGTCCAGCAGCGTGTTGGACTCCAGGATGTCGTTGATGAGGTACGGCTTTCGCAGCGCCGCATACTGCTGCGCCTGTTGCAGAGCAAACGAAGAGGGGCTTCAGGGGGTAGGGGTACGAAGATCGGCTTCAGAGAATAGGCATGAATGGCGCGCGCTGCTGGCATGCGTCGTGCAGGCGCCTCAGCGCAGGCACGAAGACGGCAGCATCTGCTCCTTGAAGATCTGTTGGCCTGATCGTCTGACTTCACCAGGATGCGACACCGCATACCCTGCCCTTTTCCAGGGAGAAGTCCTCAGAGTGCCAGAATAACAGCGCGGTCTGCACGGCTGCGACAGGATCTTGGGCAGGGCTGTTTGTCACTGCTGCACTGAGAGCGCAGGACTTGACCATCACCTTCTTCAGGGGGAAGCCCTCGGAGTGCCAGGACAGCAGCGCGTCGCACAGCGGCCACTCGTCCACGGGCTGCTCGGTGATTACGTCATCGCCAAAGATGACCAGCTCGAACTCGCCAAACGCCAGCAGCCGCTTGCAGATGGCCGCCATTGGCTTCGACCGCGCCTGCGGCCATGGAGTAGTGGAGTTCGTCTGCTTGCTAAATGGCCGGCGGCGATGGCGCCGCTCATATGACGCGGCAGCCATGCCGCTCCACGATGATCAATTGATGGACGAACAATGCGCCCGCCTCCGACTGCACCCCTGAACATGCATGCATGCCGTACGCACAGGATGTGGAAAGATCCGGATCATTGCATGCCTTGCGGTCCATGGCGCAGACGCCAACCACGATCTTTGGCAGGTCCGTATGGTTGCTGCCATCCTCATCCGCCAGGCCGGGTGCCTGCGTCATACGTTGGACTGGCTCGCTGATGTGCTGGCCATCGTTCATGCAACTCAGGCGCAGTGGGGCTTGCATTCTGGATCTACTATTGTGTTGGAGACGCGCGCGCATGCTTCATTAGGTCATAGCAAGCGTGGACGATAGCAGCAGATGCAGGCAGCTGCACGCCCTCAACACTAGGCGAGCCCCATACATAGCTGAGAAAAAAGCATACGGAGTGTGTGCGCTTCATGACGCGCCCACTTGCCGCTCTCTGCTGCCGCGCCTGCGCCTGCCGCTGCCTGTTCAGCGCCAGCCCGCGCTTGACGTCTGCTGCGTGCCCCATGCTGGCTGCGCGCGCCGGGTAGCTGGATCCTGACAGCGACGTGCGCGGTGAGCCTGACGATTGCAGCTCGCTGGTTGAATTGGATGGCCGGGGGTACAACGGTGCGCCAGATGCATGCCGTGTCGAGGATGATGCGAAGGAGGAAGCGAGCTCGGTGGTTCCGTCCGAGGATGCAGTGTCAGTACCGGGCTCCTCTTTGATGCGTCTCGGCACGTTTATAGGCAATGGCTCCGAAACTTTTGACATCGCACGCTCGGCACATGCACGAGCCCGCTCGGCCTTTTCGTCCTTGTCGGATTGAACTATCGTATGCTGAGTGGGATTTATGCGTGAGCGCTTCTGTGCCCGGTCGGAAGATGCTTTGTGTTCTTCGCATGCCGCATTTTTGGGCCCCTGGTGCACCAGCACCCACCTGCCGAAGGCATGGCTGCAATGTCCCGAGCGGAGGAGCACCGCAGTGGAGCTTCGGCCTGGCACATGCAGACCACTTCAGCCATCGTCAGCAGCCTGACGGACATTACAGCATGCTGCGCTTGACCGGCGGCGCCCGTGCTTGACTGCCAGGCGCGCCGTGGTTGAGCAAGCCAAAACCACTACCTTGAGACAACTGGAAACCACATAAGCTGTTGAACGAAGCAAAAGAATGGCGGCGCGACCGCATGAACCCTCGCCGGGGCCGTCACTGCTCGAATATGACATCCTTGATGTCCGGGAACTTGTCCTTGATGGCCGCCTGCACATTGCCATTGTTAACTCAGGGTCAACCTTTCTGAGGCATCCCATGCTGCATGGCTTCAGTGCAACAGCGACGTCCTTCACGCATGCAGCGGTTCAGAGTCATTGGTGTCACCTTGACGCCCATGGCGATGGGCGGAGGGCCGTCGTACTTGACGGTGCACTTGCCGCCCTGCACCTCCCTCACCTGCACACGAGTTGACAAGTGTCGCCGACCTATGTGCACCGCTGTCAACAGGGCAGCCGGAAAGCCTCCACAGAAGAGACAGCACCGCGTCTGCCATGTGCGTGTTGCAAATTGCAGTCTGGGGAGCACCCAGCCAGCAGAAATTCGCATTTGCTCCAGCACTGGCCGGTGATGGCGGGCTGCAGCATGTCCAGGTGCGCGTCCACGCTGTACGCTATATGTTTAGCGCTTATTCCAAGCAGGTAATTAGGAGCTACATTTCGAAAATCATATGAAACTCACCACGACGGAGCCGCCGTAGTTGGAGATTGCGGGCCGCAGCATGTCCAGGTGCGCGTCCACGCTGTCCACGCTGGCGGAGGTGTCGATCGCGCCCACCTGCTGCACCTCCTTCAGCGCATCGCCAAAAGCGCTCTGCGTGCCCCAGGCGACGGTGTATCAGTGGCAATCACCAGGAGGAAAGGCAGCAGGACAGAGTACACTGAAAATGGCTTTCATCGTTGGATCTCGCGAATCAGTCTGCTGTGTTGCACTAGTGGGTGGTAGCCCGCGATGTTGTGCGACATGCATTGGAGGTTCAGGTGGAAAACATGAAATGTGCTTGAGAGGGAATAGGAGGTGGCAGCACCTTGAGGGCGCGCTCGATGCCCATCTTCATGGTGGCCGTCGATGATGCGCAAGTCCCGCACGCGCCCTGAATGCCAGTGTCAATTTTGTCAGCACGATGTGCCTGCCAGACGCTGAAACACCGGATCAAGTTTGCAAAGCAACCGCAAAGCAACAAAGCGCAATGGTGACGCAGCTGCCATGCTGGTGGCCAAGTCTTCATGATGGTGGCCCAGTTCCCATCAGCATGGTCCACAGGCGCACCTCCAGCTGCAGCATGACGACACCGTTGGTGACGCCCGCCACAGACACGTTGCCGCCGTCGGCGATGAGGTATGGCCGCACCTCCTCCAGCGCCCGGTCCACGCTTTCCACCGTCATCTCCACCGCCGGGGCCGCCTCCGCATTGCCTGGGAGAGCAAGAATGGAGGGAGATCGGTTACACGAAGCGTGCATGGCTCAAAAGGGTTGCCAGCACAGCAGCGCCCGGTCTACGCTCTCCACTGTCATCTTCACCGCCGGCGCTGCCTCTGCACTACTCACAGAGTTGCGAACAGCAAAAGTGGTCTGCGCAGCAGCGCACAAGCTTGCATGGTGCTGGGTGCCGGCGCCATGTCCAAGCTCTCCACCGTCATCTCCAACGCCGGCATCGCCTCGCTGTTGCCTGGGGAAACGAACATGGAGGGGAACCAGCAACAAGGAGCACAAGTGGCGGAAAGGTGTGCACAGAAGCGCCCAGCCCACGCTCTCCACCATTACCTCCATTGCCTGCAAGATGGCCGTTTTTCAAGAAGATCAGCACGTGCAATGCACGGCAAGACTTGGGAATGGGGACTGACACAGCCGCCGCACTACCTGGAAAGCCGCACCAAGAAGAGGCATCAGCACTGCAAGGAGAGAGCGGCTGCTGCGCACATTCGGCTGGACGCTCCAACTGCAGCCTGAACGTGACACTGGGAAGCAACCACCGCCTGATGCACGAGACCGATCCGATTCTCTCGGTCACCTATGGAGCGGTGCACGTTGGCGCGCGTGAAGGGGCTGTTGATGGGTGACGGCGCGGACGCCGCCGCCGGCTCGGCGGGTTGAACGACCGTCTCTGCCGTCTGCCCGTCGATGACACTGCTCCAGTCATCGCCCTCCACCGCCCGGATCAGGTCCAGCCTGCACGAGCGTGTAATGCAGGTCGTCACGCTGAGGAATGGGCCCGCCGGAGGAAGTGAAATGGGGCAGGGCTGGTCCCTGTGTCTGCTCCTTCCGTCCCAGTATCTGCTCGTTCGGTGACCCCACCGCTTGTGCCAAGCTTTGAGCCACCCGGAGTTTGGAGTTCGGACCTGTCATTTCTGGAGTCTGCAAGTAGCCATCAGAAAACCACAGTGCAGCCGTGAGATTTCACGGCACCTGCGATGCGCGGCGTCGCGCGTCTCGCCCGGCACCGCGTCGCCCAGGTTTATAGGGAGGACGTTTCTGGCATAAAGCAGTCGGTACATCTTGATAACGTATAAGTCTGCACCTGCGCTGCGCGGCGTCGCGCGTCTCGCCCGGCACCGCGTCGCCCAGGTTCTCGCCCATGGCCTTGCGCATCTTCAGCTTCTTCTCCTCGTACGCCGCCAGCTCCGCCGCCGACATGGTGGTGGTGCTGACGCCCGTCGCCCACAGCTCCGCCTCCACACCTGTTTTGCATGGAACATCCACATTCTAACACACCATTCGGTCTGAGCCCTTCAGATGTTGCCTCCGACATGGTGGCGGTGCTTACGACTTTTGCCCACAGCTGCGCACCCACGCCTGCACTCGGTCAGTGCCCACAAGTGAGGGAACAGCTGACATTGCAATACACCATTGGGTACCAGCCAGATATATTAGAGCTGACTGTCGCGCAAGCAGCTCCACCCAGCTGGCCCTCTAGATGATCCAGCGCTGTGTACCTTGCCTTTGCGATGCTTCTGTAGCCACGACCACCGTCATACAAGGCACACAGCGGGATGTAACAATCTCCCCCTTCCCGCTGCTAGTTGCCCGCCACCCGCTCCCTGCAGTCAAGGAAGTGTCATTCACGCTCACAGGACTGTGGAAGATGACCGTCTCCCACCGTTGCCGGGCGGCGTGGTGCCGGGCTCGCGCAGCCAGTTGCCCGCCTGACGTGACTTCTTGATGCCAAATCTGCCTGATCCGTGTTGTAAGGACTGCAGGAAGGCCAACTTCCCACCGTTGCCGGGCGGCGTGGTGCCGGCCTCCCGCAGCCAGTTGCCCGCCTCCCGCTCCAGATTGCTGCGTGTCGCCATGGCCTTGTTGGCGAATACCATGGCCTTGACGTGCGTGCAACGCTCCTCGCCCACGCGCTCCAAGTGGCCCTGCAGCGTTCAAGATGTCTAGATGTTGGCGGAGGAGCATCGGCAGGCAGCCGCTAAGGTTGGGGACCGCGCTCTCTGTGACACTTCGAGTACGTGCAGAGCTGAACATATGAGTGAAGTGGGACACGCGCACGGGACACGTTCACGGCGCCCCTCACCTTGACAGCAAGCACGATGTTGCGGGCGAAGCCCACATACTGCAGCTCCCGCCGCACGTCGTACAGCGCGTACACGCCCACCGGCTTCTCGCCGTCCCGCGCCGTGAGGTACTCCGCCACCGGCAGGATGCTCTGCCCGTCGTCTTCGCCCTGCAGACAAGAACATGCTGCGCTTGTGACGCGGCTTCCACGGCTGGGACAGACATCAGCCCGACACATGCGCTGATGGCGGCCTGCTGGAGTTGTGATGTGGCTCAGGTATGCACGCAGGTCCTTCTGCCAGGAGTGAGGCGTAATGCGCTTGTGACATGCACGGCATGAACCGTGAACAGACAGCATATGCTCATGCCACATGCATTCTGCGGCGGCGACAGCGGCACTCACATGTCTGATGCTGTATTGCCGCGAGTCATGCTCCTCGGCGCCACCTTCGCCGTACAGGAAGCCGTGTAGCCCTTTGTGACCCTCTGGCACCGCGGCGTCCGTCACCACGCCGCCTAGAGATGCCAGGCGTGTCTTTTCTGCCTGGCTGGGCGGCGCCGCTGCATCAGTTCCGCGGGCCTGGACAGCGGCCGAGCGCTGCTTTTTTGCATTTTGCGTGCTTCGGCTGCGTCCAGATGCCCTGGCAGGTGTCCTGGCGGGGGCTGCAGGCCGGCCGGATGTGCTGCACGTGTGTGCACTGGAGGAAGGCTGGGGACCCGCCACACCCCACGCGTTCATGGTGATGTCAAAGGACTAGCTAGTGCTTCTACGAACAATGATATTGACAGCAACGAAAGGCAGAAAGAGTTGAACCTGCGCAACTTTTGCCTGATCTTTTGACTTTACGACCCTGGTGGTGCAGGGGGCCGAGCTTTACTATCACGAAGCCCGTCAGGGACGGGACTAATGTCCGCCGCAGAAACCATCTCTCATCTCCACCACTTGTGGCCTTTCGGCGCTGGTGCATCGCTCCTTCGCGTTTTGAAACCGACTCGCATACACCAAGCGATTCGAAACCTCTGTATCACGACAGAGCGTGCCACAATGCAGACCGCCATGACCAGCACATTCGTGGGTGCGCCCCTGGCCGCACGCCCGCAGAAGGCATCTGCTCCCCGGAGCCGCGCCCAGGTCGTGCGCGCCGGCAAGTACGATGAGGAGCTGCAGCAGACCGCCGTGAGTGCCCTTTCCTCCGATTAGGTGCCAACGCCGGCGCCTGGACATGGCCTGCAGCCGCCGTCAGTGCTATTGCAGTGACTCGGAACAAGCTTGGGAACTTATCCGACGCAGAGGGCTAACGGACGTATGCATTGTTGGTGCAGAAATCCCTGACGGCGCCCGGCAAGGGTCTGCTGGCCATCGACGAGTCCAACGCCACCGCAGGCGAGCCCTAGGCCTGACTTAGTTCTTGGATCATCTTCGCAGCTGCTGCATCATGCATGCATTCCCGCCCGCTGCCTGCCTTACCCTCCCATCTATAGCGGCTGGGCACACTGATACACTGCAAGGCTGGTTTATTCCGCCCGGCAGTGGCACAGAGCATATTCAGCCAACCATCTCAACTGCACAACATTGCCACAACTGACAGGGTGCCGCATGCTGTGCAACAGGCAAGCGTCTGGACTCCATCGGTGTCGAGAACACTCAGGAGAACCGCCGCGCGTACCGCACGCTGCTGCTGGGCGCCCCTGGTGCGATTCAGCTCAGCTTAGGGATGGCTGCCGATCTGTGGGCACTGACAGCCACACATGTCCGCAGTCAGTCCGGACACCTGCAATGTGTATGTACGGTATCAGACCTGGTGGCTGGCGCCTGCCCGCATGCCATTCTTGGTGCTTGTGCGCAATCTTTGCGCTGCCTGGAGTTGGCGGCGAGGGTTTGTGACTTGCATCTCTAAACGAGGTCTGCTTGCAGCAATCTACACATGCGGCCTGCTGCTTCTTCAAGGTTGCTTTCAGCTGCGCAACGCCTGGCCAGGGGTCCTGTCATGCATGGAACAAACATGCACTCGAAACTCCGGCGCCAGGTTGTTGTCGATTAAGTTGACACTCCAGCCGCCGTTGCCCCACACAGGCCTCGGCCAGTACATCTCGGGCTCCATCCTGTTCGAGGAGACCCTGTACGATAACGCCGCCAGCGGCGAGTCCTTCGTGGAGCTGATGAAGAAGCAGGGCATCATCCCGGGCATCAAGACGGACAAGGGTCTGGTGCCGCTGGTCAACTCCAACAACGAGTCCTGGACCCAGGGCCTGACCGGCCTCGCCGACCGCTCCGCCGAGTACTACAAGCAGGTGCGTGCTTTACTGTTCCGTTGTTACCAAGGCAGAGTATGAAAATCTTCGAGGAAATGTGCTCATCGCGGATGAGGTTGCAGGTCTCAGGTTTTACTTGCGAGCTCACATAAGGCAAGCAGGAGAGCACGAACATCGCTGTGTGCTGATACCTCACATGCACATTTCTGCACAGGGTGCCCGCTTCTGTAAGTGGCGCGCGGTCGTCTCCATCCCAGCGGGGCCCTCCCCGCACGCTGTGACCGAGGCTGCGTACGGCCTGGCCCGCTACGCCGCCATCAGCCAGAGCGCCGGCCTGGTGCCGATCGTCGAGCCGGAGGTGATGCTGGACGGCGAGCACGACATCGAGCGCACCTTCGAGGTGTGGTGCTTCGTCCCTTTCACGAGGCTACACAATCCGAATGGGAGTTGAGAAGCATCTATGACCTGTTGCTGACACTCGTGACAGCGCTCGCAGGCTAGCAGTTCTTGCTGAGTGGACTCTTCCCACAGCTGCTCCAGGACGCAAAGACAGCATGCCGCCGCATTGCAGAGAGTTGTGTGTCGCTGCGGCATCATTCCACCAGCACCTCAGTAATCACGTCTGAGCGTCCGCCGCTGACCACACTTCTCTCCGCCCCTGACAAACAGGTGGCGCAGGCTGTGTGGGCCGAGACCTTCAAGTACCTGGCTGACCAGAAGGTGCTGCTCGAGGGCATCCTGCTGAAGCCTAGCATGGTGACCCCGGGTGCCGAGTCCTCCAAGCGCGCCTCCCCTGATGAGGTCGCCGACTACACCCTGAAGCTCATGCGGCGGCGTGTGCCCCCGGCCGTCCCCGGTGCGCACTCCTTCGTGCTGTTGCTTGCATCATACTGCTGACTCTTGAGGTTGTGCGTCTTGTCGTGCAGTTGTGATTCCTGAGCCTATTCAGGGCTGAACGCTGTGTGCAGCTGCCACTCTGCAGCCGCTGCTTCCGAGCGCCGCTACAGTCTTTTTGCCTTTTTCCATTGCGCTCGCTCAATTACACAACGTGGACACCCCTGTGTGCAGGCATCATGTTCCTGTCTGGCGGCCAGTCGGAGCTGGAGGCGACGCTCAACCTGAACGCCATGAACCAATCGCCCAACCCGTGGCACATGTCATTCTCGTACGCTCGGGCGCTGCAGAACACATGCCTGAAGACGTGGCAGGGTGAGGCCTCGCCTTCAGCTGCACTCTTGTCACTATGTGCCGTCCAGTGCTGCAAGCGAACTGCGGGAACTGTGCATGCTCAGGGCACACCCGGGCTGAAGACAGCTTTGTTTCTTGGCGCATTTTGCATTTGGCAAGCATCACATGTCAGAAACAGTAAACTGGCAGGTACTTGTACAAATATGTTTGGTCATGCTGCAGGCGAGGAGGGCAATGTCAAGGCGGCGCAGGAGGCGCTGCTGAAGCGTGCCCGCGCCAACTCCATGGCGCAGCTGGGCAAGTATGACCCCTCCATCGAGGTGCGTCCGGGGGCGGGGAGGGTTGGCCACCGATTTGCTTATCGAGGATGCGTGCAGCGTGTCACGCCGTGTTGACTGGCCTGCCCTGTTCTCAGCGGTCATCTCACTGTGAGGTACGCTGACAGTGCATGCGTCCCCTGTCTAGTGCATCGCTGCAGCTGCAGCGTTCCGCGCATCTCGCTGATGGCCACCTCACTTTCTGATGGCCACTTCCCTTTCTGTGATGCAGGACGAGAACGCAGACCAGCGCACCTTCGAGAAGGTGAATTCTGCTTGCCAGCAGCTTGTGTTGGTCTGGCACCGGCAACGTCTGAAACTTGCCCCCAACCCGCTTTTTCCTCACCATCAGCATAACTATGGGAGCTAACTGTTCTGTGTGCTGATTGATTAGGGCTACGTATACTAGGGGTTACGTAAGTAACCCTAGGACCAGCGTGGGACCCAGCCGCGCTTTCGGGCGTCAGTCTAGGCGTGCTTTTTTTCACGGGGACGACACGCGTTTGTGATTGAGCGGCGGCCGCCATGCAGGCGCCACCTCAGCCAGGGATTCAAGCGCACTCTGATACTTGTACCCTGTTGACGTGCAGCACCTTGAGGATACTGCGTTGTTGCATATCTCTGCTTTGACCTGGAACCATCCATGAGGCACCCACTACCTACTTGCAGACCAGATGCACCGTTCCATGTGTGCCGCGCATTGTAATGCACAATCTTTCAAGGGCATATCAGCAGGGCTGCCATGCTTCACCCCCAGCCCTCTATGTGCAAAGAAGAGAGTGGCAAGAGATCGACTGCAACTTCGACGCTGTGTCAACAAGCTGGGGTTGCAATGTCCATAATTTCAACCCTAGCCGCCAGCGCACGTGAATCACGAACATATTTTCAAGCGCGCTGAGATTCCATCCGCGCTTGCCAAGGTTCGTTCTTGTGTACAACCCCTACAGGCTGCACTCACTGAAAATAGGTGGACGAAGCACATACGTACAGGCGGCGTGAGAGTGGGACGCAGCGATGGCAGCCCGACCGTGCGCAGCGATACTGTTGTCAGCGCTGCTCGCTTGTGTATCATTGGCGGCAGCTCAGCATATGATCTCGGACGTGGAGGCACAAGAGTTGAGCATCGAGCAGGCGCAGGTGCGGCGGTCATCATCCGAACAGGCAGCATGATGAACACATTGTAGCGCAGCCTCAATAGCCTATGCGCCACCAGCATCCTGCATAATCGGACGATGTACTCGTCTCATGCGTGCACAACCGATTGGCATGCAAGCGTCGCAGACAACTGGGTGCCATGACTCATACATGATCCCTGGAGCTTCCTAATCGTCCAGCTCTGCAACAGGAGCTTTCGCAGTACATCAGGTTACTTAATGCCTCAGTACCATGTGTCAAACTCGATCTGCGGTGCGCGTGCGCTGCAGGCTGATCCGCGCGGCGTATTTGGCATCTGGGCGGCCAAGCACGGCCGCACCTACCTGGATGACCTTCAGGCGAGGACCATTGTGCATCAAAATAGCTCTGATCTACAATACCCTGGCGATGTAGCAAGAGCACCACAGAGGCAGACTACATGACTGTATATCGCCCCTGGCCTGAAGCGCGCTTCGCCTGCGGCGCAGGAAACGGAGCAGCGCTTCAGCAACTGGATGGCCACCCTGGAGCACATCGTGGAGCACAGTCGCAAGCAGAGCACCATGCAGGTTCGTGCTCGACCGCTGAAGCGGCCGCTTCAGAGTCTGGCTGCATTTTGCTGCTGCCATCGATAGTGTGGTCTTGCCCGCAGCACCGCTGTGGCGTCGGCGCCTTAATCCGTGGTATCGTTTTACTGAGATGCAGCCACATCCCATCTGCAGCTGCACTTAGGCGCGTTCTCGGATCTGACGGACGAGGAGTTCCGGGCGAGGTACCTGGGGCAGAAGTCCAGCGGCAATCCAATGGTCAGGTGAGCGTCTGCCGCGAAGCCGGCATGCATCTTCTGCGAAGCTTGTTGCTATCATACGAGCTGGCCTCTGGCTGCCAGCCCTACAAGCCGATGCTGTCAACGCTGGGCTGATTGCTGCGCATCGCCATGCTGGATGCCGCCACAGGCAACGCCGGGACCATGACAACCCCAGTCTAGCTGGATTGCAGCTGCTCCGCTGGATTCCAGGACTTCAGACATTGTGCCCGCAAGCTCCTCGCTCCACAGTTGTCGATTTGCTTATCCGGGGTGGCGAAGCAGCTGGGCGCGGAGCAGTTTCGCCACCGCCATGACACAGAGCTGCCCGAGGAACGATTTCAAAGACAACTTCACAAATATTTCGTGTGCAGAGCGGCGAGCCAGCTGGGCGCACAGCAGTTCCGCTACCGCCATGACAGGGGGCTGCCCGAGGAGGTGGACTGGCGCAAGGCGGGCATCGTGGGGCCCATAAAAAACCAGCACAAGGGCGGCGCGCCGGTGCGTGCCAGTTATTGCATCGTATTCCACTTCGCATTTCACTGTGCGAACAGCGCGCTGCTGCCGGCCTGACGATTCTCCATGCACACAACAGCGGCGCCAGTGCACCAGCCGCGAACCCCTGCCCGCGCGCCACCCCTGGACCGCTAAGACCATTCCGAAATAGAGAGCTGTGTCCTCATCAGCCTGCATGTGCGCTGCAGTGCGGCTGCTGCTGGACGTTTGCGACAACGGGTATCGCAGAGTGCATAAATGCGATGTACACTGGCGAGGTGGTGTCGCTCTCGGAGCAGCAGCTCATCTCCTGCGACCACGCCAAGCCCTACGACGACGCGGTCAGTGAACTGGTTACTGATTGCATCATGCCAGCGCCACTGAGTGTGTTCAAGGTGCAGAATTCTCGAAAGTATGTCTTATATGATCAGCATTTGACGCCAAGGCAGTGCCGCGGCCACCGCGCTGCATTGTCTGGGTCGGCGTGTTGACGGCCCCGTCTGCCGTGCTCTGCAGGGGTGCGCCGGCGGCGACTTCACAGGCTAGTACACCTACATCCTCCCGGACTGTGTCTGCCTGCATGCCGAGGTGCCGGCGTGGTGCACAGGAGCTGTCGCGGCTCAATAAAAGGCCGAACTGTCAAGCGGAAACAGTCAGCGTAACCCTGCATCTCAACCTACAGTACTGTGCTTCGTGAAGTTGTATCTGAAGTTGTATCTTTGCGCGCACTGGTGCACAGGTGGGCTGCACTACATCATCACCCACGGCGGCATTGACACCGAGGAGGACTATCCCTACGTCGCCCATGACGCGCCCTGCAACCGGACCAAGGAGGCCAAGTGCGCCTTTCAAGTCGCACCTGGCTGCTTTGACTCAGCCCAGGGCAGACTCAGGAACAGCTTGACGCGCAAAATGTGATTCGTAAGGAGCTCGCACCCTGCCTGCCGCCCGCATGGCAACGTTGCACAGCGCTGGCATGGCGGAGCGGCTGCAGGCTGTCATCGAGCTTCTGTCAGCCCGACGTGCGCATTCGGCACCTCCCAACCTCCTCAGCAGCAGCTCTGAAGAAGCCAGTGGTCGGGCTTTATTTAGCAAGGATACTTCGACGGTGTCTCGTCTGTGCCGCGCAGCAAGGTGGTGACGCAGCATGACGCCTGTCTTGCTGGACGGCTTTGCTGAGCGGCCTCTGTGTCAGCGGCATGCAGACACGAATGCGCCTGTTTCTGCCGTGCAGCAAGGTGGTGACGCTGGACTCGTGGGAGGTCGTCCCGCCGGGCAATGAGTCTGCCCTGATGCAGGTGCACAGATAGAGACAGCAGACAATGACAGTCCTTTGCCTGCTGAGCTCGTCCTCGCCGCTGTGCAGCAGCAAATTTTTGTATCCCGTGGCAGCACTCCAGTGCGCTCGTTTTCCGACTGGAAACCGTCGTCAACCCATTCCGCTCCGCCATGGAGCGCCCATATGCAAAGGCTTCAAGCATTCAAAAGAGGCGGATCCATTGTGTGGCATCAGGGAGGCCGCCGCCATCCCGGCTACTTAATGCGAGTGCCATGCACATGCAGGCTGTGGCGAGGCACCCGGTGGCCATCGGCGTTTGCGTCGGCCCCAACATTGTCAACTGGCGCGCGTGAGCACCTCTTCTGCCCTCCCCCTGCCAATCACACACACAGAGATGCGGAGCCGCAGAACGGAGCAGGATGTGAAGCATGCAGCAGGCCGCGTGCCCCTCGCCGAGTTGCAATGCGTCGTCGCGAGTCTCTGGTCAACACCCGCTCTGATGCGCTTGGGACGGCGTGATGTGCTGCCGCAGGTACAAGGGCGGCATCTTCGATGGCGGCTCCTGCGAGACACCTATCGACCACGCAATGGTGAGCAAACGCACACGGCCCAACTGCACCCATGCCGCTGAGTGCACGCGACAGGGCTGCAAGGCAGCTGCTGCGCCGTCTGCGCCGCAGCAGCTTGTTTTCGATGCACTTTCCCGTGGGCGGAACGCGGCAGGCTGTCGACGCTGTGCTTGAGCATGTCGCGGCTGCACCTGCCGGCCGCCGTCTGAGACGAGCTTTCTATGCCGCCACACGTCTGCGCGCAGGTCGTGGTGGGCTATGGCAGCCAAGATGGCCAGGACTACTGGCTCGTCAAGAACTCCTGGAACACCGAATTCGGCGAGGAGGTGGGGCGCAGACCAGTCTTCCAAACCCAGTACTGCGCTTGATTCTGTCAACGTCTGCTGAGCTCCATCCTGAAGCAGTTCATGCCGGTCGGGCCAATCCTGAGCACACAAGCCTGACGCGCAGCCGACACGGCAGCGGATGCGCCACATCCCCTTGAGATGGACCTTGCCTTGCACAGGGGCTTGGCACACACAGGGGGCTAGGTGCCTGTCCGAATCGCACTTTTTTGGCTCAGAATATCGTGATGTGTCAATGTGCAGGGCTACATCAAGTTCCCGAGGGACACCTCCAAGCCGGGCTTCGGCTATGCTTCCATCGCCCACGAGCCGGCGTACCCCATCAAGAGCGGCCCCAACCCGCCGGCGCTCGCGCCTGCGGGGCTGCAGCAGCGGCTGCGGAAGGCACTCGTCCGCGGCGCCGGCTCGCTCAAAGCCAGGTCCGCCGAGGCTTGATCCGCGGCCGCTGTGGCGTGAGCCGCGGGTTGAACAACTCTGCCGGAAAGGAATGAAACCTAGACTGGACGAATAAATCCTAGACCTGGGGCTGGCCTTGCGGCCAGCGTCACGATGGCAGGTAGCCTCAGATGCTGCGCGGGCAGCATGACATGGGGGATGATTTTGGCTTGTGACGACAGACAGAACAAGGGGGCGACCGCAAAGTTGCAGAACTGTTGGAGTTGGCATTCTCTAGCAGACAGAATACGAACACCAGTGGCACATGCGATTGGCCGCCAGGGCGGGCCGGTATATAGCTCTTGTTGAGGCAGGGAGTGGCAGGGCAGACTTTCCGCTGCCTAGGGAGAGGTGGCTCTGGGAGCTGATGGATTCTGACATGTTGAGCGACGCCTTTGCGGCAGCCGCGGTGGGCGCTGTTGTGCGCTACTGGCATGAAGCCCGTATACCTACGAGGCCTGTTGAGCTATTATGTTGTAGCAGCCGCATGGCCTGCACCATTTTGAGCTTGGCTGAGCTGCTGGCAGGAGCGGTGTGAGCTCCTGTTGCGGTGTGCTATGTCCGGATTGTGGCATCGCGCACCGCGCATCTAGAAGTCTCCCACGTTGTAATTGCTTGACACAGTGAGTCATTGACACGGCAGTGTATATTCACCAGGTTTTTACGAAACCCTGCTGGCGTGAACACAGTACTTGGTCAACGCGAAGTTGCTATATTGTATCAAGTCCTGGTCAATATCTCTGGTACTGGCAAGTATCTCAGATTGTACACATGAGATCACTCTGGGATTAACCAAGTGACTTGATGATCTTGTACTGCCGCTCCATACAAAGTAGTGTACATTTAGATATATCACGCATATATCACGCATATATCACGCATATATCACGCCGTATATTAGGTATATACAGCAAGGAGGGGTCCCTAAAAATCTGAGGTAGTGAATATACAGAATGATACAGTGTGACGCCGTTACAGCGCCGCCGCCTGGCCTACCACCACGCCTTGTCGCGCACTTCGACGCCGCAGCCGCACAGCCCGCTGCCGTACCCGCTCTCCTGCCGCCCCCACACCGTCCACGCAATGTTGGACACGTCCAGCAGCCGCATGCTCGGCAGCCGCAGCAGCACGTTGATGGCCCCGCTGGCCTCCTGGAGGCACCCCAGGGTCACCTCCCGGAGCGCCGTGCATCCCGCCAGGCCCGGCCCAAGCTGCAGAAAGGGGTTGCGGTCGAGCACCAGCCGGCTCAGCCGCGGCAGCTGAGACAGCCCCGGCGGCAGCTGCCTGATCCCGGTGCAGGAAACAATGCACACACAGGTGGCCTCTGAAGTGGTGCACTTGAAGAAACCAGGGGTTGAAGGCTGTCACGATCGAATTGAATTAAAGAGGTACCAGTATTGGAAACCTTGTTTGGATACCCTTGTTACAGCTGAAAGCGCGCACCCAGGTGGCCATCGGCGGGCCGGAAGTCGCGGCACGTCAGTGCCACGCTGCACAGCCGGTCCGGCACGCCGGCGGCGGCCACAGCATCCAGCGGTCACGCCGCTTCGTCGAAGCTGAAGTCGTGGTGCCGCAGCTCCAGCTGGGTGCTGGTGCCAGCCAGAGCTCCCGCCACTGCCACCAGGACCGCCGCCGTTCCCGCAGCGCTCGCAGACAGGGCGGCGCCATCGATGGCGATGCGCCGGAACCCTATGAATTAAATCAGCCAAGCGGAACAGCTGAGTTCCAGGAACAATCCATTGCCGGATCAGGCATTCCGTGCACACAGAGGCATCTTGCGCGGCACTCATGCAGGCCAGCATGCGTCCTTTCTGGCCTGTTTCAATTGCAAAAGGTCCAGCAGTTGCACCTTTGGCTCTGGGCTCCAGCCAGGCTGCGAGCTTGTGTGCGAAACCCTCGTGCTGTTTGGGGACATGCACAGTCATGCTGCCATAGACATCCGGGAACGCCGGATGCCGCAGCAGCTCAGCCAGCTGTGGGTGCACCAGCGCCACATTCTGCGCAGCACGATTATGCAGTCCAATTGAGCGTGATGTGGGTCGTTGATTCGTCTGCAGACGCATATTGCTAAGCAGCGCCAGGCGTGAGCTCTGGGTGCTGTGCGGTTGCAACCGCAAGTGAGCCGATGCTCCGGGGGATTGACAGCAGTTAGACAGTGCAACAGGCTGTTTTTGTTTCGGCATGAACAACGGCCTTGACAAGTGCTTTTGCAGTCTGCATCGTCAGCGCTGCGCCGGCCTCACCATGCCAGTTCCTTGATGTCAGGGGCAGTCGGGCCAGGATGACGGACAGAACATCGTTTGGAAGATCGAGAAGTTCTGTTGTCATTCCGCTCGCTCAAGAGTACAATGCGGTGCAGGCGCTCTGTCACAGATCACTTGCTGACGCAGATCACTGGTCTCGACAACGTATTCGTGATGCTGAAGGGCAACCAGCAAGTCGTACTGTTGTTGGCGGGTTTCGCTGCTGGTTTTTGTGCTTCCTATATCTTTGTACTGTCTATATGAGGAATTGCCTGAGATCAGAGAAAGCAATAAGGCATCTGAGAGGGCGCGAGCAAACACCGACATGCACTCGTGTCGGAGCCCACCTTTGCACCCAGATACAAGCCCACCAGCCAATCCGTAAGGCTGGGAGTGAACGACGGCTTGAAGCATAATTATCAGATTTGGATATGTTGCACCGCAACAGCGCGAATACGAACTACCAACCAGCTTGAGATCAGCTGTGCATGGCGGCGCCGCCATAAGACGCATTATGAATATCAAAATTGTCGTGCGAGGTGCCAAATGCGCAAAGCAATCTGCGTGTAGACGTCCCGACTGCAAACCGCTGGCGCTGGCGGGTGCTGGATGCTTCATACCAGCAGACTTGTCCAGACGCATTGACGCCACACAATTCCACCGTTCGAACAAATGCAATCGGCCAGACATGCAAACAGACAGCAGGCGCTTCACGACATCGCTAGTGTATCATGGGATCCAGAACCGCTAGGCAGTGCTTCAACTTCCTTCAATAATTGTGTTTCGGCACCCATCTCGAGCAGCGCATTCAGGCGCAAGTGCAAGAGGGTAGCGCATCCCAGTTCTTTCTTCTTTCAACAAAAAAATTCCGTGAAATCTCAGCTGGCCACGCTGAGCACAGCGGGCTTCAAACTACCTAAATACCTGTGCATCTTATGCCGACTGGCGAGTCATTCGCCGACGCCGGCACGCCGATGCACAGCGGGCTTGGCGGGCGCGACTTCAGGCTAGATAAATCTGCGCATCTTGTGCAGGCTGGCGCGTCACTTGCCGACGCCTGGCACGCCGATGCACAACGGGCTGGCAGGCGTGACGGCGCAGTTCACGATGCGGCCGTCCGTCGTCTGATTGAGCTGCGCAGCAGTGGATCCAGCACATCAGAGGCACACATCCTTCGCGGCAGGACATCATCTTCCACACGCAAACCCCCATCCGCCGTGATGACAAGGTGGTGGAACATCGAGCAAAGAGAAGAGCGGCTAGTGATCGATCGTTCAGCAACGAGAGGAGCGCTGCTCACCGGGGCAGCTGCCAGGATGTACTCGCCGAGGGCCTGGTCCAGCGGCGCGCCCGACTGGTAGATGGACGTCGACGCAGCAATGGACGTGTATCCGTCGCCTGTCCACGGCGCAGACCGAGTCATCTTTGAGTGTGCGAGCTCAGCGTCCCAAGCAACAGAGCATGCATGAGTAGTCGCTTGCACAAAGGATTGATAAATATGGGCCGTACCACCCGGCGCCGTCGCGATGAAGTTGTTGGTGGCGAGGGGGTAGTTTGCCGACGGGTTTAACGCTGTGTATGCCCTGTGGCAAGGGATGCCGAGTGTTAGCAGCAGAAAGGAAAGCATCTGGCTACTTGGACGAGCAACCCCTGAAGAAATGTCAATATGCATCCGTACGTGGCTGCTGACCAGAGGCATCACAAGGCGTCATGTGACCTAAGTACAAGCATTCAGGCGCGGTGCGTGGCTGCAATTCCCAGTCCGCTGTTCATCCATGCGGGAGCACAAGCACTCACCCAGTCATGCCAGTCTTCACTTGGATGGTGGAGCGGATGACGCGCGCCCCGGCTGTTGCGTTTGGCGAGTGCGCAAACATGACGCCCGCAATCTGATGATGCACCATGAAACTTCAGAAGTCAGGTACATCGTGTCAGGATGTGACGCGGCTTCTGGCCTTGTGTACCTCACAAGCGATGTGTTGACAGGCTTGCAAAGCTTGTTAATCCTGCTGATTGCGAAAGCTCGAAACCATGAGACCCGTGGGCGGGCCGCACCTGCGGGAACCGCCCGGCGCCCGATTCGACCTGGCTGACGCCATTCTCCAGAGCGTCAATGAGCTGCTGCCCCGTGACCAGCTGCACGGAAATGTAATTTCCGAACTGCGAGGCGACAAAAGGGTATACGATCAGAAACAGGTCCAGTCTGCGTCTGGCACCTCCTGGGCCGTCATGGCTTTCAGAAGGGTTTAGCCGTTGTGCGAATGCACTGCATCTTGTTTGGATGCCAGGCATTCGATTGTTCAAGACAGAGCACTGCTGTGAGGGCATGCAGGTGAGGCTCACCGGAAGGACGGTGAGGACGTCGTTCTGGGTGATGTTGTACGGGTATACGCCCCCCGGCGCCTGAATGGATGCCCGAATTCCACCGCCATTCGTCAGGCCGATCCACAGTGGCCCATAGCCCGCCTGCGCGCGCGCAATAGCAGTACTGTTGCTCTAAACGAATGTCCTCGGAGGTGTATAGGCGATTTCAGCACCAGCTGCGTGAGGCAGACCCACCGCTAAGACCCACCGCGAATTTTAGGGTTTAGCATAACGCGGCGTCAGCAGGACTGGCGGCCCCATGACGATCATGCCAGCACATTTCCGGCCTCTGCCATCGTCCACAAGCTGAGGATCTCAGCTGCTAGGCCTCGCAGCTGGCCGAGCATGGTGCGCGCGATGCTGGCGACCGTGGAATGCCGCCCAAATCCTCACTGGTGTTCTTTCTCATTCCGTTTCCTTTTTCATGTATTTCTCTGGGACATTCGTCATTCACCAGGTTCTCACCTGGCTGAACATGGTGCGCGCAATGCTGGCAACCATGGCGTCGGCGAGGATGTCACCCAGATTTGTCTCCTGCGAGCGCACTAGCCGCGTGTCGCCGTCCAGGCGACGCGCAGTCGCGCCCACCACCTGTGCCGGGGCACCAAGACCGTTTTGCTGAGGTCTACTCAACTTTGGGGTGGCTGATATTGGTCACCGGTCGCCTGCCTTCGCCAAGAGCCGAGCTGAAAAACGCGCACACGGACTGTTGAAGCCTTTGAAATTGCAAGTTGGGCTCATCATGCTCATGCAAGGCTCATGGAAACTGCTCAGTCCCGCACCTGCAGCCCCAGATTACGCACTGGCGGCGCCAGCTGGTCAATGATAGCCTGCAGGGCGCAGACGCGATGAAATGAGACGGGATTAGCAGAGCACCAAGATGACAGTGCGGTTATTACAATCAGAAGCGTTCATCAGCGGCCGCCATTTTGTGTGGTGACGCATGTATACGGCACATCTCAGCCAGATTGCCAGTTTGCTCACCTGAGCGGCAGCATCGGGAGCAATGCTGCTGTCTGATCCGTTCTGTCCCAGCAGGATCGGGTTGCCGACGATGGACTTCAGCTTGTTTGTGGGACCGTCAAACACAGTGTCAAAGCGGCCGAGGTACCTGGAGAGCAGCGTGAATGACACCGCTCGAAGCTTGCATTTCGGCCCACAAAATGCTACCTAGGACAGCATATGCGCAGTTTCAACCTGGCAGATAGCATCCAGCGACCCCAAAAGCGACCAGGTTATGTCACAGATCCTCACCGAGACGCCCAGAAGGCTGTGGTGATCGGTGTGGAGACGGTCGGCTGCATGGTGAGCGGGGTGATGGTCGGGTACGGGCCCTGCGCAACAGCGCGCATGGCACTACGCTTGTGCACAATCCCTTTTCGTGTTTGGATCGCACTCCATTGGGGAATGGAGTCACGACCGGCTGATCTTTAACAGTTTCCGCACATGCTGCAGGGTCCAGTGCCGCCGCAGCGGCAGACACAACAGACCGACACAGCGGCGGACGGAACAATGCAACACAGCCTGAAGCTTCCAGTGCTGTTCAGTGCGGGTGGAGATGAGCACGGCCTTGACGTTACATATGCAGCATACAGCTGCAGCTCTGCCTCCAGCTGGTGCAGCAGAGCAGCTGTACAAAGAAAATCCAACTCGATACCATAGCGGCGCACCATGTAGTTGACGGCGTCGGTGAGGTTGGAGCCCTTGTTCAGCACGGGGAGCGGCGTTGCGCTGGAATTTGAGTACAGGAAGGAGTGCGAGTGGCCGCCGATGATGAGGTCGATGCCCGTCACGTTGCGTGCCACCTGCCGCGCAGCCAGCCCGTCTTTAAGTGACCATGCCAAAAGAAAAAAGGCGTGCTCCGCCTGGACTGTCACCAGCACCATGAATGTCCGAAACTCGCCTCAAAGATGCAACAAGAACCACACGGTTGAGGAATGTTGGCGGAGTCAGCTGTGCAGGGGTGCGAAAGATCTTGGGAAAGCATGGCGGCGGCCGAAAGCACTGCAGATCTGCATGATGCGTGCTGACGATATGGAGGTGTCTCCAATCGGGCGCACCCAGTTCTGCATGGCAAAGCTGGCGACAAGGTTGACGACAAGCCTGACGACAGCTGCTGCGAGCCTGACGACAGCTTCGCACCTCCTGGTCGACGCTGTAGCCGACGTGGGACAGGCCAACGACGATGTCGACGCCCTTGGTGCGGACCTGCGGCAGCAGCGCGCCGCTGAAACGCTGCCACGGGTCACGACTGTCTTGCAACTGTGCTGTGTGGCCTGCCGCAGAGGCACTGTTGCAGCACACCGCACCCAACTGCAATGGCCCACACTGTGCACGATTTGCATTATGCCGCAGATGACCGGGTGACGCGACAACATGGAAGTCGAGTCGAGTTGGTGCAGCACCTCGTTGACGGCGCTCTGTACCGACGGGTACAGCGACATGAAGGTGATGTTGGGTCCGGGGCTGGACAGGAAGGGGACGTCGGGGGTCGTGAAGCCGACGACACCGACCTGTCAGCAAATGAAATTTCGAGTAACGATCATAGTAAGGCGTCATCACCCAGGAAGCATCCCCATGTGGTTCCATGCATACTGAGCAGGCGCGTTCCAGCATCACAGCAATGTATTTCCAATCTGAGTGGGCATCAGTTTGGGGGTTGCAAAGCGCATGTGGGGACAACCGGCGAAGACCCCCTGGCACTGACAGCACTGGCTGCAGCAGCTGGCTTTGTTTCACGATATTGTTTTCAAGATCCGACAGCGCGCCTTGATGCCGGACGCGGTGGTGATGATAGTGTAGGGTTTGATGACTGCGGCCAGGATGGGGTCCTTGGAGGCGTCGACATTGCAGGCGAGTATGGGGAAGTTGACGTTCGGGTTCTGGGTGAAGTTGGCCAGCGCGCCTGGCCCGTAGTCCCACTCGTGGTTTCCTGCGTTGAGGTATCGTAGCGAAGCCTCAGGTACTGCCAGGAGCTTTGTTTTGCGGCGGTGCCGGCAGAGCCTGCGCCATGTAAATACAGAGCACAGTTTGTGGGAGAGGACTGCCTTGCAAAAAAGTTGCTCTGAAGGCCAGTGGCTGGCATGCACAACGCCAGAGCCAATTGGATGCCTCACCCAGTGTCATGGCCTGAACGCCCATGAGCTTCTGGAATGGCGGCGCCTGCTGACCCTTGTACACGACGTCCCACACTGCATGGCAGTGGCGCCGTGTCAGTCGAACACATGCAACTATGGCAAGGCGCGCTTCTCACGGTTCTGAACAGCCCATATGAAGAACACAGCCGGGAACCCACTGCCAGGATATCCACCGCCGATGCGCAGCAGCTTGAAACACGGCGCACCGGTGCCCACAAATTGGTCGCCAGCGTCCAGCACGATGACGTCATTGGTAGCGTTGGCCTTAATGGCGGCGACGACCGCCGCCATCCTGTGGAGCAGCAGGCACCGAGGGCTGAGCTGCCTTCAGCTGGAGACCGCCAGCTTCATCACAGCATGACGCAACATCACTTTCAGCCAGAGCAAGCAGTCGGTCGGTCGCCGATTTGAATCTGAACGCTGGTCCAAGACTTGCAGTACTTGCCCGCAACGAGAGATAGTTCACCTGGCGAAGCCTCCGTAGCACAGGCCGTTGGACAGGTCGGTGCCGACGCAGGGGCCGGTGCCGGAATTGACCGGCTCCACGCGCGCATGTACTGAACATAAAATGTTCCATTAAGTTGCATCTACAGTAGTTTCCATTTGCTTGGCTACGGGGTGTCGGGCCAGTGCCGGAGTCGACCGGCCCCACGCATGCATGCACTGCGCCCAGCGATATCAGGTCACAATCCCACTTTTCATATGTTTGGCGATGGTTTACTGTTGCCGCAGTTGGCCGGCTCCAAGCGTGCGTGCACTGCGCATAGACGTTTCGATGGTGCAATCCAAGTTGTTTGCTCTGTTTCTTAATGGAGTTCCATGCGCTGTCACGCTGCCAGACATACGTTGCTGCATTCCCCCGCGCTGGTGCGCACAAAGGATGCACGCTCAGATCAGCTTGCATCTGCTGCAGCACCCTGCTGCTGCCAGGGAAAAGAGAAGCGTTCATGCTTCAGCAGAGGCACCATTCTCAATGTTTGCAGGGGCAGTACCGTCGTTGAGGTGCAGAAAGGTGATGCGGAAGTCGTTCTTGGGGGGCGGCGGCGACACGGGCGGCGGTGAGGCGATTGGAGCGGCAGTCGGGGCGGCAGTCTGCAACAACGAAGCAAAGTTTCAAGAGCTGCATCATCATAGGCTACTGCTCACAACTGACCTGTGGATTCGGCTTGTTGTGGGACATCAGGCGCGTCTTGGCATGCATGAGGTGACAGACTCACTGGCGCCTTCGTCGGCATCTTCGTGGGCGTCTTCGTGGGTGCTTTACTCGGCCTCTTTGTCGGCCTCTTCGTGGGCCTGCGTGTTGGCCTGCGAGTCGGCCTGCGTGTCGGCTTGCGCGTCGGCATTTTCGTCGGCTCCCGTGCTGTCCACATCATGAATCACCGTCAGTATCTCCTCTATCACAGTAACTGCCGCAACACCTTAGAACAGGATAATCACCGGAAGCGAGATATGAATTCTACTCACAGTAGGTCCAACACCTTGACAGAGCACAGCAGGGGAGACAGCGCAGGCGTCCGCACCAGACTTGAAGCAGGCTGTGCGAGCGGCGTTCACCTGCGCGACGACACAGCCAAGTTGGCGCACCTGGCACCACGCATCATGACCGCAAATACCATACATGTGCTGACTGCTGAAAGGCAGCCGGCACAGCTGAACAGTCAGGGTGGATGATGACGTGCTGATGGGAAAATCTGCCCACCCGGCGCGGGAACTTGCAGGTGGCGCATGAGCGCGACCCGGCGTTGACTGAGAACGCCCCCTCGGGACACCTGAAGCACGGGTAGTCACCTGCGGTGGCATTGCCGCTATTTAGAAGTGCCACAGTGCCTGTCGGTGACTACATCCGGTTGTGCGTGAGGACGACCCACAATCTTGTGGGGCAATTCCTCATGAGTATCAATAGGGTCCAGCACAACGACCATGCAGCCTACATACCATTATTCTGTTTCTGGTAGCCCGGCCGGCAGGCACGGCAGCCTGTGCTCGAGGTGGGCTCGAAGCCCCGCTGGCACACTGCAGCACAAAAGACCATGGCGGTGACCTCTCCCGAACATCTGATAGCCAGCTAAGAGCGCATCGTATATGGTGCTGGCAAGCTGGCGGCAATTTACAGCGGGTGGTCGCGATTCGCCTCACAGCACGCAGCAGGACGGAATGCATGAACCAAGATGCAAGTGGCCTTGCGATAGGCAGTTGCGTACCGCATCTGCGCCTTGTGCTGCCGTTCGCCATGACCAACACCCGCCGCGATGGGCACCGACTGGGCCCTTGCAGGAGCGTGCGCAGGCCTGAGGACGTCTGTGTGGACACAGGACACGAGATCGTTGTGCGCTACATACAGCAGCACGGTCCTTGCTGCGTTTGTTGTTATGGGACCGCCGGGATCCGTGGAAGCCTTTTGGAGCTAAGAGACGGACAGAAACTGAAATGCGTGGTTGAGTATGTAAGGACTCTTCAGATTGATGACAATGCTATAGATTGAGGCACCATAGCATTGTGTACCGTGCACACATCCGCATTTGTGGACTCCTCGTGCACATGCGAAGCGGCAGATTACGCGCGCTGACCAGGGTCGCACCACATCAGCGAGCTCGACGCCACTGTCAGATTCCACATCGGGCTGGTGCGCTTGTGTTGCGGTCGCAGCTGCTGCCACGCGCGCCGTGACGAGGCAGACAGCGACGCACGCGAACAGCTGCCGCTGCATTGCGGCCGTCAGACGCATTCTGCAGGCGTTTTTTGCCCCCTGCACCCGCAACATAAGCCGGAAGTGATCTCTACTGCAAAGCCTTCATATCATGTCCCAAGCGTGTCGACTCGCCCTGCAGGTGCTGCAGGACGCGCTCCACGTTCACACGCGTCAAGATGGCCCCAGAGTTGGAGACCCGGCTCGGCCACCGCAGCGCCGCGATACCAGCCGACATCACGCTTGATTTTCCGTGGGAAACGTTGAATGCTTCTCAGATCAGTTCCGCGCGCATGAGCGGCACCATTCTCTGCTGCACCTGCCTTCGAGCATATCTGGCCTCGACCGTGCGATACTCACGGCACGGCAGGGCCAGCAGGCAGCACAGGTCTTCTACAGCTCTTTTAGCATCAATATGATGCGAGCAAACCGACCCATCCTCTGTGCCGCAGGTGTTATTCGGCCGGCGACACGCAGCAACAAGAGCATATGCGGATATGTACACGCGTGCAGTGCCCGCTTTCCAAGTTCCCTGCTTGCTCCCGGCCGATTCATTGGTTTTGGACGTCTACCTTCTGACGCGACAATGGCCTGCAGTCGTGACCACAAGCGAATCGCTTTTTCGCCGGGCAACCGCCCGACGCAACCGAGCCAGTGTTGCAGGGCTGGCAGCAAATGGGTCATCTGCGTTGGAGGCACAGAGATACACTTGCCTGAAAGCGATCGTCACGGTCCGGTTGCGCCGAAAGCTGCACTCAATCCTCCTGGCGGAAGCACGGTCCTTTGGGATGTCGTGTACTTCGCCTCGCCGCGCAAGCAAGCCGTCCTCAGGATGCTCTGAAGTTACAATATGAAACAGGAGATGATCCGACCGAATGTATTTGCAGAACTGCGCGGCCAGGAATTCTCATGAGCATTTTCTTAGCACACAGGAACGGGGAACTTATCTTTCCCTTGTTCCGGAACCGCTGACGTAACCCTCGCGGCTTTCGACTGGCCTGCTCGCAGGTTGGCCTGCACTTCTCGTTTTCAGGGCGCCTAACTCTGTTCTGAATAACTTTGCAGCGTCATACGTCAGTTATCTACCATGCAGGCGCCCAGCAGCAGCTGCAGTTGCTCAGGCAGGTCGCGAGCCTTCGCGCTCGGACGAGCTGGCGGCCACACCAGGGCAGTCACCGGCCAAACGCATGTGCAGCAACTCAGCAGGAGAGCAGCTTTCGTGAGCCGTACAGGGTCTTCCCGCAGCAAGCGATCAGCCTGCCGGCAGTCGCCTACCCTCTGGGCATGCTCCTCAGGTGCCAGTTTCACCCGCACAGCCACGGCCCTGCAGTAGAAGAACGTGTGTCAACGTTCACGTTGCATGCTTACGGCTTGCTCTCCAGTGCCCAATGTTCCGTCCACATGCCAGCAGAACAATGCTTTGCAAATATTGGAGTCCGTGACGGCATGGTGTTGGTGCAGCGATGGAAGCCCAACTCGACAGCGTCGCAGCGCCAGCGGAGCTAGAAGAGCACCCCGCAAACGGCAACGGGGCCGCGGAGCCGCAGGAGGCCGAGCCTCTGTTTGCCGCCGGCGGCGCGGCGCAGCTGCCGCCGCATGTCGCAAAGCGGCTGTGGGATTCTGTCGACAAGCCGCTGCTGCGCGTCGGCAAGTCTGGGGTGCAGGCAAGCCACCTGACGTCGCTGTCGGAGCTGCTGGCGGCGCATCGACTGGTCAAGGTGCAGCTCAACGCCGTCAACTCGGACGTGTACGCTGTAGCGGAGCAGCTGTCAGAGGGCACGGGTGAGTTTTTCTCACCCCCTTCTGCTTCGCAACTCAGTGTTGCTTGTGGATGCAAGCGATCATGATGGAAAACGCGGATCCTGCACTTCGGAGCATGGCCAGTTCCAGAGTCCACAGGCAATCAGACAAGCAGAAGCCGGGTGCCGATTGTTCAGTTCAAGCAAGAAATTCGCTGGCGCCGCACCATGGACGCTGATCGTGCACAGGTCACTGACATCCGTGATGCCGCAATGCAGGAGGGACGCTGGTGCAGGCAAAGGGGCGCACGCTGCTGCTGGGGGCGCCGCGGCATGACACACAGCAGCTCCTGGCGGTGGCAGACGGTACCTATCAGAAATCAGCAGAGGCGAGCGAGCGTAAGGTGCGCATCTTGCTTTGATATCTGTGTCGACGTCTCTGCCTCAACGAACAGAGGGAAACTGACGCTATGCTGTAAATTTGCACACGACAGATGGCGCACGGTGCTGCTGTTTCCAGAAGGGCGGGGATCGAGCACGACAGGGACGGAATTTGCATATCACCTGCTGCACGCGGCCTGAGCACAAGCAGCGTGGAATTGCGCACTTATGCGTGTGACCTTCTACGTGTGCAGCTGGCTGCGCGGGAGCAGCGGGCCAACGCTGTGCTGTCGCCGGCAGTGACGGCAAAGCTGCGCTCGCTCACCAGCGGCAACGTGGTTGGCCCCACCGACTTTGACTCACACAGCCTCAGGTATGTCTGGAGTGCAATCATCCCCACGGAGCATTCAGGGAAAAGTATCAATGCAAATGCACACATTCTCCATCTCAGATCTGCAAGGAAGTGTAGGCGCTATACCTGGTCACTGGTTCAGCATGTGCCTTGGCTTGATGAGACTGCGGTGTGCCAGACTGCCAATCCCAAGCAGGAAACTCAAATTGCCTTGCCTTTATGCAGAGCTCTGGCGGCGCTGCCGGACAAGGCGGCGCTCGGCGTGCTAAACGGCTGCACGAAGGCGCGGCTGCGCGATGTGCGCAACAAGTCGGCGTGGCTGACGTCGCAGTGCCGCCGTCTCGGCAACAATTCATCGCGGCCTCTGGCAGCAGCGCAACAGCAATAGTTATTTGGCGAGAGAGACCTGGCTGGCATCAGCATACTGCTTGGTGAAGCAGTCGGTCAAATGCGACACTTCGACCGCCATATGTCGCGTCGGTCAGCTGGCACCTGGTATGTAGTTGAGCCTCTGTTGTCCAGCGGGGGTGATCTGTGGAAGAACGAGCAAATATTACCGGCGAGCTGTGGTGAGTATCCTGAATTGAGAAGTCCAGATTGTTTTTGCCTCGGAACCCCATTGCGCTGCTAGAAGCGTTCAGGTCGCAAGGTAAATGTGGACCGCAATGATGGCTCAAGCTTGCACACTGCACAGTTCCTACACCCCGCCATGTGATCCGATCCTTTGCTCGCATCTGGATCGGCAGACGCGGATGAAGCGTCGAGCTTGAAGCAGCAGACCGAAAGGTGCGGGGAAGCAAGGCCCGCCAGTCAATTGCACGGCGGTGATCGCTTTGAAGCTCAACGCACACGATGCTCTTCCTGAAGTGTCCTTGTGCGGCCTTGATTGTGATCTGACATCGTTGGACGATCCGCTGTTGCCACCTCAACGCTGCGACGCACCCTTACTTGCCGATAACCTTAGTCTGCTGAAAAGCCGAGTGCTTGCCTTGCCTACCTATAGTCATTCGCGTATGAGCCTGTGAACTGTTGTCACACCGGCCGTCTATGGTTGGAGCCGCCCTCTGAATATGTCGACAAGGTCAGCCGCTCTGAAGTGACCCCGGCGCATCCTGGTCTCGTCGGCCACGCTGGGCCCACCGCCACGAGGGGCGTCGGCCTGCAGATGTTACATTTTGCTTCCCCGTTGTTGCAGGTTTCCGAACAGCCGCAGCAATGGTGCAGGAAAACCTGCCGCGGGGCCTGAACAGCCGACGTGGCCGCAGGCCGCATCATCGCCAGAAATACAGCCGCTCTCCGCTGGAGTCAGCAAAGCACGCAGCAAGGGCACCTCGGCAAACGGCTGCGGCAGGGCCAGCGGCTTGAACATCACGCTGAAGGATTTCATCAGCGCAGCAGGCGGCTTTGGTCAAGCAGACGTGCCGCCGCCGCCGCCGCCGCCGCCGCAGGCGTCTGCACGCAGGAGGGTGGGTCCTATTTCAGATGTTTACTCGGAAACTGGCGGTCAGCGTGTGTATGTATATGGATGATCCTCAGCAGGTTGGGCCTCCTGCTGCATTGCTCGTCCATTGGGCCACCTGCATGCAGCTTCGGCCGCATTTGATCAAGTTTGAGATTCACACGACTTGATTGCTGATTGCCAAGGCAGCACTGCTGAGGCGGCAGCGTGGGTGAGAAGTGCTGAATTGAAATGCAGGCTGCCATGCCGCCGGCGCAGCAAGACGCGCTCGGCATGAAGCCTGCGGGGGCCAACATGCCAGACCCTTTCGAGCCATCCTTCGCGAACAAGGTGCCCACCCGCCAACATGTGCATGGAGATGTCATTGTTCGTCCGTGCTGCTGCTTTCGCTTGAACGCCACCCTGCGATAGGCCTGCTGTGCCGCTGGGTGTTGAGCCACTGTCGGCAAAGTGGAGGATTATGCATAGTCATATTGGCATGATGGCATAAGCAGTGGTGCCAGCCAGCAGAGGAACCTCGCCCGGGAATGTGGAGCAACAGTGAGGCAAATTGCCTGCGGAATGATACCATCGATTCAATGGAGTCCGGAGCGAATCTCCGTTTCTGCAGAGTGACGTACTCCAGCCGCCTCGGCGAAGCACCAGCACCAACGACGAGCTGGCTGGCTACTTTTCGTTCATCGCGGGCAGACACAGCCAAAGCACGAGCATCGGCAGCAACGGCAGTGGCCGCCTGCACCGGTGACACACGCTCGACCATGCCGACTGCATGCTCACGTTCCTACACCATTCTGCCTGCTCGTGCAATACCCGATGTGTTCTGAATAGAGGTCGAACCAGATTGTTGCCTGCTCCTGGAAGAAACATTCCTCCCTTTACGTGTGCTCTTTACCCATGCAGAGCGGCAAGCGGCAGTCTCGGCAACGGTGGCAACCGCGGCACGCCATTGCCGACGCTGCCACAATCGGCAAAGCGGCTGCAGCTGCAGCAGCCCGTGGCTCGGCAGCAGGCGGCCCGCTGCGCCGATGACAGCACCGACCGGTGTGATGATTGCAAATTCTTGCGCCTTGTAGGCACTGGACAGCTGCATGCAGAGTGCGCCGTGACCTCTGCAAAGCAGCTGTCGGGAGGGCACATGTGAACACTGCATGCAAAATGATATGCTGAACCCCGAACGAACCTTGAACAGATTTTACTGTTTCTGCAGTTATAGCAAGGAGGTGCTGCACTCTGCGCCGGCAGACCTCGGCAGCGGCGCCGCCCGCAGCCAGACGGTGCGCCGCCAGGCTGCAGCGCGGGCGCAGTCCGCGGCACAGAACCCGTCCACAGACCCCGCGAGAGCGCTGTCACATGGGAACGGCAGCAGCCGCCGGCTGATGTGGCTTCCGGCAGGCGAGGGGACTGCACCGCTTAATCCGGCAGCTGCGCCCAGGACTGCCGCGCCGCCAAAGCTGGCGCCGCCGCATCCTCGCCCTCTGGCGGCGCAGGCGGGCACGATCCGGCGCAGCCACTCGGCGTCCAGTCTGGCTTCAGTGCAGGAGGTGTGCTCTCAGCTTCTTACCACCCCCAGATCCTGGCAAGCTTTGAATTCTCAATCTGTGGCTGCTGTCCTGTCTTGCGGCCATGAGGCACACTCCTGAGGGAGGTGCACTGGTGGATCTGCAGGTGGCGCCGGCGTCGGTGCACCCCGCCTCACACCTGGTCAGCGTGCGCGTCGCCGTGGGCGCGACGTCCGATGACGGCTCTGACGACGTTGCAGACACGCCGCCCGCGCCGCCGTTGCAGGGCGAGCCGGTGCCGGGCAGCACGAAACCCGCGGCTAGCACAGATGGTGGTGCAGCCGCAAGCAGCAGTGTCCACAACGGCGGCGGCAGCTGCAATCGCAACAGGGAGCCTGCCGGCGGGCAGATCACGCTGGCGCTGCCAACGCTGCAGAAGCCGGGTGCGGCGGCCCCGGCGCCGCCCAAAAGAGGTGCCACTATCGCCTTTGGAAGCGGCATCACAGCAGCCGCCCAAAGGAACATCGTCAGCGATCAGGGCAGAACCCGGCGACATGCGGCGTCAGCGGATGCGGATGCACGGCAACAACTGCCCATGACCGACGAGGCGGCCCGGCAGATGCTGGAGCCTGGGGCCGGGCTGCGCCGCATCCGAACGACAAGGCAGCAGGCGCCGGCGCCGGCACCGGCACCAACCGCTGCGGTACAACAGCGTGGGGCGGCGGCAGCGCCGCCGACAAGTGGCGTGCTCGGTTGTGAAAAAGGTGCAGCCCCAGCGCCGGTCGGTGGCGGCCGCAGTCGCGGAGCAGCCCGCCACGCAGATGCTGCGGCGGCGGCAGCGGCGGCTGGCGGCAGTGCAGCCAGGCCTCGTCGCACCAGCCTGGATGTTGACAAGCGCAGCCGCGGCGGCGGCAGCCTCGGCGGTGGCAGCGGCCGCCATTCGGCATCGCCGAGCGGCATCGCCTGGCTGGAACCTCTGGACAGGGAGCTGCTGGCGCAGGTGCACCGATTATCTGTGAATGTCCGTTTATGAAAATACTGGAAAGCTGACCCTGGAAGCAGAAGCGCTGCAGCCCTGCGATGCCGATTTAGGGTCCTGTGCAACACCCGAATGTCTGTAGCAATCTGCATTTGGGCAGATGATGGCTGTCGAGGACCAGGCTGTGGAGACTGCAACTGCCGGTTGGCTCCCAGAACACTTTCAGTGTGCATTTGATCTAGGTGTGCTAATGTGCTCCTCGAACAGGCGGCAGCGCTGAAGTCAGGCAAGCTGCGTGGCAACGGCAGCGTCGAAGCGGAGACAGCGCCCCGCAGCCACCGCCGCCGGCACCGCCGCATTGCGTCTGACGAAGCCTGTCTGCCGAGCGAGTTCCCACTGTTGCGTGGCAGGAGGTGAGTCCGCCTGCGCAGGGGATGCCCAGATGATATGGCTGGTGCATGGCCCAATTGTCCGTTATGTCGGGTACGACGGCTGACGGCTCTCTCATTGACTATGTGTGTTGTTTGAGGATCTCACCAGCACCACAGCCAGTCCGCAACAGGATGCACACTCAATACCTCAAATCACGATCCGTCTTGGTGCGTAGCGCCAGGAGCCGGCTGAGGCCCAGCATCTGGGGCACCAGCAGCCTGCCGCTGCCGGACGCCGCAGCCGTGGCCTCGCCGCCGCGGCGTGCCGTGCCGCCGTCAGACGAGCGGCAGGTATCAGCTGCTGGCATCAGCATCCTGCCTGCTGCAAATCCTTCGCTTCCTTGCCGAACAACTGGAGGGCACATGGCGTCAGCGCCACACCACGACTGGTCGAGTACTCTTCCTGATTTCATGAGAACTTGCCTGGCCCATTCGATGGACCAAACTTGCTGCTGTGCGCTTGTTTCCCATCTCCTGCTGTGGCCGGCGTCCCCTCACCAGGAAGCTGACGGCTGGCCGGCGTCGCCCGGCGGCACCTCCCTCGGCGGCGACTCATCCGCTGGCGGGCCCCTCTCGCTGCCTGACGGCGACAGCCCGCGCACCCCTGCCAGCAGCCGCCGCTTCCTGGACCGCAGCTCGGTGTGCAAACACCTGAATGAATCGTTGGTGCATCAACTCTTGGAACAGATGATGTCCAGTGGGGAAATGACACCTTGTTTGGCTACTTTACAAGTCAGCGATCAAGGTCAAGAAGACCCGTCATTCCATTGCTGCGGCTGTGTTTCACATTGGCAAACATACGATGTTTTGATGATACATGATGACACCTTTTTCACTGTGCGCAACCCTGAAAGAGTTGCTGCCGTCGCATGCAGCTGGGCAGCAGGTCGCGCAGCGACGCCGGCTCGATCTACAGTGCCTCGGCGGCGAGCCGCCAGTCCGCGAGCGGCGGCAGCGTGCTGATCCACTCGCTGCCCAGCCTCTCGGGCGCCAAGACCTTCAGCCTGCACAGCTACAGCTGCCAAGGCGAGAGATTCGCTCACCTTTCGTCGTGCTAGTGTGCAGCGCTCAGAGCATTCACCAGGTTGCTTGAGGCGGCGTCAAGCTTGTCAGTATGTACTACAGATCGAAGTTTCGACGCTGTTGCTGTGAAGGGGTTCACTCGAGTCTGTCCAACTCCAGCTGTTCACACGTAAACTTGAGGGGCAGTTGAGTCTGGAACCCTCGATGACGCTGCGTCAATCTTGATGCTGCGTTGCCCGCACGTCCAAATAGGCCATAGCCTGCTGGGCGGCAGTCTCGGCGGCGGCTCACTGGCGGCGCGCAGCCTTGCTGGGCGCTCCGAGGGAGCAGGCCGCGGCGGCTGGGACCCGACAATGCCGCCGCCCGCGGGCAGCCACGGCGCGGCGGCTGCGGCACGGGCGGCGGCGGGCATGCGGGTCGGGCCGGCGGGGCGGCGGTTCACGGCGCGCGACTTCGAGGCGGCGCTGAGCATGGAGTCCGAGAGCACCACGGTCGCGCACCCCACGACGCGGCTGCAGGCGGCGCGCTCGTGGGCGAGCCGCAAGCAGGCCGCCATGAAGCAGGTGTGCGGACACAAACCTCTGAGGAAGGCCTAAGCAGGGACTGCAATAGTACGTTCCGAGCGGAAAGAGTCGCATGAACTCTTGCACTCTGTCATGGCTGGGAACCTGCTTGATGTGGAAGGGCGGCAGCAGCTGATTGGTCATCCTGCAGAAGATTCGCCAGCTGCTGTTCTCTTGTTCAGCAGCTGCTGTCGCTGGCAACACATAACGCCTGAAAGGAGTGACTTGTGTGTCGCCTGCTGATGACTGCTGCCGCAGGGCTTGCGGTGCAGACATGTGGGGGTCCTGCCCCAGCTTGAGTCGCAATGCAAGCTCGCCTCGACACCTGCCTTTCCCACTCTGCTATTGAGTATATCGTCCAACCTCAAAGCAGGGGGGCCTGGACCCGCGGGAGGCGTGGCTGGCGGCGCAGAAGTGGCCGTCGAGCGCGCCGGTGCAGCCGCCGCCAGCGGGGAAGGAGCCGCGCGACTTCCTGCCTCCCACCGTCGCCGAGGCCGCCGCCGTGTACAAGTACGCGCAACAGTATGGGGGGCTGACCCCAGGATTGTCTATTGTCCCGCCGAATCTTCTCAACAGGTGTCAAATTTGGAAGGGGAGATAGAGCGGGTCTTGGTATTGTGGGCACAGGGTGGGGCGGGGCGTTCGTTTGAACTGAGGCGTCTGAGCAGGGGCAGGTGCTGAAACCTCCTGCTGTAGGGAGCTGTCCCGCTGTCCCATACCAGAGTTTCTGATCCAATCTGCTGCGTGTGCAGGCCGTTTGTCGTCGACGGCGCCTGGACGTTCGGCCTGCTGGAAGAGGCAGGACCCAAGATGGCGGTGGCGGCCGCCGCGGCGCTGCCGCCCGCCGACGCCACCTGCTGCGGCGGGTGCGCATTGAAGTGGTGTCTGATCATGTCGTCTTAGTCTTAGTGACATGTTTTGATTGGTGCTCGTGGCTCGTGCAGGGCGCTGTCGTGGTCCACTGAAACCTGCGGAGGTGGCACAGACAAGCACAGAACAGCACAGCAGGCTTGTTCTGCGAGTTACACGGGTTCGGGGATGCTGGCCCAGACTTCACAGTTATGGGCGAAGGTCATGTTGGCAGCCACACAAAGAGCAGAAAATTCGCCAGATCTGCTGCTGCAGGACCTACGGCGAGTGGGCGGCGGCGGGATCCGCCGATGCGCAGTGGGCTCGCGGCGTGACGGCAGCCGGCTTGGCGGGCGGCGTCGGCGTACCATTTACTGCCGGCGGAGGGGACAGCGACTGGCTGCACCACATCGTCAGCCTGCGTGAGTGTCCACACTTAACAACGCCAAGAGAATGCCCAATCAGCTCCCCAGGAGATTCGAATGTCTATGGGGTCACTGGGCGCTGTTGCCGCCACCGTCGCAGCCGAAGACAGAAGTGTTGGCAAGGCCGTCCAGGCAATGAGCCCACCTGTAGATACCCCATCAGCCTCAAGACTTCAGCTGGTCGCGGATGCATCAAGTGGCAAGCGAGGCGTCCTGCTTGAGGCACCAACAGTTTTGCACAGAGTTTCACACCCATAACTCAAGGTCCTTTGCGACCTCTTTCAGCGCCTCAGGAATGACCAGTGTGCTTTGCTGGCGGGCATACCTTTCTCGGCCTATTTGGCTAAGATCAAGTGTAGTATCTGTTCTTATCAGTTTGATCGCTGATATCGGTTCATTGAACCGTTTCGATCAAATGAATTTTTCTGGGCGGTAGGCTCCACTATGTCGGCGCTTGCGTCGGCCGGACCTGCCTGCTTGGTCGCGGCACTGCACTACAGCCACGACCGAACAGCCCTCCCTACACGAACCCCAAACAGCCCCACCCCACACCCCACAACTGCCGCATCGCGGCAAAGCGCAGCCACTATCGCAACATACACTGCCTGGTATCCGCCGAAGCTTTCAGGAGATATGACGGCGCATCCAGTTCTGCAGCAGCACTGATGCTGTCGTGTTATTGTTTGCAGGTAAGAAGCACGCATGCGTGGCGGCGGGGCTCAGCTGCGGGTGCAGCCTGCTGGGCGCGGCCGGCCTGTGCGTGCTCAACCCCACCGCCTGCTGGGCCGCGCAGCTGCGGTGAGCAAGTCGGCCGACGCCTAACGGACCAATGAATGTGCTGCTGCCGAATCAGCCGTTGCGCAGGATGCTGCAACTACTCGCCATTCAACTCTGTGATGTCGGCTTCCCGCCAGTGTTTGCCACCCTGGATGCAGAGTTAGTTACTGCTGGTTTACTGACAATTAATTCCAATTGTCAATATCCTGCCAGCTTTGTGTTGCCTGACCTTATTGCAGGGGCGCGCTACGGCGCAAATACGGGCTGCCGCGTGCGTGCCCGGCGCTGCTGCCCGAGACCAGCGACGATTGCTGCGTGCACTTCTGCTGCGCCGCCGCCGCCGCCCGCCAGGTGCCCCGCCACCGGCGCCTCCTGCCGACAGGCTGCCTTGATTGTTTCCGCGCACTGCTGTGCACCAGAGTCATGGGCTAGCAATCCGTCAACACGCAACACCTTCACCCCTTGTTGTCGAATCATGTGTTTGCTCGAGGAAGCACTGCCGACAAAACCAAAAGGCCAACCCGCAGCGTCTAGACACTGGATGCGCAGGAGGGCTGCTGAGATGGCGTGTGCAAAGTCGGCGCCCAAGACGTCTCGACGTGCACACCTCAAAGAACTGGTCGAATCCTGATTCCTGCACCCCTTAATGCCCAGGAGCTGCTGGAGATGGCGGTGCGCGGCGCCGACGGCCCGGGGCTGTCCGTCCTGGATGTGATGCCGGGGGCGTTTTCGCGCGCCGACGGCTGGGCGGCGCGCCGCGCCGCTCGTGCTGAGGAGCTGAAGGTTCTGGCATCCCAGCCGCCGCCGCTGGCGGCGCCGCCGCCGGCGCAGGCCATGGAGCGCAGCAGGCGGCGGGAGGGCAAGGGCGGCGGCCGCCGCGGCGCCGGCTTCAGCTTCCAGGGCATCTGATGGATGCTGCAGCCGCTGGCGGCGCCGCCGCCGGCACAGGCCAAGAGCGCAGCGGGCGGCGGGAGGGCAAGGGCGGCAGCGGCCGCCGCGGCGCCGGCTTTTGGCTTCCAGGGCATCTGATGATTCTCTTGTTAGATGAGGATCAGGGTAGCAGCGGGATGGGGAGGCACATGCACTGCGGGTTCTGGGTCGTCTTGGGTGGCGTAGAGTAGGCTTTCCAGCGTCAGCAGTGTCGGCGCGACGGACGGACAGCGTTTGGGCGCAGACTTACGGACAGCGTCCGGGCACAGACTTCGAGAGTGCTAGAATGCTTTGCTGGGTGTTCCAGCTCTCTCTCGAAGTCTCCAGGATCATTGAGTGAGAAAGGCACCTTCCATCTCATGCAGCCAAAAGCGCTACATGACAGGCGCATTGCTGACTTTGCACTGAACACTGTGGACTTGCGCGGACCGAGCACTGCAGCATTTTGATACCGCACACTAGGTACTGCACCGATTATATTACTTTCCAGCGATGCCAATCTCGACAGATTTGTGCATGCACGTTTCCAGGGCGAGGCTCTGAAAAAGTCGAACAGACAGTTGACTCAATCTCAACGAGCAACAGATGGCACAAATTGCAACGCTCGAATTTCCATGTGCTGTTGTTTGAATGCGCCGCAGCTGGAACACGCACTGGTATTTCGCAATGTGGCTGCGCTGGCGCAGCCGCAATTCTGCAAGTACACACAAACAATGCCAACATATGCCAATGGAGACGTGCGGCGGATGCCAAACATCCTCCCTCCTCTGCGGGCTGCGCACACTCTCGGCGGTGCACGCTTGGTCGCCCCCAAAATCAGCGCCGCGTTTCCATCTCGTCCTGCCCTCAAAACAATGTTTGCAGCCCGCACACACCCTCTGATCCCTGCCCTTCCATCCTGCCGCTCCTGAATCCCCACTGCCGCACAGCCCAGTGCTCATGTGGCAGCTGCCGCAACACGTGTGCCGATCCCAACAGCAAGACGCCTCCCCCGCCAAGTGTTGAAACCCCTGAACCTCTTCACCAGGCGTCGATCTCGCGCCGCACCCGCCGCAGCTCCCGCGGCCGCGTCTTGCTGCGCTGCGGCCCCGCCGGGTCGTCATCGTCCGAAGATGCCGCCTGCCGCGGCCGCCGCACCCGCCTCGTGCCCGGCGCTGCGCCGCCGTACAGGTCGGGCGTCATTCGTGGGCCGCTCGGGCCGCCGCCGCCTGCCGCGGCCTGCCCATTACCTGCCACAGCCTGCCTGCTGCTGCCGCTGCTGGCGCCGCCGCTGCGCAGGCCAACGGCCCGTTTGGCGTCGCTGCTCTGCCCGGCGATCAGCAAGGGCTCTCGGCCGCCGCCGCCGCCGCCCCCTCCAAGGCCGGCGCCGGAATCTATATCACCGCCGGATATTCTACTGCCCTGCGCCAGCTGCGCTGCGCCCGCTGCGGCATCCGCCGCCAGCCGCTGCTCCAGCTGCAACACCGCAGCGGACTCGGAGGGCGGCGCGTCCAGGAAGTCGATGGTACCCGTGACGGCAGTGCGGCGCTTGCCGCTGCGGCGCGGTGGCGAGCGACGCTGGTACGTCTTGGACGCCAGTTCGAACAGGCCCTGCGGGGATTTGCATTTCAGATTTGCAGTTCCAAATTTCGTCACAATTTCGCCACTCAGCAATCGACAAGACTGGAGCAATGCAGAATCGAAGTCATTGGCGGACGCGTAGCTGCGCTCCTTGGACGGCCAGGTGCGGGTGTGACTGTTTGAGCAGCATACCAGACACCAGTGTAGGCCGCCGAGCTAACCAAGTCTCCAGCATGAAAGACGAGGCAGGGGCGCGCACCGTCTTGCTGGACAGAGTCTGCTATGGTAATGAAAACTGCAGGGCTGAAGCACGTGGCGCAGTGCAAGACCAGGCAGGGCTGAAGGCAGAGATTGCGCACCATCTTGCCGGACAGCCCCGTCTGCGCGGCGACCTTGGCGATGTGCTCCCGCCACTCGGCGCTGCCGCGCTCCTCGCTCGCCAGCCGATAGTCCAGCAGCTGCACAGCCCAGGATAAAACAATATCACTACTTTTGTGCATTGCCCAAGACATGTGGTTCCACGACACTGCCATCTGCTGCACTGCTGCACTGGGTGCTGAATGATCACGGTCTTGATTGTCCGAATGGAGCCCTCACAGCTTGCCTGGGCATGTGTGCATGAACGGCAGGCGAAGAGCGCCAGCTGCCACGAAATGCAGAAAGCGCAACCGGAGGCGGGGCCTGACACAACAACTGCGCCAAATCTCGGGCCAGGCCATGGGTTGCAGCCTGACGCTTCGAGGTGGCTGTCACGGCAGGTCGTCTGCAGCCGCGCTCCATACTCAGCTTCAAGCCTCCTCGCTTGTATCCCCAAATCAACTTCACATTGCCCCAATCATGAAGATGTGCGCACTGAGGCCAGCTCGCTGAGGCCGCCCCAGCGCTCGATGGCCTTCGCCAGGTCCAGCCGGTTGGCGCGCACGAAATCGTTCTTCAGCGGCATCATGCCTGCGGCAACATGGACGGGGAGCGAACAGTCAGAATGCGAGGCCGCGAACGCACACAGACATCGAGCTGGACTGCTTAGTAACTGAGAGGGCGGCGGCACTGCAGATGGGTGCATGCCAAGCCGGCTGACTGGAGGCACCGCCCCTGCCCGCTACTGCGAGGTGGATTGTCCAGCCCTTATTATGCAAGGGCAATGCCGTTACTGGAAGGCCAAAGGAAACGAGATCCTCGCCTGCCACCATGCCGGCTGTCTTGACAAACTTGTCGATACCGCGGCACATTAGGCACAAAGACAGCAACCCCATGCCACCCCTAATCCCTAAAGGCCTGAGTACTTGCCTGCCTCCATGCCGGCCTCCTCAACGAACTCGTCGATGCCGCGGCGCATGTTGTCCAGGTCGTCCCAGTAGCCGTTGGGCCGCCGCACGCGGCTCTTCTGGCGCCAGCCCAGCGCCTCCGCCACCACAAGGGGGCCCCCCTGCGCCGCTATCGCCCTCTCCAGGTCCGTCCTGTTCCGAAGGAGGAAGAAGCCCTTGGGTAAGCACATCAAGATGAGAACATGATCTGGAGCAGGTGTTCAGGGTGTGGCAGTTGTGCATAGGCCGCTGCGCACCAGGAGGCAGCGCGCAGGTTGGCGCGGCTGGGGAGGGAGCCCAGGTGGCTGCAGCAGCGGCGCAGCTCTCAGTTTTGCTAATACTGAATGTCAGTGTACAAACCATCACTCACCGGGAGGCGGCGCGCAGGTCGGCGCGGCTGGGGAGGTAGCCCAGCTGGCCGAAGCAGCGGCGCAGCTCGCCGCACAGAAGCTGCAGGTCCGCCGCCAGCGCCGTCGACTTGGGCCGCTCCAGCTGCCGCCGCCAGTACGCCGCGCGCGTGTGCTCGCCTGCGCGGGGGTAGGGTTCAGGCTTGAGAGTTTCTGCGGCGCGCTCTGCGCTGCTGCAACTGCCCCGTGCACAGTCGACACATGGTGCTAAGTGCTTGCTGCCTTCCGCGTCCTGCTGGGCGACACTGTCTTGTCGACATGGCTTGTCAGGGTGCCGACGGCCCTGAAAGCTGGGAAGGGAAGGGCAGTGCGGCGCTTTCTTGGGTGCCAGGGACGCACCCTGCGCATCGAGCTGGGTCACGTGCCGCTGCGCTTTCAGCGTCTCCACCCGGTGCTTGAGCGCCAGCAGGTTGGCGGGCACGTCCTCGTACACCACCCGCTCCAAAACCGGCTCCAGCAGCCCCAGCAGGCGTGCCGCGCGGGGGAGGACGACTTCGACGGCGTAGCGCAGCACCGTGCGCGGCTGCCGCGTCACGCCCGCCGCCTCGCCCGCCTGCAGGACAGAGCAACGCTTTAGCCTACGTGATCGGTGAAGGAGGCAGAGCTGCGCCGCGCGGGGGAGGACAACTTCGACGGCGTAGCGCAGCACCGTGCGCGGCTGCCGCGTGACACCGGCGACCTCGCCTGCCTGCAGAGGGCGAAGACGCGACTCAGTGAATGAAACGCCCGAGACGGAGATGGTCTACACATTCTCGGCTGCGCCTGGTTTCGGAACGAAGTATGCGGCGATTTGTCCACTTGGTTGAAGGTGTGGCAGGAGGTCACTGGAGATTCGCTCCAGGGTTCGGGCTCTGCTCAACTTCCTGCTCAGGATGCTGCAGCATGGTCCTTCACATGAATCCGATACTTCTGGGGCCAAAACAAAGTCTGCTTGGCAAATTCCCGAGCGAGAGCACATCGCGGCGCCCTTTGGCAGCGAGCATGAACTTGCAGCTGGCGAGCTGTCCTCGTGCAGATTGTGAAGCTAGAAAAAACAGTCTTCACTAACGATAACTTACCGCGGTGACGGCGGACTCGTCGGGCGCCAGCATGAACTTGCCCTGCAGCTGCAGGAAGTCGCCGGGCGCGCCCGGCACCTGCCGGAACTGCAGCTCCCGCTGCGGTATCTCCAGCAGGTCCAGCGTCGCCTCCCCGTGCAGCATCACATACGCCATTGCCTTGAAGCCCACCTGTAGATGGACAAGTCGAACCGCTTCATTGTATGTTCGTAATGCTGCGGGATCTCCAGCAGGTCCAGCGTCGCCTCCCCGTGCACGATGACGCACGCCATCGCCTTGGAGCCCACCTGCATAATGGTAGACCGAGTGCTTGTTGTGTCGCCACAGACAAGAGAAAAGAAGGTCGTGAGTCTTCCAGCTCAGCCGCTGTGCGATGCAGTGGGGACCAAGCAGGTGCTGGCAACCACATGGTTGCACTCCGGTGTCCGAGCTGAGCAGCTCCTGGTGGAACGCGGTGCCAGCAGCTGCACAAGTGTTGCCAGCCCGCATGACGCGGCATGAATATGGATCGTGATACACCTGGCGCGAGGCACACGAGGTCGGCGTCGCTTTCTCAGGGTTCATGTCTGACGATGTCATTCACTTCATGGCGAATGAATGCCACCGGGCGCGGTCGCACGAGGCTGGCAGCGCCGGAGGGGTGTGGCAGCCATGATGTCATGTGCAGGATCGGAAGTCTTATTGACTTCAACGTCTCATTCAAGGCAGCAAGGCACATGCCTGGCGCAGGCGCACGAGGTTGGCGTCGCCAGAGGGGTGTGGCAGACGCTCGCTGACCGCCAACGCCGGCACCACCTCCACCAGCGCCTCATAGTCCGTCAGCACCTGCCACACCTGCGCCAACATCATGAACAGCCTCCGACAGTGTGTTTCAGATGTGGAAGTGAACTGGAGCCTTCGAGTGTAGGATGTTCCTGTGCCGGCACCATCTCTACCAGCGCCTTGTGATCCGTCAGCACCTGCCACACCTGCGGGATAACACAACCAGTGGAACTCTAGCTGTTGAGGTGATGGCAACAACGTAGGTGTAACACACACTACCAGTGCATCCTTACCTTTGTGGTATCCTTGTCTGTCAGCATGCACATGCAACTGGTGACAGGCTCCCTGATGCGATTCTCTGCATTCGAGCAGTGCGTGTGGCTCGACGCCGATCGATGCCTCTGTACGCATACCTCCTCAGTCGATGCGTCGATGCAGATCTCCGCGACGGCGCGGCGGTGCAGGATGTTGTCGCGGTCTAAACGGCGCAGGTGCACCTCGCTGACGGCGGGGCCGCCGGGCAAGGCCGCCGTCGGGGCGCCCACCGCAAACGGCGGGTACATCGCCTGCAAAGCGAAGGAGTTTAGGGGGGTTGGGGATCTGAAGACGGCTGCCTATGCCAGAGCTGAGCCTGGCCAGGCTGCTGAGCCATTAAGTGCGCAGCGGCATGCATGCACAAGCAGCGATACGGTGTGAAGTGCGGCCTGGTGACGTAGGTGTCTCGATGCGCGTCGTGGCGACGGGAGCACCAAAGCCGCTGGTATGGCTGACCCGACTGGCCTGTGTCCAGCAAGGCATGCAGATACAGGAGAAAGCCCTAAAACCCTAAACCCTATCAAACTGCTGCAACACTCCACCTGCAGCTGGGCGCGGGCGGCGGGCCGGGGGTCGGGTCCCGATTGCCAGGTGAGCTCGGCGGGCGGCGGCGCGGCCGGCGGCAGCGGCACGCTGGTCGTGCCCAGGTACTGCGCTGGCGCGCCCGCCACTATCCGCGGCGGCGTGAGCCTGGAAGTGTTACAAGTGCATGGTATATTATACGGATTTGCTCGGCCGGCGGCAGCGGCACGCTGGTCATGCCCAGGTACTGCGCTGGCGCGCCCGCCACTATCCGCAGCGGCAAGGTCCTGACGGCATCAGCACAACTTAGTGGATCCGCAGTATTGATTCCCGAAAGCCAGTCACGCTGGTCGTGCCCAGGTACCGCGCTGGCGCGCCCGCCACTATTTGCGGCGGCGAGATCCTGACAGCATCACATCCACAGGGCGAGTTCCACAAATACGCATTTACCGGAAATTCAGGATTGCAGCAAGGTTTGGGGTCCGTCCTGACATGTCACGTACCAACTCAAAAAACCAACTGTGCATCCTGATCTCCAGGCATCGAGGAGGAGCGCACCTTGGGCGCTGCCAGGGCCACGTGGTGGACTTTGGCGGCAGCTGCTCGTTTTCTGCGGGCTGCTGCTGCAGCTGCGGCGGGGGAGGCGGCACCGCCGGCAGCGCCACCGGCTCGTCGGCAAGCGCCCGCGCCGCAAACTTTGGTGCGCTGGCGTGGCGCTGCGCCATCTGTTGCAAGCAAAGATGACACTTACTAGCACGTGCCGCAATGCGGTTTCTACTTGCGCAATTTCAGTGTACTCAGCATTCAGCACGAGGCATGAAAATCCAGCACTTTGTCCTTCATCTCCCCTTGCTTCGCAGTGTAAAGTGCCACCTGGTTCCATTGAGTCGCAGGCAGGCAGGATCCTTCCAGCACAGTGTCACACCTCCTCCGCGCGGCGAGCAATGGCAATCAGGTTCGCCGGCAGCCCGCGGCGCACAACGTGCGCGACGAGCGCAGATGGAATGGACAGGTGCGGCACAACAGCGATCTGGTAGCGCAGCTGCGTCGCCAGGCTGGGCCCGCCGGCGACGCCCGGTGCGACCGGCTCCACTACCCAGCGCCCAGCGAACGCCTGCGAAGCGGAAAGCAGTAGGCATTGGGCGCGTGCATTCGTGCAGAGGTGGCTTCGCAAGCAGCAGGCTCCTTCGGCCCAGCTACGAAAGCACATGTGCAGGTATGACAGCAAAGAAACAAAGCGTGCAAACTGCCCTGCAGATCATTTCGACTTGGAGTGCTGGTTTGCACTTGTGCACACCTGTTTCAGAAACTGCTGCGTCTGGCAAGCCCGATGCGCTGCTTGCTGGCGAGCTGCTACATGCTGCCGAATACTTCAGTGGTCAAGGCTGGTGCACAAATCACTGCGCAATCAATGTACCTTGAAGTCACCCTCGATCTGGGTGAAGGTCACAGTGCGGCCGCCGCTGGGCAGCACCCGCTCCTGCAGCTCCAGCAGCGCCGATGCCTCCAGCCGCCACAGGGTGCCCTGCGCAATGGAGCACAATAAGCAGATCGATAACCATCCAGAGATGCTGGCTGTTGCATGCCGCACGGTCTGGCATCACTGGCAGCTTGATCGTCCAGACGCTGCACAAGCCAGCCATATGGTTGTGCACGACGCCCGCTGCCGTTCGGAAACGCCCTGCGAAGCATTGCAGCATGCCCACACAGCAGGCCGCGTTCAGCTTCGGGCTGCGGTAATCTGCGCCTCTGTGCCCATCAGCACTTCTGCATGCTCGACCTAAGCCCACCTGGCTGCAGCCGCGCTGGCGGAGGCGGATGTGGCCGGGCGGCGCCCCGCCAATACGCTCGCAGTGCGCCAAATTCGGCACAAATTCCGCCAGCCGCTCGTAGTCTGTCACCACCCTCCACACCTGCACAGGTTTGAATTGAGACGGGTTGATCATAATGTGGTAGGGCGCGTTCGTGCAGACAGCGGTGCGCGCACGGCCCGCAATTGGCATAGCATCACACCGTCGGGCAAGAGCGTAGGGCGAATAAATGTCACTCAAACATTGCGTGATGCTCCGTTGTGAAGTAAAACGGAAGCATTGCGAATGTCTGCACACCTCGTCGACGCTGGCGTAGACGCGCATGTCCGCCATGACCTGCCGCGTCTTGTTCTGGCTCTCGGTGTGATACACGCGGACCTCGCCATCGTTGAAGCACGCTGCGATGGGTAAGCGTCGCAAACTCGCGTGAGTCTGGCAGACTGCATGGGCGGGGCTGTGCATTTGCAAATAGGTTGTTGTTCGCCTGACATTATGCCGGTGTGACAGCGTCGGCAGTGCCTGCTAGGCCATCCAAAACAGCATGTAAAGGCGTCACATTGCTCACATTCCCAGGCGGTGAGCACAGCGTGCGCTGCGAGCTGGGTACGCCGCCGCCGAGCCCTGGGCGCGGCAGCGAGCCCGCCACTTGGGCACTGCCGTTGCGTCCAGTGCTGCAGCGGCCGGTGCACGCAGCCCGATGCATCGGAGCGGCCGACGAACCGCCGGTGCACCGCAGCAGCGCTGCTGCCCTGGCTGCTGGTGCAGTGTGTCGGGGCAATTCGAGCAGCAGGTATGCGGGTCAACGGCTGGCTGCTGGCCATCACTTGCGGCAGCACCAGAAGCCAGGCACAGCTGGGGATGCTTCCGGCATGCCGGGGCAGCGTCTGTTCGGTGCTGGGGTGCTAGGACTGCGGATGAAGTGTCCAGAGCCTGCGTGTCGCTCAAGTGTTTCGCCGCCGCTGAGCTGACCAGCGTCAACGTCGCTTCTAGCTATGCAACAAATTAGTTTCTCTGCAAACAATGGTCGCGGCACCAGAAATGCAATCTGGTCGACATCCTGTGCGGAACTTTCCACGCTGGCAGATCGCGGGAAGTGGGAATATTGTGGGCCACGTTCGTTTGGGAGTCCGCCTGTCTGCCCAGACATTCAGGTTTCATGCGCCCAGAGACGAAAGGCAGGATTTTATTGATCAACAGCGATCACCATGGTGATGTACCAAGCATCGTGACATCAGCCTGCGCTCCATTTCGATCGTATCACACCGGCGCGTCGTCGCTCGGCACGTGGTCACCAACGAACGCTTGTGAGCACAAGGCCGTCAGTAATTGACCGGTTCGCGGGCAGCGCGCTTGTTCGTTGTGCATTTCGTCTGCGCCACCATTGATCCACTTGCATAACGCGGCCAGAGCGCCGCCGTGAAATATTGGCTCTGAACTGAGTGAACTTCCAAGTGGACTTCGCTGGCCTGGATCATGCTGCTAGCTGCGTACAACAGTTCTTGAGGCGCAGAGCGTAGCTTCGTACGAGGTGAGATGTTTGCTGAACCCGGTATGCCTCTTGCGAGAGGGCTCGCATGAGGCTGGTACAGTGCATGCACCTGTGCCCCGGGTATGAGTGAGTTCTTTGCTGGCGGCCAACGGTCGGTCGATGTGGACTCCTTCGCATCATTTTGTCTTGAATAGGCAGATATACTGATCGTTGGCCGCACTCGACTTTTTCGGTTTGCTTGATCAACACTGCATGGCGCATGTGTTGTTCATGATCAGCCGTACCGTCCATTGGAAGCTCACGAATCGTCTTCTCAATGAGCGCAATGTGCAATTACCTTGCCCCAGCCCCCTGTCGGCGCAGTCTTGAAGTGGCCGCCAGCCTGGCTCGCAGGCGCGCCGCAGCGGCATGGTGGTCCCCATGCGCCCGGGGGAGCAGTATCACGAGGAGGACATACTGAAGGGCCTCGTCGCGGCGCAGCGAGCCAACGGCAAGGTGAACCCGCTGCGGGTCGCGCAGCCAGACAGCAACGGCCACATTAAAACGCAGGCGAGCCGTGAGTTGCGCGGATGTGCATCATTAATACATCATTTCTAGGATGATCACCTGTGGCATGTGCAATGGATCCGCCGGCAGTGTCAAGCCATTGCAGGCAGCCGTGTCTGCACCGCGTGGCAGTGTGAGCACCTGCTGCGACGCCATGAGGTCTAGCGGCGGCCCGACAAAGCTTTTGTTCCCCAGGTCGATGCGGAGCGAGGTAACACCGTCGTGATGAGCGAGGCAGATGTGCTGGGGACTGCACCAGCCCGGCCCCGCCAGAAGATGCTGCGTGTGTGTGCAGCAATGTCATCCGCCGGTCTCTACGGTGAGCGAGCAAAACTGCCATTGGCAGCCGTCTTCATGCCCACCAACATGTGAGCACATCGCCTGGATCGCTATACAAGTTGAGCGGTTTCTATGCATGAAAGCTTGATCGCTTCTGTCGCTCACCTCACAGCGCACGAAATGCAGGTGTCACTGCAATCGCGATGAACTTCGTCAACAAGGCGGCGCTCATGCACTTCCGTTTGTCCAACACCGTGCTGCTGCTGCAAATGATCGCCGCCATCCTGATCGTGCAGCCACTGCGGGTGCGCTCCCCTCCGGGTGGCCACACGCAATGCCCGCTGCTGGTGTGAACAGCCGACTGAAACCTTGTGTGCTTCGCCCGGAGCCAATGCTTCGCCTGCATCCACATCATGATTATGGTCCTTGTCGGTGCGCAGTGGGCGGGCATCCTGCAGTTTCCAGCCTTCTCGACGACCAAGGCCCGGCAGCTGGCGCCGGTCACGATTCTGTACACGGCGAATGTGTGCTTCGCGCTCGTCGGGCTTTCGGCTCTGAACATCCCGATGTGAGTGGCAGCACACATGTGTCAGCGCCCATCTGCACAGGTTTTTCGCTACAGTATGATCGTGTCGGTCGCTCGGAAGCACAGCCGTCTTACTGCTGCAGGAGTTACTGTCTGGTGCAGCAATTGATGCAGTGGCGGCCCCCCGCAGGTATAACTCCTTAAAGCGGTTGACGCCAGTCATGGTGCTCGGCGTCAAGGTGTTGCCACCTCCCGCTCTCACCACATATGCTTGCTCGCATCCTTGGTCCCTCTCTCATCCTCGTGGCACCCTAGAACAACCCAGCATGGGTCAGCTCATCGCTGACCACTTGCCTGCCACCGGAACAGGCGGTCATGCAGCGGAAGGCGCCGCCGGGAGATATCGCCGCGTCGGTGGTGCTGGTGGTGGCCGGCTGCCTCATCGCTGGTCTGGGCGACTTCACGTTCGATTTGGCCGGGTCAGTGATGTTCGCATCACATTGTAGCGACAGGATACGCAGCGGTGCAGCGAAAGGCCACGAAGCGGTGCAGCGACAGGACTGTATGCGCACGCGTTGGAACCGACCTGGAGACAGCTCTTTGCAGCCATCTGCTGCTGCATGTGTTGCATTCTGGCGCTTACATAGTGTTCCAGCGAGAGCATGAGTTGTTGTCGCCTGATCTGTTGACCTGCTGCACAGGTACATCTGCGCGCTGATGAGCTGCGGGCTGCAGACGGGGTACCTGCTGCTCGTCGAGCGGTCGGGCGCGGAGAAGGGCATTGGTTCCTGGGAGCTGCTGTTTTACAATGCAGTCCTCTCAATTCCCTTCCTCCTCGTGGTGCGCAATTTGCTCCCTTCCGCCCTGTCTTGGTGTGGCCTTATTCGCAGCACTTTGCAGTGTGAATTCGTGGCGGCACTGAGCGTGTGGGCTTCCGGCAACCTCCTCAGCGTCGTGCTTTGGGACTGCGTGCGTGTGGCAGGCCGCCTCCATGACTTGTGCTTATCGATGCCTCGGCAGGTGCTCGTGACCACCGGGGAGGTGGTCAGGGTGATGCCTGCGATGGCGGCAGCGGCGGACGCGGTGGGCGCGCAGCACTTTGGGCTGCTGCTGGGCTCCTGCGCGGTCATGGGCGTACTGCTCAACTTCAGCTTGTTCCTGTGCACCATGCACAACAGCGCGCTGTGAGTTCCCGTCTGCTACTCAACTTCAGTCTGTTTTTGTGCACCGTGCACAATGCTGCGCTGTGCATTCCCACCTGCGCTGCGCTGCCAAGCTCGCTGCTGCTCCAGGCTGCATGGTTGCCACCTACCAATCGCGGCAGTGGATTGCGCTATTGGTGGCGACGCAGTCTTGCTTTATGCTTCTGAAAGACTGTCAAGCAGGACTAACTAAGACTGTCAAGCAGGACTGACTTGACGTGTCTTGCGTGTTTGCGTGTCAGGACCACAACGCTTGTGGGTGTGGCAAAGGTGAGCGCATTTGCTGTGCTATCTCCACAATCACACATGTGAACCCAAGTTTTGCCTATGCGCACGGCGTCATGCACTCGCATGCTGGATGCTGTGTCAGGTGCAGCACGCCTGAACTTCTGACACTGCGTGCTCTCCGCATCAGCCCACAGCAGAGCAACTGTCAGGGGCGCACAGCGCTGATGTGCTGTTCTGCACCACTGGAAACCGTGAAAACCATTTGAAAACACATTCCGCAGGGCGTGCTGGCAACGACGCTGGGCTTCTTCCTGCTGGGCGGCGTCGAGGCGCACTTCCTAAATGTTGCGGGCATCTGCTGCAACATGGCAGGTGGCACCTGGTACACGGTCATAAAGTACCAGCAAAAGGCGGCGCGCCCGCAACTGACAACAGGTGCGCAACTCGTTTATCTTCCTTCTGCCGAGGCAGCCACAAGCTGTCAAGATTGCTCGTGTGGCCAGCAGCTGGCATTGCAATAATGTTGTCACATCTGCTAGGAAGGTGTTTGACTCTGCTGACAAATGCGTCACACTTGCGCAGGAGACGCAACGACAGATCAGGCTCCCAGGTCTCCTCGGCGGCAGCAGCAGCAGCAGCAGGCTGCGCGAAACGACCAGTATGAAGCCGTCAGCACGAAGGACGGCGACGCAGACGCAGCGCCAGGCCAGAGTTATGACAGCAGCTTCCAGGGCTTCGTTCTTTCGCCGCACAAGCTGGCACGCGACCGCGTGCAGCGTCTGCAATTGCAGCAGCACCAGCAGTCACAGCATCAGGACCGGCCACAAGAGCGGGATCGTGCACACGCGTCGGGCAGCCTCATCGGCAGCGGCGGCCTCTCGCCGCGGCGAGCGCATGCGTGAGGCGCCCGCATGATGGCAAGCAACCCGAGATGTGGCGCTGATAGATGGTAGACTGCAGGTTCAGCTTGGTTTTTGTACGTTGTTTGTCCTGATTCAGACTTGTACCTATATCTGCAGCGGTTTCTGGTGGCACGTGTCGACTCAGCCTTCAAAACCCTAAATGGCAAGCCGCCCTGCAGCGAATTTCGCCTCAAGGAAGTTCAAGCTGATCGAGCTGCTGTTTTTGCTGCCTGCACCTGCACCTCCCCCGAGCGCTGCAGTCATGAGTGAGAACGGTTCCCTGTCGCCGACACATCCGCCATCCGCGACAGAGTCGCCCTCACGCCACCTAAACCACGGTGGAGGGAGGCAATCAATCTCCATCTTCGGGTGCGCCTGGAGACCTCCTGCATCCCGGAATGACGTCGCACGATCGCTCAGATGCCTGCAGAGGCGCATCGGGTGCATCTGGACGTTCGTGCCCCATGATATCAAGCCATGACGGCTCAACAGCGCTGGTTTGGGCTGACGGAAGTTGTCGCGCGCTGCAGAGGCTATCCGGATGACAGCGTGGAGCACCCGACGACGCGGAAAAGCCCTTACAAAGGCGTAGACAACGCTACATTGCCGGCTGCGGGCCTGTCGCCGAAGGTGGGTTCACGTGCAGATGCTTCGGAGTTCGCACGGCAGCCACTGCTGTTGCGGAGGCTCTGCGCAGTCGCAGCGCTGGGGTCGCATCAGGCGACGGTGACATGAACATGCGGATGCAACGGCGTGCAGCGCCCGCCTCCCGGCTCTGGAGTGGCTTCGCCAGGTTCCAAGCCTGGATGTCCGCTTTGGGCCAGATGATCTGAATGCTGCGAGCCTCGCTCGTCTGCAACAGACACAGGCAGCAGTGGGACATTCCTACACGCTCATTAACCTCTGGGATGTACGTCTCTCAGATTGCTCTCTACTCGCTGGTTTGCATCAGTGCTAACCCTTGTGTCTGCCGCCCGCAGTTTGAGGACGGCAGCTTCAACGTCGCCCAGCGACCGTGAGTCTGTTGCCATATCCATTTGCGTGACAGTTGCGCTGCTACTTCGTGCGCTGCCCGCAGCAGGTCATTGCTTGGCCATCTCTCATCATCCACAACCTACCAGTGATAATGGCATCGCCGTTCACCGCTCCAACGCGGACACAACATTCAGCCAACAGGCTGATCCACTCCAGGAGGCGAAGCGTGTGGTTGCTGCACCGTGTGCAGAGGCCTGGAAACGAAGCTGAAGCACTGCCTGATCGGCTCGGACATCTTCGCGGACCAGACGCCGGGCGTCGACTCGCGCATGCAGTTTTCCGCGTCGCCCAACGGCAAGATCCGGGAGGTGTCAGAGGCCAAGAAGCTCGCGCTGCAGGTGAGAGATCCACAAGTGGAAGCACAGAACACGGTGGAGGATTGCGATGCTGAAAATTTGAGTTGCTCGACGGCAAGATCAGGGAGGTGTTGGAGGCCAAGAAGCGCGCGCTGCAGGTGAGGTTTGTTAAGCTGCAAGTCGAAGTTGCAGCACAGCACACGGAGTACACCGACGAGGTTTTGAGCCGCCCGGCGGCAGGGTTCAGAGGGAGGCCTGACGGGATTCGGCCAAGGTACACCGGCCTGGAGAGGCGGTGCTGCGGAAAGAATGGGTGCTCGCGGCTGCCACGATCGCCCAGCGGGGAGGACGGCAGCTGTGGAGCTGCGCTCAGTGGCGCGCGGTGCAGCCTGCAACTGTGCAAAGAGGCCGGGACAGCGCCGTTGTAATAGCTGAGGCAGACTTGCCTCGCCTCTTTCTTCGTACCTACAAGGCAACGACATCGATGCGGAGCAAGTGAAGGAGGTGGCGCCGCTTCTCAAAGTCGAGGACGAAAAGTTGCCTCTCGCTGAGTCATCCTTCCACTTGCAGGGCAACGACATCTTCGCGGAGCAGGTGAAGGAGGGCTGCCGGAGAACCTGGCCTTCTCGGAGCAAAATATTGGCCTCACTTGCCTCGCACTGATTCATTTTTCCAATCGCAGGGCAACGACATCTTCGCAGAGCAGGTGAGGGAGGGCTGCCAAAGAACCTGGCCTTCTCGGAGCGAATATTGGCCTCACTGATTGCACCTCACTTATTATCCCTTGCGCCTGCAGGGCAACGATATCTTCGCGGAGCAGGTGAAGGAGGAGCCGCCGAAGAACCTGGCCTTCTCGGAGTCCAAGCTCAACGAGCTCAGCGGCAGCGACATCTTCGGCGACGCACAGCAGGTATACCTGCTGAAAATGAATACAATCGTTTCCCTCTAGGTTGCTTTTCCGGCTTCTCGCTGGGCATGCACATGTCCTGAGCGTTCTTGGAGGCTGGCCTCACCGAGCTCAGAGCTAGCGACCATGTCGGTGACGCACAGCAGGTACTGCCGCTCGGCCTGCACCTCTGCCGTGACTGCATGATTGGTTTTGCACAGCCTGCTGACATTCCCGGAAAGAGCAGTGCACACGCTGACTTGAGGCTGTTTGAGATGCTGGCACTGCTTCGCTCCCTCCGACCGCGCACAGCAGGATGCATCGCTGCGAATCTCCTGCCATTTGCGGCAGCGGCGGTGGCGGAGGCAACATCGGCGGCGGTGGCGATCCCACATCTTGCAGGACTCTCAGGAGGGTCAAAGTGCATGACCTACAATCCTTTCTGCCCCTTGCAGGACGCGCACCGATCATCGCTGAAGGTGCGGAAGCCGCCCGGTGGCGGCAGCAGCATCGTGTTCGGCGACCCCAACGAGCACATCAGCCTGCAGTACCGCAACGCCGACGATGAGCCCATCAAGATCATCGGCGTCTGAGCGGCTCATTGTCGAGGTTTGGCGTCTGGCGGCGGACAGTCTCGCGGCGACGGCCCGTACGCCCCACGGCAGTGACAGCTGGCTGTGTATCGAGCAGCAGCCGGAAACGTGTGGAGGCGTGGATGGAGGTCTGCTCGCGGCAGCGCGGCGACGGTGGCAGCGGCGGCCTCATGAACCCGTCTGGGCGCTGCAGCGCTAGCACCATTTCGATGGAAATGGAAGTCTTGGGATGGACCGGGAGGAAATGCCTGCTAAGGCGCTGGGCTGGGCGGCTGGCGCCATGTTAAAAGAAGCACAGGCTGCATGACCTTAAAGGAGAGACCGACCAAATAGCAGCGAGGCGCTGACTGCGAGCACTTTCACTGAAACATCCTCTGCGTGATGATGGCCTCACTGCGAACTAGTGTCTTTGGTTTGGACCAATGTCTGGCCACTGGCCAGTTTCTTCTTTTGGCTGCAATTGGAGTGCTGTCTGTGTTCGGAGTTGCTCACCCGAAATTCATGCTATTGACACTGCAAGAACAAGTCACTCCAAGGCAACGCGCATGCATTTCTCAGTGCTCAGCCGCTAACGAGTCGGAAAGACTTCCTACTGGCCAGATTCTCACAATCCGAATGGGCTCTAAGTGTGAACTGTTACAAATCGTGTGCGAAGATAGCGAAGTGCCTGGCAGAACTTGCCCCGTCGTATGCACCGTGCCGAGTGCTGCAGCTCTGCAGCCGCTCAGATCAGGAATGTCTTCTCGTACGACGCCACAATCTTCGCATCGCCCACGCCCTCTTGTGTGATGGGAGCTGTCGCCACGACCTGCACTTGACAGACAGTGGAATTAGCAAACAAGAGGATTTGCCTGCCGTTGCGCAGCCAGGAGTATGTTTGCCTCATGGTGTGGCATCATTCCCCATCTATGCAGCTGCGACATGCCATTGTAGATTCTGCCCGTGTTATGCTAACAAAGCTGGTACGCATGTAAGCAATGGCAAGCAGGTGTGCAGCAATTGGAACTTGAATCCTGAAACTTGGTGTGTGAGATTCCAACGTGGAGGTGTGGGAGAGGATGTGTGAGATCCCAATGTGGCGGTTTATGACTAGTGCTTGTCTCAGATCGTGTATTGGTGCTGCGAGTGCAACCTCAGCACGAGGGGCGAGCTTGTGAATCGCACCTTGACCCCACTGTTGTGTGTGAACTCGCCCCCAATCTGTGCAGCAGCGAACTCGCATCAGCAGCATGGCAGCACAGGCGGTGTTGCTTGTGGACTATCGACGAACAGCTGAGGCGCCTCAAGCATGATGCATGCCTTGCATCGGCACCAATGCAGCATGTGCGAAATGCAAGCCTGTGGGAAGGCGAGCGCACCAGGACGGGGAAGATGTAGGTGGCGGCCCAGGTGGCGTCGCACCGCTTCCGCGACACGCCCAGCTTGACCGCCTGTTGGAGGGCAGGGGCAGGGTCACTCGTGGACAGACAGCACTCCGCTGTCAGAAGGCGAGGTGTCGCCAGTTTTGCACTAGCAATGCATCGACTGCCCAAGAAGGACGTCTTGGAATTGGTCTCGAACGTGCAACCGTGACCCAGACAGTCAAGTGGGCCGCACGCAGGCTCGAACAGATCAATAGATGATTTGCCTGTCGCGAGTTGACGGCGGCGGAGTAGGTCAGCTCGCCCTCCGTCTTCGTGACATTGAGCGACGCCAGCTGGTTGCCCAGGTTGTACCTGCAACATGCCACATGCGCTTCAGGGTGGGAACACGTACACGTGAAGGGCCTGTCTGAAGCTGGGCTGGCAACGCCGGCTCTGTGTCACCAGTGCACTGCCTTTCATGCGTCGTTTCTTGCAATGGGCGGGCAAAGGGGGACGTCAGGCATCCCCTTGATTTCAACGAGCATTGGTCAAACGCGCAGCAGCATGCAAGAAGACAGCAACATGACGCACGTTTAACACACCGCAAACCGTGCAAACCCAGCGCACCCGGTGGCGAGCTTGAGGCCCTTGTTGACCTCGACCGAGGCGTTCAGGCCTGAGAAAAAACTCCGCAACCCCTCGCCAAATACCGTCGAGTATATAATAGGAACATATGAATATATGAATATGTACCCTGCGGCAATTTTGAGGCCCTTGTTGACTTCGACAGCGGCGTCCAGCACGCCGCCCGCCGGCCCCTTGCTGGCGAACTGCGTGAAGTCTGCCGTGTACACCTTGCAATCCACACACTGCAGGAACCACACATGCTTCCGGCGGTGAGAAGCCCACCGGCGGACCAGAATGACCCTGGACTGGTCAACCATGCAAGCATTAGGGTGCTAACTTGTAATGCAGCATGCAGCAGATGCCTGCAGCAGGCCGCCCGCAGGCGCGGGCCGCCTTAGGAAGTTTCTGTTTTCCCACGTGAGGGCGCCTAAAGCTGCAGCCGTCGGTTGCTAAATGACATTAAATGTGTCAAAATGAACCACTTCACACGCGCCTGCTTGACGCTGGCCTTCAGCTTCGTGTCGTTGCTGCCGAAGTCGTGCGCCACCTCCGTCGTCAGCCACCCTGGGGTGAAAGTTCAGGCGCCTCAGGCATGACGTTTCAGCTTGGTGCCAAGCGAAGGAGTGCGAGCATGGCAGAGCGCCAGATCACGTCCTGCAGCACCAGCTGCACTTGCTACCTGTGTGATCGCGCGGGGTTGCTTGCTCAGAAACTACCGATGTCAGCAAAGCTGGCATGAGTCGAGACGCGCACCGTCTGTGCGCTTTCCGGACACTACGTAGCCGCGCGCGGTCTTGATGTTGCGGATCGTCGCGTCGGCGACGGTGAACTTGAAGGTCGTGCCCTTGATCGCCTCCCGCTGCACGACAGAGGCGGTTCGGACTGGACCGGCGTTGTCGAACGGCGGTTCCAAAGCAGAAACCAGCCCATGGCATCGAGAGCCCCCTCCCACATGCGGCAGACCGCCCATGGCGCTCCGGGGTGAAAGCACTAAGGCCTGGCAGCATTGTTACACACTGCACAGCTACACACTGGGTGCGGCAACCTACCTGGAAGGTCAGCAGGTTGGCGAAGCTGGGCTTGCCGGTGACCGAGATTACCCCCTTCGGTGTCAGCTTTGCCGCGGGCACGGCAGCCGGCACGGCAGCCGGCGAGGCAGCCGGCACGGCAGTCCGCACTGCGTCAGCCTTGTCGTCCTGGTGCGAGGGGAGCAGCCCCATTGCTATGGATGCTTTCCTCTCCGAAAATCCCAGTCCTCTGAGAACCTAAACACATCGCAAACTACACCCAGCCGCTCTACTGTATGACATAGTGTCTCAAATCATCCGGAGACTCCAACTCGGCAGCTTGCCAACGCTCACGTCGGTGTCGCTTTCAAACTTCATAGGAGCCCTGGATCGCACGTGCACCCAATCCATCTGATGAAATGCTGCCAAGGCGGATTGTATAGGAAACACCTGCAGGCATGTGGGCCTCGAATCAGCAGCCTGCACCATCCCAGGGGTCTGGTCTGGTTGAAAGGCCTGCACTCGGCGAGCAGCGGCTCTCCCCGGCCCACACGGTGGCGGCACCGCATCGCGGCAGCCTGCGAGCTAGACCCGCAGTGCATGCCGGAAGCCAGGCCTGGTGCAGAATGCGGCACGGCGCTCACCGGCAACGAGCCCCATTTGTGAGTGCTGCAACAGATGCGCACATGCCGCGCTGTGGCACAGCGCGGCAAACGATGCGCAAATCATTCGGCAAGCGTACCCTGCAGAGCGCTTGCCCGGCACTGCGGATGAATGACACATGTAGTTGTTCTCACAGGTGGCGGCGCATGACCAACCTGGCGAGGTATGGCAACGAGCAGGGTTACTTCATGGGGCCGTGCCACTGGCAGGTGCGTTTGGCAACAGCAGCGGTGCGCAGGCGCAGGGCAATGCCGTCGACATGCAATAAAAATCGATGTGCCAAGATGCAGACATGGACGTTGCAAGTCGTACCGTGCTGTTCGCCGTTACACACCTTACACAATCAGCAGAAACGTGATGCTAAAATAGAAACCAGAATCTGTGCATCTTGTCAAGGTGTCCCAGGCAAGAGATATGTACACTCGTCGTGCAGCTGCTTGTGGACAACACGCCGGGCGTGCTGCTGCATGAGGAGACATCAAAATACAACACGAGCATCAGCGTGCGGCAGCACGGCGACTTCAGAGTGAGCCTGTCAGCGCGGCGCTGTGTCTGCGCGAGTTCAGTTGCTTGCAGTGCGAGTCTGCTGGTGCGCGGGCTTGCTGTGCAGCAATCGTTTCCCTGCCGCGCATGCACAGGACGAGCAGCACCGACGGCATATCGTGCTGCAACGAAAGGCTGCTGCAAGGCACGATGCCTGGTGCATTGCAGGCGCTGCGACTGTCGGACTGCCTACACAGCGTCACCATCACCGAGTCGGACCGCAGCGGGCGTGCTGTCGCGACCGTCGACCTAGTGCCATTTGGTGGGCCATGCTCTGACCAGGCTGATGGGATGCAAGCTTGGCGTTGAGCTGGCTACGTCCATTTGATAGAATGTCCGGAGGCCGACAATGGAACTTCAGCGACAGCGAGGCTTGTGAGTGATCCTCAGCACGCCCGCTGCACATGCACGCCAGGCGCAGCTCTGTTCTCGTTGCGCTTCATTGCGATTCCTGCCACGTCTTTCGAGCGCACCGAGGGCTGCAGGGGGCTGCGATAATTTTCGGATCACACTGCCTGCAGGCTATGCGCGCGCGATGGCGGCGGCGGCAGCGGCGTTTGGGCGGCTGACGGGCGCCTGGCCGGGGGCCCGCGGTGAAGGCAGCGAGGTGAGGGTCTGGGGCTCAATAATGAGACATATGAGACGAACAGGTAGAGACAGGGACGATGCGCAAAGACACACAAGGCATCTGCAGTTCGTCTGCCCTTGCCGGCGTGTAGGTGCAGTGCATCTGCATCAGGTGTGACTGCGACATGCTGCTCAGAACCGAAACCTCCAAAATCCACTGCAAGTCATCGCCTCCTGGAGACATCCATCCAGCATCCCGCGCAGTCCACCAACCTGGCGGTGTGCCTGGGGGTGGGCGGCGGCACGCTGCCGGCGCTGCTGGCTCACCACTACTACAAGACCCTCATCCAGGCACGCTCCCTGCAGCGTGGCCACTTCAGGCACACACACTGTTGCACGGGGGCTTCCTGGCTGCGTCCTGTCTGCCGCCGGCATCTGTGAAGCAACGAACCAGCGAGCCGTGGTCTGCTGCGCCGGGCCCCACACACGAAAGACTTGCAGGACGAGAGATACCAACTTTTTGCTGTGTTGCCGCGCAGGCGGTGGATATCGATCCGGTCGTATTGGACGTTGCGGAGCGTTTCATGACCCTGTCCGCCCCGGTGAGCGTCCTCTGCATCTTGAATGTGTCAGCGTGTCCTGCACATCAAGCACACTGGAAACACTTCCTTACTCACGCAGCTCGTCAAGCGGCGCGCTCCGCTGCTTTGGTGGCACACTAGCTGCGACTGGCCCAAGCTGCTCCATGCAGCAGGCTGCCTGCAATTTGATTTCTCGATTCGAAACAAGCCAAAGTTGTCTTGAATCGCATACCAGGAGCTGATGGGGAAGCAGAACCTGTGGGTGCGGGAGGGGGACGCGCGTGTTGCCATTGCCGACCTCCTCGAGTCGGTGCGTCCCCGCCCCCCCGCGGGCGCTGACATGACCCGTGCTGCATCTCGAAGCACTCTTGCGCTCAAGATATCCACGTACTTGAAAAGCACGAATCTGCTGCGTGCTGCCAGACCGAGGATCGACACAGCTCCTGCGCCGCTGCCCCTGCATCATAGCCCTCTTGCCTGCTACAATGCCCCGGTCCAATGCGCCACAGGGTGTCCAGCCGGAGCTCATCCTGATGGACTGCTACGACGCCCAGGGCCGCATTCCCGCCGACCTGACAGGTGCAAGAGCCCGCTATAACCTACACCTCTGCCGGAAGCCAGTCGCCATGTACCAGAGCTCATGTCCCCGAACCGCACATGCAGTTGTTGGTGGACTGCGCGTCGCAAAGGCCGCAGCCGGTTAAAGCTGTGATCCAACCCGGAGTCAGCTCCATGCTGATGGAGGCAGCTCGCAGGCAACGCCATCATGTTCCCGAGCCGCAAATCCTCTGCAATGCAGGCGCGTCGTTCCTGGGGCCGTGCGTGCGCGCGCTCGAGCCGGACGGCCTGCGACCAATATGTTCGGATGCACAATTGGAATCAACAGACCGTCCCTCACCGCAGGGGTGGTGTTTCTGGCCGAAGTAATGTCAGATTCGAGTCACACAGACCTTCCCCCACCGCAGGGGCAGTGTTCCTGGGGGCGTGCGTGCGCGCTCTCAAGCCGGGGGGCCTGCTGCTGGCCAACCTGTTTAACAACGACGTCGGCTCGCACGCCCGGCTGCGTTTTGCTGCCTTCGCGGAGCAGGTGTGGTGGGTTGTACCATGGGTCTGATTAGAAGCAGGGTTTGTCAGCTGAACGTTGCAGGGTGCCGTGAACTGGAAGGGGCGCCGCTGCACGTAATCGAGTGCTGCCTCTGCCTTCAAACTAATGTCTGGTTCGCATGCCAAGGTGATGCACATCTACGATGCTGATGCGTCAGCCCAGCCTGGCGCCTCAATAGGAGGCCTTGCATCGACCTGCTGGCCATGCTCCTACTGGGATTTCTGGGACTGGATTTTGAGACGCCTTGCCAACCGCTAGCGCCTTCTGGCTGTCCAGGTGCAAGACATTGTCGGCGCTGGCAACCTGTACAGTGTGAAGGCGGTGCAGCAAGAGGTATGCACAAAACCCTACACCGCGTCCCATAAATGTGCCTCGAATGCAACTCCGCTGAGTGTTCTTATGCAGTTTGCGCCTCGTACTGTCACATGGCGTAAATTTTCAGGGCGGCAGCTCGAGACCTGCTCGCGCACGGCTGCGGTAGTTGCACCTGTCGCACTTCTGATTATGCTCCCTGTGGTGCAGGTAAACGTCATTTTGGTGGCGGTGAAGCCAGCGGAGGGCGCCTCTGCGGCGCCATTCACCGGGCAGCAGGTTGCTGAGGTGGAGCTTCCCCCTCCCCCGCCGACTCACGCGTCCACAAGGGTGCAAACTCAGACACAGGCTGCATTTCAGATGGACCACTGCTCGCCGCGTCGTGGCGCACGGACCTTCTGTCTGACTGCTGTTGTCTTTTTTACCTGCAGGCGGCCAAGGCAGCAGGCAAGGAGGCGGGGTTCAAATTCAACGCGGCGGCGGAGCTGGCGGACTTGTTCTGCGTGCATGCGGACAGCGTGGACACCTTCCGGGAGACCAGGGCGTGAGCGGCCGAGGCGCTCCAGTGATCACGAGCCACATGGACTGTGGGAGTTCCAATGTAGTCAGCCTGACAAGTGGCCCTGACATCGCGCGCATGCGTGGCCACATGTGGTTCGGTGAAGACTGGAGAGCATTGATGCGACGGTATTGACTATTGGTGTGATTGGATCATCGATTTTGAGCAGGTGATTTCCGCTTGCTGCATTTGATTGGATGGACTTTACGGGTTCCCGGTCCAAGTTCAGTGTCATGCATGAACTTCAGCAGAAATGTGCGTTCAATAGTTTTGAAAGCTAGCTAGCAGCTGGAGGCTGTCCATAGACACACAGGACCAAGCTGTATGCAAATTGGGGATGGCGTGCATTTGCCGCATGTTTGTGCAGCCCCGCCATCTGCGTCAACGGCAGATGCACATTCTGGCCTCAGATACCTACCTGGACGAATTCTCGCCCACATCTCAAAAGGCAGCTGCGCATGCAATGCAAGGTCCTAGTGCTGTCTGTACAGTCCAGTGGGAAGCCGCCGGCGGTGGCGCTGGAGTGAGAGTCTTCTGGGTGCTGCTGGTGTTACACAGGCCAACCCACTTGGGGCATGCTCATTTCGCATGCTACCCTTGCAACGACCCTCCTCGATGAATGAAAATGTGGCAGCAGCCGCCGCAAGCAACGGAGCGCTGAAGAACTTCAATATGCAAAATAGAAACACCTAAGCAAAAACTGCAACAGAGAAAAGCCAAAAACAAGTGGGCCAGCATGGCACCTGTCCGAGAATATGCGCCGCACAGCGGCGCCACCGGCTGTGAAACCAGGCTCATCGCTCATACCCAGTTCCTATTTCTACTGCCATTCACGATGGGTTCTTGCGGCTCTGCGATTAAGCCTCGTGAGCGTTGTGTCCAATTCACGTCCCCGCTCTCTTGCTCCAAACGCCGGAAATTCGGGCCGCGGCGTGCAAGGGTGCTGATTTTGACGGAGCGGATGGAACAGCGGGCGCTGTCCCACGCCGATAACAGCGATAATGGTATATACATTGAATGCACGGCAGCGCTCTGCAGCGCTTTGCCGACGCTTGCTCCTGCTCGTGAGGCGAAAATCAGAGCAGCGTCGCAAGGCCGCAGGCACTGGAGCGTTTTGTGCTTTGCGGTCGGGCCCCGCCGCTGCGGGCAGGCGGCGGCCCGATCGTCTTGCCTGCAGCGTTCATATGGTGTTGTGTCGCATCGCGGCAGGCTCGACTCGCGCGATGCGGCCAGCGTTGCTTGGCCGAAGTCGCGCGAGCCGAGCCGACCATGGCCGCCACGCCGTTCTTTGAATAAAGCCTGTCAGTAGGATTCCGCCAGCTGCCGGCAGGACGCCAGTTCGCGCAGCAGCGGGCTGCCAGCAATAGGCATCGGCAGCCCGCCGCAGCCGCTGGAGGACTGCTGCATTAAGTCGGCGCCCAGTCGCTCCAGGGTGGCCACCCGGCGCGCCAGCTCCCGATTTGCGGTCGTCATCGAGGCGCTGCGTTCCTCCAGCCCCGCTGCGGCGGCCCGTGCCGCGGCCGCCTCGCCCTCAGCCTGCAGTAACGCACGTACATGTGTTATTCAGGGGCAGTTGCAGAATTGCAGCGGTGGACATGTGTTTTGCCCTGTCAGTTCTAGCAGTCTGGTCGCTTGATTGCACCGGCAGCGGCAGAAGCAGACGATCTGCCTACGCCAAATGCCTTGGGACTGTGGATCCAGCAGACAAGCAAGCTCACCTCGAGCTTGGCGGTGGTTGCCGCCTCAGCGGCGGCGCGGCTGTCCGCCTGGCCGCGGCGGGCGACGTCGGCGACGCGCCCAAGCCGCGCGACATCCGCCAGTAGCGCGCCGCACCGCTGCTGCAGCGCCAGCCGCCCGGCGGCCGCCCGGGCGCGGTCTGCCGTCAGCTCCCGCACCACGCCCGTCAGCGATTCGAACTCCTGCGTCTGCGCGGCAGTGGGCATTCTGAGGTTCAGGTTGCGGTCTACAAGAGGTGGACAAGTTTTATAAGTTTTGAATTACAAGAGGCGGTCCGCCGCCAGGTCCCGCACCGCTCCCGTGAGCGAATCGCGCTCCTGAGTTTGCGCGGCGGCGAGGAACAAGGTGTTGATTGGTATGTTTGGCAATCATGTGTTCTGCACGGTCTGCCGTCAGATCCTGTACCACGCCCGCCAGCGAGTCACACTCCTGCGTCTGCGCAGCAGCACACGCGGCGGCGGCATTTCTTCACTTCTTCAACCCTTTCTTTCGATTTTCGCAGGAGCAGCCAGAGATGTGCAGTGCCATAGGGAGTGCGCTAGTGGGGTGCACAGTCTCCTTGCGTGCAAGCAGTCGATGCGCAAAACGCTAAAGTGGCGGCGACTATGCATTCGAGGTCGAACAGCCTTAAACGATGTCGATGCTCAGCGGCGCCCGCCTCGCGGTGCAGCGCAGGCAGCACGGGGACATATGCCCGGCTGTGGGTTGGGGTTGATATGCAGTTGCGGCACCAGAGGTCATGCTGATTCAGAATTTCCTCAGTGGTATGTAAACTACCTTGCGGTGTAGCGCGCGCAGAACGGTGACATAAGTAGCCTGGCTGTGCTGCGGCTCGCCGCGCAGACGCTGCAGCAGAGTATGTCCCCCAATCTGATAAACGATTCAGAACTGTTTCTGACGGTGTTTACCTTGCGGTGCAGCGCGCGCAGCACGGTGACGTAGGACGCCTGGCTGTGCTGCAGCTCGCCACGAAGGCGCTCCACCGTCGCCTCCGGCGCTGCAGCGAATGGCTGCTCCGGCATCTCGATCGCAGCGGGCAGCGCCGCGAGGCCTGCGTCACTTTGTGCATTCTGTTTGAGAGTCCATTTCGAGTGCGTGTTGATACCATTTGAGGCGGCAACAGAAGCGGACTCGTCGCAGGGAGGCAGAAGTGCTGCCGCTGTGAACAGCGCTGCCACAAGCTGCCTGAGTTTGGCAATTGGCGACGTACAGGGTCAAACCCTAAACCCTTAAACCTTGCACAGGCGCGGGTTCTCTGTGCTGTGAGTTGTGTCAGAGCAAGCCTTGCATGGGGCTCTTCCTGCTATGACTCGTGTCCAAGCTGCTACACAGACAAGAGAGCGGGTTTACCCGCAAAGACCCAAAGACCCACCCTTGGGCAGCAGGCGGCTGAGCTCCGGCGGCAGCGGCGGCAGCGGCGCGTCCGCGTCCTCGGCGGTGGCTGCGGCGACAGCCGACCGCAGACCGGCGATGCGGCAGTCTGCCAGCTCCACCTGCTGCTGCTGCTGCTTCACGGCCGCGGCATCCGTGATCTCGTCCCTCTGCGCCATGAGATTTCCCATGAGCTCATGCCGAGCTGCGCACCTGCTGACTGAAAAAAGGCAATGCGAAGGTGCAGGACGGAACGAGTGCCGCATGTGCACGAGCCATGCTCTCATGGCTGCAAGCTGACATTGGTGCAACGCAGGCGCTGAGATTTGAAAATCTGCAGAACTTCTGGGTGGTCAGGCAGCCCCACCTGCCAGTGGCACTTGCAGCGCATCCACAGCAGCGGCTGCGGCGGCGACTTGCCGCCGCCTGCGGGCGTCCCTTTGGCCTGAATGACGGCGGCGGCAGCGTTCGGGACAGCGGCCGCTGTCGCCGCCGCACCCGCCATGTTGCTGCTGCGCCTGCTGGCCGCGCTGCGCCCTGAAGATGGGCCGGCAACCTCGTCGTCGCTGCTGCAGCTGTCGCTGTCGCTGCTGTCGTAGGCGAGATCTGGCAGGCTGCTCATGCGGTGTGGCGCCCGGTCGCCGGCAGGAGGCTTGCTGGGAGCTGGCCTCCAGTCGGTCGGCTGCGCGGACATGGCCGGCTTGGACGCAGAGCGTGCGATGGCCAGCGCCACGCTGTGCGGCATGGGCTGGGAGCTGCAGAGTTACGGGCTGGTTGAGGGCCTGCAAGCAGGGACGCTTCGGGGCCGTTGGCCCCTCGCCGCGGCGCTCAAAGCGCCTGCTGCATGTACAGCTGGCTGATGTGGCGAGTGCGCTGCTGTCCCCAGGCCTGCCGCCAGTCCAAGGCAGCGTGTGGGCTCTTTGACTGCCGTCACAAAATCGCTGCGTACGAGCACCAGGGAAGAATCAACTTTTGAACCATAAACTTGGCCAATTGAGACATCGTGAAGTAGGTAAGGCAATGCGTCGGGCCGGTTACATGCTCAGGGCCGCCAGAATGATGACAAGGACACGGGCAAGATACCTCGACACGCAGCAGTCAATTGAGATGCCCTCGCGGATAAAGGATGCGCAGGCCAGCAGCTTTCACGCTCGCTGGTTTGACAGCGCAAGACTGGGACTTGGCGGGGCCGCTGAGTGCTGACTATTCAAAGGGTCCTTAGTAAAGGTCAGCCATGTTGCGGCAAAAGCGGCAAAATAAGTCTACAGGCTGCCCACGATGAGAGACGGGAAGAAGGGAAGCGACGACATTGCGCAGCTGACGAGCTGTGGGCCTGCTGTGGTCAAATCGCTGGTGGGTGTTCGCTGTCCGACTGCAACGAGTGAATCATCATCTCGAAAGATCCGCGTGACCCACGATATCGAGGAAGGAATCAGGAAACAAACGAGGAAGCTACTGAATGATCAGGGTTTTGGCACCGATGTAAAAATGCGTCATGCCGTGGAAGGGCAGCCAGCAGGTGGTGCTCGCATTGAGCAGAACATAACGATTTGTCAGTGCAACAGGATTGATATGTCAGCTGGTGACGGTGATTCAGGATGGAAACGCCCTCGGCCGGGAGGTACGCCATGTGCGTTGTGCTCTGAAAGGGTAACAGGTGGTGCTCGCACGGTGCAAAAGGGTGGATTTCTAGTCGATGACGGTGACTCTAGAATTGACAACGCCGCTGCCCTCTGCTGGCAGCTACATCATGTGCAACGTGCCCTTAAAGGGCAGCAGGTGGCGCTCGCACGTCGCATGGAAAGATGAATTTGTCAGTCGCTGACGGTGAATTAAGCAGTGCGAATCGTCAGGGGATCAGCTGCCATGTATCTCTGTCCTGCCGCCATAATGGCAGCAGCAGCAGCAGACATTACATGCTGTGCACAGGGAGCTCTGTACGAGCAGCGTAGCCCAGCGTATTTAGCGGAACAAATGCGGGTTTTACGGCTCTGAATCTGAGCCAACCCTCACAGAGAGAGTACGCACCCATAGATCGCGCGGCGACCGTGCCCGCAGGACCAGGCAAACGTAGCAACTGCCACCTGAGCATCGACCTGCATGTGCCAGCGATAGCAGAGAGCCTAGGGCCAGGACGGAAGGCGATTGCAGAGTGGCTGGAAGAAAGCTCAGCTGCGCAGGCGTGCCCAGCGCCAGGCAGGTCCCTTCGCATCTATTGCTTGTTCTAAGTATGCATGCGCCTCGGTTCTGGACGTGGGAATCAGCGATCGATTGCTTTTTGTTAAGTAGCTCCTGGTCTCACTCGGGAGCACTTCGCCGCCGCCTCGCAATGCGGCTGGCCGTCGCATCAGGCTCGCCACCATGCCTGAAAATGTGTGCATCACACAAGTATGGATCATGTGGCCATTCGTCTACGCGGCTCGGCAGAGCTCTGGCACTTTAAGACGCACGTGCTGAAGCCGCCCTGATCACGGAATCACGCTCGGCTGTGATGGCGGCCTGTTGCATGGCGCGGATGGAAGTACAGAATGTGGCGATCCCAGCCACCGTGCGGACAGCCGTTAGCAGGCCTACGATGGATGTTGTCGACGCAAGCCGACGGGATCCGCCCATGCATGCATCTATAGCCAGGGCCCTTGCAACAGCAAGACGGGCGCCGCGGAAGGCTTTTGCGTGCTTGGTGACTGCTCCAGCTGATGTACGTGTGGCGGCTGTCGTGCAGGGGCGGTCGGTGTTCATCGGGAAGAGACCCCACCGCCACACAGGTCCTTCAAGTCAGCATGGCGCGATTCCTGCGGGACGTCCGCGATGGCAACATCGCAGCGGTGCAGCGGGCACTGGGCAACAACCCGAGCGCCATCCGCGCCAAGGAGCCCGGGGTGAGTGCGCACTGAATGCCGCGCAGCTGCCGCCGCACCCTGAAAAAGCGGGTTGTGTCCACCACGATATGCGCATGCCACGCCACGCATTGCATCTCAAGCTTCTGCGGCCAGGATCGACGGACCTGATCTGAGATGGCTTTGCAGTGATCGTTCATCGCCACTGAAAATGCAGACGGAGCGTACAGCGCTGCACATCGCGGCGCACAACCGGCAGCCGGAGATCATTGCGGAGCTGCTGGCGGCCAACGCGCCACCGGACGCGAAGGACGCTCAGGGCGCGGTGCCGCTGCACGTTGCAGTGGCCACCGGCGACGCACAGACTGTGGCAGAGCTACTAGGCAGGGGCGCCAAGGTGCGGCAGTGGACTGGTAGCATGCGCTACACCCTTACAGAAATGGCAGAAGAGTGCCATACACTGACGAGCAGTGGGCTGCATCACAGTTGAGCAGCTCCGGCAATCCTGGGTCTGGTACTCCCATGTGGATTGGATCCTCCAGATCTGAGCTGTGGCGGCTCCCACGGTGCAGGTGGCGGTGAGGTTCAAAAACAACCTGGGGTACACGCCGCTGCACTTGGCCGCAAAGCTGGGGCACCTGCGCGTCGCGCGGGAGCTGCTGATGGCGGGAGCGCGCGCCGACCTCAAAGACCAGGTGCGGGGCCCGCATGAGGCCTGACGCCTTGCATGCTTGCTGCCGCTGCGCCTTGACGAGCTGCAAATGGAGACACCAGCCTCTGTATTGCTCTCGAGGCATCACTCTGGCATGGTCACTGGGCTTTGTGGCCCACACCCTCTCTGGCAGTTTGACGAGCGACTGGGGGTCTTCGCTGCCAGGTAGATATTGAAACCGGTCATTGTCTGCGTTGGGCTGAGCTGACAAGCAATTGGCATGTCGGCTGCAGCGGGGCAAGACGCCGGCGGACCTGGTGCCACGCGTCGGCAACAACGAGGAGCTGATCGACCTGCTGCGCACCGCGGCTGCGGACAAGACCAGCTCTGGCGCGTCCGCCATGGGTGGCATGGGCAGCCCGCCGCCAGCGCCGCGCACGCCCGGCAGCCCTGCGATGCGCTCCGCCGCCGCGACGCCCACCACCACCCGTTCCACCCTCAGCACCGCCGGTGCGTACAGGGGTTTTGCCCTTGAGCTGCGCATTGGCAGCGGCATGACGGTGCCGCGGCAGCGATGCCGCGGCGCCCACCACCGTCCGCTACACTCTCGGCACCGCCGGCGCACCTCCAGCCGCACATTGTCGCATTGCAGGAACAGCGGTCGCTACGCAGTGTCTGCCAGCACGCAACACCGGGCTTTGGGGGCCTCTGTCCTGATGAGCCTTCAGGACAAGGAAAGCATTGCCATCTACGAGCGGCACCTTGCTTCAAATTAAGATCCCACGTGCTTGGTTTGCAGCGCGTGCGCCGTCGGTGGCCGGCAGCGTGTCGTCGCCGTCGCGTACCCGCACGCCGCTGGCGGCTCGCGCGACGGCGGCGTCCGCCACACGCGGCGCCGCCGCCACGCCCGCCTCCTCCGCCGCCCCGCGCACCCTCGGCTATGCGTCCAGCCTGCAGGTGTCGCTACAGGCTTGGCGATGCAATTCCGACTGTCGATCGTGGTCCCGGCTTCCCTTGCTTTGGGACCACGTCTAGATCTCCCGTGTCGCAGGCATGACACGAACGCTGCAGCACATTTGCTGAATGGGGACCGTTTGCTGAATGGGAATGTATGCATCTGTAGTGAATGGGTGCAAGCGTTGCGACAGCGTCTGAGACCAGTTCGGTGATGTACGCAGACGGAGGTGGTGCAGGATCAAATAGAGCAGGCGCGGGAGGCGCAAAAGGGCTCCGAGAAGGCCATCCGTGCGCTAACCGCGAAGGTGCGTGGCCCCCTGCACGTCCCCCTGGCTCCTTGAGACTCCGCAAGTTGCCTCGGCAGATTCGCAGTTCCCAGCCATGGGCCGCTTAAAGCATTGCGCAGCGTTCGCCCTCTGCTGGAACCCCGCCCCTGTGCGGTCTGTGCAAGGCAAGGCCTTCCCGCCAGATAGGGGGGGCTCAGGCAGCGGCGGGGCAATGTGCTCGTCAACCTCCAGACCAACACCGGGGCGGATTCCGGTTTCCGCAGATGGACGAGATGGAGGCGGCGGTGGACACGCAGCGGCACGCGGTGGAGGCGGCGCAGCGCATCGCCGCCGACACCCGCGACCGCCAGTCCTCCTCCGTGCAGGAGCTGCAGATGTCGCTCATCAAGTGCGCTCCGCTGCCGCTGCTTGCCCCTGGAGCTCCTGTCGCATGTTTGGGGTTCATACCTGCCGCTCTGCCGTCTCGCGCCTGGACAGGGGGAAGAACTGTTGTGGTGCCTCAGCGAGTGCTCCGCCAGCCCAACCAACACCACTGCTTCTTCTTCCATCTGTGCGTGCTCCAGTACAACGCAGTCTTGCCCACGGCCTCCAAGCATGTGCATGCCGCCTTGACGGGGGTATGGCAGCGGGCTAAGCCGGCCTACGTGACCACTTCGCCCACCACCGATACTGAACACACGCTCAACTCATTCTGCAGGCGGCAAGAGCAGCTGACTGCGGAGATGCGCATGAAGCTGAATGCCGTGGAGGGCCGGGTCGAGGCACACATCACCGCGCAGGAGGACCTGCAGCTTAAGGCGCGCCCGCTGCACCGTGTTGTACTGGCACTGCGTGCTTCATGATCTCTATCTTGTAGGTTATTGTGAAAGCGATGGTGGTGGGATCGATGGCGCCAGATATGAGGGTGCACCCGCACCCGAACCGGTGCAGGGATAGTGCGTGCGCCTTGCTTCCTGCAGCGCAATGCCAGCGATGCTCTCGCTGCCAATGACTGCCATCGGGGCGAAGCTGCAGACGACTGCCTGTGCTGCCATTCACAGAGGAGTCTGAAACGCAGCAAAACGGTCTTGTGGCGCAGGTGACGGACTTTGAGTCACGGCTGCGGCTGGCGGAGTCTGCCAGCAAGGGCGGCCTGACCAACGGCACGGCGGCGGCAGCCGCCAGCCCCGAGGTCCTGCGCAAGGTGCGACAATTGCAGCACTGTGCTGTCGTCGATTCCGAGGCTTGCGGGGCAGAAGGGAACTTGGGATGTGCCAGGGTGGGTCTATTCTGGAGTGTCCGAGCATCTGATGCTGAGCATCAGGGGCGGCAAAGAGGACGCAGTTTCGGATCTCTCCGGGGCTCAACACTGTCTACAATTTCCCCTATAAGGCTCCCGCAGCTGGAGGTGCTGTAGCGGCAGCTTAAAGCGGAGCAAAATATGACAGAGGATTGCAAGACATGCATAATCCTTGAAGAACACAAATCCGTATCAATGTCATCACCGACTTCGCGCGTTCCGCAGCTGGAGCTGCTGGAACGGCAGCTCCAGGCGGAGCGGGCGCAGCAGTGCCACCTGCAAACGCTGGCGGACCAACAGTCAAACCCTACCAGACCTCACCACGTCATATTTCATGGTTTTCCTGCGGCTGGAGCGGCTCGAGCTGCAGCTCGAGGCAGAGCAAAAGCAGCGGCAATCGTTCTGCTGTCAACTTTTGGTTATGATTCCGATTTGCAACTTTCTCCCGGCAGCTGGAGCTGCTGGAGCGGCAGCTCAAGGCGGAGCGCGCGCAGCGGCAGCGCGACCTGCAGACGCTGGCGGACCGGCAGAGGGACGCTGCGTCGCTGGCGCCGCCCTCCCCGCTGTCGCCCGGCGGCCTCGACGACGGCGGCCTCGACGACGGCGGCCTCACGCCCCGCTCGGTGCGACCCTGAAGTCTGCTCACGATTGCTACCTATGGGCAAATCGAGTAGGGGAGACGGCGACCTTGGCGGCCTCGATGACGGCGGCCTCACGCCCCGCTCGGTGCGCCGCCGCTGGTCGCTCCATTGCTGGGATGTCCATGACTAAGTGGCCGAATGCAACTTGCCTGTCTGTCATGGTGCATGTACATCCACCATGATGTCATCTGAGCATGCACGAGATGGAAGCTTGGCCCTCGTGGTCATGGTGCAGCAATGCGCGGGTTACGCAGTCGGTCAACAGCCCCACTTCATCAGATGGAAAGTTTTAATCAGTGCACATGTTTGTGCGCAGCCGGCGGACGGCGCCAGCACGCGAATCGTGCGCAAGCAGGCGGAGCTTATCGAGAAGCTGCAGCGCCAATTTGCGACGCTGGAGTCTCGCTTCGTGGACTACCAAGAGGCGCAGGCCGCCATGGCGCAGGTGTGCCTTGACAGTAAAACTGCTCTAGATGATTGAAATCTGCAGAGCAGCCCCAAGCTTGGGGCTGCTCTGTCTGGAGCTTGAAATCTGCCACCAGCACCGTCCTCATGTGCATGGGCTCTGCAGCTGCGCCTCGCTCTCGAAGTCATGGCGCTGGAGGTCGCACATGGATTTTAACATCTCAGACAGTGTACGCTCCTGTGTCACTGTGCGCTATGCCACGGACAGGTCTCCCGCACGCAGGCTGAAAGGAGAAAGTGGCGCTGCGACGCAGCTGGAGCGCACCTCCTTGTGCCGTCATTCTATCCAATGCACCGCTGTCAAAAAGCAATAAGCAAAGCTGCAAACGCCTGTGCGCAGGCGGAGATGGAGACGCCGGACTTTATGGTGGCGCTGCGGGCGCAGCTGGAATCCGCCGCCAGCGAGTCGGGCTCCGGCAAGTCCGGCTCCAACTCCACCTCCGCCGGCGCCAACTCCTCCGACATCAGGTGCGTTCTAATCAATGCTCTTCCTTGCAAGGTCCCTTCTCGGCTGTGATTAGAAAACAACTTCGGGGAGGCGGCCGGACATGAGACAGCTCAGCATGTAGGAGAGTCTGACGGGTCACGGATCCCCAAAAAAATGTATTTCTGCCGAAGTGTGCGACTGTCATGCTCGCAATGACCGCAGGAGCTCGGAGAATGGCGTCAACGGCGTCGCCGGCAGTGGTAGTGGCGCCTCCTCGGCGGCCATGGGCGCCATTGTCGCTGCGCTGGAGGGCCTCACTAAGGAGGTGCGCTTTCAAGGCTTGGGGTATTGGGCTTCTAACAGGGTTTTGAAATAGCAATGCCAGATGGTTTACCACCTGCAGTGCTTCAATGCTCCTGATGTTGCCCAGATGACGAGCTTGTGTCGCATCACCTGTTGCCGTGGCATTGCGCGCCGCCATGGCAGTGCACTCTGCCGGGTGCGAAACAAGTTTTCACTGAGACGAGTGAGCTGACTAGTGTGGCAGTGCCCAGATACAGACCAAATCGCAATGGAATTCACTTGATGACTCTAATCGTGCTCTGTACGACTGAAACGCGGGTTCCATTTGTGTGCGTCAGGTGGGCAAGGTGAGGGTGCGCACCGCGCAGCTGGGCGAGCGCAGCCACTCCACCGAGGGGCGGCTGACATATCTGGAGGAGCAGGTCACCAAGATCCGTTCCAAGATGAAGCAGATCCGGGTGAGGCTTACTGTAAGGTTGACAAGGATAACCCAAAAACCCTGGCTCAATGACGTACCTGGAGGAGCAGGTCACCAAGATCCGCTCCGAGATGATGCACAATTAAGTGCGCCGCCAGATCCAGAACGTGATCACTCTACAACGTCCCTGTGGAGGACGTGGTTTTCTATCCTTGTTCTGTCGATGCATGTACTGAAGAAGTGTGTACACAGCAATGTTTGGGGCAAGAGTTCATCGTGATCTGCTGCTCATCTCTCGTCTGATGTCGCTGGAGTGTGTGCGTGCAGCAATGGTTCACGCTGACGGACCAGGGCGACAGCAAGGCGGTGCGCCGCTCGCGCAGCGGCCTGCTGACAGAGGCCCACACGCAGCGCATGCCGGAGCGCCAAGTGTGTACTTCACGCTTCCCACTTCCTGCCTTTTGACAGGATCCATTTTCCGCCCTTGTTCCCTCCCCTTCTCGTCTACTGCCTTGTACACCCCTGTCTCAGGTCACCCTGCCTGGTGGCCTGCCACAGATCACTGCACATGATTGCGGTGACACAGACAACCAGCATGTACTCTGTTGCGGTTTTCCGCTGCTCTGACTCTTCCTTTTGCTGGATGATCACCGCAGAACATGCACTCGGGGCCCTCCAGCCTGCGGTCGCAGCGGTCGCTGGGCAGCGTGCAGAACATGCACTTCGAGTGAGGCGCCGCCAGATCGACGGCCAGAAGGCGGCGGTCCTTTCTTCTCCTGTGCCAGGCAGCGGCCCGATCCGATAAGGGTTCGGCCCGGGCATTGGCGCCCGGCTCGACGGCCAGCGGCCAGCGCGGTGCTGGTTGACGGGGCTGTCGGTGACAGACCACAATAAGAAAACCCAAAAGTCAGCCGCACCACAGCACCCGCACCGCGCTGCAGCCCTGGCTGCTGACGCCGGGACGCAGCCGCCTGGCGCAGGTTTCGGCGGCAGGCTCCTTGTCGACGGAGCAACACTGCAGTCATCACATGGGCAGCAGCTGCGCTGCGGTGGCAAGAACGGTCGGAAGTTACGCAGTGATGGAAGGGGGAGCGGGGCTCCGATGTTGCTGCGCATCAGCAGACTCGCAGACGGACGAAGTGCCGTGGCAACGCATCGATGTCACTCTGCCAGCGGGGCATCCAGAGAAGTGGAATTATCCTGTGTGATGGTTGAACAGCTTGATTGCGGGTGCAGGTGGATACTGTCCAGCTACTTGATGATTGAATTTGATGAGGCTGATCACGCCAGTGCCGTGACGGCCGCTGCCGCGCAAGTGCAGATACAAATGACCGTGTTTCCTTTGATGACTGCCGGCGGCGCCAGCAGTGCAACTTCAGCTTGAGGAGGATTGAGCATTGAATTTTCTGAATTTAATATGTGCAGTTCGATGCTGAAGCATTGTGTTTCCTCCCTGCAGATTGTCAGACACGGCATTCTGCAGTGTCGTGGCAGTCTCCTGCTCCTGATAAAGAGATCTGTTTCTACTACCCGACTTGCAATGCTTTTGCGCTAATATGAACGCCTCGTGCCAGATTCAGAAGTCGGAATGCGGCGGTGCGGCGCCTGATGCAAGCTCGACAGTTAGCTGTACCTTGCCCACAGTCGAGGTCAGCACCGTCAGCAGTCAGCAGCCAACGAGAGAATGGGAGCGAGGCGAAGCTCTTCTGCTATCGTGTGAACCGGGCAGCGTGTTCGGTGGACTTCAAGCCGGCTGGCATCGCGCCGATCGGGGTGCGGGCCAGCCGCAACGCCTCGGAGGGCTGCCCAGGGCAAAGGTCGGTCTTTACCTACACAAACTTCCGACACCGGCAAACCCGCGCGCAAGGCACTTGAGCGAGTGCACGCGTGTTTTCTTCCGGGGTTATCAATACCCTGAACCTGTACCGGCGCTGCAGTATGGCCTGCGGATCATGGTGGGGTCATGAGTCGTACATTTTGAAGTGAGCTGTGTTGCGGCGGAAAAGGTCCACTGTCGGAAGCCCTCTGAACGTAGCCCAGCCGACCCGCAGTCGTTGACACAGCCGCTAAGAGGGATGCGTCGCTACGAACCTGGGCAAAACGGGTGCTTGCTCGCCGCCTGCACTCCCGGCCTCGCGCTGCACCTCGGCTGGCCTGCCTTCGCGGTGGTGTTTTGTACGCTATGCTATGCTCGGATCCAGAATAAGTACTGTGTCTGCTATATAAATGCTGTGTCGAGCAACGTTCTGCATGCGTCATTGCAAGAGCGAATCAACACAACTTAGCGGTGCGTCATGGCTCATGCATGTTGCTTGCAGGTGTCGGAGTGGGCTGGTAAAGCGGACTCTCTATTCCGCCACGGCTGGCAAGAACGCGCCAGTCGACGTCAGCCCCGCACAGCAAACCAGCGGTTGTGTCCGGTGCTGCTGGTGCCGCGGGCGCCGCCGCAGCCACCACCGCCCGCCGCATCTGCAGAACACAAGTAACAGCAGGGCGGGCAGGGATCGCTGCGTGGAGCAGCTAACAGCAGACCACTCTAGCGCGCAAAAGCGCTGAAACGCCGCCGGCATGTGGAGCCAGGCGCTGGGGCGTGCCCCAGCGGGCCGCCTGCCCGAGGCGAGACGCGCAGCAAAGGGCGAGGCTGCCAGAGTCGCGGCCGAAATTCAGTTGGGCTGCAACATCGAGGCGTCCGCCGCGCAGCTGCTGCAGCTGCTGTTCGAGGTGGGTCCGGCGGGTGTTGTGGGTACGGTGCAGCCTCCTTTGCCGCCGGGGACTGCAGTGCCATTGACAGTGCACTAGTGGAGCCTCAACGCTGCATCATCACGCCTTTCCCTAGCTCCAGAGCATCTTCTCGATGGCCGAACTGTCTGCATCCACCAGTGCAAGGGGTTGAAAGAACCTGCGATAAAGTGCATGTGTTCTCCCCGCCCTGCAGGTGCACAGCTGCAAGCTGCTGCTGGATCCCATGGTGGTGGCCAACGCGGTGCGGCGGTACGAGCAGTGCTGGCTGCCGCTGGTCGCGGCGCACGCGGCGACGCGCGCCCGATCTGTGCTGGCGCCGCCGCTGGACGTCGCCTGGGTGTGGCTGCTGCACGTGCTGGACCCCGTGAACTATGCCGAGGTGAAGAGGTTCTTCTCACGACTGGTTTGCTACCCTGAGCTAGGGAAATATGATCGGGACATCGCGGCGACGTGGGAATGCTCGGTGCTGGCGCCGCCGCTGGACGTCGCCTGGGCTGCTGCACGTGCTCGACCCGTCACCTACGCCGAGGTAGGAGCAATCTGAAGGGCTGGCACCGTAACCTTTCTCATACACGAACCGGCGATGACGAGAGATGCTGGGATAGTCGACACCATCAACTCCGCCCAGGTGGGACAGCATGGAAAGCTGGAAAGCCTTTCGAGCGCCTGCATCACTCGTATGAGTTCCGCACCACAGGGCAGCATAGACGAGAGCGGTTCTGGGAGCGCCTGTCCATCCAGGGTTGCTGCACGTGCTCGGTCTTCGGCAACTGCGCCAAGGTGAGTTCAGAAATTATGGAACTTATTACAGGTGCACCACAACCTGCACCGACCCCGGATGCGGCCAGCTTGGTTGTCGTGTCTGATCGGCTCCAACTTGTGACCCCGCCTTGAACGCAGGACATGGCAAAGCTGCTCAGCAAGTCGGTCATGCGTTGGTGGCCGGACGAGATGGTGCCGCACAACCGGCCAGCGGGCGCGATTGCCGAGGCGCGCCGTCTGTGGGAGGCCGCCCAGCTGTACGAGCCCTTTGACATCTCGCAGCAGGTTGCCGCCAAATACGGTGCGTCGCAAAACAGCTGCGCGTTTTCCACAAGCAAACGCAAAAACTCCAGCCAACGTAGGGTAGCAGCCATGCATGCAACGCACTCGGGCGATGGCGGCACGGGTGGCAAGGCGGATCCAGAAATGAGCCAGACTGTGCTGTCATGACGCACCTAAGAAAGTGTGGCGCCTGCGGCCACACCCTGCAGCTGTTGTGCACAGTAGCGGGCCAGGTAGCACAGAAGATTATTGGACTGCACAATCGAGTCTCTGCTGATCTGCACCGCCAGGCGCCATGAAGGCGTACCTTGAGCGGTTTGGGCACGAGACGCAGCTGGGCACAGACTTCCAGTCGGCATCCGCGGCATTGGCGGACTTTATGTACCAGGTGCAGCGTTGCATGCTGCTCTGCTGGATCATAGGCCTCCGTTCTGGGCGGCACTCCTCGCTTCTTCCACAGCATCTGCACCACTTGTGCTTGTTCCCTATCTCCTTTTGCCTTGTTCACGTTCGGTCGCCTCACGCTGCACAGGTGGCGCTGCCGCACTACAGGGAGGGCTGGTTCCTGGCGCGCGCGGCGGCGCGCTACAAGCGCTTCTTGCACCTGCACCGGCTGCACGGCAAGACGACGCTCATCCCGCCGCCCGACATCGACCTCTGCTGGCGCACGCACCAGGTAAGCGAGCTCCCTTCTCTGCGCCGGCGGCCCGTGTGGCATGCAGCAAGCCTCTGTTTCTGCTCGCCCTTCTGGCGGATGTTCCTGTTGGATTCAGATGTTGCCGGGATGCCACTCCGGCAAACCGCACCGGCTCGCACCCGCAACGGAGCTCCCGCAGTGGCATCGTTGATATTGAGGTGCAGAAAACCTTGCCATGTGCTCGGGCAGGTGTCGCACGTGGCGTACTCCGCCGACAGCATGGCGCTGTTTGGCGACATCTACCTGCGCGACGACGGGCAGCTGCACTGGAAGCCGGGCATGCTGGCCTTCAACTTCCAGCTCACTGAGGTGCGTTTCTCATTCCACAGCCCTTTTGAAAAAGCGTGTGCGGGGCCATGATGGGCTCTGGTCGTTGCCAGCGACTGCAGCTGACCTTTTGCGTCAGCAGCTGTGTAATGCGCTCTTCTGCCTGTGACGTTGAGCACGCAAACCTTTCCTGAACGTCTCCTCAGATGTCACAACCCCCACCAGTGCGTTCTTTCTTTGCCCTTCCATGCTTGATCAACGTGTTTGGCTGTGCAGGAGCTGTACCGTGCGGCGTTTGCAGAGCCGCTGGCGGCGGACGGCTGCATGTTCCGAGGCACCCCGCCATCGCTGTGGCGCACAATCACCCATCCTGGTGCGCTCACCGCCTGTCTGCCGCGCCTGGAAATGGCACGTCAGGAAAGCAATGGCACCATCTTTTCGTGCTGCCACAGCAAGCAGAAAACAGCCAAGGGAGGCTTGATGATGTCTCGTGCTTGTTGCTACCGGAATCGCAGCGGCGAGCCGAGAGTCGAACCACGCAGGATCTGTGCGCACACCGGACGTGTGAATCTGAGGTTGAAACTACGATGGCTGGTGCAGGCGAGGCGGAGTGGTGCGGGGCGCCCTGCAACGCGGAGCATGGCGCCGTCCAGACGGCCTCCGGCGCCGCCGCCTGGGCATTCACCCTCATCGAGGACGCTCCCATCCCAGCTGCGTGGCCGCGGCTGCCAGGTGGGGATGGTACTTGGCTTCAGGGCAGCGCAGGCTTCAGTCACAACGTGAACGAGAAGCGAACAGCCCGCGATGCCTCTGAATCACCGCGACTCAGATGACGCGCCAGGCTGGCGGATCGGCAAGGTTAGGGCACGAGTGGAATGGCGTAGGCGCTGCTACTGCTCGTATGCATGTCCAGAAGCAAACTATGGTTGGGCTCTTGCGTGCAGAGGATGGCGTGCTGATCGTGCTGCGGGCCAGCAAAGGCGGCCCCTTCGCCAGAATCATGAGCCTGGTGATGCACTACAACGCCGGCTTCGATGCCGCCGATGTGGTGGTGCGGATTCCCATCGCAGATTCTATTTCATCTGCAGCTTGCAGTGACACGTGCTTCGTGTTTGTTGCACACCTTGAACAAAGCCATCGCCCGCGATGGCTTTGACAACGCTGACGTGGTGGTGCGATAATGCCCTGACCTGCTTACCTCCGTGGCCCCTTACACCTGGTAGGGTGCCGGGGTCAGAATAGCAAGGTCGCAATCCTGCATGCATATGGCAATGCATTCCTCGCAACCGTGATCGCACCCGTGCCTTGACGCAAGCCTGAGTGAGCGCTGGCATGCAGCCCAACACCCCCCTCAGGATGCCCACTCCTGCATGCAAGTCTCCACACCTATCCGCCAGCTACAGTGTTCAGAATTAACCTCGATGAATGAAGGTGCTGGACGACGAGGGCACCGCCTTTGCGACGGGCCACCTGGTGGGCAGCGAGCAGCTGCCGGTGCGCGCTCTCAGCGGCCACCATGGCGGTAAGGCCTCGCCATGCATGCCCTTTTGGTTGCAAGGAATGTTTGCAATTTCGGGTTTTACACTCCTTTCGATCTGTTCGTGCAGTTGTATCGATTCTGGTACAATAGTGGTGTCAAGCCATCGTTACATGTATCTACAACGAAAGGTCAATCAAAGAAATCGGTGTGGCACCCAGGCGGCGGCCCGGGGCTGGCGGGCATGCCCGGGGAGCGCGCCTTTTCCATCGCGGCGCGCGAGCGCGACTGGGGCATCGCAGTAGCCAACCCGCAGCCCGGCGACCCCACAAGGTGCGCCCCAAAGCGCTCCGAATTGCCTGCGTCATGATGCAACAGGCTCGTGACTCGCTCCCATACCACGTGATGTACACAGGCTCAGCTGCTGCTTCTCATTCTGTGGCTGCAACCCACCCTGCGAAGACTGATGCAGCCTGATTGTATGTTTGTGATTTGACACAACAACGTGACCCCGAGGTCTGCAACCTAGCCTCCGATGCCTGCAGGATGCTGACGGGGGATGAGAAGAAGGATGCCAAGGCGGGCGGCATGCACCTGCGCCTCTTCCGGCGCTCCGCCTCCGATGGCACCTCCTCTCCCTTCCGCTGGACGCGCGCCAACCTGCCCAACAACGTGAGTGGATCATGCCGGTTTCGAACATAAATCCTGCCACCCACTGTGAGCGCGGTTGCACCGTGAAGCCGCCCAGTGGCTCGGCCGGACCCTGTGCTTGCCCAGAATCTGCTTTGGAATTTCTGGCGCGCTTGTAGCGTGTGCTGAGGCCATATTGCCTCCCACTGCGGCGTCTGCCAGAGAAAGCAAATAAAGTGTATGATGTAGCGGTTCTGCACATGGAAATCTCCACCAATGCTTCTGCACTTGCGGGTTTGCAAATGCTCGTGGTCTTGGCGGCGCGCAGGGCGTGCTGTGGGAGCTGCTGCACGGCTGATGGATTGCGCGCTGTGCCTGTCATGCCGGCCCGCCTCAGTGTCGTGGTGGTTCCCTTCTGATGCGCAGGGCGGCGTGCTGTGGGAGCTGCTGCACGGCACGCCCAAAACCAGCATGCTGGGCAAGGCCAAGCGGCCGCCGGACCACCCCTGCGACATGTCCATCACCCTCGGCCCCCAGGTGGGACGGCCGCCTTCAAGACGGGTTAGAGTCTGACTGTGTGATGCTGCATTGGCACGTGCCTTTGGGGCTTGTGGCACTGTCATTCTCGCGTGGGAATCGTCCTGCCTCGTCACGATGTCCTGCTCAGGCGAGAGGGTTCCACCTCTCCTGATGTTCTTCAACAGCCCTGCTGAACCAACCTCACTGTGCCGATGCGCCGCCCCCTCGTTTAAACTTGGCACGCATACCGCTTTGAATCTCTGAGCCCCGCAGGGCATGCCGATGCGCGTGGTGTGCGGCCCCGGCGGGGCCGCGGCGTGGCGCTCGCAGGCGCGCTGGCGCTGCAGGCCACAATCCACACAATGGCTCCATTTCCGAACTAACTTTCACTCTCCGTACCTGCAGGGGCACGCCGACGCGGGTGGTGTGCGGCCACAGCAAGGACTGCGGCGTGGCGCTTGGGCTGACGGGCGCTCTTACAACCCGAATTCAAGTCAGAAAGTGCTCTGCCAAGGCTAAATTTGACGCTCTGCGTGCCGCAGGGCATGCCGACACGCGTAATGTGCGGGCCCAGCGAGGACTGCGGCGTGGCGCTCGCGCTGGCGGGCGCGCTGGCGCTGCAGGCCACCATCCTGGCGCTGCAGGCCGTTGGCGGGCTGCTGCGCGGCGCCAGCGGCGTGAGCGGCGCCGCCGCCGCTGCGGTGAGGACATTGCTGCTGTGGCGATGATGGTTTCTAGACATGCAGTACAGGGACTCGCCTGCATCAGGCGGCTGCTGCACGGCGCCAGCGGCGTGAGCGCCGCCGCCGCCGTCCCGGTGAGCACGCGGTGCTTGGTTTCACGCCTGATGTATGAGAAGAGAGACTTGAACCGCACGCATCCTCACCTGCATCAGCATGCGATTCTGCTCCGGAGGGTCTGGACCCAGATCTGATCCGAGCAGTCCGAATACAAGGTTGGCGTCTCTGGACAAGGAGCGGCTGATGTGTTGCAATGCAGCCGGCAGATCGAGCTCGATTTAAGTCATGACCAGCTACATCCTCTTGTCAAACAGGCGGCGCCGCCGGGCGGCTTCAAGCTGCTGGACGAGGAGCAGCCGTGCCGGCCTTTTCGGTTCCCTCGAGAGCTCGGCGTCATTTCAGACTTAAACCCTACTGCAGGCGGCGTCGCCGGGTGGCTTCAAGTTTTTGGACGAGGAGCAGCTGTTCCACGCCGCACGCGCGCGCATGGCCTTCCCCGAGGGCCGGCGGTCCACCCCGGAGCGGCCTCCCCGCACCCCGCCGCCGGCGCCGCCTCCGCCGGTCCCGGAACCGCTGCCGCCCGCCCCCCCGGCAACTGCACCCCCGGCGGCTGCAGTGTGGTGCGAAGGCTGCTTCCTCTTCTGCATTCTGCCACATCGTCTGGCACAGTCGCCCCCTCGCTGCGTTCGTTAGGGTGTTTGGGGCATAGGAGTCGGCACAGAAATGCAACACACGGATGCTCCTTCCGGGCGCATGGTGGCCTGCAGCACACCAAAACAGTTCTAGCTCCCTGCACAGCTATACTGGTGCTGCGCATCGTAGACCCTCGTGCCAGATCCCCACCATGCGCAACATCACCATTGGCGCAAGGCATCTTGCGCGCTGGCCAGATACCCATACATGTATGCACCACTACCCCCCTTTGTGATGCGCTGCAGGATCGGCAGGCAGCAGCGTGTGGTGCTTTGCTGCATGCCCCTCCAACTCGCTGAACCACGGCCCTTTCTGCACAACAACGGCCCTTATTAACGTGAAGCATTCCGATGCGCCGCAGGACTGGCAGGCACCGCTCGGTGGCCACGCTCAGCGCCTCCAGCATCGCCGACAGCTTCAACGGCTCCATGATGTCCGCCCTCGCGCCCTCACGTGAGACTTATGCCTAAAACCTAATCCGAAGGCAACCCACAAAGTTGCACTCCGCCATGCATCGTGGCCGACAGCTTAGACAATGCCATGTTGTCGGCTCTGGTGCCCTCACGTGAGACCTGCACAGCTGCCTGCATGCTGCTTTGGCGGCTTGGGAAGAGTTTGAAGACCGCTTTTGGCACCTGTGAGGTTCTGCTCTGCAACCAAATCGCTCGAATCATATGATGAATACATACCAAGAAGGTGCATGGTCTTGCCGCCAATGCTCCTGTTGGCTGCAGTCGGTCCGCCTCCACCTGATCGAACTCCCCCAACGCCAGAGTTGATCAAGTGCCACGCTCCGATCTGCCGCAGTCGCGGCGCCGCCGACCACGCCGGGGCGGCTGGGGGAGGCGCCGCTGGCGCCGGCCAGCAGCATCGCCGGCATGCGCGGCAACGAGTACGGCGCCATGGGCGTGCCGGCGGCGGCGCTGGAGTTCCTCGGCAGCGATGACGCCGCTGTGCTCGCGGTGAGTGTTCTAGCATTCAGGCGGTCTGGGGAAATTAATAATACACCGTAGGATTTAGCGGCGGCGGCTCTGGAGTTCCTCGGCAGCGACGACGCCGCTGAGCTTGCGGTGAGCGGTTGTAGTACTCTAGCGGCATACACGATCATGGGACCTCTTGTAGGGTTTAGCGGCGGCGGCGCGGGGGGTGCTTGACAGCGACGACGCCGCCGTCCTCACGGTGAGTGTGTTAGGATTAGCAGTCTCTAGCACACAGGGTTCGGCGGCGCTACAGGTGTCGGGGCGCCGTAGGATTCGCTGTTCACATTGAGCTGTCCACATAGTGCGGGTGCAGGGGCGCTTTGTGTGTGCTTGTTATTGGACTTCCGCTTCCGGCCTTCGTGTCTGAGAACAAGTGTCATGCTGCAGCTGCTGGAGGCGCTGCGGACCGGCGCAAGCGATGAGGAGGTCACCACAGCACGACATGCGCTGCTCACAAAGGTGGCGCCGGAGCTAAATCCTGGCCTGAACCCTGGGCTGGACCCCACCTCCGACATGCCGTCGCCGCGGCGGCACGGGCAGGCCGGCGGGCAGCGCGGCAACGGCGGCAGCGCGGAGATCGGCAGGAACGGCGGCGGCAGCCCCCTCGGGCAGCTGCCGTCCCTGAAACAGCAGCAGCCCCAGCAGCAGCAGCAGCCGCCGCAGCCGCACCAGCAGCAGCAGGCGCAGGTGCAGCTGCAGCAGCAGCGGCAGCGGGCGATGACAGCATCGGCGGCGATGAACTCGCTGGCCGGTGCGCCCTCGGTGCTGGAGACCGCGCCAACGGAGGGCGAAGCGGCAGAGGCCGCGGCGGCAGAGCCAGCGGCTGCGACCGTGGACCTGCAGCCGCGGCAGTCTCCGGAGGGCGGCGCCACCGCCGCCGGCCAGCCTCTGGCAAAGTCGCTGACGGCGGCAAATTCGGTCGGGCTGGCGGCGCAGGGAGTGCCGCCAGGCCAGACGCCATGGGACATGCCGGTGGAGCAGCTGACGCCGCGAGGTCGGGAGGCCGCGCCGATGCAGCGCGGCGGCGGCGGCGGCGTGGCGGCAGTTAGGACATCGCCGAGGGGCTTGGCGAAGGCTGGGGAAGCAGACGAAGCTGCAGACACGCCGCTGCCGCCGCCATCGCCGCGGGCGGCCGCGCTGGCGGCGGAGACGGCGGCGGCTCTGGAGCGTGCGGCAAAGTCGGAGCTGGCATTCCGGCGCTCGGACCGGGAGAGGTCTCCGCGCCGTGGAGACAAGCTGCGCTCGCCGCACGCGATCGGCGAGTCCCCTGCTCCCAGCGAGGCACCCCCAGCCAAGGCGCCGGCGTCGGCTGCCGCGGCAGTGACAGCAGCGGCAGCAGTGGTAGTGGCACCTCCCAAGCCGGGCGGCGGCTCAGCCAGCAGCGGCAGCACCCGCCGGCGCAGCAGTCGCCGCGCCGCGGGCAGCGACAGCCTCGCCAGCAGCAGCAACAGCGGCTTCGTGTCACCCAGCTCTGCGTCCTCCCAAGCCACGTCCTCGCACACCGACGTCGAGCTGACGTTGTCGCCGCGGGTCGACGCCATCCCGCCGGCCAAGCCGAAGCGGCGGACGCCGCGGTCGGCGGCGCTCGTGCCCGCGCCTGTGCCCGCGCCAACCACCCCGATGCAGGTGCGGCCAGTGCAGGCTGCGGCGACGGCAGCGGCGCCAGTGCAGCCGCCGGCGCAGCCACCGACAGCAACCCAGGGGAACGACATCGCGTCAGGCGCCGATGCGGGAGGCGCCGCGAACGCCGTCAGCGGCTCTGCGGCGGCCGGCGCTGCGGCAGTGGCAGCCAATGATGCCGAGGCGGCAGCCAGCCAGCCGCCGGAGCAGCTAGCCCCCTGCTCCCAAAATGACGTAGAGGACTACAAGCACCCCGCGGTGCGAGCCGCCTCCGTTTCCTCCACCCCCTGCAGTCGGGCATCAGCCTTGCATGATAGCAAAGCCCACTTTCAAGAATCGGTGCGCATCCTCCACTCCCAAGCAGGCGCCTGGTCTCAGGAATTCAGCCACCACATGGTCTCGAGTGCGCTTCCGACATTTCGGTAGCAACAATGGTGATTCGACGAGAAGAAGACATACAACTTCTGGCACAGAGCCTCTGTTACAGGTACTGTAAGTCTGTTGGCAATTCATGCTGCGCAGGTAGTGGTGGAGGAGTATGCGCCGGTGTCGTCGGCGCGCGCCAAGTTCAACGGCGCCAACGACAAACCGCTGACGCCCCGCAACAGCTGGAGCGGGTAGGGCCGCGCCCTTTCAACTCCCTGAAGGCACACATCGACAGCACGGGAGTTGCGGCACTCCCCCAGACCACCAACCTGCGGTTCCCCACGGCGCCGCAGCGGTGGCCGCTGATGCACCTGCGAGAGTGCTTTTGACATGCTGCCCGCGTCAGCCCCAAGTGTCACTCAGTCCAAGAGACTTGGTCCATTGACACAGTGCCACCATGTCGTTGTCAGCTTGTTCTGGTGATCACCCATTGTCGTCATCGTTTCCGCCCACAGGCGCAGGGAGTCTGGCGGCAGGGAGTCTGGGGGCAGGGAGGGCTCCCCGCGGGTGGTGGCCTCAACAGGGCCCTCCCCGCGCAGCGATGCCGCCACCGCCAGGGGACCTCCGCCGCGCAACAGCAGCTCCGGCCCTAGCCCCCGCCACCCCGCGGCGGTGCGTGTCTGACACCCGTGTCCCTCATCGAATGTAATGCATGGTCGACAGAGGCGATGGCCCGCACCCTTGCGATTCCCTCGCCTTGTTTTTGCACCCTGAGCTCTCGGCCCCATCCTGGCTATCCGACTCCACCTCCTGCCCGCCCTTGTGCCCTCGCGACCCTGAGCCCCGGTCCTGTTGAACCCTGCGCAGGTGGAGGCGGACTCGCTGCTGGCGGAGGCGTCGGCGACGCTGCTGAGCGTGCGCGACATGGGGCGCCCCCGAGCGCCCGCCAGCCCCGGTGAGACAATATAACCGTCCCTGAATAATCTCTGAATAAACTGGATCGATGCGAGGGACCTTCATCGCCCCCTGTCTGGAGCGGAGCACGCTGCAGCTCCTGGATGCAGCTGGCCGTACAGGTCTTGCGAGATGTGGCAAGGCTCAGAAGCAGATCGAATCAGGGTTTCTGCAAGTGTGTCCGTCCTGGTTGTGCAGGCGGGCGGCTGAGCAGCCGCAGCATCTTCAGCGAGCCGCTGCCGCCCCGGCCCGCGGCGCGAGGTGCGACGGCTGTCTTCCGCTTTTCGCGGCGTCCGTGCGACGCTTTGCAAAAAAGCTGCATGTGATTCACAGCATGTGCTACAACACGTGTTCTGACTGACGCAGAGCAGGCATATGTCCAATGATCTGCGACGTTGGTTGGGCCCTGCCAGGTTTTGCCGACTCCTTCCGCAGCACACTGTCTACACGACTCATGCTAGCTTGCCTGCTTGCTGGCTTGTTTTGTTGGCCACATCCGCCGTGTCACGATTCACTCCTGCATTCACGACCCGCAGGCCGCAGCAAGTCGGATCGTGCGGACACGCTTGACGCCGCGCTGCCGGCCGCCGCGCGGCCGTCGCAATCAGATACCTCTGCGCGGCTGGCGGCGGGCCTGCCGGCGCGCCCGGCGTCAACATCAACTTCGCGCGCCGGCAGTCGGTCGCCGCCGCAGCTCAGCCCTGCCGCTGGCAAGGCTGGCGGCAGCGGCGGCGTTGGCGGCGGAAGCAGCAACGCCGACTGCACCAGCTCTCCAGGGAGTCCGCCGGAGGATCCCACCTTTGAGACCCCCATCTTTGGGACCGCCGCGTCCGCGGAGGCGCTGCTGCACGGCATCCACAGCCTGGCGGCGGGCCTGGACTCCCCGCCGGAGAAGGCAGAAGCAGCGGAAGCAGCGGAGGCAGCCGAGGCAGATGCGGCGGAAGCGGCGACGCCCGTGGCAAGGCGCACCAAGAGCAGACGCTTCCATGTGCGTATGCGCGCCTCTGCCAGCTTATGACCGAGGGGCTTCTGCTCATGTGCCGGGTCATTGGAATGCACAATTCGACAGTCAAGCGCGCCTCAGCAACTGCATTGCGGACATGAGGCTGCTCACCATAGTCAGTCAGCATTGTCCCATCATCGACTGACTCATTCACACTCAATCGACCATCAATCAAATGCTAATGCTACCTGCACGCAGGACTGGGAGAAGCGGACATCGCAGCGGCCGGAGCAGGTGCCGCCGCTGCGCAGCCCGGTGGTGCGTCGCGGCAGCAGCAGCCCCGCCATGGGCGCCGGCAGGGACTTTGCGACGCTGGAGTCGCTGCGAGCGCAGTTCACGCGGCCGCCTGGCGAGGTCTAGGGGCTTCGAGGCGCAGGTGGTCACACATGAAAAGCAGGAGAAAATTCGGCCGCCGGCGGCCCGCGGCATGCGCGCCGCCGCCGCTGCCGGCGGCCCTTTGCGGTACATGCCCCCGAGCGCTGGCGCATGGGCGGTCAGAGCTGCTGGCGGCAGCGGCGGCTGCGGCGGCAGTGGTGGCTGCGGCGGCAGCGGCGGCGTGACGGCGACAGCGCGACAATGTGAACACCTGGAGTGCGGCATTGTCAGTCCGGGATGTGGCGACACTGTGGCGGCACCGCTGCAAGCGAGCCATGCGGGGTAACACGCGGCAGCGTCCCCTCGCGACGTAGCCGTGGCTATGGGCCGCAGCCGCGCAGACTGACACACATTACGGCAGTTTCAGCCGGAGGCCTGGAGAGAAACACGACACTGTGACGATAATATGCTGAGAGACAACCCGGAGACTGCAGATTTTTGGGTTGTCTGGGCAGCCGAGAGGATCATCAACGCCTGGTGCCTGGCGCATGATGCACGGCGATCTGATGATGACGAAGAGACGACGAATTTGAAGATGCAGAAGACACACTGGAGAGTGACGTTTTCCGCAGCACAGGTTTGATTGGCACACTTCATTGATTTCACACCAAGCAGCGTTGGAACAGCTATTCAGTCGATGTCAGCGAACTTGTTTTGGCTTCTTGATGCGGGTCGTGCGCTGTTTGTCGTTGCATCAGCATTTTGCGGGCGGGCGCGAACATCTGCAGACACCCCTGATACGATGCCTGTGTGCCACCACCAGCGACGGCAGCACTGCTGCAGCATCGTTGATATCTGCGCTATCAATCTGAGAACTGGTCTTCGTGAATGTGGTTTTGGATGAAAAGGCGTGATGGATAATGCAAACAACTCCAAAACAGATACTGTGCGCTGGCGCAGCTCAGGACTGTTCTTGATTCGAAGCAGCGGCATGGCGTGCAAGTCGTGTGACAACAACAACTCTATACTTCTGATTGGCGTGCTCCAGAAGTTTTTCGACAAGAAGCTTGCACGCTCAGAGGAAGAGGGTATTGGCATACATGCATATCATGCGACATTGGCACATTGCAGTTTGCACATTGTGCTTCATTTGCAACTTCCAGGAGCATCACAAAGCCTTTCACGGTGTCGCAGCGATTCTTGGCTTCGTCTTGCTGTCGGTAATACGTCGAAGTTCTGACGTTCCTTTGTTCCTTGCGCAATCCCTGCGCCAAAATTACCTCACCGAGCTGCATAACATGGCTTCGACGGAGGCCATGCCGCACCAGCAAGGCGGCAGTAAGGCTTCTGTTGGAGATCCAGCTACGTTTGGCGTGGTCACGATCAGCGACAGGGCCAGCGGAGGAGGATACTCAGACCTGAGCGGCCCCGTGATCCTGCAGTTCCTCGCCGAAGCCGTGCACTCACAGTGAGCCCAATGTGAATTGAATGCGATTCAAGATGGTTCCGATAGGACACGAAAGCAGTGTCAAGATTACCATCATGGCGGGTGGGTGCATCTGCGGCGCGGATAGCTGGCGCAACAAAGTGCTCGGCTCGAGCTTACTGCGAGACGCATACCTGTTCGAACTGTGCTGGTGGACTCGGTATGCACAGATGCGTGCGACGCAACTTGCTGCAGGTGGAATGCGGAGTACCGGGTGATCCCTGATGAACAGGACCAGATTGAGGAGACGCTGAAGGACCTGGTGGCCACTCTGGGCCCACATATCGTGCCCACACGCACGATATGACCACATTCTCATGTTTTTTTTCTGTGTTCAATTGGACAGCCGCAGTAGCCTGCTCTGCAACGTGTGTTCGGCGGCCGAGATGCTGCGCCTGGCAACGCTGTGTGTATGCTGCTGCGGAATGGAAGGCCGGCAGCTCAGCTCCGCCGGCATGCAGGTCGACAACGTGGGCTGCAGCGTCGTCGTGACGACCGGCGGCACAGGGCCGGCGCCGCGGGACGTGACGCCTGAGGCAACGGAAGCGGTGCGGCCGCGTTTTCACTGCCCGCATCCGAATAATCGAAATGCAAGAGCCCCAGCCCTACGCACCTCAGGGCAACGTGCTGTGCACAGACGAAAGCTCCCCAGCCCATCCCATCTGGCGGCATTTTTAATTTTGCAGACACAGCTTTCTGTGTGAGGGTCTCGATGTGGTGCCTTCCTTCCCGATGCCCATCAGGCGGCATGCTTCATTCTGCGCAGGTGTGCAGCCGTATGATGCCGGGCTTTGGGGAGCAGATGCGCGCCATCAGCCTCAAGTGCGTACCGCGGCGTTTCTGTTATTTTGCCCGATCTTCCAGGACATGTGCAAGCTGCTCTGCAGAAGGAGTGCAGAAGCCTTGCACAGAAGATGTACCTCCAAGTTTCAGGAGCTCGACTGTTGACTACGCAGGCATGTGCCGACGGCAATCCTGTCGAGGCAAACGGCAGGCATCCGCGGCAAGGCGCTGATCCTCAACCTGCCTGGCAGGCCCAAGGCCATACGGGAAACCATCGACGAGGTGGGCAGCGCACTTTTGTAGGAACCGTCTACCAGGTTCACCCATAGTGTGACCAAATTTTCCCATGCTCACGCATGTTGCACATGACCCTGATCAGAACTGCTGAGCTTGTGCGCTTATTGCACAGATCTTCAGGGCGGTGCCGTATTGTGTGGACCTCATCGGTGGGCCATACATCGAGACGGATGAGGCGGTGGTGAAGGCGTTCCGGCCGCCGGCAGAGATCCGCAAGGAGCGACCGCAGTGACGCATTTGTTTCTACAGCTGCACTGGCTGCTGCGGCATTTTGACTTTGTCGAACGATTGTGTGTGGTTTCTTGTACATTGTGCTCAGGTGCATGCTTTTCAAAGAGAAGGAATCGCATCCGAGCACCCGATGCAAAGCGCGTTGACATCCATGTTCAAGAAGCATCGAACAGACAACAATGCACTTTGTTGCATAATGCACAGTTCTCCCCGTCTAGGAAGCCAAGGCAAGTCTCCCTTGCGAGCCATACCGTTTCCAGCAACCCGCCGCACAGTTGCTTCAACATCTCCAGTTCCACCACAGTCACGCGTCTGGCGCAAAGCCCTTGTCCTCGTCTCCTGGCCCGCTTCCCGCCTCCTCGCCGCTTCCGCTGTGGCCCGCGGACGGATACTGCTGGACCAGGTGGCTCTTGGGGAGGTAGCGCCCGTTCTCGAACCGTTCAAAGTTGTGCTCGATCAGCTCGTTCGTCACAGGACCGGCGTCCTGCGCCATGCAGCAGAGTGCCGGAGTCGGCGCTGTCCCAGAATGCGCGAGTCTGAGATCAAGGGGTGCGCAGAGATGCGCCCTTGTCCCGAAAACTGGTTGCATGACAGCATGCACGCATCTAGAGCTGTCCCGCCTCCGTGGCCAACTGCACCCTTGACTCGGCAGTTGCATGCAGGACATCATGCGTCTATGTTTGCCGCAGTTCCATGGCTGCTTGTGTCCTGCAGGTGCCGTTTTCAAATCTCAAGAGCTGGCACCATACCTTTGGGATCTCGATGTTCTCCTGGGCGACGTAGGTGCTCGCGTATGCGCCGGTGGACGACGGCCGGTCATTGGTGTCCACTAGTACATGGTAGAACGGCTGCCTCCTGCAGGGTGGGCAATAGAAAACCAACATTCGCAGCAGCGAATTCTTGTTATTCTACAGTCGATGCACAGGACAGGACAGGAATCTGGACAGGATAGGACAGGACGAGACGAGACAGGACTGGACTGGAAAGGAATCCGAACCCCATGCCAGTGCTGTGGCTGCGACTATGGGCAGGTCTGGAGGCGAAAAGGTTCTGACCTGCCTTTAGGGAGATTGTCAATTTTCATTTGCTGCAGGGGCATGCAGCAGAGATGTATCAGCGTCAGAGAGCAGTCGGCAGGGCGGTTTCTGCAGGCTGGCCTGCTATCAATGCAGCTCAACGCATATGTGCGCTGATGCCGCGGCAGATGGCGTGTGGGAGCGTTACCCTCATCCAGGTTTCGTGTGCACTGCAATGGTCGTCGAAGCCTGCGAAAGTGACAGAGGATTTCAAAATCCATTGCGTTTGTCCGGACCATGCCATGATGCACCGAAGCGACCCTGGAAGCGGTCCCCTACTTGTCTCTCGAGTGCACGCGGCAAATGCGCCACCCACCAACAATTACGCCTCTGTAGTTGTACCGCCGATGCCGCATGACCATCCCTGCGCGCAAAGGCAGCACAGTTTGAAGCCGTCCAGCACATCTTGTGTGTGACTGTATGTGCGACATTCCTGACCAAGACGGTTCGGGCTATGGGTTGCACAGCCGGACGACAACGTGCGCTGCTCGATGCTGTGGAACCACTTACCGATGTCGTAGTGCACCGTGCGCGCCTCCTCGTCAATCTCCAGCTCCAGCCGCCGCTGCTGCAGCTGCAGCTGCGTGAGCGCATCCCGCTGCGCCGCCGCTGCCTTGTAATCCTCAGCCTCTGCCGCCTGGCGCATGGCGGCCTCCCTCACCCGCACCTTGTCCAGGACCTGCGGCAACAAAGCCAGTTCTCTTACTTTGAAAAAGATGACCATATGTGTACACAGTGCCCAGAAGCAGTCATCAGATGACCCGAACGACTGCGTGTAATGCAGAGTTGGGCTCAGTTGCCCTGCGGATTGTTGTGGCATCAAGCGTTCTGTCATCATGTCACATGATTCGTACTTGCCTCGCCCAGGTCGTCTTCGAGCGACGCCCGGCAGGCTGGCCGCTGCCGCCGGACCGGTCTGCTGGGTCTGTTCGAGCGGAACGCGCCCAGTGACCTGCCGAGGTGCACGCCATGGCTGGCTGGCGCCCCTGTCAATTGGCCTGGGCGCATGCCGGTCTGAAACATGCTCCTTATCGTTCACTGTGGAGAATGGCCACTGTGGAGAATGGCTCAAGCTGCGCCTGCGCGGCACCGCTACACCATTCAGATGGTTCGTCAGCGGTCCGGAGTGAGCCAACAGGACGCCACAAAGACTAAAAATTGAAATGGTGAAGGCACATGCGATTGAGTCCATGAATGCATGATCACTGACGCGTTGCACCTTCAAAAACGATGCCACGTGCTCGATGCAAAGTTGCACCAGACGTGCTGTGACTCGTCGCCGGCAGCAGGCAGTTACTCAGCAAGGTTTGAGGAATCATCTACTGTATTGCAAAGTTTCTTGTACAATGCACATTGTCGAGAAATGCTCTGCTTCACCGACTCCCTAGCTTCTCGTCCTGAGCGTCCGCATGCACCATGTGGCTGGCCAGAGTATAAGTTTGCACTGATCCATCTTGGCAGAACACTGGTCGGCAGCAGCCTTGATACGTGTTCGATTCAGCATGGCGCTCGCCTCCGCACACGCCATGTGCAGCCTGCCAAATTTGAGGGTGTCGCCCCTGCAAATCTCCAGGTGAGAGCCATGGCTTGAACAACGTGCATTGCTGTTGGCGCCCCTGGCGTCCTACCTATGATGTACTGCACAAGCTTTCGTCATTTAGTGGGCGGCTGCTCGCAGAACGCCTGCGATCGACAGATTACAGGCATGCTGCCGTCTTGCTGCATGGTGCAGGATGCCATGAAAGGTTGCTGGTTTGCTGTATCACACCCCCTTTGATTTATGGCCCAACTCATGAACGCAGGTGCTTCCGACAAGCGCCTCATTGGGCAGCGCGCAGCCAGCAGCTACAGCGGGCCGTGCGCGTCCGGAGGCGCGCGGTGTGCGTGCAGGCCGTCCATCTGAAGGCGCTCATCTTCGACTGTGACGGTGGGTGTAGTTCTCCTCGAAGAACAATCAAATTGAAAAGTACGCGCCAGTCAGGCGGCACGCGCATGGGTCATGTAGAAGGCGCATCACCCCAGCCACACTTTGCGCGGCCGCAAACTGCATGCATGCCCTTGTGGACTTCGAGTATTGCACAGCAGCGTACAAGCCCTCGCAACGTCATGTTACAGCCCATTTGCATGCTTTCTACGTTGCGGCTGTTACACTGGCCGTGTGCCAAGAATGTGCGCCCGCTGTGTGCCAAACCCATAACTCGGCACCAATAGAGGCTGCAGCCTGGTGTCACAGAATAGCCGGAGTTGCCCTGGTTGGGCATACCTTTCTCGGCCTATTTGGCTAAGATCAAGTGTAGTATCTGTTCTTATCAGTTTGATCGCTGATATCGGTTCATTGAACCGTTTCGATCAAATGAATTTTTCTGGGCGGTAGGCTCCACC